>OHAU01000502.1_pt1 | contig 55504 bp, 44 predicted proteins | sample 1577181 | NCBI WGS metagenome assembly OHAU01 (sample SAMEA3541472, study PRJEB24748) | human gut metagenome | biome: human gut; feature: human-associated habitat; material: faeces | place: China | collected 2012 | reverse complement strand
TTAAATTGAATTATCGACCAAGGCCACCTCTATTGCCGATTCGCTGAATAGTTACGCCGCTATGTCGGGGGCTTATTCGTATCTTCGCAACGTCGCTCGCTATTTTGCTAAAATCAGATATTCATCATTAATTCTACATTCATAAACACCTTTAAAACTTCCAGCATGAGAAAACGCATCTTTGCTGCCGTCATGGCTCTGTGCGTCATGTGCGGCTTTTTTGTTGCCGCCTCCGCGCAGTCTGTGACACGGCTTTCGGCAACGAGTCCGTTCACGGGATTTATCGGGCCGAAACCAGCAATAAAATCTAATGTTCCCGCTCTTCCGATGGGGAAAGTCACCGGTAGTGTCAGACCTCCCATGCGTGCCGAGGCCGACGCTCCGGTCATCTACGGCTCGCTGATCGCCGGTGACGGTCTCGACCTTTCGGCCGGTGTCTACAGCTTCCCGGCATCGTCAGATCTGACTCTCACCCCGGTCAATATCTGGGCCAAACAGCCTGCCAACGCCGGCGGCGTCTATGTCAATGGCAAGTATTACTATTTCCACTACTTCGAATCGAGCGGCGCCCTGTTCACCTACTTCGTGGTCGCCGACGCCTCTACATGGGAGATACTCTCGAGCACCCGCAACAGAGATATCGGCCCCTGCACCGACCTCGCCTACGACCCGATAACCGAAACCATCTACGGTTGCTTCAGCAAGTCAACCAAAGACGGCTATCTGTTCGGCTCGGTGTCGAAAACCGGCGCAGTCACCCAGATCGCCGAAATGACGAATCCTCTCTACACCCTTGCCTGCGACGTCGACGGCACTCTCTACGCCATCAACTCGTCAGGCGTTCTCTGCACTGTCGACAAGGAAAACGGCAAGCTGACAACCGTCGGCTCGACCGGCATACGTCCCGACTACGTCCAGTCGATGACATTCGACATGGCGTCGAGACGCCTTTTCTGGGCCGCCTGCACCGAGACATCCTCGGGCCTCTATGAGATTGCCCCGGCCACGGGCAAGGCCACTCTGATCAAGAAGTTCGACAACGGCGAGGAATTCTGCGGAATCTACACCCTCAGCCAGGGCGCCGACGCGAAAGCTCCCGGCGAACTGACCGACTTCAAAGCCGAATACGACATCACTACCCTCGACGGCGTCAACGTAAGCTTCAAAATGCCGGCCAAAGCCTTCGACGGAACGGCTCTGTCGGGCAAAATCGACTGGATTATATCGCTCGACGACAAAGACCTTGACCTCGGCGAAGCCAATCCCGGTGAAACCGTGACTCTGAGCTTCAGTAGCGGTACAGTCGGCATGCACACAATCAGCGCCTTCGCACGCAACAGCTCGGGCAAAGGCCCTCAGGCAAGCGAACGCAAATGGATCGGTGTCGACACCCCGCTCCCCCTCGAAAACTGCAAACTGACCGTCAGCGGCGATCAGGCCACCATCTCATGGGACGCTCCCGTCAAGGCCGCCCACGACGGCTATTTTGATCCCGCTGCCGTCAACTACCGCGTCATACGCCAGCCCGGCAACGTGACCGTATGCCAGAAGACAACCCAGACGAGCTACACCGATAAGCTCGACCTCTCGCGTCTGGCTTCTTATTATTACGACGTCATAACATATGTAGGAGACGCAGAAGGCGCTACTACCTCCACCAACACCATGCTCGTCGGCGAAGCTTTCGCCATCCCCTACAGCGAGAACTTCTCGAATTCCGAAAACTTCAAGCTTTTCACCGTCATCGACGCCAACAAAGACGGCAAGACATGGGTCTGGGAAGACCAGTGCGCAAAGAGCTCTTACAGCCTCAAGGAGTCGATGAACGACTGGCTGATCACTCCGCCGCTGAAGTTCGAAGCCGACTATATCTATACCCTCCGCTTCAAAGTGCTGACACGCGGATATAAAGAGTCGTTCAACGTCTGGTACGGCACTCAGCCTACTGTCGAAGGCATGACCACCGAAATCCTCGAGACCACAGTCACCGACAACACCGAAATGCGCCAGTTCGAAGTGCGCTTCCGTCCGTCGGGCGGCAGCGGCTATCTCGGCTTCCACCATGTCAGCGACGCCGCGCGCTTCAACTTCTACCTCGACGACATCGAGGTTGACCGCTCGGCCTCTGTCAAGGCTCCCGCCGCTATCGAAGACCTCACCGTAACCCCCGCCCCCAACGGCGCCCTGAAATTCACCGTCAGCTTCCACGCTCCCGCTAAGAATATCGGCGGCGAGGCTCTGACATCGCTCAAGAGCGTCACGCTCTACCATGGCGACCGTCTTATCAAGACCTTCAGCAATCTCAAGCCCGGCGACCTGCTGACCCAGGCCGACATCGTATGCAGCGCCGGAGCAAACAGTGTGCGCGCTTACGCCGAAAGCAGCGAAGGCAAAGGCCTCGAAGCCACTGCCGACTTCTTTATCGGCCCCGATATGCCCGCACGATGCACCAACATTCATCTCGAAGAGAAAGACGGCAAGGCAATCCTGACATGGGACGCTCCAAAGGCCGGACACAACGGCGGTTATATCGACCCCACGACGCTGAAATTCCATGTCGCACGCCAGAACTTCGTCACCGGTCAGGTTGAGCCGACAGCCATGAACCTTACCGAGTGCCGCTTCGAAGAGGTTCCCGAGATTTCGACCGAACAGGAGTCTGTAGCCTTTTTTGTTTATCCTGTCAACGAGCAGGGTATCGGCGACGGCTACGCTTCGAACTCTATTCTTTTCGGAACCCCATACGCTCTCCCCTGGAAAGAATCGTTCCCCAATGCCAATCTTACCTACGACACCTGGCGCACCGAGAGCAGCGACGAGTCGTCGACATGGGGCACAGCCCAGAGCGGAGTCTATCCCTCGTGCACGGCTTCTGACGGCGACAGCGGCCTGATTTCTTATCAGCCCGCCGTAGAGAATTCATGGTCGGTGCTGACCAGCGGAAAAATCTCGGTCAAAGAGGCCGCCAACCCTGTTGTTGAATTCGACTACTACCACAAGAAGGGGAGCGACGACAAGATAACGCTCCTTGTCAGCGACAACGGCGTAGACTTCAATCCGGCCGGAACTGTCGACATGAGCGCCAGCGGCGATGGCAACGGATGGAAGACGGCTTCGTTCCCCATCCCGGCCTACGGCAATAAAGAGTATATCCAGATCGCTATCCGCGTTGACTGCGGAAACTCGATGACGTCGGTTCATATTGACAGAATCGTTGTCCGTAACCTTTCCGACAAAGACCTTGCCGCAACGAAGCTCACCGCTCCGCTCCGTTTCGAGGCCGGTAAGCCGGGCGTGTTCACCGCCACAGTCTCGAACGTCGGACTGCGCAACGCCGATGTCTTCACCGTTGTGCTGAACCGCGACGGACAGCAGGCTGCCATTGTCAACGGAACCAATCTCGCCGCCGGCGACACCCGCGACTATGAGTTCACTCTGACCCCCGACGAGACTTATCCCGACTTCTCGAAGTATCAGGCTGTAGTGAATATCGAAGGCGACGGAGATCTTTCGAACAACACCTCGAAAACCGTCAAGGCTGTTGTCGTGCGCCCGATTCTCCCCGTAGTCACCGATCTGCAGGGTTCGTTCAACGAAGCCACCTCTACCGTCGACCTCTCGTGGAGCGCTCCCGACCTCAAGTCAGGCCCCCGGACAACCGACACCTTCGAGAACTACAACGCCTTCATAACCGAAAATATAGGCGACTGGAGAACTGTCGATGTCGACGGCGCGATGACAATCTTTATCTCGGGCCTCCCCTTGTGGCAGAACTGCACCGACCCCCAGGCCTTCATCGTCTTCAATCCGACCGAGCTCGGCATTGACATCAGCAAGGTAGAGAACACCATGTTCGCCCCCCACAGCGGCGACCAGATGCTCGTTTCGTTCGCTTCATACGCCCAGTATAATAACGACTGGATCGTATCGCCGCTCCTGAGCGGCAACGCCCAGACAATCTCGTTCTGGGTTCGCGCTCTGACAACCCAGTCGGGCAAGGAATCGTTCGAGTTCCTCACCACCGACGGAGATTTCCGCGAAGACCTCGAGAGCTATGTCAGAAACGACGAAGTCTCGGGCGAAATCGACGACATCTGGACAGAAATCAAGGTCGACGTTCCCGCCGGAACAAAGTATTTCGCTATCCGCTGCACCTCGTCGAGCAAGTGGGGCCTCTGCGTCGATGACATCACCTATACTCCCGCCGCAGCCAGCGATATCGAATTCAAGGGCTACAACATTGTCTGCAACGGCCAGACCCTCAATAACTCGCCTGTCCAGCAGACAACCTACAGCCAGCCTGACATCGACATCAACAGCGGTTACCGTTTCAACATTGTCTGTGTCTACGACAAGGGTCTCTCGGCTCCCTCGAACGAGTATGCCATCGGCAAACTCGGCCTCGAAGGCATCGGTGCCGACAATGTCAGCGTAACCTCTGCCGGTGGCGAGATTGTCATTACCGGCGCCGCCGGACAGACCTATGCCGTCTATACTCCGGCCGGCCTGACCGCGGCCCTGGGCGTTGCCGCCCCGACCGAAAAGATTGCCGCTGCCGAAGGCATATACCTCGTCAAGGTCGGCGACAGAATCTTCAAAGTAGCCGTCAGAAAATAAAATCAATCATCGAATCGCTGAATACGGGCAGCTTATCTGCAAATCATAAAAATAAAAATAAGCATGAAAAAACGCATTTTTACTGTTGTTACGGCTCTCTGCGTTATGTGCGGTCTCATGACCGCACAGACGCCCCGGGTTATTACGCAGCAGTCTGAACCGGCCCTCACGCAGGGGCTAATAGGGCCCCAGCCGGCTTCAAAAGCCAACTTCCGCCTTCCCAAGGCGAAGAAAGTTGCCACTGTCAGGCCCCCCATGCGCGCCGAAGCAGCCGATGAAACCCCGGTGCTCTACGGCTCGCTGATTTCATACGCCGCAGGAGGTGCTTCAGACAAGACCTATGGCATCTACAGTTTCCCGGCATCTGCCGATCTGACGTTCACTTCTCTGGTGACGTCGCCGAATATGCTTGCCAATGCCGGCGGCACTTATGCCAACGGCAAATATTATTTTATCTACTACGCCGAAGCCATGGGTGCATTGCTCACCTACTACCGTATCGCCGATGCCGACACGTGGGAACTGCTCTCGAGCTTCCGTGTGGATAACACCAGCCTCTGCACCGATCTCACCTACGACCCGACAACCGAAACCATCTACGGTTGCTTTCGCAATGCCGCCGGAACAGGTTATGTGTTCGGCACGATGTCGAAATCCGATGCCTCGGTGACCCCCATCTCGGCTCTCGAGACGCCTCTGTTCACTCTCGCAAGCGATGTCAACGGAACTCTCTATGGCATCACGGCCGCCGGAAATCTCGTCACCGTCGACAAGGAAACCGGTAAGCTGACCACCGTCGGCGCTACCGGGCTCAAGCCCGCCTTCACCCAGTCGATGACCTTCGACATGGCAACCGGGCGCCTTTTCTGGACAGCCTGCACCGAGAGATCCAACGGCCTCTATGAAGTCGACCCAAAAACCGGCGCCGCCACTCTGATCAAGCTCTTCGACGGCAATGAAGAGTTCGCCGGTCTCTACACCCGTTCTCAGGGCGCCGCCGCAAAAGCGCCCGGCGAACTGACCGACTTCAAAGCCGACTACGATGTCAATTCCGTTTCCGACATTAAAGTCAGCTTCACAATGCCCTCCAAGGCCTACGACGGATCGGCTCTGAGCGGAAAAGTGAAATGGACTGTCATGCTCGACGATGTCGAAATCGAATCGGGCGAAGCCAATGCCGGCGCAAAGGTCACTACTACCCTCAGCAGCGTGCCTGTCGGTATGCACACCATCACAGCCTGCGCCCGCAACGACTCAGGCAAAGGCCCCCAGTCGAAAGAACGCAAATGGATCGGTGTCGACACCCCGCTGCCGCTTGAGAACGTCAAGCTCTCTTTCAGCGGCGAGACGGCGACCCTCACCTGGGACGCTCCCAAGGGTTCGGCCCACAATGGATATTTCGACCCCGCCAAGGTCAGCTACCGCGTGATACGCCAGCCCGGCAATATTGTCGTCTGCGACAAGACTACCGACAGAACCATCACTGACCGCCTCGAAGTCTCGCGCCTGACCTATTACTACTACGACGTCGTCACCTTTGTAGGCGAAACCCAGGGCGAGACCACACCGTCGAACAAGATTCTCGTCGGCGAAGCCTTCAGCATCCCCTACACCGAGAATTTCTCAAATGCCGACAACTTCAACCTCTTCACCGTTATCGATGCCAACCACGACGGCAAATACTGGACGTGGGACGAAGAGCGCGCAAAGAGCGGTTACAGCGTCACCAACGACATGGACGACTGGCTGATCACTCCCCCGATGAAGTTCGACAGCGGTTATATCTACACGATGCGTTTCAATGTGTCGACGCGCAGCTATGTCGAGAAGTTCAACGTATGGTTCGGAACCGAGCCAACCGTTGAAGGAATGACCAAGGAGATTCTCCCGACTATGGCGACCGACAACAAGGAGCCGCGCCAGATTACCATCCAGTTCCGCCCGACGGCGACAGGCCCCGGCTATCTCGGCATCCACCAGGTCAGCGACCGCGAGCGCTATAATATCTTCATCGACGACATCGAAGTTGTCCGCGCCGCCTCTGTCAAGGCTCCCGCCGCAATCGCAGACCTCACCGTCACGCCCGCCGACAAGGGTGCCCTGAAATGCAGTATCAGCTTCCATGCTCCCTCGACGAGCATCGACGGCGCGCCTCTGACATCGATAAAGAGCATCTCGCTCTTCCACGGCGACCGCATCATCAAGAATTTCACCAACCCCGCACCCGGAGCCGCGCTGACCCACGAGAACATAACCTGCGCCAAGGGGGACAACAGCTTCCGCATCTTCGCCGAGAACGAGATCGGACAGGGTCTTGAGTCTACGGCTTCAGCCTTTATCGGTCCCGATATTCCCGGCCCCGCCAACAATATCCACCTTCAGGAGAAAGACGGCAAGGCCGTGCTGACCTGGGATCCTCCCACCGAAGGCCGCAACGGAGGATATATCGACCCCGCCACGCTGAAATACTACGTCGGCCGTCAGAATTTCGTCAACGGCGATATCGAGTCGGCTGCCGAGAATATCACCGAGCGCACCTTCTCGGAGGTTCCCGTTCTTCCCGGTCAGCAGGGTTCGGTAGCCTACTATGTCTATGCCGTCAGCGATCAGGGCTACGGCTACGGCTATCCCTCGAACGTGATCATCATGGGAACACCTTACTCACTGCCCTGGAAAGAGTCGTTCCCCAACGCAGCTCCGACTTACGAGACATGGCGCCCCGAAGTCAGCGATCCGTCCTCGACATGGGGCCTGACCGAAGCCGGCGTCTATCCCTCATGCCAGGCCTACGACCTCGACAACGGCATGATTTCCTATCAGCCCGGAATCGAGCAGTCGTGGGGCATACTGACCAGCGGAAAGATTTCGCTCAAAGATGCCGCCACTCCGATTGTCGAGTTCAACTACTACCACAAGAACCACAGCGAAGACAAGATTACCCTGCTTATCAGCGGCAACGGCGTGGACTTTGAGCCTGTCGGAGTCATAGACATGAACGCCACGGCAGGCATCAGCGGCTGGCGCAAGGCTTCCTTCCCGATTCCCGCCTATGCCAACAAAGACTTTATCCGTCTGGGCTTCCGTGTCGACTGCGACTACTCGCTGACGTCGATCCATCTCGACAACATCGTTGTCCGCAACCGCGCCGAGAAAGACCTCTCGCTCGACGTTCTGACGCCTCCCGCAACCTTCAAGGCCGGCGAACCGGGTGTGTTCAAGGCCACAGTCTCGAACCTCGGCTCGAAAGACGCCGATGCGTTCACCGTCACCCTCTACCGCGACGGCGAGCAGATCGACGTCATCAACGGAACTGCCCTCCCCGCCGGCGAGCAGCGTGAATTTGAATTCACCCTGACCCCCGACGTCAGCTATCCCGACGTTTCGGAATATCACGCCGTTGTCACCTATGAAGGTGACGCCGACACCTCGAACAACACTTCGAACACTGTCAAGGCTATCGTCGTGCGCCCGATCTTCCCCGTCGTCACCGACCTGCAGGGCTCGTTCAACGAAAGCACCTCGACCGTCGACCTCAGCTGGAGCGCCCCCGACATGAAGGCAGGCCCCTCGACAACCGACAACTTCGAGAACTACAACTCGTTCATAATCGAGAATATCGGCGACTGGCAGACTGTCGACCTCGACCTCGAATCGACAATCTATATCCAGGATGCCCCGATGTGGACTAACTGTTCGGCTCCCCAGGCTTTCATTGTCTTCAACGCACGCCAGCTCGGGCTCGACTCCGACCCGATGTATGCGCCCCACAGCGGCGAGCAGATGCTCATTTCGTTCTCTTCGGCCGCCGCCCACAACGACGACTGGCTCATCTCGCCGCGCCTGAGCGGCAACGCACAGACAATCTCGTTCTGGGCGCGTTCGCTGACAGCTCAGGACGGCAACGAGACCTTCGAGTTCCTCACCACCGACGACCAGTTCCGCGAAAGCACCGACTCGTTTGTCAAGGTCGAGGAAGTTCCGGGCGAAGTCGGCAGCAAGTGGACAGAATTCAAGGTCGATGTTCCCGCCGGAACCCAGTATTTCGCTATCCGCTGCACCTCTGCCAACAAGTGGGGTCTCTGTATCGACGACATCACGTATATCCCGGCTGCCGCCGAAGGTGTTGTCCTGCAGGGCTACGACGTTCTCTGCAACGGTAAGACACTCAATGAGGCTCCCCAGGCTGCGACGACCTTCAGTCAGGGCGGAATCGACGTCGAGAAGAGCTACCGCTTCAGTGTTGTCTGTGTGTTCGACAAAGGCAAATCCGCTCCCTCGAATGAATATGCCGCAGGCAAACTCGGCCTCGACGGTATCGGCGCCGACGCTGTCACCGTCAGGGCTGTCGGCTCTGAAATCGTGATCTCGGGCGCCCCGGGCCAGACCTACGCCGTCTATAATCCCGCCGGTCTGACTGTTGCTCTCGGCATTGCCGCTCCCATTGAAAGAGTAGCCGCCCCCGAAGGCATCTATCTCGTCAAAGTCGGCCCGAAAACCTACAAAGTAGCTCTCGGAAAATAATATCAGGAATAATTATAAAATGGCACCTAAAAAAATCAAATATTCAATCATAGTCCTGGCCGTTGTGGCCGGGGCTATCCCCGCATTCGCCGAGGGCCGTCAGGAACTGAGCGTGACCCTCACCGAAGCCGGAACACTTAATACGTTTATAAAAACCGAAGACGTCGCAACGCTGCAGAAGCTGACCGTGGCCGGCCCTCTCAACGGAACCGACCTGCGTCTGATACGCTCGCTGACGGGCCGCGACGAACGCTGGAAAGCGACCTCGGGTGTATTGACCGACATCGATTTCACCGATGCGCAGTTTGTCGAAGGCGGAGAGAATATCATGGTGCCTCACGGCATGGAAGATGTCGAAAATCCCGTGTGGATCGTAGCCCGCGAAGACGCTATGCCCGAACAGCTCTTCTCGGCTACCAAGCTCCAGACAGTGAAGCTTCCGAAGTCGGTGAAGAAAATCTATTCGACATTTGCTGACGCCAATGATCTGACAGGCCATATCGTCGTGCCAGAAGGCGTCGAGGTTCTCGGCGAATGGGCCTTCTCGGCTACTGCCATAACCGGAATAACCCTGCCCTCTACGCTCAAGGACGAGAACGATTTCCCGACCTTCAACGAGCGCGCTATCGGCGCAAACGTGTTCAACGGCTGTTCGAAGCTCGAATCGGTTGAACTTCCCGCCGGTGTCGTAAAGATCTACGACTCTACGTTTGCAGGATGCGCGGCGATGAAAGAGTTCACCATTCCCGCAACCGTGACCTCTATCGGCACCCAGGTTTTCGCCAACTCGGGCGTAATCGACCTCTATGCCGAATCGGCAAAACCTGCGAAGGCTTCCTACGAGGCTTTCCGCGACATGAACGAAAACTGCATCGTCCACGTGCCCGTCGGAGCTATTCCCGCATATCGTCAGGCCGATGAATGGAAGAATTTCATCTATATCCTCGATGCCAATACACCCGAATCGTCAGTCAGTGTGACGACGACAGCGACCGTTGTCGACGGCAAGACCGTCGGCGAGCTGTTCATTGTCAGCGGAGACGAGAAGGTGACCAGCATCGAGCTTACCATAGGCGAGACCGTGATTTTCGAGGCTGTTCCCGCTGAAGGCTATGTGCTCGATTATATCACCCGCGTGGCCGACGGCTCGGATGACTCAGTCGATGCCGGCGACAGCTATACCGCCGTTCGCGAGGATGTCGTCAAGGGCGCAATCTTCAAAGGTGTCTTCAGGAAGACCGGCGGCATCGACGCCGTCGGAGCCGACAGCGCCGCCCCGGTCTACTACGACCTTCAGGGACGCCGCGTAGACAATCCCGACAAGGGCATCTACATCGTTCGCCGCGGCAGCGAGACCTTCAAGGCCGTTTTCTAAGCCATATAAGCCCTATAGTTCCCCTCAGGACTATAGGGCTTTTCTATTTGCATGAATTAAAAATATGTGCTACATTTGCGGCAAGAATGAGTGTGGGCGAAGAGTCGCCCTCGGAACACGGTGAGAATCCGTGACAGTACCCGCTGCTGTAATTCCCGCACAAGGGTTTCTTATCATTTCAGCCACTGACCGCAAGGTTGGGAAGGCGCTAAGAAACCGGGATAAGTCAGAAGACCCACTTTTTTCTTATACCAGATATTTGTTCGCGCCTGCGGGATCACGGGACAGCAGTATTATATGGCTCCGTCATACGGCATATCCGTATGATGAAGAGCAGTATTTAGCAGCTTGTAATCTAACCCCGATGCGTAATGTTCGCACCGGGTTTTTTACATTCTACTCTCTATGTGGTCGCGTATGGTTGTGTGGCTTTGTAGAATGTGAAAAAATGAATTAACCGGCTGCAAATGACTTTATTACATAGAATATTCCGACCTCTGGCGTCAGTGCTGTGTCTTGCCGCATGTGGCGGCGGCGCGGTCAGTGCCGCCGCAGCGTCAGAGACGACCGACTCCGCTTTCATGCGGACTCTGAAGGATGTCGAGGTGACTGCAACGCGCCGTCCTCTCGCTACGACTCAGGTGTTGGCCGGGCCGAAGCTTCAGGCTCTTTCGTCGACCTCTGTCGCCGATGCCCTGAAATATTTCGCCGGGGTGCAGATAAAGGATTACGGCGGCCTCGGCGGCCTTAAAACCATCAATGTCCGTTCGCTCGGTTCGCAGCATGTCGGTGTCTACATCGACGGCATAAGAATCACCAACGCGCAGAACGGTACTGTCGACCTCGGCAAATTCTCTCTGTCGACGCTTGAATCGGTATCGCTCTATAATGCCAACAGGCTCGATATGTGTCAGTCGGCTTCGGAATATGCCTCGGGAGCAACGGTGTATCTTCAGACGCGCCGCCCTGTGAGCGACTCGCTGACAGTGCTCGCCGGAGTCGGATCGTTCCATACCTACCGCGGCCGCGCCAACATGCAGTTCAGCCGGCGCGGGTGGAGCGGATTTGTCGACGGCGAATATCTCAATTCCCGGGGTGACTATCCGTTCAGGTATAAATCGGAATTCGAGGATACGGTCGGGCGCCGCCGGAATTCCGATATAGAATATTTCAGAATAGAGAGCGCGCTGTTCAGGGGTGGTTTCGCGTCGCACGTTTATTGCTATGTGTCGGAGCGCGGATGTCCGGGCGGAATAGTGCGGCGCCTCTCTGACAAATACACGAATATCGGGCGCGAATGGGACACCGACCTGTTCGCGCAGCTGTCGTGGCAACATACCTTTGCGCGCCGGCATACGGTTAAGCTGAACGCCAAGTACACTCATGAATATCTGCGTTACAACACCGACTATCCCGAGAATCAGAACACGGCCAAGGTCGACAACCATTACTATCAGAACGATGCGTTCGCCTCGGCTTCCTACGCCGTGCGTCCGTGGCAATGGGTCAGCTTCAACGTGGGTTACGACGCCCGCATGTCGTGGCTCACGGCCGATCTGAAACATTTCAGCCCGGTCAGGCGCCTCGATCAGAAAGCTGTGGCCGCCGTTCAGGCGCAGTGGCGCGGATTGCGGTTGGCCGCCTCGGCTCTCTATCAGCATTATAAGGACTATACCAACCTTAAGGTGGGAGCTGCCGACCCTCTGCAGAAAGTCACGCCGTCGGTCACTCTGGGTTACAGCTGGCGCGGGCTGAGCGCCCGTGCGTGGTATAAATGTATATTCCGGGCTCCGACTCTCAACGACCTTTATTACACTCAGGCCGGCAACCGGAATCTTAAACCTGAATATACGAAGCAGTGGAATATCGGGCTTGAGTACAACTATCTCACGGCCCGATGGATGGCCTCGGCCCAGGCCGACGTCTATATCAATCATATCGACGACCGGATTGTGTGTCTCCCGCTCAAGGGAACCTATACATGGTCGATGATGAATTACGGCAAGACATTCTGCCGCGGTCTGAACGCCACGCTCCAGGGGCAGTATACGCCGGGCGACTGGACTTTCTCGCTGCTTGCCTCGTTCACCCTTCAGGACGACCTGAACCGCACCAATCCCGACAGCCCCGACACCTACAACAAACCTATCTGCTATTCGCCCCGGTTCTCATCGGGCGTAACGGCGATCGTGGCGTGGCGATGGCTGTCGCTTACCGTGAGCGAGCTTCATGTCGGCGAGCGCATGTGGTCGTATGCCGACCCCCGCGATGTGCTCTCCCCTTACGACAATGTCGATCTGAAACTCACAGGCCGCTGGCGCGGCTTCACCGCGTCGTTTGAGGTGAACGACCTGTTCGATGTTCAGTACGAGCATATTCAGCGCTATCCGATGCCGGGCCGCGCCTTCAGCTTCACGCTTTCATATTCAATCAGTAACAGAATACACAGATGAAAAGACTTTTACTTTCTATCGCCGTCATCGCCGCATGGGCTATGGCGGCAGCCGCTCAGGAGAGAATCATTCTTCTGAACGAGGGAAACTGGCAGTCTGACAACGGACGTCTGAGCTATTTCGAAGACGGCCGGATTGTCAGCAACCAGTGGTTCCGCGATGTCAACGGCTACAAGTTAGGCGATACGCCTAACGACATCATTCAGGTCAACGACAACCTGATAGCGATGGCCATCAACTGGTCGAACATCGTTCAGTTCATAACGCCCGAGGGGAAGGCGGTGGCTGCCACCGAGGATGTGCCCAACAACCGCAAGCTGGCTTCCGACGGACGATATGTCTATATCTCGTCATACGGCCATGAGTGTAAGGTCAACGGCGCCATGGAATACTTCACGAAAGGCTATGTGGCTAAAATCGATGTCGCCACCTTCGAGGTCGTCGATGCCGTCGAGGTCGGCTATGAGCCTGAGGGCATAGCGCTCTACCGCGGGAAGCTCTTCGTGGCGAATACGGGCGGATATGCCTTTCAGGAAGACCATGAATACGAGACCACCGTCAGTGTGATCGACGCCGCCACGATGAAAGTGGAGCGGAACGTCGAGACAAACATAATCAATCTCTACGGAAAAATGTCGCAGAGCGGACAGTATCTGTGTATAAACTCGCCCGGCGACTATTACGACGTCCCCGCCTGCATGATGATATTCGACTGTCAGGCCGTGATTGACGGCAAGCCCGACCCGGAGTGTTTCCAGAGCCTGGAATATGCCGCCACCTACAACTGCGTCAATACCGACGGCCGTTTCTTCGCCATCGGCTCGCGCTTCTCATATTATACGGGCGACTATACCTTTAACTATATTTCGGTCGATCCGATCGAGGTCATGGCTTCTAAGGGAGCCCGGGGCGTTTCGGAGACCATGCCGGGCACCGTGCGTGAAGACTTGATGAAGATTCAGATGCCCTACGGCATTTATGTCAATCCCTACACAGGATATATCTATGCCACCGACGCAGGCGAGTTCGTGGCCGCCGGCGGACTCTACCAGTGGACTCCCGAAGGCGAGTTCCTCGGCACCCATCAGGTCTATATCAATCCGGCACATTTTCTCGCGCTCAACCCGAACAGGGGCGCCATCGGCGAAATTGCCGCCGAAGAGGAAAGCCTCTCCGACGCTACAATCTACAATCTTCAGGGAATGCGGGTGGTCAATCCCGTCGCGGGCCAGATCTATATTCAGAACGGCCGGAAATTCATCTATCATCAGAACTGACATTTATAAATAATAAACCATCATGAGACTAAAAACTGCATTTATTGCGCTGATGACATTTCTCACCTGCGCATTAACCGCATCGGCAGTCGAGGTCACGGTCAAGATGAACGCCGTGTCAACGACCATGTCGATGAAATCGAAGGCCACCGGCGAGGATGTCGCGGTCGGCGATGTCAACAAGATGCTGTATACCTTTACAGCGCCTCCGGGCGATTACGTGATCACCGGCTACGCCAAAGACGGCAAGACCGTCAACGGAACTATCGACGTCTGTGTGGGCGATTCCGTAAAGCAGCAGATCACCGTGCTGACCCTCACGGCATACGTCAGCAACAAAACCAACGGAACGACATGGACTGTCGACAACGGCGACTATACGATCGACGTTAAAGTCAACAGCCGTGAGGGTGTCAACCATCCGATCACGCTCGGCGAGAGCGTGACCGCAGGTCGCAAGACATTCCTTGCCCTCAACGGCGACACGTATTCCTGCGCGTTCATTCCTTCGAAAGCCCATGCCGACGAGGGGTATCTGACTCTCTACAAGCAGGCTACACTCACGGGCAACGTCAATGTCAGCGGTGCCATACCTCAGTCTGACAACTTTACCGTGACCGTGCCCAAAGACGCCACTTTCGAGCTCAACATGAAGTTCTTCCACTTCATTGATTTCACAAGGGTAGACCCTGTGAAAGAGGTAGTCGAAGGTGATTTCAGAGTGCTCGTCTACCGCCTTGCCCACAGTCAGGTCTACAACTACCGCACATCGATGCCCGGCAAGCTCACTCAGGGCGGATATTTCACCATGAACAAGGATGTTGCCAAACGCCCGGTTCTGATGTTTACAAAAGCTGACTATGAGGCGTTCGGGCCCAAGACGATCAAGCACGACGTGCAGGCCAACGAAGGCTTCGAGACCGGCGACATCTTTGTCAACGTCAACAAGGAGGGATACCTCGACCTCAACGTCGGCGATACGTTCCTCGCCCACGCCATGCGCACATGGCAGCTCACCGAGAACTCCACCAACAACTACTTCATCGAGCCTGATTTCCACTACACGATAATCGATACCGACGGCGAGGAGAGCGACTCCGTGATCAAGGTAGAGCAGAAAGAGGGTTCGGCCTGGGCCAGCCTCAAGGCTGTCGGAGCCGGCACAGCGATAGTCCTCGTCACTTACGACGCTATCGGCCTCAACTTCTATGCTTCGTCGACCGGCGTCAAGCAGGCATATATGGGAGGCGAATACTGGAGCGCCATCTGGCCTGAGAACACCGCTGCTTATGTCATCACCGTAGGTCAGGGCAAATCAGCCGTCGACCCGCAGATGCTCGTCAACGAAAAATATAATCAGGGAGCGCTCAAGGTGGCAGGCAATTATGTCGATGCCGAGCACGACGTATTCTATTATCTCGACACTGAAGAGGGCTACTCATATACCTTCAGGGCCGACGGTGCCAACGAGGTGAAGATTGCCTATCCCGTCATCGGCGAGCAGATGGCCACATATTCAGGCTTCGGCGACGCGGGAGTGACAGCCAATGCCGACGGCTCCTATACGGTTCTTCTGAAAGAGGGGCGCCAGATTGTCCGGATGACCGATGCCTCCGGCAAGTCGGCCTATCAGGTCTTCACCGCCAAGAAGTGTCACCGCGAGATTGTGAACGTGAACCGCCCCGGCAGCAAAATCTTCCAGCCGGGCGATCAGCTCGCGATCCAGTATTCCGGTCTGCGTCATCCCGCCAACAAGCTCGCGGGCATATACAATATGTCGGCCTACGTGACATATAACGGTGTCCCCAACGGCACGTCGCTCATCCTCAGCGCCAACCAGTATAAATTCGGCTCTTCCGACAAGGCCCAGGCTGTCACTCTCGACATTCCCGCCGACCACGACGTCGCCGCCGAGCCCGAACTGACGTTCACCGAAGGCGTGATTCAGGTGAACGGCTACGGCGATCCCATCGGTAATCACCGCATCATCGATCCTCGCGCCGGCCGCTCTCCCAACTTCACCGCAGTGCCCCACAAGACATATTTCGGGGCAATTCCCGATGTGAGAGTGCCCGTCACGGCAGTAAGGAATTTCCCCATCAAGGTTGATTTCACGGCCGAGAACGGTAAGGTTACCGTGTCATACCTCGGCAAGGAGCTCGAGCCCGACGACGAGGGCCTCTACGAGGGCACATACGGCTTCTATGACGTAGTCGCCACAGCCCCGGGCAACCGTTGTCAGCGTCTGCGCTACAATATTCCCGACGACGCCGAGGGCCTTCAGACATTTAACATTGAGCCCGTCAAACTCGACGACGACTGGTTCGGCACCAACTCTAAAGAGCCGGCCACAGACGCCGACGGCCGCTACGTGATTTCTTCGGCCTCGGAACTCGTCTGGTTCCGCGACAAGGTCAATGCGGGCGATGCCGCCGAGCCGCTCAAGGCCACGCTGACCGCCGACATAGATCTGGGTGACTACGACTGGACTCCGATAGGAGATACAAGCCATCCGTTTACCGGAGAGTTCACCGGCAACCGCCACACCGTCAGAGGTCTTTATATCGATCAGCCCGGCAGCAATATGCTTGGTCTGTTCGGCAGTGTCAAAGGAACCGACGCCGATCACCGCGCCCATATATCGGGTGTGACAGTCTACGGCTATGTCAACGGCAATATGACTCTCGGCGGTCTTGCCGCACATGTCCAGGGCTTCGCCGATATTGACGCCTGTGCCAACTATGCCGAAATCCACGGCGCCCGCAATGGCATCGGCGGCCTGATCGGCGCTCTGACCCAGAAGACGTCTACGGTCACCGACTGCTACAACGCCGGAAGCGTATCCGCCGAGTCGACACGCGGCGGAATCGTCGGCAACCTCTCGAATGGCTGTGACGTTACCATCAGCAACGTGTTCAACGTCGGCGTTATCGAAGACCACGCCAACGGACATGCCATCGCCGGCTCAACCTATGCGGTCGACAACATCACCAATGCCTATGCGATAGCCGATAACGCCAAGACAGGCGGCTACACTCTCGTGACCGAAGCTCGCATGGCAAGCGGCGAGATCGCCTACCGTCTCGGCTCGGCCTTCGGCCAGAAGATAGGGGAGGACGCCCATCCCGTATTCAGCGACGACAAGGTCTACAAGGTGACATACTCTGTGGTCGACGCCGTTGCTGCGGCAGCCGAAGATGAAGGCCTGACGCTCTACTCGAACGCTGATCTCCCGACCCGCATAGGCGAGCAGGAAGTATTGTGGTATGCCGATGCGGCGCTCACTCAGCCCGTCACCGTTATCGACGCCGACAGCCGTCTCTATGTCAAGAACCTCTACACCTATACGCTTACCTATGTTCTCGACGGCGAGACATATAAGGAGGAAACCCACTACGAGGGGGAGGCAATCGCTCCTGAAGCCGATCCTGTCAGGGAGGGCTACACATTCTCGGGCTGGGAAGGTGTTCCCGAGGTAATGCCTGCCGGAAATGTCACCGTAACAGGTTCGTTTGCCGTCAACTCCTACAGACTCACCCTCTATCTCAACAACGAGGTGTATAAGGATGAGATGCTCGAATACGGCGCAGCCGTCGTCGTCGACGAACCCGAAGTGCCCGAGGGCTGCCGGTTCGACGGATGGACTGACGCCATCCCCGCGACTATGCCCGCCCACGACGTCGACATCCACGGCACCTATACCGAGCTCAGCGGAATCGCCGGCATCCTTGTCGACGCCGACGAGAAGGTGACCGTATGCACTCCGAGCGGCATTGTGCTCTACGCCGATAGGCCGTGGGGTGACGTCCGCGACACTCTTGCCCCCGGCGTCTACATTGTTCGCAGCGCCGCCGCCGTGACAAAGGTCTGCGTCAAATAATCCTTCCTGTCTCTGATTCGGAATCCCCGGCCTCAGGTCGGGGATTTTCTTTATTTGTCGTTTTTCATTTTGCAGAGTCGGGGGTTTTGAGTAATTTTGCTCATTAATAATTAGCAACCTATGAATCCGTTCGATTATATCCACGTGGCCATGCACGGCCACTTCGACGACAAACTGTCGGTGCGCTACACTTTCAACGGCTCCGACGGCTCGTCGCAGCGCTGGGAAGGGTCGCTCCCCGATCCCGACGCCATCGTCCGCAATTTCATGAGCGCCCGCGAGTGCTACGTCATGTGGCAGAACCCGATGGGCCATTATTTCGGCATAATCACCGCCGACCCGATGGATCCGCGCGCCGGCCGCGTTATGGTGACAATCATGGTCGACAACGGCGACGCCGTGGCCGGCCGTGCCATATTCAGCGCTCTGAGCGGCCTTAAGAAGGCGTTCCTCGAAGACCGCCTGCTCAGCGACGACGCCGTGCGCAAGGTTCTCCAGAGCGTGGGCTTCCCCGAAGCGCCGATGAAGCTGGCTTCATGGAACTACAACCGTCCCGATGAGGGTGCGCGTCTCAGCCCGATATGCTACCGCACTTATCTGTCGACGCGCGAGCTCGAGACAGTGTTCTCGTTCCCGAACCAGCCCGAATACAAGCGATTCCACTATATCGTCGTCATAACCGCCACGGCCTCGTTGCGTCCCGGTGTCAGCGTCGACCGCATCACGGCCCCCGTGAAAAAGCAATACACCGTTGTCTGTCCCGACAATGTCAGCGCTTCGCAGGAGATTGTCGACGAGGGCGACCATCTGACGCTGACCTTCACCAAAGACGGTTTCAACCCGCGCAAGGAGAATGTGACCATAGGAAGCCCGTCGCCCTACGTCCGCACCGACGGCAGCGCCCTTATCATAAAGACGGCCGAAGAGAGCGGAATGTCGTTTACGCGCAAGGTGCGCCTGAGCGTGCGCTCGGCAAAAGGTGGCGCCATCAACGGTTATACGATGAGCGTCAACGACCGCACGGTCAACACGATGGAGCCTTTCGTAGAGCTTAACGAGACCGACTTCCAGCCCGGCAAGCGCGTCGAGATTCAGGTGGCCAGTAACAATTTCCAGCCTCTGAAGCAGAGCTACGAGGCTGCCGAGCTGATGCGCCAGAGTGCCATCGAGCTTGTTCTTCAGCCGCTTGAAGAGGGGATTGTGCTGCGGCTCGATTTCGGCGAAGGCCGCGTGTTCGAGCAGCAGATCTCGCTTGAGAAGAACACCCCCGAATACAGTCAGCTCCGCGGTGGCAACTTCCACGGATTCCGTGCCCACCGTCAGGCCGGCCAGGGCGAGATCTACAATGTCGACGTCCGTTCGGCAAGCAAGCCCGTGGCTCCGAATTTCGACAACGTTGCCTCGCGCGACGACCGCGACGAGAGCCGCCGCCGCGTAGTGCCCGTGTTCCCCAAGGCCGGCGAGGCCGAGCGTAAGACGGCCGACACTCCGCGCGAAACAGTCGCCGCCGAGAAAAAGCCGTCGCTCATCGAGAAACTGCGCGCCGGCAAGGAGGCCGAGAAAGAATCAGCCGCCAAGAGCGCCGAGGTCAAGGCTCCCGAGAGACCGCGTGGCCCCTACGACAAGCCTGCGGGCGACGAGGGCGAGAATTCGAACATTATAAAATGGATATGTGTCGGAGTGTGTATCATAGCCGTCATCTTAGGCGCCATATATATCCTCAAGCCTGTCGACTCCGACAAGACTGCCGGCGCAGCCGTAGCTGTCGACTCTGTCAGCGCCGTGGCTCAGGATGCTCCCGCAACGGCGCAGCCTGCCGCACAACCCGCCGCTCAGCCTGCGGCCGCTCAGCCCGCTCAGTCTGCCGGTGTCAGCGCCGACGAGCAGGCCGACATCGACTATTTCAACGCTAACCGTTCATGGCGCCGTGACGCCCTGAAGAGCGACAGCGGCCGCAAACTCTACGACGCCATCGTGGCCGGCAAGATAACCGAGATTGTCAACCATCCCTATTTTGCCACCGCCGGACGGGCCACCAACAAAGACGCCAACAACGTGGCCGACCTCATCTGGGCCGCCACCGGAACCCCCAACGAGGGTGGCAACTCGATAGCCCTGACGAAAGCCGAGAAGGGAGGCGCAATCAATCTGTGGGATCTCTATGAGGCCCTCGCACGCCGCAAGCCGGCCGAGCCTAACGCCAATCCCCGTCCCGGAAAATGAAAAATATCATCGTAACACTGCTTTCACTGGCTGTGGCCCTCGGGGCCACGGCCGGTTCTTTCATCGTCACGCCCGATCACGCCCGGGCGCAGTATCAGCCCTATCCCGACACGCTTGTCGCTGCGCTGACGCCTGCTCCAGCCGGATATGAGCCGTTCCATATCGAGCATTACGGGCGCCACGGCTCGCGCTGGCTCATCGATCCTAAGAACTATTCCGTTCCCGTCGAAGAGCTCTCGAAAGCCGAGCGCGCAGGCGTTCTGACCCCGTTGGGTGCCGATATTCTCGCCGAACTGCGCGCCTTCGCAGAGGCTTCGCGCAGACGCCTCGGCGAACTGACGCCGCTCGGAGCCGACCAGCACCGCCGCATAGCGCGCCGCATGGCGGCCAACTTCCCCGAGGTCATAACCGACTCGACAGTCATCGACGCCCGCTCGACGGTAGTTATCCGCTGTATATTGTCGATGCTCAACGCTGTCGGCGAGTTGCGAAAGGCTGTGCCCGGCGCCACGGTTCGCACCGACGCGTCGGAACGCGACATGTGGTATATGAACCACCACGACCCCGAGAAGAACGCAATCACCGACAGCGCCCGCGCCCGCTATTACGAGCCCTTCGCAAACCGACATCTCCCTTCGGGCGAGTTTCTCGGACGCCTTATCTCCGACAAGCGTTTTGCCGCCGACTCGATCAACCTCCCGGCTCTTGCCGATAACCTCATGGAGGTAGCTCTCAACGTCGGCTCGACACCCGAGTTCGAGCCTATGCTGACGCGCATCTTCTCGCCCGCCGAGATCAACGAGGCTTGGCTCAGGGCCAACGCCTCATGGTTCCTCAACGGCGGCAATTCGGCCCTCAACAAGGGTCGCGGCGCCATGGTGCAGCGCCATCTGCTACGCAATATGATAGAGTCGGCCGACACCGCCTTCGCCTCGCTGCGCCCCAGCGCCAACCTGCGCTTCGGCCACGAGACAATGGTCATGTCGCTCGCCGTTCTTCTCAATCTCGGCGACTATGGCACCGAACACAACGACTTCGACACGCTCGCCTCGCAGTGGCGCGCCTACGAGATCTTCCCGATGGCCTGCAACGTCCAGATGGTTTTCTACCGCCGTCCCGGCTCGACCGACCCCGGCGACATTCTCGTCAAATTCCTGCTCAACGAGCGCGAGATGCCTGTCAGCGGTTACGGCCCCGGCCCCTACTACCACTGGGCCCCCATGCGCGACGCCCTGCTTCGCCGCGCCAACTCCATCCCCTGACCTCAACTATTAGTCAAATAGGCCTAATAAGCCTAATATGTCTAATTAGACTTATTCAACGAAAGAGGGCGCCCTGCTGATGCGGGGCGCCCTCGGTTTGCGATTTATCGTCGGTTAAGCTTCGGGGTGGGGGCCGGCGGCTACGAGTGCCTTACCGGCGGCGTTGTCCTCGAATTTCTTGAAATTGTCGATGAACATGTTGGCGAGCTTGTCGGCCTTCTTGTACCATTCGGTCGGGTCGGCGTAGGTGTCGCGCGGGTCGAGGATCTTCGGATCTACGCCGGGGAGTTCGGTGGGAACGACGAAGTTGAAGATCGGCAGGGTCTTTGTCGGGGCCTTGAGGATGGCGCCGTCGAGGATGTTGTCGATGATGCCGCGGGTGTCGCGGATCGAGATGCGCTTGCCTGTTCCGTTCCAGCCGGTGTTGACCAGATAAGCCTTGGCACCGCTCTGCTGCATGCGCTTGACGAGCTCTTCGGCATATTTTGTCGGATGGAGGCTCAGGAAGGCTGCGCCGAAGCAGGCGCTGAAGGTCGGGGTGGGCTCGGTGATGCCGCGCTCGGTTCCGGCGAGCTTGCTGGTGAAGCCGCTCAGGAAGTAATATTTGGTCTGCTCGGGATCGAGGATCGAAACGGGGGGCAGAACGCCGAAGGCATCGGCCGACAGGAAGATGACGTTCTTGGCGGCGGGACCGCGAGAGGGTTTGACGATGTTCTTGATGTGGTCGATAGGATAGCTGACGCGGGTGTTCTCGGTGACGCTCTTGTCGTTGAAGTCGATGTGGCCTTCGCCGTCAACGGTGACGTTCTCAAGAAGGGCGTCGCGGGTGATGGCGTTGTAGATGTCGGGTTCGCTATCTTTGTCGAGGTTGATGACCTTGGCGTAGCAGCCGCCTTCGTAGTTGAAGACGCCGTTGTCGTCCCAGCCGTGTTCGTCGTCGCCGATGAGCAGACGTTTCGGGTCGGTCGAGAGGGTGGTCTTACCTGTGCCCGAGAGGCCGAAGAAGATAGCGGTGTTCTCGCCGTTGAGGTCGGTGTTGGCGCTGCAGTGCATCGAGGCGATGCCGCGCAGGGGGTTGTAGTAGTTCATGATCGAGAACATACCTTTCTTCATCTCGCCGCCATACCAGGTGTTGATGATGAGCTGCATGCGCTCGGTCAGGTTGAATGCAACGCAGGTCTCGGAGTTGATGCCGAGTTCTTTCCAGTTCTCGACTTTGGCTTTCGAGGCATTGAGCACGACGAAGTCGGGCTTGAAGTTATCGAGTTCTTCCTTGGTCGGACGGATGAACATGTTGGTGACGAAGTGGGCCTGCCATGCTACTTCCATGACGAAGCGGACGGCCAGACGGGTGTCGACGTTCGTGCCGCAGAAGGCATCGACAACATAGAGGGTCTTGTCGGAAAGTTCTTTGTCGGCGATGGCTTTCAGAGCGTCCCAGGTGGCGGGAGTGATGGGCTTGTTGTCGTTCTTGTAGCCTTCGGTTGTCCACCAGATTGTGTTGGCGCTGGTATCGTCTTTGACAAAGAATTTATCTTTAGGCGAGCGGCCGGTATAGATACCGGTCATAACGTTGACGGCGCCGAGCTCGGTGAGCTGTCCTTTTTCATAGCCTTCGAGGCCCGGTTTGGTCTCGTCGATGAAGAGTTCGTTCCACGAAGGATTGTGGACTACCTTCGCTCCGCTGATGCCGTACTGGCTTAAATCAATTGTACTCATTGGGTTAATGTATAAAAATATGTAATTTGGATTTCTTTACCTGTTACTTCTTTTTTGACGCTGCAAAGGTAAGGTTTTTTCTTGATGTTTAGACCGATAGATTACGGAAATATTTCTCTATTAATAAAATTTCACAATCATGTCGGAACCTTTGTCGGGCAGACTTAATATAAAACGCGCGCGAGGCCCGGAAGGTTCAGCGCCGCTGCGGAAAATTCTTCGACCGCAGAATGGTCAGTTTTTCTCCGCCGACAACGAGCATGGCCCCGACGCCCCGAAGAGAGCCGATCATCGCCATGGCCTCGGCGGCCGGCATGGCCATGCAGGCAGTGGCCAGTGCGTCGGCTTCCATTGCCGTCGGGGCGATGACGGTGGCCGAGAGTGTGGCTGTTTCAACAGGATGGCCTGTCAGGGGCGATATCGTGTGGCCTACGCGCCGACCGTCGAGGTCGCGGTAGTTTCGGTAGTTTCCCGAGGTAGCGACACCGCAGTCGGTCAGGGCTACGGTTGTCAGTTCGCTGTGGACTACGCTGTCGCGGCTTTCGACAGGGGCGTCGATCATTATATGCCAGGGCTCGCCGCGCGGGTTCGTGCCGGCGAGGGCTATCTCGCCGCCGATTTCTACCATATAGTCGGTGGCGCCTCCCCGGCGCAGGGCTTCGCCGACGGCGTCGCAGCCGAGCCCTTTGGCTATGGCCGAGAAGTCGAAATGGGTTGCATTCGTTTTCTTGACAACGCGGCCGTCGGCGTCGACAAAGCAGTCTTGAATTCCTACGCTCTCGAGCACTGCCGCAATTCCCGCTTCCGAGGGAGCTGTCCCCTCGCCGTCGCGGCCGAAGCCCCAGAGGTTTACCAGCGGCTCGACCGTCGGGTCGAAAGCGCCGCAGCTGAGGGCGTTGACGCGCCGCGACATCGTCATGACTTTCATGAAAAGGCTGTCGGCTCCGATTTTTCTGCTGTCGGAGATATTGACGAGGCTGACAAGCGATTCGTCGTTGAACACGCTCAGCGAGTTCTCGACGCGCATGAGCGCCGCAGCTATCGAGTCGTCGAGAGGGCGGTCGGCGCGGTAGGTGATCCGGTAGGTAGTGTGCCATACCGAACCCTCGACAGTGCGGTAACCGGCGCGCTGATTGCATGACGTCAGCAGCAAAGCAGTAAGAAATGTCAGCAAAAACTGTTTCATAAGGCGGGATTGTTGAAAACTTTCGGGCAAAGTTAGCTGTTATATTCAAAAAAATGTGTATGTTTGCGAAAATAGCTACTGAATTATCGCTTCGATAATCGCAAATACCAATATTCACAACTTAAACTCTAATCGCTCATCTTTCTATGTCAAACGTCAACAAGTCTTATCTTTTTCTCGCGCCCGGTTTTGAAGAGATCGAGGCGCTGACAACTGTCGACGTCCTGCGCCGCGCAGGCATCTCTGTGGAAACAGTATCAATTACCGACACGACCGCCGTTACCGGCGCCCACAATATAACCGTCAAGGCCGACACAACACTCTCTCAGGCCGAAATCGACCGTCCCGACTGGCTCATCTGTCCGGGAGGAATGCCGGGAGCCTCAAATCTCGTGGCCTGCGACAAACTCGCCAACCTTCTGCGTGACCACGCCGCGCGCTCGGGCCGTATTGCCGCAATCTGCGCCGCTCCGGCAGTGGTGCTCGCCGAGCTCGGCATTCTCGACGGACGCGAGGCAACCTGCTATCCCGGTTTCGAGCAGATGGCCCCGAAAGCCATCATGGTAGACCGCTCTGTTGTCGTTGACGGCAACATCATAACTGCCAACGGCCCCGCTGCGGCCATGCCGTTTGCTCTTGCCATAGTGAAAGCCACGCTCGGCGCCGAAGTAGCCGGCCAGATCGGTCAGGGGCTGCTCTTCTACCCCAAGAACTTCGAATTCTACTTCTGAGCGTCCTGCGAAATGAATAAAAGAGGCTGCGCCGCAGCCTCTTTTGTGGTTATTGATGACGGGATCATTTCTTCTTGTCGTCGACAACAGCGTTGACGTCGATATACTGAGCGGGTTTGGTGAGCCAGCTGACTAAAGAAGAATTATTGAAGTTTTCCGTGAAGGACGAAGTCGTAGCTGTTGCCGCGGTAGTTGACGAAATTGCTGCGGTAGGTGACACTTCCGGTGGCGCGATTGATTGAGAGCGTTCCGGAGATATTGCCGGTTACCGTCTGATGGCTGTTAAAATCCTGTTGGCCAAAGCGTTGCAAGGCGGAGGGCCCAGCTAAGCGTAGGGCTGCACCGTGGTGCAGCCGCCGACCTTAAATGCCAAATGGAACATTGCTCTAATGTCTGCAACGCGCACAAAATCAAGCTGTTGTATGGAATAGGCTGCCCCACGGAGCAGCCCTACTAGTTTCCGCCCGAGTAGTGGTGAAACTCTGCTCGTATGATTTTTCGTCTACAATGAAGGGACGTTGGGGCAGCGTTGTTGTCGGCAGCGATATTGTCGGCCGCGGCTGCACCACGGTGCAGCCCTACGTCTTCGATCATTTTTTTAGTTGACATGGTCAGCCGAGGGTCAGCTCGAAGTCGGCGATGAATTTCGAGAACGAAGGGATCGTGGCGCGCATATTCTCGTAGACTTCGCGCTCGGTCCAGGTCGACGATGAGCCGGGGCCAGTCTCGAGCTCGACGTCGATCGTTATGAGGTCGTTCTCGAGCGAGCCGCGCAGATGGGTCAGCAGCGCAGGCATCTGACGGCCCATGAGGTCGAGCTGCATATCGTTTGCCACGGTCATTATGAAGGCGTGGTCTTTCCCTTCGGCAGCCTGCGGAACCGATGCGCGCATCGTGTTGACGAGAATCTGCTCGCGCGGATGAGCCGCCATGAAGGTCTCCCAGGCCTTGACGAAAGCTTCGCGAGTGAAAGGATTGCTGCGCTGTGTTGTCAGCGTGGCTTCGGGCTTGCGCTCATCGGCGGCTGCCTGTGAGCGGCCGCGAAGCGTTGGCCCGCGCCCGACAGGGCGCAGCGTCGGAGTCGGAGTCTGCGCCTTTGGCGCCGGCATTGGCTCTACCTTAGCTATATCAGCTACTTTAGGCTGCGCTGCCGGCTGAGCCGGCGCGGCAGGGCGGTCGATAGGCTTTAGCTGCCCCCCGGCGCGACCGCTATTGGTCGAGGGGCGCACTGATTGGCATATCTTGGCGAGCGTCAGCTCAACAAGAAACTGTTTGCCTGAGGCGGTGCGGTAATTGAGGTCGGCTTCGTTGAGCAGACACATGGCGCGGTAGATGAACCCCGGGGTGCATTTCTGCGCCGCTTCGGTCAGCTGTGCCGCTTCCGAGGCGTCGGCGTCGAGAAGCGATGCCGTGGCCGGTTCGCGGGCAACCATCAGGTCGCGCATGAACGCCGCCAGTTCGGCGATGAAGAAATGGCTGTCGAAGCCGCGCGAGCGAACCTCTTTATATATCAGCCAGGTCTGTGCCACGTCCCCCTTCAGGAATGCGTCGAGCAGACGCAGAAACAGCGCATGGTCGAGCATGTTGAGGCTTTCGAGTGCTGCGGCGCGCGTTATGTTGTTGCGCGACGATGCTGCGACCTGATCGAATATGCTCAGCGCGTCGCGCATGGCGCCGTCGGCCTTGCGCGCTATCAGCGCCAGAGCGCTGTCTTCGGCGGCTATTCCTTCGTTGGCGGCCACCATCTTGAGGTGGTCGACCATGTCGCGTATCGAGATCGTGTTGAAATCATAGATCTGGCATCGTGACAGAATCGTAGGTATGATCTTGTGTTTCTCGGTGGTTGCCAGAATGAAAATAACGTGGGCCGGCGGCTCTTCGAGTGTCTTCAGGAAAGCGTTGAAGGCCGCGTTGGAGAGCATGTGGACCTCATCGATGATGAATACGCGGTAGCGCCCCTGGGTCGGAGCCACCATAACCTGGTCGACAAGCTCGCGCATGGCGTCGACGCCGTTGTTACTCGCTGCATCCATCTCGATGATATTCAGTGAGTTGCCGGCGTTGAAGGCGCGACACGAAGCACACTCGTTGCAGGCCTCGCCGTCGGCTGTCGGGTGTTCGCAGTTGATAGTCTTGGCGAAGATGCGCGCGCAGGAGGTCTTGCCGACTCCGCGCGAGCCGGTGAAAAGATAGGAATGGGCAAGACGCCCCGACGCGATGGCATTTTTAAGTGTCGACGTCAGAGCACGTTGGCCGACGACGCTGTCGAACGTCGACGGCCGGTATTTGCGTGCTGAAACAAGATAATGATCCATACTACAAAGATAGCGCTTTTTTCGGTTTTCCCCCGCTATATTATAATAAAAGGTGTCGGAAAGGGTTATCGGAGCAGGGCGGGGACGAAGGCGTCGGGGTAGTGGGTTAGGACGTGGTCGGCAGGGGTGCCGACGATGGTTATGATGTCGAACTGGGGGCGCTGGGGGTAGTCGCCGCTTCGGAGGAAGCTGTCGGCGAAGCGGGCCATGCGGCGCCGCTTTTCGGGATTCACGGCGTCGAGCGGATCGTCGAAAGGGGTTGAGCGTGTCTTTACTTCTACGAACATTATTCCGGAGCCGCGCGTGGCCACGATATCGATCTCGTCGCGGCCGAAGCGGAGATTGCGCCCGACGATAGCATAACCGCCGGCTACGAGGTAGTCGGCGGCTATATCTTCGCCCCAGCGGCCTATGTCGTTGTGACGTGCCATTGCGGGGTCGGTTTTATCAGTCGATGAGCGAGTGGCCTGTCATCTCGGCGGGCTGTTCGATTCCCATGATCGAGAGCATTGTGGGAGCGACGTCGGCGAGGCGTCCGGGGCCGACGTGGGCGTCTTTGCGCTCGGTGACGTAGATACAGGGCACGGGGTTGAGCGAGTGGGCCGTGTTGGGCGTTCCGTCGGGGTTCTCGGCGTTGTCGGCGTTGCCGTGGTCGGCAATGATGATTACCTCGTAGCCGGCTTTCTTGGCGGCTTCGACGGTGTCGCTGACGCAGAGGTCGACGGCTTTGACGGCTTTCTCGATGGCTTCGTAGACTCCGGTGTGGCCGACCATGTCGCCGTTGGCATAGTTGACGACGATGAAGTCGAATTTCTGCGAGGCGATGGCTTCGACGAGTTTGTCCCTGACCTCGAAAGCGCTCATTTCGGGCTTGAGGTCATAGGTGGCTACTTTGGGCGAGGCGACGAGAATGCGCTCTTCGCCGGTGTAGGGCTCTTCGCGGCCGCCGTTGAAGAAGAATGTCACGTGGGCGTATTTCTCGGTCTCGGCTATGTGGAGCTGTTTCTTGCCGAGCTTCGAGAGATATTCGCCGAGGGTGTTGACGACGTTCTCCTTGTCGAAGAGGATGTGAACCCCGGTGAACGAGGCATCGTAGGGGGTCATGCAGAAATATTGCAGCCCTGCGATGGTCTTCATTCCGGCCTCGGGCATATCGTGCTGGGTCAGCACGGTGGTCAGCTCTTTGGCGCGGTCGTTGCGGTAGTTGAAGAAGATTACGGCGTCGTTCTCTGCGATGAGACCTTCGCCCTGGGCGAGCGAGGCATTGTGGATCGGCTTGATGAACTCGTCGGTAACGCCGTCGGAATAGCTCTTCTCAACAGCTCCGGCCATGTCGGTGGCCTGGGCGCCGGTGCCGGCTGTCAGCAGGTCGTAGGCCTCCTTGACGCGCTCCCAGCGTTTGTCGCGGTCCATGGCGTAGTAGCGGCCTACGATCGAGGCGATGCGGCCTGTGGTCTTGGCCATGTGCTCTTCGAGGCGTTCGATGAAGCCTTTGCCCGAGTGCGGATCGGTGTCGCGGCCGTCCATGAAGCAGTGGACATAGACCTTCTTCAGTCCGTAGTGTGCCGCGATGTCGAGCAGTGCGAAGAGATGGTCGAGGCTTGAGTGGACGCCGCCGTCGCTGACGAGGCCCATGAGGTGGAGCGGACGGTCGTTCTCTCTGGCATAGCCGAAAGCGGCTTTTATCTGGTCGTTGTTGAGAATCGATTTGTCGGCGATGGCCTTGTTGATTTTGACGAGATCCTGATAGACCACACGGCCGGCGCCGATATTGAGGTGTCCCACCTCGCTGTTGCCCATCTGGCCGTCGGGGAGTCCGACATTTTCGCCGCTGGCCTGCAGCTGGTTGTGGGGGTAGGTTTTCAGAAGATAGTCCCAGTAGGGGGTCGGAGTGTTGTAGATGACGTCGCCGTGGCCGTGGTTACCGATGCCCCAGCCGTCAAGAATCATGAGAAGTGCTTTGTGAGCCATAATATGTGTAACGTTTTAGCGCTGCAAAGTTACGAATTTTTTGTCAGAATTTCAGCGAGGCGCCGACCGAGAGGAAGTTATAGGAGTTGTCCCAGCCGTTGCGCAGGGCGCCGCTGACCATGCCGGCCTGGATGTTGGCGGCCCAGCGCGGGGTTATCCAGTAGCGTGCGCCGATGTTGACGGCCATGGCGAACGAGGCCTCGGTAGCGCGGCGGCCTTCCCACTGGGTGTGGTCGAGGTCGTTGAAGCTGTAGGCTGTGGTGACATCCTCGTTGTCGTTCTTCATTGTCTGGCTGAACGATTTCTCCGAGAAGCCTTTAAGATCGGTCAGGCCTGTCGAGAAGTGGTTGAGGACGGCCACACCGATGCCGATGTTGAGATATGTGTCGAGGCGGTCGATGGGCGAGTAGTGGAGCGATGCCTGGGGCAGAAACGAGATGTCGTCGCGGCGGAAGCGGGTGTAGGCGGTTCCGTAGCCTTTGCGTTCGATTGTCTCTTTTTCCGACACTGTAGTGCGCAGCCCTGTTGTCGGGTCGCGGCGCCAGCCGTAGTTGACGCTGTTGTAGGAGTAGTCGTAGTTTCCGATTATCTGCACACGGTCGGTCTTGCCGCTGACGCCGTTGTCGATGGCCAGACCTACGCCGATGCTGAAGGGCTGTCCGAATATTCTGAGGTCATCTTTGATTATATATTCAAAGGCGATGCGCTGGGTGAACATCGCTTTATCGGGGCCTCCGCTGTTGGTTATCGCACCGACGCCGATGCCCGCATCGGCTATTCTGGCTCCTTTTTCGATGGGGTCGGCCGGGGTAAAGGCCGAGGCGGTGGCGGCGCCGGCCAACAGGACAGATGCAAGGATGAAGTTCTTTTTCATGACGGTAGTGTTGATAAATGTGTGGTTATTTGAACAGCTTCGGGAGGAAAAGGCGCAGGTAGTCGCGCCAGTTTTTCCAGGTGTGTCCACCTTCTGAGCTGTGGTATTCGTAGTTGAGACCCGCCTTGTCGAATTCGGCGAGCATCTCTTTGTTTTCGCGGGCGAGGAAGTCGGTCTTTCCGATACCTACCCAGAGCAGTAGCGGCTTGGCGTCGGCCAGGGCGCGCAGTGCGGGGCCGGGATTGTCGTAGGCTTTTGAGTCGGAATATTTCCGCGGATGCAGAAAGCTTGAGAACGAGCCGATATAGCCGAACATCTCGGGGTTCTCGCGGGCTATGTGGATTGTGTGGAAGCCGCCCATCGAGAGACCGGCGAGGGCGCGCGAGGCGCGGTCTGTGTTCGTCGGATAATGGCTGTCGACCCATTCGACGATGGCGGGGAACGAAGCTTCGAACTCGCCGTTCATAGTGCGCGGCGGACGCGACACGGGCTGGGCCGGTGCGCCGGGGTTGTCGCCGGGAGCGGCCTTGTGGGCTATGTTGCCGTTGGGCATCACGACTATCATCGGCTCGACCTGCCCGGCGGCTATCATGTTGTCGAGAATATAGGGAGCGCGTCCCAGCTCGGGCCATGCGTTTTCGTCGCCGCCGAGGCCGTGGAGAAGATAAAGCACCGGATAGCGGCGGTCGGAGCGCGGGTCGAATCCGGCGGGGGTGTAGACTGTCATGCGCCGGCCGTCGGGCCCCCACACTTTTGCCACAGTGCCGTGGGGAACGTCCTGCGAGCGCAGTTCGGGGTCGGTTACGACGTAGTTCGACAGATACATTTCGTTGCGCTCAGTGAAGGCGTTGGCGGGATCGATTGTGCGGACGCCGTCGATGTTGAAGAAGTAGGTGTAGTAGTCGGGGCGCAATGATTTGGTGCGTCCGCGCCATATGCCGTCGGCGCCTCGCGTCATCTTTGTCGGGGCGAGATCTCCGCCGACAGTGACAGAGGCGGCTTTCGGGGCATATACGGCGAGCGATACTGTGGCGTCGTCGTTGACGACACCCGACTTGGGCTGTTTCGGGGCTGCGGCGAAGGCCTGACAGGCTGCCGCGGCCACGGTAATGGCGATGAGCAGTTTTTTCAGATATTGCATACCGGGCATTTTTGGTCGCGCTCGATGGCGACGGTGGTGAATGTCATTGTGAAGGTGTCGATTGTCAGAAGGCGGTCGGCGAGCGGGCTGCCGAAGCCTCCGGCTATTTTCATGGCCTCGCAGGCCTGAACCATTGCCGTCAGTCCGACGACGCCGCTGAAGATTCCGGCTCCGGCACATGAGCCTTCGGCGTTGTCGCCCGGCAGGCCGTCGCCGTAGAGACAGCCGTAGCAGGCATGCCCGGGCAGAACCGTCATGACCTGTCCGCCAAAGCGGCCGACGGCGCCGTAGACGTAGGGCAGACGAGCGCGGGCCATGGCGCGGGCCACGGTGAGTTTCGACGTGTAGGAGTCGGTGCAGTCGAGAGCTACATCCCAGGGCGCGGCGGCGAGTATCGCGCCTGAGGTCGAATCGTCGAAGCGGCTCTCGAAGACAATGGTCTCCACCGAGGGGTTCAGCGAGGCGATGCGGCGGCTGGCACAGACGGCTTTGGGGAGACCTGTGTCGGCGTCGGTATAGAGAATCTGGCGCTGGAGGTTCGACAGCTCGACGATGTCGGGGTCGACGATGCCTATGCGCCCCGTTCCGGCGGCTGCGAGATATTCCAGAGCCGCCGAGGCGAGTCCGCCGGCGCCGATAACGAGAACCGACGCCTTTTCGAGCCGCCGCTGTCCTTCGGGGCCAATTCCGGCGAGCTGAAGATGTCCTTTATAGCGGATGTCAGAATTCATATCCGGCCTCGGCTATTCGTTTGCGGTCGGCTTCGACGGTCGACCCTATGGTTGTCAGCAGATCGCCGACTATGGCGCCGTTGACGGCGATGCGCATGGCGCGCAGCTGGGTGTGCTCGCTCATTAGTGCGCGCCCTCCGGCGAAACGCAGCTGAACGCCCGGATGGACGAAGCGGAACACTGCCACTGTTCTCAGAATCTCTTCCTCGCTCAGCGGAGCGGCGTTTTCGAGCGGTGTGCCGGGGATGGGGTGGAGCAGGTTTATGGGAATCGACAGCGGCTTTACCTGTCGGAGTGTCAGCGCCAGTTCGACACGCTGGGTCATAGTCTCGCCCATGCCGATGATGCCGCCGGAGCAGACCTCGAAGCCGAGGTCACGGGCTGCGTACAGGGTGGCGAGTTTGTCGTCGGTGGTGTGGGTCGTGCAGACGGTCTTGAAGAACGATGGCCCCGCCTCGAGGTTGCAGTGGTAGCGCGTCACTCCCGCTTCACGCAGGCGCCGCAGTTCGTCGGAGCCGAGCAGCCCGAGCGACGCGCAGAGGCCCGTGCGGCATTCGGCACCGATGGCGCGGAACGTCGAGCAGATGGCGTCGAGCGCGGCGCCCTGCACTCGCCGGCCGCTTGCCACGAGCGAGAATCGGCCTATGCCGGCGCGGTCGGCGGCGCGGGCGTGTTCGAGGCAGGTTGCTTCGTCGAGCAACGGGTAGGTGTCGATGCCGGTTTTTGCATGACGCGACTGGGCGCACCATTTGCAGTCTTCGGGGCAGAGACCCGACCGCACGTTGGTGATCGAGCATGAGTCGAATCGGCGTGAGACGGTTTTCCGCGTCAGTTCTTCAGCGGCGTCGTATAGAGCTTCGGCGTCGGGTGCCTCGGCCAGAGCGTATGCTTCGCCGTCGGTGATGGCGCCTCCGGCGAGGATGCGTTCTTTCAGTGAGGTTATTTCTTCGGATGTCATTGAAGGGTCATAGATATTTGTCGCCGAAAGCCTGACGGGCATCGTCGACGAGGCGGCGTATGTTCTGCTCTTCGGCTCGGGGATAGATTAGAAGCACATTGTCGGTGTCGGCCACGATATAGTCGTCGAGGCCCGAGACAACCACGATCTTGTCGCGGCTCTTGACGGCGAAGATGTTGCCCGACGAGTTGTAGGCGAGCACGTTACATTCCTGAGTGACATTGCGCTCGCGGTTTTTCGGAGAGTTGTCGTAGAGAGAACCCCACGTGCCGAGGTCGCTCCAGCCGAAATTGGCCATGGCGACGTATGCGTTCGAGGCATGTTCGAGCACGGCGAAGTCTATCGCTATCGACGGGCACGACGGAAATGCGCGGCTTATGAAGGCATCTTCGTCGGGAGTGCCGAAAAGACGTATGCCGCTGTCGAAGACGGCGGCGAGTTCCGGGGCATGTTCGCGCAGGGCGGCCACGATCGACGATGCTTTCCAGAGGAATATGCCGCTGTTCCAGTAGAATTCGCCTGAGTCGATAAACACTTCGGCCATTGCGGCGTCGGGTTTCTCGGTGAAGGTCTTCACGCGCGCGATGCCGCTTGTGGCCTCGGCGCCGATCTGGATATAGCCGTAGCGCGTTTCGGGGCGAGTTGCGGTGAGACCGACTGTCAGCAGTGCGTTACTGTTCTCGACGAAGTCGAAGCCGTCGAGAATTGTCGTGTTGAAGACGGCTTCGCCCGTAATGAGGTTGTCGCTCGGCACAACTACCATAGAGGCTTCGGGATCGACGGCGAGGATATGGTAGGCGGCCAGCGCTACGGCGGGGGCCGTGTTGCGGCGCGTCGGCTCGGTCAGAATGTTTGCGGCCGGGAGTTCGGGAAGCTGCTCGGCTACCAGAGAACCGTAGATGTCGTTGGTGACAACGAGAATCCGTTCGGGGCTTTCGACCAGCGGCAGCATTCTGTCGAAGGTCATCTGCAGGAGTGAGCGGCCGCTGCCGAAAAAGTCGAGAAACTGTTTGGGACGCGCCGTGCGGCTGTAGGGCCAGAACCGGCTGCCTATGCCGCCGCTCATTATCACGCAGTATCTGTTGTGTTTTGCCATATCTGGAAGAGTGTGTCTTATAGTTGAGGTGAGAGATTGAGTTGTCAGTATCGGCAGGTTATGGAACCGTCGACTCGGCCGGTGAAGCTGGCGATTCGGCAGCCGGCGCCTCGGCGGGATGGGCGGCCTGTTCCTGAAGCGATTTCATTGTGATCTCTCCCGCTGCGCGTTCGGCCTTAGGAGCGGGAGCCGCAGCCTGAGTCGCTTTCGGAGCAATGGCAGCCGGTTTGGCAGCCGCCGGAACAACGGGAGCGGCCGGAGCAGTGTCAGGAGTGGCTGCCGAGGCGGAATCTTCGACTATGGTGATTTCTTCGGTAGCTTCCAGGAGCTCATCTTCCTGTTCGGGACGCGGCATGAAGAAGTAAACCCACAGAACAAGGCCAAGAATGACAACGAAGACAGCGAGAAAGAGGGCGACTTTCAGCCGCTCGTTGCGGCGGCGTGCGCGTTCGGCGTCGTCATCATCAGCAGCTACTGTAGCTGTTTTAGCTACATTAGCTACTTTAGGCTCTTCCTTGATCGCCTCGGCCAATTTCGTATAAGCTTCGGGAACCTCTCCGGGGCGCGGATAGGCTTTATTGAGATGGGTAGGGCGGCCGCAGTGGGGGCAGAACAGCGAGCTGTCGGAGATGTCGCTGCCGCAGTCGTCGCATTTTATCAGAGACATTGGAGTTGTAGTTATTTGTAGGTGTATGTTATTGTTCCGGTTTGAGAGGCGGGAGCGTCGGGGTCGGCGCTGAAACGCGATCGGCGCGCAGCCTCAACGCAGCTGCGTCGCGCCGAAGCCGAAGCGTTGGCCGGAGCGATCCCGCTCAGATAAGCCGCCGAGGTGACGTTTCCGTTGCGGTCGACAGTGATCTTCACGACGATCTTTCCCATAGGCCCCTTTGCGGGAGAGGGGAGGCTGACAGCCTTGCGGTTGCCCAGACCCGATGCGGCGATGCCGCTGACGGCGCCGTCGGCCGAATTGCCGTCGGGCTGGCCCGCTTTGCCTTTCCCTTTGCCGAAGCTGACGCGGTCTTTGATAGCCTCGGCTTTCTCAGCCTTTTCGGCCTTTTCGGCCTCGGCTTTCTCAGCTTTAGGGTCTTTCGGAACCTTAAGGGCCTTAGGGACTTTAATGTTGCCGGAGGGAGCTGCCACATCAGTCACATCCGTTACATCAGAAACATCAGAAACATCAGCTGTTTCGGCAGCCGCTTCGGCTTCAGCGGCGCCCTGATCGCCGACCATGACAAACTCGCCGCCGAAGAGAATCTCCGACGAGTCGGCCGGCGGCCATTCGGGCTGATCATGCTCTGAGCTGTAGCGCAGCACACCGGCTACCAGCGCCGCTATCAGCAGCGCGTGGAACAGCAGTGTGGCAGCTGCGGCTATGGCCCGGTGTCGTCGGTTATTTTCCATAATCAGGCTGGGCCGTGGCCGGAGCGGGCTTGGTGGCGAGAACCATCTTCAGGTTATTGCGTGCGCCGAGGTCGAGAACCTCAACGAGGCGTCCGTAGGTGACATCCTCGTCGGCATAGACGGCGATATAGTCTTCGTCGGGATTCTCGGCTGCAAGCTGAAGAAAAGTCAGCAGGCGGTCGAGGTCGGCGATCTCCTGTGGCTCTCTGTCGCCGGCCGCCGACACGAAGATGCGCCCCTCGCTGTCGAGATAGACGCGCTTCGACGGCTTCAGGGCCGTCTGCTCGCTGCTTTGCGGCAGATTGACTTCGAGGGCCGTCGGGAAGATAAACGTCGAGGTCACCATGAAGAATATCAGCAGCAGAAAGATAACGTCGGTCATCGACGCCATCGAGAAAGCTGCCATCATTGAATGTTGACGCTTGAGCGACATAGGCTTATGCGACAGGCTCGTTGAGAAGATCCATGAACTCCATGGTCTTGCTCTCGAGGTTGTTCATGACGCGGTTGATGCAGGCAACCAGATAGTTGTAGGCGAACAGGGCTATGATGCCCACTACGAGACCGGCCACTGTCGTCACCAGAGCCTCGTAGATGCCGCCGGCGAGAACGTCGATGTTGGCCGAGGTTCCGGCCGACGCCAGATTGAAGAAGGCCTCGACCATGCCGATAACGGTGCCGAGGAATCCGAGCATGGGTGCTCCGGCGGCTGTGGTGGCGAGCCAGGGAAGGCCTTTTTCGAGGCGCGCTATCTCTATGTTGCCGGTGTTCTCGATGGCTACGAGCACGTCGTTCATCGGGCGGCCGATGCGGCTGATGCCTTTGGCAATGAGGCGCCCGTAGGGCGAGTTGGCGTTGTTGCACACGAGCAGGGCGCTCTCGATTTCGCCCTCGTGGATATAGTCTTTTATCCGGCTCATGAAGGTGTCGTCGCCTGCGGCGGCGCGGCGGATAACGATCCAGCGCTCCACGAAAACATAGATGCAGATAAGCGACAGAAGTGCCAGCGGAATCATTATAAGTCCGCCTTTGACGCACAGATCCCAGACGGATAGCTCTTTGACAACCGGAGTGGCGGCCGTGGCGGCCTGAAGGAGAATTGACATTGTCGGAAAGGGGTGTTGGATGGTTGTTGAATCTTGTTTGTCAGCCTTTCAGGCAGGCTTTGTAGGCTTTGATGGCTTCGGCGATGCCCATATAGAGTGCGTCGCATATCAGCGCATGTCCTATCGACACTTCGTCGAGATAGGGAACCTGTTCGCGGAAGTAGCGCAGGTTCTCGAGGCTGAGATCGTGGCCGGCGTTGACGCCGAGGCCTGCGGAGTGGGCCGCGCGCGACGCCTCGATATAGGGAGCGACGGCGCCTGCCGGATCGGTGGGGTAGTTGTCGGCGTAGGGCTTCGTGTAAAGCTCCACGCGGTCGGCCTGAACCTTGGCGGCAAGGCGAATCTGGGCCGGATCGGGGTCGACGAAGATGCTCGTGCGTATCCCCGCCTCGCGCAGGCGCTCCACTATCGTTGTCAGGAATTCGAAATTCGCCGCTATGTCCCATCCGGCGTTCGAGGTTATGGCGTCGGGGGCGTCGGGAACAAGGGTGACCTGCTCGGGCTTTACCTTTAGAACAAGGTCGAGGAAGCGCTCGCAGGGATAGCCCTCGATGTTGAATTCAGTCTTCACCAGGGGGCGCAGACGGTAGACGTCGTCGTAGCGTATGTGGCGCTCGTCGGGACGCGGATGGACTGTCACTCCGTCGGCTCCGAGGCGTTCGACGTCGCAGGCGAACTGCTCGACATCGGGCCGGTTTTCTCCCCGGGCGTTGCGGAGAGTGGCGACTTTGTTGATATTAACACTAAAATTTGTCATCGTATGAGTAATTTTTTGCCGGCAGGCGTTGTGATTGTAGATTCATTTAGAGAAAATTACTAACTTTGTAATCAGAAACGCCGCTTCTCGACGGCAAAATTACGCAAAATTCCCCCCAAAATCAAGCGCCGGTGACACCAAACGACACTAATCTTCAGCCTCAGGCCATTCTTGCCCGCCTCTTTCCGCCCGTCGAAGAGTCGAGCCGGCTCACTGTTGCTTGTCGCAGAGCGAACTACAGCGCCGGAGCTATTGCCAGAGCTGTCGAAGACTGCGACTGTCATCTGCTCAACCTCAATCTGACGGCCCCCGTTGTCGGCTCTCACGATCCGCTTGACGACACTGTCACTGTCGAGCTGCGCGTCAGCCGCCGCGATCCGGCGGCCGTGGCCCGCTCTCTCGAGCGCTACGGCTTCCGTGTCATCGACGGTCAGGCCTCGGCCGAGGCCGCTTCCGACGCCGCCACCGATGAGGTGCGCCGCCGTGTCAACGAGCTAATTCATTTTCTGAACGTATGAAACTAATAGCCATAAACGGCAAACGGCGTCAGGACCCTGCGCGTCGCCGGGCCACTCTCGACTTCATAGCCGGTCTCTGGGAAGCTCTCGGACGTCCCGCAATAGCTATGCAGAACCGCTATGCTCTGGCTCTCGGCCCCGAGAATCTGCCACCCGCCATTGTCGGTCTCGGCGCCGCTGCGCCCGAGCTGGCTGTCAGCATCGGCGGCGACGGTACTTTTCTGCGCACTGCGCGCTGGATCGGCTCGATGCCGACCCCTATTCTCGGCCTGAACAGCGGAAACCTCGGATTCCTCAGCAATGTCGGAATCGAGGATGCCGGCCGCATAATAGGCGACATCGCCGGGGGGCGCCTTGTGGTTCAGGAGCGCACACTGCTGAGAGTGACTGTCGGGGGAGCGTGCGTCGACGACACCTCGCGCATCCTTGATTTTCCTTACGCTCTCAACGAGATAGCCATCGTCCGCGACGACAATGCCTCGATGATAACGGTCGACACCCTGCTCGACGGCGACCAGCTGGCAACCTACCGCGGCGACGGCCTCATAATAGCCACTCCTACAGGCTCGACGGCCTATAACCTGTCGGTCGGCGGCCCTATCCTGAGCCCCAATGCCCATTGCTGGGCTCTTTCGCCCGTGGCTCCCCATTCGCTGACGATGCGCCCCGTCGTGATTCCCGACTCGTCGCGGCTCGACATCGCCGTCGACGCCCGCGTTCCGCGCTACCGCCTGAGTCTCGACGGCCGCTCGGTTAGCCTTCCGCTCGATGCGCGCCTCGTTGTCGACCGCGCGCCTTTCACGACCCGGATTCTCTTCAGCGCCGACCACACATTCGCCCGCAATCTACGCGACAAACTGCTCTGGGGCGTCAGATGATAAAGCGCGGCATCCCACATCCGCTGCTCGGTCATGTCAACCTGCGTTTCAGCGCAACGGCGCGCAATTTCACGGGGCGCTGGACAAAAGGGGAACCCTGGATAACCTGTCCGGCTGGAGTTCCCGCCGCGCGGATTGTCGAAGTCATCGACGAACTGGCTCCACGGATGCTCGAACGGCGCCGCACGCTCTCCTTCGAAGCCGGTTCGGTTCTCGAACTGCCGGGAATCACTATAAGATTTTTCGACAACGACCGTTCGGGCCGCGACACTTTTGTGCAGGGCAGGCCCGCAGGCGAGATTGTCGAAGCGAAAGTCTTTATCGGCGCTGAGCTTGACGAGCCCGAACGCTCGCAGGCAGTGTCGTCGGCGCTGACGGTATTGTCGCGCCGCTATGCCGCGCCGCTTCTTCTGCCGCGCGCCCGCGCGCTCGCCGCCGCCGCAGGTCTCACTGTGAACCGCTGGAAGATAGGCTCGGGCACAAAGGTTCTCGGAACCTGCGAGCGCCGCAGCGCCACGATAAGCCTCTCACATATCATTGTGTTTCTGACACAGGAGCTGCGTGACCTCATTGTCTGGCACGAGCTTGCCCACCTCTCGGGGCCCGGCCACGACGCCGCCTTCCACGCCCGTGTCGACCGTCTCAGCGGCGGCCGCGAGGCCGGGCTCGAACGGCGCCTGCGCCGCTACCCATGGCCTGTCCTGCGATAAAATCTCAGCCTTTGAATAGTTCTGAATGTGAGCCCAGCCTCGACAGAGCATAGACATTGTTCTCTTCGTCGAACCATATCAGAAGAAAATCACCTTCGATATGACATTCAAAGCAGCCTGAATATTCTCCTGTCAATGTGTGTTTCCGATATTTTTCAGGCAGGGGAATTTCATTCCGAAGCATATTGAGGACATTGTTCAGCTCTTCAAGCTTTCTGGGCTGGTTTAGAAATCTTTTCAGATCTTTCTTGAACTGGCGCGTGTAGCGAAGCTCTTTCATAGATTCATCGACTTGAGCATGGCTTCGACGCTTGAGGTGTCGATCGGGCCTTTAAGGTTGCCTGCTTTCGCTTCGTTGATAGCTGCGACGGTTTCTTCGTTAGGTTCATGGTAAACTGCATCAAGCAGCAGAACCTCAACATAATTGTTGAGGCTGCGCCGATCTCTTTTGGCGAGCTCCTTAAGCTTGTCAAGCAGATAAACCGGAAGCCGGAACACATGGGCTTTTTTTTCGAGGGCTATATCCATATATGATATCATTTAGATTACAAAGATATGATATTTTATAATCAAAAACAAATTTGCGATAATTAAGTTCCCAGTCATTAGTTTGAGACCAAACAAATAGGCGCGCCGTCGGGCGCGCCTATTTACGGGTTCAAAGGTTTCTTATCGTAGAACGATTTTGCTCGTTGCCATGCCGGCGCGGACGATGTAGACACCTGCGGCGAGGCGGCTGAGGTCGGTTGCCGGGGCGTTGATGCCGGAAACTACGCGCTTGCCGGCGGTGTCGTAGACTTCGGCGTTGGCGAAGTCGCCGCTGATGAGCAGTGTTCGACCGTCGAGAGAGATGCTGACATTGCTGTCGGCGCCGACCGAAGCGATGCCGGTCTGCTTGTCGAAGGTGACTTCGATTGCGGGCGATTCGCCGCCGTTATAGAGTTTCTTGACAGATGCTGTGTGGACGCCGTTGGGGAGCGTTGTGACGAGCATCGAGTTCTCTTTGGTCAGAACGGGCTCACCGCCGTCGATAGAGAGGCTGTAGCCGTTGAATTTGCCCGACGACCGCTCGAGGCCCGAGTCGGTGATGCCGGTGCCCATGGCGAACTCGTCGACAAGAAGCATGAAGACGTCGTTCGATTTGCTGTTGAGGGCTACGTAGCGGGCTTCGGCGGGGATTGTCCAGGTATATTGTGTCCATGTGCGTTCGGGAACTTCCTGGAGCTCATCCCAGGTGTAGGAGTCGAGGTCGTCGGCTTCTCCTTTGGTGTAGCCGAGGCGTATCTGCTCAAGGCGTCCTTCTACCGATTCATACGACATGGCCCAGAGGCTGACGGTGAAATCTTTGTGGAAGCTCAGGCGCGGCGAAATCATGTAGTCGTCGCTCCAGTTGAGCTGGGTTCCGCCGTCGTGGAATATAGGCGCTGCGGCGAAGAATGCCATAGAGCGGTCGCCGCGGTGGGCGGTGATGATCGAAGTCGGGGTGGGTTCGGTTTCCTGACCGTTCATGACGACTGCCGCCATCGGGCTCTTCATTCCGGGGAATGTCAGTCCGCCGAAGCCGTAGGTTGTCAGACCGTCGCCGTCGATGTAGCTCCATCCGAGGGCGCCGGGGGCGTTGATCTCGAAGTCGGCATAGTCGTCGCCCTCGAAGCTGTCGCTGAAGTCGCGGAAGATGTCCCACGACACCTTCACGCCGAGGTGTGAGCACTGGGCGTCAATGTTGACCGGAGGCAGCAGTTTCTGCTTCATGGCTACGGTGAAGGTATATTCGTCGCGGTTGTCGTCGTTGGCCGAGATTTCGGCAGGAGCGGCTTCGAATCCCTCACGGACGGCGCTGAGGGTGTATTCGTCTTTCCAGACGTCGGCGAACGTGGCTTTGCCGTCGACGGCTTTGGCGGTGTAGCTGTTTTCGGCCGATTTGAGCGTTACGGTGGCGTCGGCTACGTCGGCATTGTCGGAGTCGGCTGTCAGGTCGACCGTCACACTGGCGAACTGGGCGATATGCTGTTCGGCGCTGACAATAGGCTCGGATGTCAGGTTGTCGACGGGATAGACTGTCTCGACGGCATAGCTGTAGCTTCCGCGGCCGAGGCTGTTCCACTGGTTGTCGGTGGCTGTCAGGGCGGTCACGCCCGAGGCTACTGAAGTGCGTCCTGCGGTGTCGCCGTTCTTGATGCGGTAAACGTTATATTTGCGGTCGGGGGTGAAAGCGGCGTCCTCTTTGCGTTCGAGCAGGGGGCGGAGCATCAGCGCGCCGGGCCAGCCGAGGTCGTCGAAATAGCGGTAGCCGGCGACATAGCTGTTCGAGAACACCTGAGTGCGCGGCTCGACAGGCTCGGGGTTGTCGTCGCGGCCGAGCGAGAGGTAACCGTTGGTGTTGAGGGCGACAACGAAGCCGTTGTCCGAGACGACGGGTTCGTCGAATTTCACCGATGTCCAGCCGTTAAGGAGCGATTTGACATTGTCTTTGCGGTAAATGATCTCGCCGTTTGGTTCGCCGTCGGCGTCAAGGCCGATAATCCATATATTGACGAGCTCGGGAGGGTCGGCCGAATAATCGGTTGTCTTGCGGTAGAAGTCAACGCCGTAGAGACGGTATTTGTCGCGGCAGACAACGCCGATAACGGCTACGTTGTTGGCCGCGTCGTAGCCTATCGGGTCTTCGGCGGCATGACCGTTGTCGTAGATTTTCAGGCGTGCGTCGACGGGCGCTTCCCAATTGATTTTTCCGTCGGCCGAGGTGACGCTGAATGGCGCGAGGGCATTGTAGGTGAGCTTCGTGGTTCCGAAGTCGGTTGTGGCGCCCGAAGCTTTTACGTTGACTGCGGCGATGTAGTCGGTGAAGTTGTTCTTGGTGATAGTCATGGTGTAGGGCGCGTCGGCCTTGGCACCTTTGTTGAGATATACGCCGCTGATCGAGTAGTTTCCCGAGGCATCGGTGGTGGCCGAGAAGCCGGCATATCCCTTGAGGGTCACCAGAGCGTCGGGGAGGGCGTTGCCTTTGTTGTCGGTGACGCGCCCTTTGACGGTGCGACGCTCCATGGCGGCCACTTCAAGCGTCAGGTCGACGGTCGAGCCTGCGGTTACGTTGGCTTTCACAGGGGTGGCGGGGCTTTCGTAGCCGAATTTCTCCCATGTGACCGAATAGTTTCCGGCTGCTATCTTGCCGAACGAGAAACTGCCGTCGTCGGCGGTTGTGGCGGTGTAGGTCTGCGGGCCGGTGGCGGTGACGGCCAGACCGCCAACGGGGGTAGAGCCGCTTTTGGCGGTGCCCTTGAGTGTTCCCTCGTCGATGGGGGTGACTTTCACGTTCTTGATGAAAATCATCTGGCCCTGATGGCCGTCCGAGACGTGCTGGAAAGAGATATAGTAGTTGCCGGCTTCGGTGATGGCCGGAAGCTCGATTGTCTCTTTGCCGGCGCTGTAGTAGCAGCCTTTATACTGGGCCTCTTTCAGAAGAGTGTGTTCGGCCGAGGGGTCGGGCGATTTGCTGAGGTAGATGTTGACATGTTCAGTCGATGAATAGGTCGTATAGTAGTCGAACTTGAGGGTGATGTCTCCTTCGTCGGCAATGTCGAACTTCAGGGCCGGAGAGACAAGCCAGTTGCTGACTTCGGAGTAGTTTGAGGTGAAGGCCCACGAGCAGGCGGCTTTGCCGCCGTTGTCCGACTCGCCGAGGAACCATGTAGCGTGTTCGTCGTCGGTGTTCTGGTCGACGTCGTAGACCGACCATGTGTCGAACAGTGCCTGTGTGTTTAGTGCGCACGAATAGGGGAGCTGCTGCTGGGCGAAAGCCCCCGATGCCGTAAGTGCGACACAACCCGCAATAATTGATCTGAGGTAGTGTATTCGCATAAAGAAGTGGTAGATGGTTAATGAATGTTGCTGAATTGCCTCAAAGGTAGCAAATAGTTTTAAATGTCCAATAATTTTTAACAAAACCGACAAATTCTGATACGAATATGCTACAAAAGGAACCTCTCACTGTTTTTGGGGATGTCTCGGGCGCCGGTTTAACAGATTTTGGGTATTTCGGCGGCTTTTGGCGGGCAGTAATTTTGCGCTGAAATTCCAACCTGTCAACAGATGAAACCTATTATCACCTCTATTCTTGCTCTTGCGCTCTGTGTTCCGGCTGCCGCAGCCTCCGAACCGGCCGATTCGCTCCGGACTGTCGTCGCAAAAATAATCAGTGCCTGGGACCGCCTTCATGTCGGCGGCTACGGCGAAGCGGTTTTCGTTGAGAACTTCTTCAGCGACAATTACCTGCGCTATACCGATCCGGGCAAATATTCCGGCGACCGCCACGGCCGTTTCGACGTGCCTCACGTTGTTATATATCTCGGTTATGATTTCGGCAAGGGATGGTCGATGTCGTCGGAGATAGAGTTCGAACACGGCGGCGTCGAGACCGCCATGGAGCTCGAGACCGAAGAGGGGGGCGAATATGAGAAAGAGGTTGAGCGCGGAGGCGAGGTTGCTCTCGAGCAGTTCTGGCTGCAGAAAGAGTTCATGCCACAGCTGAAGATACGCGCCGGCCTTCAGGTTGTTCCTGTAGGCGGCACCAATGCCCACCACGAGCCGAACACCTTCTTCGGAGTCTATCGCCCTGTCGGCGAGTCGACTATTCTACCCTGCACCTGGCGCGAAGTGTCGCTGACGGTGCTCGGACGCGCCGGCGACTGGGCCTATCAGGCTATGATTATGCCGGGCCTCGACAGCGAGCGCTTCGGCAACAGCACGTGGATAAGCGGCGGCTCGGCATCGCCTTTCGAATTCAAGATAGCCAACACTGTTGCCGGAGCCGTGCGTGTCGACAACTACTCTGTTCCGGGGCTTCGCCTGAGTGTCAGCGGGTATGTCGGCAATTCATTCGGCAATACCCTCGAACCGACGTCGTCGCTCAAGAACAAGGGCGTTCACGGAACGGTGTCGATCGGATCGTTCGATTTCGCCTATAACGCCCACAACGTAGTGGCCCGCGGCTTCTTCGACTGGGGCCATCTGAGCGACTCGCGCCATATAACCGAGTTCAATATGTCGATGCCGAAAGGGTCGTCGTCGAAGAAGCAGGAAGTTGCCTCCGACGCCTGTTGCGCCGGAATCGAGGCCGGCTACGATATTTTCGGCGCCATCCCCTCTATGAGGGCTTCGGGCCAGCGTTTCTATGTCTTCGGCCGCTACGACTACTACAATTCGATGCAGAAAACCGACGGCGTCACTGCCCTGGCCTGGTGTAAGCGCCATCAGGTAGGCGGCGGCATAAACTACTATCCGATACGCGACATCGTGGTCAAGGCCGAATATGTCTACGGAATCCTCGACCGCCGCTATAACAACGAGCCGTCACTGAAAATAGGTATCGCCTATTGCGGCTGGTTCAAATAAACTAATCTGAATTTTACCAATAAAAATAACATGCAATGAAAATCAAACATTTACTTCTTGTAGCTACGGTCCTGACGGCCATGACATCGTGTAGCGACGACAGCAACGAGCCCGCCGGAGTCGACGACGCTGCTCTTTCCCCCAAGGAGCAGGCTCTGAAGACTGCTGTCGGCGCGTATGTCGACAAAACCGTTCTGCCGACCTACGCCTCCATGGCCGACGCCGCCATCGAGCTTCGCGACCTCTGCCACATCATGCGCGACAAACGTGCCGCAGGAACTCTGACGACTGCCGATATCGAGGCCGCCGGACGCGCCTGGAAACAGTCGCGCAAGAGCTGGGAGCTCAGCGAGGCTTTCCTCTTCGGCCCCGCTGCCAACCATAATATCGACCCCCATATCGACTCGTGGCCGCTCGACAAGGCCGCCATGGAGCGTCTTCTCGAAGATATACGCGCCGGAAAGCAGTGGTCGCTGGCCAACAACGGCGGCTATGGTCTCATCGGTTTCCATTCGGTTGAATATATGCTTTTCGAGCTTTCTGACGACGAAAATTCCTCGAAACCCCATTCGACGAACTACACTGCCGAAGAGCTGACCTATCTCTGCGCCGTAGCCGACGACCTCGCCGAGCAGACTGTCTGCCTCGAGGCCTGCTGGCGCGGAACCGACAATATTTCGGCCGAAAAACAGCAGATTCTCGAAGACGCCGATCTCGATTATGGCGAGAACTACGGCGGCGAGATGAAGAACGCCCGCAGCGCCGGCTCGCGCTTCAAAACCTATCAGGAGGCTGCCGAAGAGATTATTCAGGGCTGCATTGATATCGCCGACGAGGTCGGCAACACCAAGATCGGACGTCCTCACAGCGGTTCGTCGCTCGAAGACAAGAACTATATCGAGTCGCCCTATTCGCTCAATTCCATCGAAGACTTCGTCGACAATATCATATCGATCAGAAACGCCTACTGCGGCACTAACGCCGGCGACGCTTCGGTCAGCGACTATGTGAAGAGTGTCGACAAAGATCTTGACACCGAACTGCGCCGGGCCATCGATGAAGCTATCGCCGCCATTTCGGCTATTCCCGAGCCGTTCGCCAAGACCGCCGGCGGCGCCGAAGCAGAACGCGCCGTGAAGGTTGTCGGAACAGACCTCGTCAATGTGCTCGAGAAAGTCAACGATCTGATCGGACGCCGATAAACAGATTTTATATTCAAATACCATATTTTCCGACTATGAACATCTTCAAGATGTCGGTTACGGCAGCGGCAGCGCTTTCGGCGCTGGCGCTTGCCTCTTGTTCCGACGATGAGAAAATCACCAACAACGACATTCTCGACACTCCCGAACGCCCCGACTGGTACTATGCCGGCGGCAAGCTCGGAACAACGGAGCTCGCAACTTCGAACGTGTTCGAACAGCCGACCGTGGCTGTCGAGAACCAGGGCCTCTACCAGTCGTTCAAGAACGGTGAGGCTCTGTTCGAGAAACCGTTTATGACCAATACCGACGGTGTGCGCGGCGGCCTCGGCCCTGTCTATATCCGCACGTCGTGTCTCCACTGCCACCCCAACTACAGCCATGGCGAGCGCGTGGCCGAAGGCTCGTATGACACCCGCGACCCGGGCAACGGAACCCTTCTGGTTGTCTACAATCCCGCAACCGAAGGATACGTACCCTGGCTTGCCGGTATGCCGCAGCTCTACGCCGTCGCTCCTTTCAAGGCTCCTGTCGACGGTTCGAAGGTTAAGGTCTCTTACCGCGAGGCAACCGACACCTGGGGCAACCGTTTCGACGACGGCGAGACATATTCGCTCCAGTATCCCGTTGTCGATATGCCCTCCGATGCCATCTATGTTGTCAACCAGGGCTATCAGCTTCCGACCGGCTATGAAGTCAAACTCGAGTCGACAATCGGTATTCCCGGAACCGGACTGCTCGACGCTATCGATGAGAAAGACCTTCTCGCACAATATCAGAAAGAGGAAGCCGACGGCTTTCTGCCAAACGGTCTGAATTCCGCTTTCTATGCCGGAGGCGCATGGGTATCCCCCTATAAGAACACCGTTCAGGGCGACGGAACGCCATACGCCCGCCGCTTCACCTATGCCCTCAGCCGCGGCCCGCTTCAGGACGCCGCCGGCGCCAACGCTATCTGGAACATCACCAACGTGACGCGCTCCGACCGCCGCTACCATTATCTCGACGCTGCCGGAACCTATGCCGAATATTCCGCGAAAGATCCCGACGTGCAGGCCGGTTTCGACGACTATCTGGCCAAGGTTGATCCCTCGCGCAAGCATCCCGAATGGTGGACAGGCCCGATCGAAGACCGAATCAAGAACTATCTGCTCTCGAAAGATCTCGACCCGGAGATGACCGACGACGAATATACCGACCTCATGGTATGGCACCGCGGTCTGGCCGTTCCCGCTGTGCGCGACATCGACGATCCCGATGTTATCCGCGGACGCGAGCTCTTCGCTCAGATCGGATGTGACTACTGCCACCGTCCGAGCTGGACAACCGGCCCCGACAATATTGCCGACCCTGCGAAGTTCTTCAAGGGAGACGAGTTGCCGCGCTATCCCTATCAGACAATCTGGCCCTACACCGATATGGTCCAGCACAAACTGATGATGGCCTCTGACATACGTGGCGGATGGTGCCGCACTACGCCTCTCTGGGGACGCGGTCTCCATCAGAAAGTCACAGGTTCGCCGACTGCTGACCGTCTCCACGACTGCCGCGCCCGCACGACGCTCGAAGCCATCATGTGGCACGGTTATTCGCCTCAGTCCGATGCCTACCACACTGTCGTAAAGTTCCGCGCCCTCCCGAAGGCCGACCGCGACGCCATAATCCGCTTCGTCGACGCTATCTGACCCTCTATGAAACGACATCTTCCCGCGGCAACGCTCCTGATACATATCGCTCTGGCCATTATCGTGGCCGGAGCGATTGTGACTCATTTCTGTGGCATAACGGGCACGGTCACACTTGCTGACGGCGCCCCTGCCGTGACCCGTTTCGACAAGACATCGGGGCCCGGCGACGGCTCTTTCCCGTTCGGTGTGGCCCTGCGCAGCGCCGAGGTCGTCTTCTACCCGGCCTCGGCAACGCCGATGGATTTCCGCAGCCACATAACCGTCGACGGCCATGACCTGACCGTCGCCATGAACAGCGTAGCCACCTACCGCGGATGGCGTTTCTACCAGACAGCCATGGGAGCCGCCGACTCGACACTCTCGGTTGCCCGCGATCCGTGGGGCATAGCCATAACCTACACCGGGTATGCTCTGCTCGGCCTCTCCATGGTTCTGTTTTTCTTTCAGCGGCGCACCTGTTGGCGCGCACACCTGCGCAAGCTGCTCGCGGCCGCTATGATCGTCGTTGCGGCCACAGCCTCGGCCGGAGATCTGCCGACGATGCAGCGGCCACTGGCAACGCGCATGGGCCGCGTGTTCGTCTATTGGAACGACCGCGTGGCTCCGATGCAGACAATGGCCTGCGACGTCACCTCGAAGCTCTATGGAGCCCGTTCATACCGTGGCATGACGCCCGAGCAGGTTCTGGCCGGATGGCTCTTCTGGTTCGACGACTGGAACCGCGACTATCTCGCCACGCATCCCGACGCGTCGGGGAAGAAAGAACAGGAGCGCCGTGCTCTGATAACATGGCTCGGCACCGGCGAGGCTTTCCGCATCTATCCCTACCGCACGGCTTCTGGCCGGCTCGAATGGCTCTCGCTGACAGGGCGCCGCCCTTCGGCGATGGGCCTCGAACAGTGGCGGTTCATGGTTGAGACAATGCCGTCGATACAGCGTCTCGTAGCCTCGGGCGACAATATCGGTGCCGGACAGGTCATGCTCGACCTTATAGAAGCCCAGCGCCGCTATGCCGCTCCCGACGGGCTTCCCTCGTCGCTGCGCGTCGACGTCGAGCGCCGCTACAACCGCCTGGCGCGGCCGTTGCCGCTGGCAGTGATTGCTTTGACGGTCGGCGGATTTCTGCTCTTGGGCGCGCTGAAGAGACGCCCCTTAATCAAAAAGAGCCTGACGGGAACTGTTGCTACCTCTCTCTGCGGGCTGACGGCTCTCGCCGTCGCCGCCATTCTCGCCGTGCGCGGCTGGCTCGGCGGTTACGTGCCCGTCTCCAACGGCCCCGAGACGATGCTCTTCATGGGATTCGCCGCCTCGGCGGCAGCACTGTTCTGCGGCCGGCGGCGCCTTATCCAGGGAGCGCTGATGCTGACAGCCGCCATGGCCCTCTTCACCGCCGCCATGGCCTCGGCCACACCGCGCATAGCCGCTCTGCAGCCCGTTCTGTCGAGCCGTCTGCTGACAGTCCACGTCATGCTCGTCATGACCTCCTACGTCATGTTTCTTCTCATGGCCGTGCTCGCCGCCGTCGGACTCTCGCGCCGCGACCTCTGCGACCGCATGGCTCTGACAAACAGCGTCCTGCTCGTTCCCGCTGAGTTCCTGCTCACCGCCGGAATCTTCGTCGGCGCTGTCTGGGCGAACCAGTCGTGGGGGCGCTACTGGGGATGGGATCCGAAAGAAACCTGCGCTCTGGTGACCATGCTTATCTACGCCGTGCCGCTCCACGCCGCCTCGCTGCGCCGTCTGCGCCGACCGCGCGTCCTCAACCTCTACCTGCTGCTGGCCATCGTCAGCGTTCTCTTCACCTACTTCGGCGCCAACTACCTCCTTCCCGGCCTCCACTCCTATGCCTGACACTTGGGAGCTTTGGAAGGACTATCTACGTGGCCATGCTATCGCTCGCCGGGTTAATTCATTATCCCCTTTTCCATAAGATAGTCATCGGCTATGTAGTAGTCGCTCTGGATATAGAGGCCTGAGCTGCGATCCTGGAATCTGCGGCATGTTTTGCTGCGATAGAAATCTTTGAGAGCCTCAAGAGGTGACTTTCCGGTCAGTTCGGCAATGCGGCACGCAATCACCCCCATACGGTTCCACCTTAGAATATCAAGAACTTCCTTGCTGTAGTTATCCATCACTCCGACAGTTTTATTGCTTCATTGAAAATCAGATGGCGGTCAAGAATCTCCTGATTCAGAATGCAGATCTGATTGATGGGCTTCAGGTAACGTAAACGCCTTATAGCGCCTTCTTCTGAAATCAGACCATTAATAAAAAGATTGACTGTGTCGATGACACGGTCGTTGGCCACACCACCCTCGATATAGTCATAATCTTGCCATACAGGCTCCCCTTTTCTGCAAGCGACAATAAAATTGAGCCACTCGTTGTCGTAACTCCCGAAGACCTTGGCGGGCTTCTTTGAACAGACTTTCTCGGTCGAGAAGATAAACGTTGAGAATTGCCGACTTCTGCCGTTCGGCGGTGCGGCGGTTGGCCCACATAATGGCCTGGACGTATATATCGGTCATGTAGAAGCCCGGTCCGAAGTCGAGATTCTTTCGGCCGACACTGCACAATGGCGTGGCAACGGGTTCAGTGGCCGCATGGTAGATTTCCATTTTATCGCTCATGACAGTCGGCGTTTAGCTGTTCCCAGCGGTTAAGGGTTTCTATAATGTTGTCGGTCAGATTGTTCCGGTCTTCGGTATGGAGAGCTTCGTAATGGGGAAAGATGTATTTGTCGATAAGGCCGACAGCCTCCATGCGGTCGAGCATCTCATCATTACGGCAGCCGATGCGTTCTGCCGCGCTCTCGATACATGAGGCGACAAAGCCCATCTTTATCTCATTGTCGGAAAGTTGATTCCACTTCTCCATATCTAAAATTTGAAAGACTCTCGGGCAAAGTTAGTGAAAGGCGAGCGCAATGGCAAGTGAAAAATCTTTTTTCGCTTGAAATTGCCGAGCCGCATCCTAACATAACGTGAGTTCGATATAAGGAATCAGAATAACGTCAATTGATTGTCCGGCACGAACTCCAGTGAAATAGATGGTTTCTTTGGAAAGAAACACTATAAAGTTACGCATAAAAAGTGAAATATGGAAAAACTGGGCAAAGATATTGATAGGTAGGCGTTTTAGGCAATATCCTCAAAAAGCATGAAGGCGATAAAAGCCTTTTTTCAGTCAGGTTAGGACTTAGCTACGTTACTTGTCCGTAACCATGCGGAAGATGGACTTTCCGACTGCTTGCAAAATGGCGAAGATAGCTATTTTATAGTGAGTTACCAATATCTCACGCAAAAATAATTTGCCTTTGACAAAGATTGCGCCGTTCCTCCGTGTTTTGCGTACCGACAACAAGCTCTTCACAAACTAATTTTGAACCCCAAAAATTAAGAACGATGAAGAGTACATTTTCAGTTATCTACTACCTCAAACGTCAGGTAGTGAAAAAGGACGGGACAGTGCCCGTCATGGGACGCATCACGGTGGACGGCAGCCAGACGCAGTTCAGTTGCAAACTGACCGTCGATCCCAAGCTGTGGGACACCAAAGGAGGACGTGTCACAGGCAGAAGCACGGCTGCACTCGAAACGAACCGTATGCTTGACAAGATGCGGGTACGCATCAATAAGCACTATCAGGAAATCATGGAGCGTGACAACTTCGTCACAGCGGAAAAAGTAAAGAACGCCTTTCTCGGACTGGAACACCGCTGCCACACGCTGATGCAGGTGTTCCAACAACATAACGCGGATTATGCCAAACAAGTGGAGGCCGGCATGAAAGCAAAAGCCTCGTTTGTCAAGTACAAGAGTGTTTACAAGCACCTGCAAGAGTTCCTCACCATCCGCTACCACGTGAAGGACATCGCCTTGAAAGAGCTTACACCCGCTTTCATTTCCGACTTCGAGATGTTCCTGCGCACGGACAAACATTGCTGCACCAATACCGTATGGCAGTATGTCAGCCCACTGCGCACGATGGTGTTTATCGCCATTAACAACGAATGGCTGACACGCGATCCGTTTCGTGATTATGAAGTCAAGAAGGAAGAAACGACACGTAGTTTCTTAACCAAAGACGAAATCCATTTACTGATGGACGGAAAATTGAAAAATGCCAAACAAGAATTGTATCGTGACCTCTACTTGTTTTGCGCTTTCACGGGCTTGTCGTTCGCCGATATGCGCAATCTGACGGAAGAGAATATCCGCACCTACTTTGATGAACACGAGTGGATAAATATCAACCGCCAGAAGACAGGTGTGGTGTCCAACATCCGTATGCTTGACATAGCAAAGCGCATCATCGACAAATACCGCGGGCTATGCGAAAACGGCAGGATTTTCCCTGTACCCCACTACAACACGTGTCTTGCCGGAATCCGTACCGTCGCCAAGCGTTGCGGCATTACCAAGCATATCACATGGCATCAAAGCCGCCACACGGCAGCCACGACAGTGTTCCTCTCCAACGGCGTACCCATTGAAACGGTCAGTTCTATGCTGGGACACAAGAGTATAAAAACAACGCAGATATACGCAAAAATAACCAAAGAGAAGCTCAATCAAGACATGGAGAACCTTGCCACAAGATTGAACCAAATCGAGGAATTTGCAGGTTGCACCATCTAAAACAGAGAAGCCATGAAACGAGACATAATCATTATAGAGGACAAGACCGTTAGCGTAACCGGTAACGATGTATGGATGACCGCCGGAGAAATCGCCGGACTGTTCCACACGGGTGTCCCGGCAGTGAACGCCGCCATCAAATCCGTCCTCAAAGCGGACGTGTTGAGTGACTACGAGGTATGCCGCTACATTCAACTTGAAAACGGTCTGTATGCGGATGTTTACTCGCTTGAGATCATCATCCCCGTCGCTTTCAGATTGAACACCTACTACACACACGTGTTCCGCACATGGCTTGTGGACAAAGCACTCTCGAAGGAAAAACGGCAGGCATACGTGATGTTCATACAGAACGGGAAAGCCGGATATTGCTGAACACGCATATACGCCAACAAAAAAGGAACGGACAGCCACGAATGGAGTTGTCCGTTCCTTTTTTATATACCCGCGTGTTTATCTAACCGGTTTCCGATAGTTTGCCTCTAATACTTTCCGCAGTTCCGATTCGGGGTAAAGTACCTTCCCGCCCAATAGGATGAAAGGCAATATGCGGTTATTCCGGTATTCCTGCAAGGTACGGCGGCTCACACGGAGCAGTTCCGCCACCTCCTTGTCTGTCAGGTAACGTTCCCCGTCCAGCGGAGGACTGTAACTTTCCAAAAAGCCAGAAAGCCATTTCGAGTTCTTCTGCATATTCTGCAACAACACAGTCACAGATTCAGTGTCCATTGTGATGACATTGTTTTCTTCATTCATTCTGCATAGGATTTTTCAGGTGAATACTTGGTTAACGGTCTGCCGGGCAAATCGTCCCGACTAACGGGATGATCCTTTTCACATCCTCCGGCTTGTAATAAAACCGACAGCCGATTTGCGAGTAGCCTATAAAACCCTTGTCACGCAGTTTCATCAACGTGCGCGGGCTGATTCTCAACTGCCGGCATACTTCATCACCGGTAAGCCATCTGGCAAGCCGTCTTTCATCGCCCTTGCGCTGTAAGGCGGCTACCTTCTCCACGAAAGCACCCATCCGTGCCATCATCTCATCGAAAGTCTTTTTCTCAATAGATACTATTTCCATATTCATACGATTTATGAGTTTGCGCAAAGGTAACGATACCTTATGAAACAGGTGCGGTTTTCCGCTATAAGGCAGCTTGTTGCGTCATTTTGCCGGGTTACGGAGCCATTCCCGATAAAAATCTTACGTGAGTCACGTAGTGAGTTGTTAAAGCCGCCTTTGTTTATTGCCGAACTTTGCCCCAGAAACAATAAAAACAACAGTATATGAAAGTGATAACAATTGAAAGTTCCGCATATAAGACTATGATGGAACAGATTGCGGAGATAGCCGGATATATCCGCGAATTAAAAGAGGAAAGGCAACGGCAGGAGACGGAAACAAAAGACCGGTTGCTTGACACCGCCCAGACCGCCGAGTTGCTGAACGTGAGTGTCCGTACCCTGCAACGCATGAGGGACGAACACCGTATCGAGTACATAATAGTGCGTGGAAAATGCCGTTACCGCCTTTCTGAAATACAAAGACTGTTGAACGACAATACGGTCAGGAATAAAGAAGAAACGATTGACGCCTTGTTCCACAACTTTGCTTTGCGCACGGGCGGCAGCAAACCAAAAGGAAGGAGGACGTGACGTATGGAACTGCTTACCCGAAACAATTTCGAGAGCTGGATGCAGAAACTGATGGAACGGATCGACCGTCAGGACGAACTACTGCTCTCTTTGCAGCCGTCCGGCAAAGCTCCGAATCCGATAGAACGTATCAGGATGTTCGACAACCAAGACCTCTGTATGCTGCTCCAGATCAGCAAGCGCACCTTGCAACGTTACCGCAGCATCGGTGCGTTGCCGTATAAGACGCTCGGCAAAAAGACCTATTACAGCGAGGAGGACGTGCTGACGTTCCTTTCCGGACACGTAAAGGATTTCCGAAAAGAAGATATAGCCTTCTACAAGGCTCGTATCCATAATTTCTTTCAAAAATAACCCATTAAAACATTTTTCAAATGGCAAAGAAAAAAAGCGAAAAGGACGTGCTGATAGTCCGTGACGAGAAGACGGGCGAGATCAGCGTGGTAGCCGGGCTGGATGCCGACGGTTCCCCCAAGCGCACTCCCGCGAAAGCGGAGAACGCGCAGAGTTTCCTGCAATTCGACCGCCACGGCGATGTGCTGGACAACTTCTTCAAAAACTTCTTCCGGCAGTGCAAGGAACCCAGCCGTTTCGGTTTCTACCGTGTCGCGGCAGACCAAGTCGACAAACTGCTGGAGGTGATGAAAGACCTGCTGAAAGACCCCGAAGCCAACAAGGAACTGCTTGCACCCCACAAGGTGGACACTTCCGGCTACGAGAAGCAGGTAAAGGAAGAACTGACCGCCGGAAAGACGGAGCAGACAGAACAAAAGCAGGAAGAGCAACCCAAAGAAAACCAAAAACAGGAAGAAATGGAAAAGAAACAGGAACAGAATCAGGAAAGCCCACAACAGGTGCAGGGCAGACGGGGCTACCAACCCATTGACGAGAGCAAAATCAACTGGCAGGAACTGGAAGAGAAATGGGGTGTGAAACGTGATGACCTTGAAAAGTCCGGCGACCTTACCAAGATGCTCAACTACGGCAAGTCCGATTTGGTGAAAGTATCGCCCAAGTTCGGCGGCGAGGCTTTCGAGCTGGACGCCCGCCTCTCCTTCAAGAAAGACGGTGAAGGCAATATCAGCCTCGTGCCGCACTTCATCCGTAAGGAGCAGAAACTCGACGAGTACAAGGAACATAAGTTCTCCGACGAAGACCGTAAAAACCTGCGTGAAACGGGCAACCTCGGCAGGGTCGTGGACATCGTGGACAAGGAAACGGGTGAAA
>OHAU01000496.1_pt1 | contig 55790 bp, 46 predicted proteins | sample 1577181 | NCBI WGS metagenome assembly OHAU01 (sample SAMEA3541472, study PRJEB24748) | human gut metagenome | biome: human gut; feature: human-associated habitat; material: faeces | place: China | collected 2012 | reverse complement strand
CGTTTCAACCGGCGTGGCTTCCGTCGCAACGGAAGCGAATCCACCACCGGACGGGCAGGCAGGCGTGTGGCAGTGCGACCATGGGCGGCAATAGCCAATCATGGCAGGCACGCGCCCAATCCGAAGGAACGCCAAGTCAGCACGCGCCCAATCCGAAGGAAAGAGCGGTCGTTCAATGATGAAATCTACCAGCGCGGACCGTTTGTAACGATATATTGCCGTTTGCGACGTTACCTCGTAGGGGGCGCACACACCCACCGCAGTGGGCGTCCAGCGAGCAACCGCCGTAGGCGGCTCTTAGCGAGTCGGAGTGTGCGCCCCCCTACCAATCAATGACAACGTGCAATTTAGGCGAACGCTGTTCGCCCTACGGGATATATGGTACAAAACCATGTCTCTCAACAAACAAGCGCTCCGGTTTCATCACTTGACAAAACCGGAGCGTCCGTTTATTATACTGATATAAGAACGGCTCTCACGTGTCAGGTGCGGTCGTTCCCCGAACAAGTTTAGAGCTTGAGGAAAACGCCGCTGCCTTTTTAGGTGGCGGTTATTTCTTGAGGTTCAAAATACCGAAGACAACCGTCGCAAGCAGCATCAGAAGCGTAAGTACCTCCATTGTTGTCATGCGCGTCACCCCCTTATTCCGTGGGGATAACCTCACCGTTCCATATCAGCAGCTTCATACTGTCAATAAGCCGCTCTTCGGGGCGGCTTTTGTGCATTTACCTCGTATTTCAATCACATAAACCCCAAAACAGGCACACCTCTCGGTGTGCCTGTTTTCCGTATATTACTCTCTATCCTGCGACCCGCTGTCTCCTACCACAGAATCAGCAGATCGGATATTGTACTTGCCGCGATGATGACGAGCCAGCAGACAAGCGGTGCTGCCCACTCTGCCCTTCCCTCGCCCTGCGGCGCGAGCTTGGGACACGCTCTCATCAGAAGCCTTGCCGCCGCGAAGCCGAGCGCACCGCCGAGCGTATTCAGCAGCAGATCATCCACTGAGGTTACGCCGCCCGCGGCCAGCTGTATCAGCTCAATGCTGAGCGAGGTGCCGAAGCACCAGCCGATGGTGCGGCCTGCCCGCTCGAACCACCGCCAGAACAGCGGCAGGAACAGCCCGAGCGGAAACAGCAGCGCGATATTTCCGGCAATGTTCACGAACGAGCCCAGACCGGGCGCTGCGCTGTCCGTCACGACCGAAATGATGTCCGCAAACGGAACGAGCTCCAGCCTTGGCTGCGGCAGCCTGCCGACGAGCAGCTGCGCCAGCGAGGGACCGGTAAACAGTCCCACACCTGCAAGGTACACCAGCAGAAGCAGCGTGCCGATGATACCGCGCTTTCTCATCCGAGGGGCACTTCCGTTGTATAGGCAACATCACCGTCCTGTGCAGACTCGACGCCGTTTTCCGCGTCCTTCTCGGCCTGTGCACGGTATTTCTCGATGATATCCTTCGGATAATCCTCTTCGATATAGCCTGCGCTTGCGTTCCACTCATCGCCCTTTTCGTCCGTGTAGGTCACGGATACGTCGCTGCGGGTAAACTGCTGCATAACGCCGTACGCCATCGCATCGCTGCCGTACAGATTCATTGCGTCAATGTTGACCGCATTCTTGAGCAGCGCGTCGATGTCTGCTCTATCGGTCACCTGCACGCCCTGCCAGAAGTCTTTATCCGGCAGATAGATGCTCAGTGTAATCAGCTTTACGTTTTTCGCGCTAATGGCCTTGGGAACGATATTGGCGTACTTTTTGATGAGTGCAAGCGTCTTTACGTCCTTGTCGGTCACGCATACGGCACCCTCGCTGTAATAATCGTCGTTGTTCTGCTGCGAGAATTCCATGCGCAGCACCGGCATGGCATCACCGGTGTGGGTCAGCGTCTCTGCCTTGAGCGTGTCAATGATCTCCTGTGCCTTCTGCGAGTCGCTGAGTGTGCCGACGCCGTTGTAGCCGTCACCGTTGGTGTAGAAAACAATGTTGCGGTGATAACCTTCATTGACCTCGCCGAGCGCAAACAGCGACCACGCCTTCTGCTTGTACTCTGCGGACTGGTAAATCTGCTTTTTGAGCGTGAACACTTCGTCTGTGGCCGGCAGCTCATACGAACGGCTCTTCACCTTGCCGTTCTTCAGCTTGAAGGTGACGGTGATGCACGCCTTCTGTGCATTTTCATCCGTATTATTCAGGCTTTCCACGCCGAGCGCCGCCAGCTGCCGCGCTGCCGCGATGTTTTCCGGCTCACTGAGCAGTGCCGATTCACCGACGTAACCCATCGGCGCTGCCGCTGCAATGCTGCCCTCATCCGGCAGCCACTTGTCGTAGCCGAACACGTCGAACTGCATGGTCAGCAGACCCGCACACAGCACTGCAAGGATGATAACCAGCTGCAGCGGCTTGCGGAAGATGGCGCGGAAGTCGAACGCATAAATAATCTCCACCACGCAGTGGAAAATGACCGTGCCGAGTACCAGACCGACCCAGAACCACAGCTCGGATTCGTAGACCAGCATTTTGAAAATCTCAGCGAACGCCGTACCCATAACCACGCAGATAATAATCTTGACGGGCAGCTTTGCGGGCTTAAATGCCAGTGCCGTGCCCGCCCGCTCACTCTTTCGGATGCGGAACAGGAACAGCGCCAGTGCGGTGATAACGATCGCCGCAACCGCATAGCCGATCAGCAGACCGATAGCACTCGACTCCTGCAGTCCGGCGGCGTAATCCATCGTATAGACAGGCTCCACTGCCCAGCTATGCATTTTCGTGCCGTTTACGCCGAAATACTGAATCAGCGGTGCAAATTTGCTGCAGAACAGCAGCGAAGTCATGGAGGCATCCGTCACATAGGTCTGGAAGAACATGCTCTTGAGACCCTGCCACAGTGCGGTTACGAGCGTCGGTCCGAAGTACACCCACAGACCGAGCAGCAGCGTGATGACCGTGTTGCCGCACAGGATGGTCGTAACAGCCGCCATCGCGTACAGCAGGAAGAAGAAAATGACGTTGGACGCGATCACGCCGATGAGCGATGCGTTGACTACCTCACCGAAGCCCATCGCGCACGTGCAGACGATGCTCAGCGCATGCAGCACGAGGTACGGCACGAGCGCGCACAGCGCACCGGTCGCGTAGTTTACCGCAAACAGACGGCTGCGCGAAATCGGCAGGCTGTGATAGAAATCCACCTTGCGGCGATTGTGCAGGTACGCGAACATGCTCACACCGCAGGTGACCGCCAGAATAATGACGGCCAGCTTGACAAACACATTCTGTCCGCCGAGCATCTCACCGACACTCTCCACATAGCCCTGCCAGCTTGCCGCAGCATCTGCCGCACTCAGATTGACCAGATCCTGCTTATGTGCCGACAGGCTGTGCTGCGCCGTCATAATCACCGGCAGCAGCTGCGCCATAAAGAATCCCACCGTGGACAGCACGATGGCCCACAGATTGCGTTTCATGCAATCCCGCACGAGACCCTTAGAACAGGAGTTTCTTGACATCATAGCCTGCCACCTCCGTTTCATTGATAAAGATTTCCTCTAGCGTCAGCGGGAGCATTTCGCAGAAGGTCGGGTTCAGCGCGTTCACTCTGGTGAGCAGCTCCTCGCGGCTGCCGCGTGCCGTGATGGTGTACAGCGAGCCGCGCTGCTCCTTGTGCAGAATGTCAAAGCCTTCCCAAGCGGAATCCGGCAGCGGATTCGGGAAAATGCACTGCATTTTGTACATACCGAGCTTCATGTCGTCCAGATCGCGCGAGAACAGGATGCCGCCGCGATGCAGCAGACCGACGTGGTCGCAGATGTCCTCCAGCTCACGCAGGTTATGCGAGGCGATGATGGGCGTCAGACCTCTGTCGGCTACATCCTCGGCAAACAGGCTCTTTACCGTCTGGCGAACGACCGGGTCGAGACCGTCGAACGTCTCATCGCAGAATAAGTAGTCCGTGCCGCTGCATACGCCGCAGATGACCGAAACCTGCTTTTTCATGCCCTTGGAGAACGTCCGCAGCTTGCGGTTTTCGTCCAGACCGAAGCCGTTCATCAGCTTGCGGTAGCGCGCTTCATCGAATTTGCTGTAAAAGCGCTTGTAGTAGTTTTTCATTTCCTTCGGCGTGCTGTTCGGGAAAAAGAACTGCTCATCCGAGATGAAGAAAAACCGTTCCTTCATACCGATGTTCTCGAAAATGTCCTCTCCGTCGATCTGCACCGTGCCCTCATCCGGCTGCAAAATGCCTGCCAGCATGCGCAGGAACGTGGACTTGCCTGCGCCGTTCGAGCCGATCAGGCCGTAGACCGAGCCGTCCTTCACTTCCGCGCAGATGTGATCGACCGCCGTGATGTCCTCAAACCGCTTAGTCGCGTTGGTTGCCGTAATCATGTTCCGCTCTCTCCTTTCCTCTCTACCCAGCCGCGCATCTGTTCCTCGGTCGCCCCGAGCGAACGCGCCTGACCGGCCAGTGCGGTAATCTGCTCACCCAGTTCGTTAAGCCTCTGGGAACGCAGCACCGCTGCATTGTCCGATATAAAATTTCCCCGTCCTTTTGCGGCGTAGATCACACCGCGGCGTTCCAGCTCTCCGTAAGCGCGCTGTATTGTGTTCGGGTTGATCGACAGTTCCATCGCAAGCTGCCGTACACTGGGCAGCTGGGTGTCCGCCGGCAGTGCCCCACGCAGAGCCAGTCCCTCAATGCCGTCCACCACCTGTTCATAGATGGGTCGGGCATCCCGATAGTCGATTTTAATCACCTGACGCGCCTCCTTTCCTTTTGTTGATTTGAGAGTGTATCAACTGTACTGTGTGTTTTAGTACAATTAGAATATAACATGAACCAGACGGTATGTCAAGCATAATTAGTAATTAGGAATTAGAAGTTAGTAATTAACGTGATAGAAAGCCTTGCCGCACCCTACGGTAATGTTTGTGTAGTTATTTGTCGGTATGAACATGATTTATCGTTGCAAAAGGAAAAGGGCGCACAATGTGCGCCCTGCGGAGAACCATCCCTTCGCGGTCATTCTCCATTTTTCATTTTCAATTCTCCATTATTTCCATTTCCACTCGCGGACCTCCGGCATATCCTCACCGTACTCGTTGATATACTGCTGATGCTGCACCAGCTTATCGCTCATCTTCTGGTAGAGGTACGCACCGCGGTTGCCAAGCTGCGGCAGGCGCAGCAGAACGTCCTTGACGAGATGGAAGCGGTCGATATCATTCTGCACGCGCATATCGAACGGCGTGGTGATGGTGCCCTCCTCCCTGTAGCCGCGAACGTGCAGGTTGCGGTTATGACGGCGGTAGGTCAGCTCATGGACGAGCGTCGGGTAGCCGTGGAAGGCGAAGATGATCGGCTTATCCTTGGTGAACAGCATGTCGTACTCAGCATCGGACAGGCCGTGCGGATGTTCCCGCTCAGGCTGCAGCTTCATCAGGTCAACCACGTTGACAACGCGAACCTTGAGTTCGGGCAGCTCTTCCCGCAGGATGGATACGGCAGCCAGTGTTTCGAGCGTCGGCGTCTCGCCGCAGCACGCCATAACAACGTCCGGCTCTGCGCCCTGATCGTTGGACGCCCACTCCCAGATACCGATGCCCTGGGTGCAGTGCTGCACAGCCTGCTCCATGGTCAGCCACTGCGGACGCGGATGCTTGGAAGCCACGATGACATTGACATAGTTGCGGCTCTTGATGCAGTGATCGAAGCAGCTGAGCAGGCAGTTTGCATCGGGCGGCAGGTACAGACGGACAACATCTGCCTTTTTGTTGGCGATGTGGTCAAGGAAACCCGGGTCCTGATGGGTAAAGCCGTTGTGGTCCTGCTGCCATACGTTGGAAGCCAGAATCAGGTTGAGCGACGCGATCGGCTGACGCCACGGCAGGCCGTTGCAAACCTTGAGCCACTTGGCGTGCTGTGCCGCCATCGAGTCGATAATGCGGATGAATGCCTCATAGCTTGCGAAAAAGCCGTGACGGCCGGTCAGCAGATAGCCCTCGAGCCAGCCCTCGCACATGTGCTCGGACAGCATGCCGTCCATCACGCGGCCGCTTGCGGACAGAAATTCGTCGGTGTCCAGACGCTCGGCGTTCCACTCGCGGTCGGTGACCTCGAAAATGTGGCTCAGGCGGTTGGACATGGTCTCGTCTGGGCCGAATACGCGGAAGTTGCGGCTGTCCATGTTCAGCTTGATGACATCGCGGACATAAGCGCCAAGCTCGATCATATCCTGACCCTCAACACTGCCCGGAGCCGGAACATTCAGTCCGTAATCACGGAAATCCGGCAGACGCAGCTGGTGCATGAGCAGACCGCCGTTGGCGTGCGGGTTTGCGCCGATGCGGTGCTCGCCGGTCGGCGCCAGTGCCTTGAGTTCGGGAATCAGCTTGCCGTTTTCGTCGAACAGCTCCTCCGGATGATAGCTGCGCAGCCACTGCTCGAGCATGGGCAGGTGCTCCGGGCTGTCCATCATCAGCGGCACCTGATGCGCGCGGAAGCTGCCCTCGATCTGCTTGCCGTCCACGTTTTTCGGGCCGGTCCAGCCCTTCGGGGTGCGCAGCACGATCATCGGGTAGATCGGACGGGTCGTGTCGCCGGTCTCGCGGGCGTGCTTGCGGATGGCGAGGATTTCCTCGGTTACGGTGTCGAGCGTGTCCGCCAGTGCGCGGTGTACCTTCATCGGCTCATCGCCCTCGACGAAATACGGCTTCCAGCCGCAGCCCTCGAGCATTTTGCGCAGTTCCTCCTCCGGAATGCGCGAAAGCAGGGTCGGGTTGGAGATTTTGTAGCCGTTCAGATGCAGGATCGGCAGAACAACGCCGTCCGTCACCGGATTGAGAAACTTGTTGCCGTGCCACGAGGTTGCCAGCGGGCCGGTCTCCGCCTCGCCGTCACCGACAACTACGGTTGCGATCAGGTCGGGGTTATCCAGCACCGCACCGAAGCCGTGCGCCAGAGAATAACCAAGCTCGCCGCCCTCGTGGATGGAGCCCGGGGTCTCCGGGGCAACATGGCTGGCAATGCCGCCCGGGAACGAGAACTGCTTGAACAGGCGCTTCATGCCCTCGGTGTCCTCGCTGATGTTCGGGTAAACCTCGCTGTAGGTGCCCTCGAGGTAGGTGTTCGCCACGAAGAAATTGCCGCCGTGACCCGGACCGGACAGCAGGATCATATCCAGATTATACTGCTTGATGATGCGGTTCAGGTGAACGTAAATCAGATTCTGACCGGGCACCGTGCCCCAGTGACCGACGATCTTTTTCTTGATATGCTCAGGCTTCAGCGGCTCCTTGAGCAGCGGGTTATCGAGCAGGTAAAGCTGACCGGCTGCAAGATAATTTGCCGCCCGCCAGTATGCGTCCATTTTGTTCAGCATTTCGTCGTTGATGTGTGCTGCCATAGCGTAATGCTTCCTTTCTGCGATTGACTGTATGCGTGGTTTTATTATTCTATCCGTTTTAAGGCAAATAATGCGATAAAACGTCCACCTGTTTTTTCATTCCTTATCACGCTGAGATAATAGCACATCGTTATTTATTTGTCAATATTACATTTGTCATTGATTCAGGCAGGAGTGAGGAGGCAGGCGTACTTGAAAATGGAGAATGGAAAATTGCGGCATAGCCGCAATTCACCTTGGCGCACCCTACGGTATACATTTCATACGGTGATATCGCAATGCGAAGAAGGTTAAACCACAGCGTTCATTCTCCATCCGCCATTATTCCGAAAAAAAGAACAGCGTCCCGCTCTATCCAAGCGGAACGCTGTAATTTCATTGCATTTTTATCAAATCTGCGAAGTAAACACCTTATAGCCATCATCGGTGAGGGTGTCGATGAGGCGCTTGGCGTGGTCAACGCCGCCGACCTCACAGACGACATGGATAATCGCCTCGCCGATCTCGAGGTCCGTCTGTACGCGGTCATGCTGGAACAGGATGATATTGGCATTCTGCTGTGCAACGATGTGCGAGAAATGCTCGAGTGCGCCCGGAGCATCCGGCATGAGCACAGAGAACTTCAGCTGACGGCAGCGGGTGATCAGGCCCTTTTCCACAATCTTGTGGATAAAGGATACGTCGATATTGCCGCCGGACAGCACGCAGACGACCTTCTTGCCGCGTACATCCACCTTGTTGTTGAGGACAGCCGCGAGCGGAGCCGCACCCGAGGTCTCAACGACCTGCTTGCAGCGCTCGAGCAGCAGCAGAACAGCGGAAGCAATCTCGTCATCGGAAACCGTGACAACGCGGTCCACATACTTCTTGATATACTCAAAGGTCTTTTCGCCCGGGGTCTTTACAGCGATACCGTCAGCGATGGTGTGCACGGTATCGGACGGAGTACGCTCACCGGTGCGGAACGAATTTGCGATCGCCGGTGCGCCCTCAGCCTGTACGCCGATGATCTGGATGCGCGGGTTGATCTGCTTTGCGCAGGCAGCCACGCCAGAGATCAGTCCGCCGCCGCCGGCCGGAACGAAGATCATGTCAACGCCCGGCAGGTCGCGCAGGATTTCCAGCGCGATGGTGCCCTGACCCGCCATAACATCCTCATCGTCAAACGGGTGGATGAACTCTGCGCCGGTCTCCTCGCAGATCTCGCATGCCTTGGCATAGGCTTCATCGTAAATGTTGCCCGCCAGAACAACCTCGGCGCCGTAGCCCTGGGTTGCGGAAACCTTGGCGATCGGCGCGGAACGCGGCATAACGATGGTGGACTTTACACCGGCAGCGGTTGCCGCAAAGGCAACGCCCTGTGCATGGTTACCCGCAGAGGACGCAACAACGGCGTGCAGGTCGCCCTCAGCGAAGCGCTTCATAATCTTATTGTAAGCACCGCGCACCTTAAAAGAGCCGGTCTTCTGCTGATTTTCGTACTTCAGATAAACCTCTGCGCCGGTCATGGCGGAGAAGGTGCAGGACGTAGACAGCGGAATGTTGTGGATGACGTTTTTCAGTCGGTCCGCAGCTGCCTCGAAATCTTTTAATTCTAACATTGAGCATCTTCCTCGTTTTTGCAAGTTAAGATAATAATAGCACGTTCTTTTTTTGATTGCAAGACACATATTATATATATGAGTCAGTAATTAGCAGTTAGGAATTAGTAATTACTAATTATTATTTGCCTTTATCTCATGAATTTGCTATACTAAAGAAAGATTATTGTGGGAGGAACTGCAATGGACGAGCAAACCCGTGGATTCCGCAGTGCCATCTTCGGCGGCTTTAACCGCGAGGACGTACTGCATTACATAGAAGAAACCGACACGAAATACTACATCGAGACCGCCGAGCTTCGCTCTCAGCTGACCGAAGCGCAGTCCGCGATGAACGAGCTGCGCACGCAGAACGAGGCGCTTACCGCGAAGAACGCCGAGCTGCTCGAGCGGCTGGGCGAAATGACGCTGGATACCGATAAGATCCGCGCACAGCTGGACCAGATCGAAAGCGGTTTTTCCCTGCAGGCGACCGAGATCGAGGCGCAGAACGCCCGCGCGGCGCAGCTTGCGGCGGAAAACGACCGGCTGACCTCGGAGAACGCCAAGCTGTCAGCCAAATGCGGTGAATACGATGCGACCAGAGAGAAGATCGCCGAGATGGAGCTTTCCGCGTACCGGCGCGCCAAGCAGATCGAGGAGGATGCCAAGGTAGAGCTGCAGAAGCTGCGCCGCAAGTCGATGGAGACCATCGAGCAGGTGCGCCGTCAGTTGGATGCCACCAAGGAGAACTACCGCACCGTGCTGGCACGCAACCAGCAGGAATCCGCCGAGATGGCCCGCAAAGCCGGTGAAGTGCTCGGCGAAATTGACAAGATCAGCGCGTCGCTCGGCAAAAAGGACGGCGAGGCGCCCCATCCCGAGCCGGACAAGACAAAAAACGGACTGCGTGAGGTTCTGAACAATCTGCGCCCGAAAACGGAGGAATAAGCATGGCACACTACGATTTGAAAACCGAACAGCTCAAGGAAATGGCGCCGAAGCTGCGCGCGGGCGACACCGTAACGCTGACCGGCACGGTCTACACCGCGCGCGACGCCGCACACAAGAAGATCGTTGCCGCGATGGACGCAGGCGACAAGCTGCCGTTCGACCTCGACGGCGCGGCGATCTACTACGCCGGACCGACCCCCGCAAAGCCGGGTCAGGTCATCGGCTCGGTCGGCCCGACCACCTCCGGCCGTATGGACCCGTTCGCACCGCGTCTGCTCGATGCAGGTCTTGCCTGCATGATCGGCAAGGGCGTGCGCAATCAGGGCGTGCAGGACGCAATGGCGCGCAACGGCGCGGTTTATATGGTAGCCATCGGCGGCGCAGGCGCGGCGAAGGCGGCATCCATTAAGAATGTCGAGGTCATCGCATATGACGAGCTGGGCTGTGAGTCGGTCAAGCGTCTCACCGTGGAGAATTTCTCCGCCATCGTGTCGCAGGATTCGGTCGGCGGCAACCTCTACACCGAGGGCGTTGCAAAGTATAAGAAGGATTGAGCCAAAAGGCGGACGGTTGTCCGCCTTTTTCTTTTTGCATTTGATGTGGTTTTGCCTTCTCCGCAGGGCGGGGCACTCCGGAGTGCTCCGCCCTACGGTATAGATTTAATCCTGCATTATTTCTCCCTGTATCTCACCAGAATATAGTCCTCCCCAAGGGTTTCAATGCACCCCCACGGAATAACGCAGTCATTTTTGGAGAACAGCCCGACAATGCCGCTTTGCGCGGGCACAACGAGTGCGGTAATCTGTCCGCAGACCGGATCGAACAGCAGATCGCTCACCTCGCCCATCCGTGCTCCGTCGCACAGATTGATCACCTCACGGCAGTGCAGCTCGGAAAATCGCATGGTATTCTGCATTTAATCCTCTCCTAACGCGCGGTGCAGGAAACGTTCCGTGCTCTGCCCTGCCGGACGGTTGAACCGCCCCAGTTCAAACAGACAGTCCGGGTTTCGTGTAACGGTATTGATGCGCTCCTCGCACCCGAGCGTACACCGGAAGCCCATGCTTTTAAGCAGCGCTTCGCTCTCCTTGGAGCACGCACCGAACGGATAGGTGTAGCAGGTCGGCGCGGGCAGTCCGGCGTCTGTGATGAGCGTCTGCGTCTGCTCGGTGTCCTCGCGGAGCAGGGTCTCATAGCGCATTTCGTCCTCGCCTCTCCGGCGCAGACAGCCGCGGCGTTCACCGTACTCGTGCAGGTTCCACGAGTGATTCTGCACCTCAAACACATCCTGCATTTCGCGCAGGCGGTCAAGCCGCAAATGCGACCAGTAGGCGTTTTCCTCTCCGTTGTCGGTGAAAAGCGCGGTCTGACTGCCGATGATGGACACAACCGCCTTCATTCCGCGCTGCTTGAGCAGCGGATAGGCGTAAATGTAGTTGTTGTAGTAGCCGTCATCGAAGGTGATCATCACCGGCTTCTCCGGCAGGTCTGCGCCGTCCTGCACATACGCCAGCAGATCGCTCACCGTTACGGCGGTATACCCCTTCGCCTGCAAGGCATCCAAATCGGCCGCCAAAACCGCCGGCGAGATAACATATTTGCCCTGCCGTGCGCTGTCCTTGAGAATGCTGTGATACATTAGAATCGGTACGCGCACGCTGTCCTCCCCGAATACCGGCTGCACCGTGTCGGCACGCTCAAGCAGTCCGAGCGCAAAGCATAAAACCAAAACCGTGCATACCGCCTGAAACGCGGTGTGACGAAAACCCAATCGCAAAGAAATCCCCTCCTGTCATAATTTATGCAGCAAAAAAAGATTTCAGCACCCTGCGGTATGCATTTCATGCACTGCCAACCCTGGGGAAACGCCGTAAACCGTATCGTTCATTCTCCATTCTCCATTTTCCATCCTCAATTTTCAACTTTCCTCTTGACATCCCTCTCCCATTGGTGTAAACTATCATAGCATGAATTCACACATCCCGTGATGAAAGCGGTCGGTGATGGGACGCTCGTTCTGTTGCCGCTGTCAGATGATCAGGGATGGAGGAAAAACCAAGGAGGAAAAACAAAATGGCAGTAATTTCTATGAAGCAGCTGCTGGAGGCCGGCGTACACTTCGGCCATCAGACCCGTCGTTGGAACCCGAAAATGGCTACCTACATCTTCACCGAGCGCAATGGTATCTACATCATTGACCTCCAGAAGACTGTAAAGAAGCTCGAGGAAGCATACTTCTTCGTACGCGATATGGCAGCTTCCGGCAAGTCCATCCTGTTTGTCGGCACCAAGAAGCAGGCACAGGACGCAATCAAGGAAGAGGCTGAGCGTTGCGGTCAGTTCTACGTTAACGCACGTTGGCTGGGCGGCATGCTGACCAACTTCAAGACCATGCGTACCCGTATCGCTCGTCTGAACCAGCTGCAGAAGATGCAGGCTGACGGCACCTTCGATCTGCTCCCGAAGAAGGAAGTTATCAAGCTCCAGCTCGAGATCGCTAAGCTCGAGAAGTACCTCGGCGGCGTTAAGGAAATGAAGGAGCTTCCGGGCGCTCTGTTCGTAGTTGACTCCCGCAAGGAGAAGAACGCGATCGCAGAAGCACGCAAGCTGGGCATTCCGATCGTTGCAATCGTTGATACCAACTGCGATCCGGACGAGATCGACTACGTTATCCCGGGCAACGACGACGCTATCCGCGCTATCAAGCTGATCTCCCAGACCATGGCTAACGCTGTTCTGGAAGGCAAGCAGGGCGAGCAGCTCGAGGTTGAGGCTAAGGCTGACGCAAAGGCTGAGTAATTCATAACTCAATATAACATTCAGTGAGTTGTTCGTAGGGCGCGACGACCCGGCGCGCCGGTGTTCGTTGTGCCCTACGTTTTTTTCATCGTAAAATCATAAATTGGAGGAATAATAAAATGGCTTTTACCGCTGCTGACGTAAAGAAGCTCCGCGAAATGACCAGCGTAGGCATGATGGACTGCAAGAAGGCACTGACCGAGGCCGACGGCGACTTCGACAAGGCTATCGAGCTGCTCCGTGAGAAGGGCCTGGCTAAGGCTGCCAAGAAGGCAGACCGCATCGCTGCTGAGGGTCTGGTCAAGGCTACCGTATGTGATGAGTGCGGCGTAGGCGCAATCATCGAGGTAAACTCCGAGACCGACTTCGTTGCTAAGAACGCTGACTTCCAGCAGTTCGTTTCCGACGTTGCTAACGTTGTTATCAAGGACGCTCCGGCTGACGTTGAGGCTCTCAAGGCTTGCAAGATGGGCGAAGGCACCGTTCAGGACGCTCTGCAGGAGAAGGTTCTGACCATCGGCGAGAACCTGCAGATCCGTCGTTTCGAGCGTTTCGACGACTCCACCGTTAACGTTGCTTACAACCACATGGGCGGCGTAATCGGCGTTCTGGTTGGTCTGGAAGTTTCCGAGGGCCTGAAGGACAACGCTGCTGTTAAGGAGCTGGGCAAGGACATCGGCATGCAGGCTGCTGCTATGAACCCGTCCTTCCTGGACAAGTCCGACGTTGACGAAGCTACTCTGGCTAAGGAGAAGGAGATCCTCCTGATCCAGGCTCTCGAGGAGAACAAGACCGCTGCTAAGCCGAAGCCGGAGCAGATCATCCACAAGATGGTAGACGGCCGTATCGGCAAGTACTACGAGGAGAACTGCCTCCTGCAGCAGGCTTTCGTTAAGGAGAACAAGGTTTCCGTTGAGGCTCACATCAAGGCTGTTGCCAAGGAGCTGGGCGGCGAGATCAAGCTCGTAAAGTGCGTTCGTTTCGAGAAGGGCGAGGGCATCGAGAAGAAGGTTGACGACTTCGCAGCAGAAGTTGCTTCCATGGCTAAGTAATCTCGTTACCAAAACGATAGATCAAGGACTTCCGGTTTTACCGGAGGTCCTTTTTATTTGTAGAAAGCAATTTAGAAAATCTCTTTTCGTCAGTCAGGGTCAGGTCAGTCAGAATCATTCTCCATTCTCAATTTTGTTTCTGCTCTGCTGTTCTCTGCTATGCTCTTCTCTTCTCTTCTCTGCTCTTCTGTTCTGTCCTCTGCTCTTCTCTGCTCTGTGGATTTTCCGGACGAGAAATGCCGTTTTCCGGACGAGAAATCGCGTTTTCCGGGCGAGAAAAAACGATGGGCATGGGAATAAGCCCTGTTGATACCCAACAAGGCTGGTTTTGCTCTGTTCGATGGAGCAGCTTCATCGGCTCAGGTCGCCGCCGATTGGTTCTCACTCCCGCCGATGCGCTGCTGCATTCACCCTGACCGGCAATGGTTCTGCCCTCACCTATATGCTGAATTGAGGAAAAAATTGACCACGAATGGTCAACTCAGGAAAATATTTTTCGGTCTGTACAATCTATCCCGTAGGGGCGAACATTGTTCGCCCACGCCCCGTATGATTTTGCGCTGCTCGGGCGCACACTGTGCGCCCCTACGCGATAACGTTGCAAACGGCAATATATCGTTGCAAATAGCCTGTGCAGGTTGATTTCGCTATCGAACGAGCGCTCTTTCCTTCGAATTAGGCGCGTGCCTGTTTTGCATTCCTTCGTATATGGCGCGTGCCTAACTTGAGCGTCTGGTGCAGTCCCCTAACCGCACTGCCACACGCGTGCCGACCCGTCCGGTGGTGGATTCGCTTCCGTTGCGACGGAAGCCACGCCGGTTGAAACGTGCCACCGGCACGTTTCTAAGAGCCGGCGCTTCGTTTAGGGTGTGTGCCTAACTTGAGCGTCTGGTGCAGTCCCCTAACCGCACTGCCACACGCGTGCCGACCCGTCCGGTGGTGGATTCGCTTTGCTGCGGCAAAGCCACGCCGGTTGAAACGTGCCACCGGCACGTTTCTAAGAGCCGGCGCTCCGTTTAAGGCGCGTGCCTAACTTGAGCGTCTGGTGCAGTCCCCTAACCGCACTGCTACACGCGTGCCGACCCGTCCGGTGGTGGATTCGCTTCCGTTGCGACGGAAGCCACGGTGGTTGAAACAGCCCACCGGGCTGTTTCTAAGAGCCACCTTTCGAATCCGCCACCTGCCTTTCACCAAAGCAAAAAAGACATTCCTTTTGGAATGTCTTTTCGCTTTGGTGGAAGGTGGTGGATTCGAACCACCGAAGTCATAGACGACAGATTTACAGTCTGTTCCCTTTGGCCACTCGGGAAACCTTCCATATTCAGTTACCAGCTTGATTGGAGCTGGTGGACGGACTTGAACCCCCGACCTGCTGATTACAAATCAGCTGCTCTACCAACTGAGCTACACCAGCATTTCATCAAGTCGTCTTGTCTCAGCGACTTGTTTAGTATACCTCACGCCGGTGTATTTGTCAATAGGTTTGTCCGAAATTATTGCATTTTATTTTTCCGGTCGATCGAATCCGACACCTGCTGCAGAACAGTCAGCAGTGCGCTCGACAAATCCGGATAACGCCGTGCAATCTCGCTCGGGGCGAGCGGCATCCGCCGGATATTCTCCTGCGTCAGACCGCAGCCTTCCTCGCCGTTGGCCGCCAGACGGATTTTCAGCTCATGCTCCTTCATGCGGGCATCGCACAGGTACTCGAAGCGATCCTGCGGCGCGCGGAACACCGCATCCACCCCGGCCGGGTCGGCCATGTAGAGATAGCGGTACACCTTGTAGATTGCAACCGCGAAATACGACTCGATCTCGTGCGAAAGCTGCTTGCTCTCGAGTGATTCGGCAACCTGCAGCAGCAGGGCTGTCGCCTGCACGATCCGGCTGTGCTCCGTCTCGGTGTCCGTGCCCTCCATGCGCTCGGCAGGCACAGCAGAGCCGTCACGCGCCATCGAACGGCCGAGCAGGTAGTCACAGGACACGCCGTAATAATCCGCCGCACGCACGACAAAAGACAGACCGGGTTCACGTAGTCCGTTCTCATAGTGGCTGAGAAGCGCCTGCGAAACGCCGAGGTCGCCCGCTGCCGCTCTTTGACTTATTTTCTTTTCCCGTCGCAGAAGCGCAAGCGTGCGCGAAAAATCACTCATTCCAACATTCTCCGTCTGCGTTGTGCCGCAGAAGGCACAACTATAAAATATATATTCATATTATACTCGCTGTATTACCGTTTGTAAAGTACAGAAAACAGTCATATTCGACGCATTTCGACAGGCTCGCTTTGGGTTTCCGGCACTTTTCCCTGCATTTTGTTGTCCTGTTTCCGATTGGTAACTACATATTGGGGATTGTGTAATCCGACGGTTGTTAGAAAAATTCGTCAGGCTTCGCCGGACGGTTGCGCTTGACGCAGGAGCGGGTGCATTTTATAATAAAATAGAGTAGTATCGCAGATTTCACCTGCTATCCTGCACCGATTGAGCGGTGCACCCGAACTGCGTAAGCGGGTTCGTCCCTGACGGGCGGGAGTTTTTTCAGCACCGGCTGACCGGGGCACGCGAACTGCGCAGGCGGTTCGCCCCTGACGGGCGGGAATTTTTTCAGCACTGGCTGACCGGGGCACGCGAACTGCGCAGGCGGTTCGCCCCTGACGGGCGGGAGTTTTTTCAGCACCGGCTGACCGGGGCACGCGAACTGCGTTAGCGTGTTCGCCCCTGACGGGCGGGAGTTTTTTCTGCACCGGCTGAACGGGGTACTCGAACTGCGTTAGCGGGTTCGCCCCTGACGGGCGGGAGTTTTTCGCTGAACCTCAGCGGGGGGATTCGCCGTCTGCGGACGACGGGAACGTGCCGCGCCCCGCGGCAGGGCAAGAGGGTAGACACCTACGGTTTCTCCCCTCTTAACTCCCGTTTCCCTTTATTTCTTAGTCTGGCGCAGATTTCCTATATGTGACCGCTACGAAAAGGGGTACAGCAGAGGATTTTTTCTTCCGTATCTTTCGCAACCGATTCGCAGTGTCAGACAGCGTACTGCTACACAGGCGGTTTAGTCAACGCAGGCGCAACATACCCGTGTTGCGCAACTCTTTAACACGTTATACCGCACGGCACCTGCGAATTAAGCGTTTGGTGCAAGTTATCCTGCGTAGGCCCTGTCTATCATAACGCGCTCACGAATTGCGCGACACGGGTATGTCGCGCCTGCGTAGAGTAGCTGGTCTGTGTAGCAGAAAGGTATCCGACACTGCGAATATGCGGATACATGAGCGCACGCAGTGCGTCTCTGCGGAAGAAAAAATCCTCTGCCGTTCCCCTGCTTCGCAGCGGTCACATGTCGGCAATCTGCGCCGTGCCCTCTAAGGAAATGGGTGATTCTCAAGAGGGTAGAAACCTTGGTGTCTACCCTCTTGTGCGCCTGCCGCGTAGGCAAGAACCGTTCGCCTCAAAGGCGAAAAACCATCGTTTATCAAAAGATTATATAATGATAAAGGAGTCCTAACCTTGACCATCGAAGAAATCCTCAAGCTGCGGCAGGAAGCCGGCGGCTTAAACAAACTGATGCACATGCACGTTGTGACGCTCGACAAGGACGGCGGCGCAACCGTAGAGCTTGACCTGACCCCCGAGCTGCTCAATCCGCTCGGCATGGCGCACGGCGGCACGATCTTCACGCTGTGCGACATTGCGGCAGGCTCTGCGGCAGCGTCTCAGGGCACGGTGGCTGTCACGCTCGACAGCACCATCCACTACTACCGTCCGGGCCGCTGCGGCAAAAAGCTGACCGCTGTGGCGTACGAGCGCAAGCGCGGCCGCAAGGTGTCGGTCTACATGGTCGAGGTGCACGACGACGAGGGCAAGCACATTGCCGACGCGACCTTCACCATGTTCTACACCGGCGCTACGCTGGATGACATGAAATATTGAGCGGGGTAAGCAAGGCCATCGTGCAGCCGCTGCTGGACTGGTATGACGCCGGTCACCGCGACCTGCCGTGGCGGTCTGAGCCTACTCCCTACCGCGTCTGGGTGAGCGAGATCATGCTGCAGCAGACGCGCGTGGAGGCCGTGCGCGGCTATTTTTCCCGTTGGATGAACGCGCTGCCCAATATTCCCGCTCTCGCGGCGGCGGACGAGGCCGTTTACACCAAGCTCTGGGAGGGGCTCGGCTACTACAGCCGCGTGCGCAACCTGCACCGTGCAGCGGTCCTGCTGTGCGAGCAATACGGCGGCGAACTGCCCGCCGACTACGATAAACTGCTCTCTCTGCCCGGTGTCGGTGAATATACGGCAGGCGCGGTGGCGTCTATCGCGTTCGGGCTGCCTGTTCCGGCGGTGGACGGCAATGTTCTGCGTGTGGCGGCGCGGCTGGATAACGATTTCACGCCGATCACGGACGCCAAATTCAAAAAGCAGACGCGCGAGCGGTTCGCCGCACTCATGCCGTCCGACCGCCCCGGCGACCTCAACCAGTCGCTGATGGAACTCGGTGCAACGGTCTGTCTGCCGAACGGCGCACCGCGCTGTGACGACTGCCCGATTCAGCATCTCTGCGAGGGCTTTCACCGCGGGAACGCGGCTGTGCTGCCGCTCCGTGCGGCGAAAAAGGCGCGGAGAGTGGAAAACCGCACCGTGCTCCTTGTGCGCTGCGGCGAACTGGTCGGTCTGCGGCAGAGACCCAAAAAGGGTCTGCTCGCCGGTCTGTGGGAGCTGCCGTCGCTCGATGGTCATCTCTCGCCGGACGAGCTGCGCGCGGTGCTCACCGAAATGGGCTGGAGCGTGCGAAAGCTGCTCTCTCTGCGGCCTGGCAAGCATATTTTCACCCATGTGGAGTGGCACATGAACGGCGTGTATGTCGAACTGGACGCACCTGCACCCGCTCTCACCTTTGTCACACCCGCCGAGCTGCGCGACGCTTACGCGCTGCCAAGCGCGTTCCGCAGCTTTGTTTCCGTACTGGAGGACTGATCCATGCAACTGCAAACCATCATTCACACCATTCCGCCGCTGTACGACAGCGAGTCGCGCGTGCTGCTGCTCGGCTCGATTCCAAGCCCGAAATCCCGCGAGGTCGGATTCTTTTACGGCCACCCGCAGAACCGGTTCTGGCGCGTGCTGGCGGCTGTGCTTGGCGAGGAGGTGCCGGTCTCCATCGAGGACAAGCGTGCGATGTGCCTACGGCATCATGTGGCACTGTGGGATACCATCGCCAAATGCGATATTGCGGGCGCGTCCGACACGTCTATCCGCAACGCCGAGCCGAACGACATAGGCCGCCTGCTCCGCGAGAGCAAAATTACGCGCATTTTTGCCACCGGCGGCAAGTCGGCGCAGCTGTACCGCAGGCTGATCGAGCCGAAAACCGGCGTACCCATCACGCAGCTGCCCTCCACCAGTCCGGCGAACGCCGCTTGGTCGCTCGAACGGCTGATCGAGGCGTACCGCGTTATTCTCTGATTCGAGGTGTATTTTTTACGAGTAAAGAGTTATTTCCCAATGCTGCACTCAAAAAGCTGATTTTTCCGCTCGTTATCGAGCAGGTGCTCGCCATCACGGTCGGTCTGGCCGACACGATGATGGTCTCCTCGGTCGGTGAAGCGGCGGTTTCCGGCGTATCGCTGGTCGATATGCTCAACGTGCTCATCATCAACATCTTTTCCGCACTGGCGACCGGCGGTGCGGTCGTGGTCGCACAGCTGCTCGGCGCGAGAAAAAACGACCGTGCATGCGACGCCTCCAAGCAGCTGTACTTAGTCGTCACGGTCATTGCGCTGATCATCTCGGCGCTCGTCATGCTGTTCCGCGCACCGCTGCTGCGGCTGCTGTTCGGCACGATCGAGGACGACGTGATGCAGAGCGCGCTCACCTACCTGACGGTCAGCGTGTTCTCCTACCCTGTTCTCGCGATTTACAACGCCGGTGCGGCGCTGTTCCGCGCACAAGGCAACTCGCGTATCTCCATGCTGATTGCGGGACTGATCAACATCGTCAACCTCATCGGCAACTCGCTGTTCATTTTCGTGTTCAAGTGGGGCGTCGGAGGCGCAGCGCTTTCGTCCGTGCTGTCGCGCGGCACGGCGGCTGCCGCTATCACGATTCTGCTGCTGAACCCCGAGCACACGGTCTCCCTGCGGCGCGGACAGCGGTTTCGACCGGATAAGGAGCTTATCCGCCGCATTCTGCAGATTGGTGTGCCGAACGGACTGGAAAACAGCCTGTTTCAGCTTGGCCGCGTGCTCGTCGTGAGCATGATCTCGCTGTTCGGCACGACGCAGATTACCGCGAATGCGCTGGCGAACAATCTGGACGCTGTAGCCGTCATTCCGGGTCAGGCGATGAGTCTGGCGATGATAACCGTTATCGGGCAGTGCATCGGCTCGGGCGATGAGCCGCAGACGCGCCGCATGGCGAAAAAGCTGATGATGATCACCTACGCCGTTACCGCCAGCACCTGCCTTGTCACGATTGCGTGCACGCCGCTCATTCTCAAGATTTACAGCGTGTCCGCAGAGGCGCTTGCGCTCGGCATGACGCTGATTATGATTCACAACGGCTGCGCGATCTTCCTGTGGCCGACCTCGTTTGCCATGCCGAATATCCTGCGTGCAGCGAATGACGTAAGATATCCGATGGTGTGCTCGATTATCTCCATGCTGGGACTGCGGCTTGTCGCGGGATATATTCTCGCGGTGCACTTCGGCATGGGCGCGATCGGCATCTGGATTGCCATGATCGGTGACTGGCTGTGCCGGTCGATCTGCTTCTTCCTGCGGCTCAAAAGCGGGAAATGGCTGAGGTATGCACCGGGATTACGGGTTGCCGCCGGACAAAAATAATGCACCGGCTTCTGTGCAAAATCCCTTTGCAAACCGTGAATATCTGTTAATATATAGATATAAGCCGTAAACTCCCCGAGGGGAAAAATGCCGTTATGACTGAGGAGGGAAATCATATGACACCTAAACAGAGATGGTATTGTTTCTGGGTGATAATCGTAGTGACTGTCCTTTTAACGGCGGGCTTTGTATGGATTGCCATTCATAACCCGCAGGCGTCATTCGAGGACTTGCTTTACGCTCTTTGGAAAGGTATTGTAACCCTTGTTAACGGATAACTGAATAACAGTGCCCCGGCTCTGTCGCTTGACAAAACCGGGGCACTGCGTTATAATTGTATCAACAACGATGGCTCTCTGGCAAGAGCGGTCGTTCCTAAAAAACTTGGTTAATTGAGGAAACGCCGCTCCTTTTTAGGGGCGGTTATCTTCTATGTTTCAGACATAGACTGATGATAGCAACGATCAGAAGACCGAACTGGAACAGATCGGAATAAGTGACCATGTCATCACCTCCCTTATGTTGGGAGGAACAACCTGTTTCACATCGTTGTTGACATTCTGAGTATAGCATATATTGCAATACCTTGTCAATCAACCGCCTTTTGCGGCGGTTTTTGTTTTATCTGCATACAAAAAGGCGAACCTTACGGTTCGCCTTTTGTCTTACGGTTTTCCGGTAATTAAGAGAAAATCCACTCCTGCTCCTGCTCCTCGCCGCAGTACTTCTGCAGCGTCTCGCGGACAGCGTGCGGGCCGCGGTTCATCTCGCCAAACATGCGGACAACGGTCTCGCCTACGCCGATCTCAAACAGGTTGACACCGAAGTAGTAGCGGTTTGCCAGCAACGGGTACAGCTGAGCCTCGCTTACGTCGTCGCCCAGCTTCGGGTTGCCCATCAGCGCGCGGACATGCTCGATATTCGGGTCGGGGCTGAGGGTAAACTCGCTGCCGTTATCGTCCACGCCTTCCAGATAGCGCAGCCAGCCGGCCAGTACCAGCGGAATGTAAATCAGCTTGGTAGCACGGTGTGCGGGCAGCATGGAGTTATAGTAAGCGTACAGCGTAGTACCGAAGCGCGGCGCAATCTTACGCGAGGTATCGGTTGCGGTACGCTGCGGGGAATCCTGCAGGAACGGGTTCGGATAACGTTCGCCGAGAACCTCGTGCAGGAATGCCTCCGGGTCGATAACGCCCGGGTCGGCTACCATCGGCATTGCCTCCTGCTCGCTCAGGCGCGTGATGAGGTTGACCAGCTCGGTGTCCTTCATCTCGTCGCTGATGCGGGTGTAGCCGAGCATGCAGCCGAATACGCCGAGGGCGGTATCCATCGGGTTCATGCAGGTGCTTACCTTCATCATCGCAGACTTCTCAACGATGTCGCGGCGGGTGATGATAACGCCGCACTGCTCGAGAGCCGGATGACCGTTCGGGAATGCGTTCTCGATGAGCAGATAGTGCGGGCTTTCGGAGTTGACGTAAACAGCCGCGTGCGTGCCCTTTTCGGTTACGAACGGCTTTGCGTTCTCCAGACCGTCAGCCGCCAGCTTGTCTGCGATGCGGTTATCCGGATGCGGGGTAATCTTATCAATCATGGACAGCGGGAAGGTATTCTTCTTGAGCAGGAAGTAATACTCATCCTCGGTGATGAAGCCGCCACGCTGCCATGCGCGTGCCATGTGACGGACAGCACGCTCCAGACGGGTGCCGTTATCCGAGCAGTTATCCAGCGAAACGAGCGCCAGCGGAGACAGACCGGCGCGGCAGCGCTCGAGGCACAGCGCGGTCAGCTTGCCGAAGAAGGACTGGCAGCCTTCCGGACCGTTCTCGCGGTCGTGCTTGTAGTCCGGCAGGAACTCGCGGGTGTCGTCCTGGATGATATAGCCCTTCTCGGTCAGCGTAAAGCTGATCATCTGCAGGCTCGGCGCTAGGAAAATGTCCTTCAGGCGCAGCATGTCCTCGCTCAGCTTGAGGCTTTCGGTAACGGACGCAACCACTTCCTTGTTGATCGTGCCGTTGGAATACAGGGTGACAACCAGCGACAGATGATCGCAGGCGCGGTAGCAGCGGTCGATCAGCTCCTCATCGTAGCCGTCGCAGCAGATAATGCCGGTGTCGGACAGACCGGCGGTCAGCAGGCGCTGCGCCAGTACAGCCGGGAAAGCACGGAACAGGTTTCCGGCGCCGAAATGCAGCCAAGTCGGTGCCTTGTGGGTGTTTTCGCGCACGGCGTCAATGTCGTACTGCGGCAGACGATAACCCTTCCATGCCACGTTATGTTTAATACTCTCTTTTGTAAGTTTCATAAAGAGGTCACTCCCTTTCAGCGAACGGACTGTACCGTTCTTCTCCAATCATATATAGTATAACAAAAAATCAGCCGTTTGCATAGGGAAAAACAGAATTATTCACAAAAAGCTGAAAGCATGCTGCCAATGTTTTCAAATAAAACAAAAACCGCCCGAAAAGGCGGCTGATTGACTTTATTCGGTGTTATATGCTATAATCATTGCGGATACTGTTACATAAGGCGGTCAGACCCTCTTTTCCTTTCCCGCAGTCCGCGGCAGGAAGGAGGTGGCGCAAGTGCAGAAGAAAGCATTTCAGCTTTTTGTATGTGCGGTCATTGTACTGTACATTTTCTGTATAAAAGCGCGATGACCGTCCGGCTGGTACCCGAAACGGTCATCAAAATTTAACTGATGAAAGTACAAGGGCCTGACTGCTGTAACAGTGTCCCTTTGACTTTATTATAGCATATCCCCCGGCTTTGTCAAGCGACAGAGCCGGGGGACTGTTATCAGGTGGAGACAGGTTCCTCTCCGCCCTTACTCAAGAGTTTTCCGCAGCGGTCTTTCCATTCGGCAGCGCGCCATAGATACGGTTGACCAGCTTCATGCCGAAGTAGACCAGCACGATCTCGATCGGCAGCAGAATAAGGTTTTTCGGCACGCGCGTAACGAGCAGCACGCTCATCGCCTTGCCGCCGGTGACGGTCAGCCACAGGGTGTTCAGGCAGATATTGCAGAACAGGTTGATGCAGGTCTTTGCGCCGATGGCACGCCATACTGTGATCTTGCGCGGATACAGCCACAGACCCCAGATCAGACCGCCAACAACGGCTGTCAGCGTATAGCCCGGGAAATACGCGCCCATGGACAGGTTGCCCGCAAAGTAGCCGAGCACGTCGGTGCACACGCCGGCCATCATGCCGACGACCGGGCCGAACAGCATGCCGATCGACGCATTGCACAGGAAGCCGAAGCCGATACGCAGGTTGGGCGGCAGCTTGATCGACAGACCGAGCAGATCCAGCGTGACGTTGATCGCAATGAGCAGCGCCGTGACCGCCAGACAGCGGGTGGACCTCAGCTCACGCAGCGAGCGGACAAAGATATTCGGAGTTTTAGACATAGAAAAAGACACCTCCTAATCAAATTCATCTGTTGCCACAGCGATTTAGGAAAGTGCCTAAACAGTTGCAGCAGCGGGATGCGACCACAATACCGCAAGGAAAAGGCTCCCTTTCGTCCGCCGAACAACTCCCCGTTTCAGCGGCACTTAACGCATTGTGCTCTACTCTGCTTTTTCTGTTATAATTGTACCACGGTTTGAGCAGGTGTCAATACAGAAAATCCGTGTTCTGTCGGCTTCGTTTTGGTGCATTCTGTGGAATTGGATACTGTGGCAGACAATCTGTTAGACAAGGTATCAGACCACCGCTTCCCTGCTCCGGCGGGTTTTCCGGAAAGTACGGCCTGCCGGAAATTCGGTTCCACGATTTGCGCCATACCGCAGGAAGCCTGCTTCTGGCGCAGGGAGTGAATATTAAACAGATTCAGGAATTCCTCGGTCACTCCGATGTAACGACCACGCTGAATATCTACGTACACACCGATGAGGAAGCGAAAAAGGAAACGGCGGCGGCTATGGGAAAGGTGCTGAAACTTGTCTAATACAATGCTAATGTTAGCGCAAAGAATTTAGTGTGAAATCACAGGTCGTGCAAAGTATTAGACACCGGTATTAGACAGCAGTTTTTCACAAATTACATCATAAAACTAAATATTCTAAAATGTATAGAAAAAGAGCTGAAATCAAAATATTTCAGCTCTTTCACTTGGTGCGGATGGGGGGACTTGAACCCCCACGTCCTTGCGAACACTAGCACCTGAAGCTAGCGCGTCTGCCATTCCGCCACATCCGCATATTTTGTTGTTGAAAGAAGGTGGTGCGAGTGACGGGACTTGAACCCGTACGTCGATCGACACACGCCCCTCAAACGTGCCTGTCTACCAGTTCCAGCACACTCGCATTGATCTCTCGCGGTGAACCGCTTGTCTCTCAGCGACAAGATATATTATAGCAGGGGTATCCCCCTTTGTCAACAAAATTTGCGAAAAAATTTGAGAAATTTTCAAACACCGTGAATTGTCGGTAAAATCGGTGAAATATCGAACTTTTTCGCGGCTTTTGCGGTGATTTACATGATAGAAAATTTGCTGTGCGGAGAAAAAATTTTGTTGATTGAGGAAAATTTTTCAGGTGAGTTCGAATCTCACCTGCCCTGCCGGCGGAGAAGGTAGGATTCCTTTTCTGCGGAAAGCAACCATTAAATATTTTAGAGGTTGTCGGCCTACGGGCACCCACGGCGGTTGCAGAGTGCCACCGGCACATTGCCAAGAGCCGCCTTTCAAATCCCACCCAGCCTTCCGGCGGAGAAGGTGGGATTCCTTTTCTGCGGAAAAGCCACGGCGGTTGCAGAGTGCCACCGGCACATTGCCAAGAGCCGCCTTTCAAATTCCACCTTCTCTGCCGCAAAAAAATACAGACCATCCAAATGGATGGTCTGTATTTTGGCGGAGAAGGTGGGATTCGAACCCACGTGGCGTGTTACCGCCAACTCGATTTCGAGTCGAGCTCGTTATGACCACTTCGATACTTCTCCGTATCGCGCCTGTCTCACAGGCGCTTATTTATTTTATCATGCAATGGCGGAAAATACAAGTGTTTTTTCCGAAATCGTGATAATTTTTATTTCACCAGGAATGCATCCGGCAGATAACGGCCTTCCTCATTCTGGGAAAGCGTAGTCGGACTGGTAATCTCGCGGCCGCGATAGACCATAACGGAGGACGAGCCGCCGTCCAGCATGGACGCCTGATACGCGCCATACTGCTCCATGATCTCGCCGCAGCGCTCGATCGAAATGCCGAACGAGTGCATCTGACGGCCGTCAATGACCATCATGATAACCGTGCCGTCCTTCGCCTGACCGATGGCCGTGCGCGGCTGCTGCTCGTTCAGGCCGGTGCCTGCGACCAGATTCTCGCCGTTGATGATGAGCGCCGGGTGAAACTCCACCGCGTCGCGCAGACTGGAGGTATCGTTGAACGCACCGACCTGCAGATGATCCTCGTTGTCAAAGCCGATGATCTTCCAGCCGTCGCCTACTGCGTCCTGATACTTCTCTCCCTGGCTTTTCAGGAAGCCGTACACGGTGCCGCCCGTGCCGTTGCCGTCAAAATCGGCAAAGCCGGAGGCGTTGATGCCCAGAATGGCGTCATAATCTCTCACCATATCGGATACGAACGAGCCGTAATCGCCAAGGCCCTCGCTCGTGCCGACAAAGATATTCTCAGGCTTTTTGCAGAGCGCGATCTTGCCCGCGTACTCCATGCCGAGCGTGTCCTCGCCGGTCTGCTCGACGATCAGAATGCCGTGCTCGGCGTTGACCGCCAACACCGTGTCGCCCTGCCTGGTCTTGAGGCCGGTGTTGTAATGCGTCTGGCTCGGCTCACCGATCAGATCGATGTTGATCTGGTCATAGCCGTTTTCCAGATACTCCGGATTATCCGCCAGAAAGCTCTCAAATTCGCTCTCGTTCAGCTCACTGAACATGGCATAGAATTTGTCCTTCGGTGTTTCGGCGGTGTCCTTCTCCTCCCATGCGCCGTCCCAGTTGCTGACGATGCCCTCCTGCTTCTGGTTCATCAGGTAGCGCTTGGTCATCACCTCGTTGATGATATCCTCCGGGATAAACCAGGTGGCCAGCCACTGGTGCGTCATGGTGCCCATTGCGGTTTCGATGTACCACTCACGCCAGCGAGTGACGAACGCGTTCGGTGTGTACAGCAGAAACGGATACACAACCGTGATGCCGATCAGAAAAAAGCAGGTCAGTCCCAGTGCGAAGCGGTGTTTTGCGCCGTTCATTCGTGTTGCTCCTTCTCTCTCAATCCGGGAACCGCGGGATACGGTTCAGGTTTGTCTCTATCGCTGAAGTTGCTTTCATAGCCAGAGTGCGCCGGATGAACGAGATTTTTTGTCAGCAGACAAGGCGTTTTTCCGCAGGAATCCTGACGGATTGCAAGGGAAAACAACGCAGTATGCTGGCAAAAAAGCCGTTCAGGCGGTGTGCAATGGTTATGACAGCAACTTCTTAACCCTTGCGGTTGCTGTTCGGGGTACGACGGCGTCTATGACGATGGTTCGTCGTCTTGCTCTGTGCCGTCTTGTTCTGCTGCGGTGCGGGCTTCTGCGCAGACCTGCTGCCGTGTCCCCTGCCCTTCTTCTCCTGCTGCGGAGCGGCCTTGCCATCCGCCTTTGCGGCACGAGCGGCCAGTGCGACCTCGACCTTTCTGCGGATGCGTGCGGCAGCCTCATCGCTGAGCGCATACGCGCGGCTCGGCGTGTGGGCGTCTACGCGCGGCTCGTTCTTCTCGAAGCGGGCGTACGGGTCGTTCCGGCGGCCTCTGCGGCTCGAATCATTTCTATCGTTTCGGTCGTTTCTGCCCTTGCGGGAGCGCGGCGCGGCTGCCTTCGCCTGCTGCTCGGTCTGCTTCTCGGCAGCCTTCTCGCGGCGGGACGGACGCTTGGCATTCGCTCTCGCCTGACGCGCCTTCTTTTTGGCTTCCTTCTCGCGGGCAGCGTCTGCGGCGACCTCCTCGGCGGTGGCGTTCTCGGAGACCGGCTTGCAGCGGCTGCGCTTGTTCGCGGTCTTGCGCTGACCGGACTCGCGCTTCTCCTCCTCCTTTTCCTCGTGCGGAATCTCACCGGCAACCGGAATGCGCTTGCCGATCAGCTTTTCGATATCCTTGAGGTACGGACGCTCGGAGCGGTCGCAGAAGGAAATCGCGGTGCCCTCCTGACCGGCACGGCCGGTGCGGCCGATACGGTGCACATAGGTTTCCGGAATGTTCGGCAGGTCAAAGTTGATAACGAGCGGCAGGTCGTTGATGTCGATGCCGCGCGCGGCAATGTCGGTCGCAACCAGAACCGCAATCTTGCACTCCTTAAAGTCCGCGAGCGCACGCTGGCGCTGATTCTGCGACTTGTCGCCGTGGATGGACTTGGTCTTGATGCCCGCACGGTTGAGGTCGCGCGCGACCCTGTCTGCGCCGTGCTTGGTGCGGGTGAACACCAGAACCTGGTGTACATTGCTTTGACGGATGATATCCGGCAGAAGTTCCCGCTTTTCCTGCTTTTCTACAAAATAAAGCTGCTGCTCGATCTTGTCCGCCGGTTTTGCGCTCGGCGTTACCGAGATATGCTCCGGCTCATGCAGCATTTTCTCTGCCAGATCAGCGATCTCCGCCGGAATGGTAGCCGAGAACAGCAGGGTCTGGCGCTTTTTCGGCAGGAATTTCACGATGCGCTTGACATCCGGGAAGAAGCCCATGTCCAGCATACGGTCGGCCTCGTCGAGCACGAAAAACTCTACCTTGTCCAGCTTTACGATCTTCTGGCCCATCAGATCCCACAGACGGCCCGGCGTAGCAATGAGAATGTCCACACCGCGTTCGATTGCCTCGACCTGCGGCACCTGCGATACGCCGCCGAAGATGACCGCCGCACTGCACGGCATGTAGCGCGCGTACTGGCACACGTTTTCGTAAATCTGCAGAGCAAGCTCGCGCGTCGGCGTGAGGATGAGCGCACGGATGGTTCCCTTTCCGCCCTCGCTCTTTGCCAGACGCTGGATGATCGGCACCGAGAACGCACAGGTCTTGCCCGTGCCGGTCTGGGCGCAGCCCATCAGGTCGCGGCCCTCGAGCACCGGCGGGATCGCCTGCTGCTGAATGGGCGTCGGCTCGGAATAGCCGGCCTCCTTCAGTGCCTTGAGGATGTTTTTCTCCAACTTGAGTTCGTTAAATTTCATGGTAAATATTCGATTCCTTTTGCTATCTTTGGTATGCAGTCCGGCAAATCCCGCTTGCCTGCGGACTGGGTTCTATGCTATACTTATTATAATTGTCCCTGAGACAACACGAATGTTATCAACCCACAGATCAACTATGAGGTGACCTATTTGTTAGAAATTATCCATCACGTTCTGCCGGAAGCATTTTTCGATGTACTCAAGACCGTACCGCTGCTGCTGGTCGTGTACGCACTGCTGTACTACATTGAAAACCGGCTGACCAATACGCCGGAGCTGCTCTCGCGTGCGGCGCAGTTCGGTCCGGTGGTCGGCGCGCTCGCCGGCTCCATCCCCCAGTGCGGATTTTCCGCGGCAGCGTCCGCGCTGTTCTCGGCAGGCTTTCTTGCACCGGCAACGCTGGTTGCCGTGTTCCTTGCCACCTCGGATGAGGCGGTGCCCATCATGCTGGCAGGCGGCGCAAGCGTACAGCAGGTGGTGCTGCTGCTCGTGGTCAAGTTTGCGATCGCGGTCATCGGCGGCTATATTCTGCGCTGCACCGTGTTCCGTAAGCACAAAGCCGGAACCGACGGCCCGCTCGAGATCGAGATGGGCGACTGCGGCTGTGAGACCTCGCCGGTGGCGAACATCCTGTCCCACACCATCAAGACCACCATCTTCCTGTTTGTCGTGCTGTTCGCGCTCAACATGGTCGTGCACGGCATCGGTGAGGAGCGTGTCGCTTCCCTCATGCTGACCAACAGCATCTTCCAGCCTCTGCTGTGCGCGGTGCTCGGTCTGATCCCGAGCTGTGCGATGAGCGTGCTGCTCAGCGAGCTGTTTGTCGGCGGCACGATCAGCTTCGGCGCTCTGGTTGCCGGTCTTTCCACCGGTGCCGGCTTCGGCTACATCGTTCTGCTCGAGGAGAAGGAAGGCCGTCATCGTGCCCTGCCGGTCATCGCGGCAACGTTTGCCACCGCCGTGATCGGCGGTACGCTGGTGCAGCTGCTTATCGGCTGAGAATGAAAAAATCTAAGGATGTGTCAAAACGGCACATCCTTTTTTATGCCCTGCGGAGAAGGTAAACCGTCAGCCCATTTCATGCAGCAGCTCGAGTGCCTGATGCGCCCACATCATATCAATGCGCGAGAACTCGCCGCCCGGCGTATACAGATAGGTTTCCACATCCGCGTGCAGGCGCTGATACGCCGCGCCCGGCATGGCGGCATACTGCTCCGCGCCGTCGGAAAGCACGGCCACGAAGCGGAAATCGCCCGTGCGCTCATCCAGCTCGTGGAAGAGCAACTCGACAACATCGAGGTCGCGGTTCAGCTGTGCGAACAGCAGCAGCTTCATGATCTCGATGGTACGGTCGTCCAGACCGCGCTCGAGGATGTTGATCTTCTCACGGAAGGTGTTGAGGCTGTCGGTCACGCGCAGGGTGTAGCCTGCCAGCGGATCGAACTCCGCCTTGGGAACCTGACCGTCCTCGGTCCACAGCCATACCATAAACTGGTTTGCCATGTCATGGTACAGGCACGGGTGTACGGCGAGCAGTGTCTCGCCGCAGTTTGGACATTTTACACGAAAGACAGACAGATCCTGTACCTTTGCCCGCAGCTCGGGATTTCGGTCGATATTGATATGGTCGATCACCTTGTGTTCGGTTTCCATATGACAGTGCGGACATTCGATCATCATAACAGTGGTTCCTCCCCTTGTGTTTGTCCAATTAAATTTTATTATAACACATTTATATAGCTGTAAGCAAGTTCGGATCATCAGTAATTCGGAATTAGCAGTTAGGAATTGTCGCTATCCTTGCGCGAGTTCCGTCTGCGCTGCGTCGAGTAATCGCCGGCTTTACCGCAGGGGCGAACAGTGTTCGCCCGCAAACCATTCAATCTCGGTATCAAAAGAAAGCACCTGCCGACCGCAGGTGCTCCTTGTCTATTCCGCCTTGTAAATGCTGCCCTGTGCGACCGCAATACTTGAACCATCCATCGAGCCGCTGTATGAATCGTACCAGCGCGGAATCTCCTTGCCGTTTTTGTCGTAAAAACGGAACATATCCTCCGACGGGAGCAACTCATCCGGCATGTATCCGGTCAGCTCGGTGCAGAGCAGAAAATATGGCTTTGCACTCTCATTCGTCATCTCATAGGTCTGTCCATACCAGTTGAGCGTCACCTTTGCGACCTGCTGTTCCGGGTCCTTGCCGCTCAGCAGCAGAAAATCGTGTCCGCCGCAGCCGATGATATCGTAGTTAATGCCGGAATTGCCGCTGCCCATACTGTAAAATTTCCATGTACCGAGCCAGCTGCGTTTCGCAGTCATTTCGCCCAGAAAGCGTTCCTGCTCGATGCCCTCCTGCGTCATTACATAATACGCTGTGTCACCGATCACGATACCATCGTATATCGTTACACCGGAAAACATCGTCAGATTGTTCTCCTTGAGCATCTGCACCTGCTGTGCAAGCGTGTCCTCATCCAGTCGGTACGGTTTTACCGCGTAACTCGATTTGCCCGCCGCCCACACACAGACCGCCGTCACAGCCGCCATCACGAGGATTCGTTTTCCCAGTCCTTTCATAAAATGCACCTCCCTATCCTGCCTCAAGTATAACAAATTTTTTCGGCGCAGAATATGGAAAAAGCGACAAAATGCAACGGCAGTTTTTATGGAAATACATGAAGAAGGTTACACGATAGCGTTAATTTTCCATTCTCCATTTCTGCAGAATCTGCAGAAGGTAAAAGAAAAGCACCGCAGAAAAATCTGCGGTGCTATGGCATGACTGGTGCGTAAGCCGGGTTCTGTCGTGGACGGTCATCTATCTCGAATGCACGTTGCCGTGCATCTCAAGCCGCCAGTCGGGACGATCGGGCCAATCATGGTCCCAGTCGGCGTTGCTGCGGATAGAGTTTACAGACCTCCCATGTTGCCATGGGACGTGGTGAGCTCTTACCTCGCCTTTCCACCCTTACTGCCTTATGCGGACATAAAACAGCGGTATATCTCTGTTGCACTATTCCTAAGGTCACCCTCGGCGGACGTTATCCGTTATCCTTGCCCTGTGCAGCCCGGACTTTCCTCATGCCCGAAGGCACGCGACCGTCTGCACCAGTCATAAATAGCATTATACCGTAAAAATCGCCTGCCGTCAAACCGGACTTGCAAAATCGTGAAAAATCATGTATACTGTTCCTCGTACAAAGGCGGTGTTACGCATTTATGACAGCATTAGAACAATACCTCGGCGGCCTGTCGGATAAGCGGGTCGGCGTAATCGGCGCGGGCGTGAGCAATATGCCGCTCATCCGTATGCTGCGCGCTGCAGGCGTGCGCGTTACCGTGCATGACAAAAAAGAACCCACCGAGCTTGGCGACGGCTATGCTACCCTCGCTACCCTCGGCGTAGACTTCGTTCTCGGCCCGCATTACCTTGATGCGCTCGATGAGGACGTTATCTTCCGTACCCCGGGCGTTCACCCGCGTTTTCTTGAGAAGGCGCGCGCAAACGGCTCGGAGATCACCAGCGAGATGGAGCTTTTCTTCGCGGTCTGCCCGTGTCCGATCATCGGCATCACCGGCTCGGACGGCAAGACCACGACCACCACGCTCGTCAGCGAGATTTTGAAGCACGCGGGCTATACCGTGCATCTCGGCGGCAATATCGGCACGCCCCTGCTCCCCCGCGTGGACACGATGACCGAAAACGACCTTGCCGTTGTCGAGCTGTCCTCGTTCCAGCTGATGGGCATGAAACACTCTCCGCACATTGCGGCGATCACCAATCTGACGCCCAATCATCTGGACTACCACAAGGATTTTGACGAGTATGTGCAGGCCAAGACTGCCATTTATCGCAATCAGGGTGAGAACGATAAGCTGATCCTCAATCTCGACGATGAGGTGACGCGTTCGCTCAAGGCATCCGGCAACCTGTTCTGCACCAGCAAAACGCAGGAGCTGGCCAACGGCGTGTTCCTCAAGGACGACGTTATCTACATCGCAGACGGCGGCGTGCGCCGTGAGCTGATGCCCGCATCCGATATCCGCATTCCGGGCGCGCACAACGTGTACAACATGATGATGGCGGCAGCCGTCGTGCAGGGCTACGCCTCTGACGACGATATCCGCGCCGTGGCGACCACGTTCGGCGGCGTTGAGCATCGCATCGAGTTCGTGCGCGAGAAGGACGGCGTGAAGTATTATAACGACTCTATCGCCTCCAGTCCGACGAGAACCATCGCAGGACTGAATTCCTTCCAGCAGAAGGTCATCCTGATCGCAGGCGGCTACGACAAGCATATCCCGTATGACGTGCTCGGCAAGCCTATCTGCGACCATGTAAAGCTGCTGCTGCTCACCGGCGCTACCGCACCCAAGATTCGTGAGTGCGTGGAGAATATCGAGGGCGAGCATCCCCCGATTATCGAGGTGGAAAACCTCGAAACAGCCGTGCAGGAGGCCGCTGCCCACGCAGAAAGCGGCGATGTTGTTATCATGAGTCCGGCCAGCGCGTCGTTCGACCGCTTCAAGAATTTCATGGAACGCGGCAAGCTGTTTAAGGCGCTTGTGGAAGAGCTGTAAGTTTAACAGGATAAACGCTTGCATTATTTCACAATCGGTGCTATACTATAAGCAACGATATGAATTAGTTCACTTGGCGAAAACCCCCGGAGAGTACCAGTCTCCGGGGGTTTTCTATTCCGTTTTTCGGTGGCTTAAGCCGGGGCTGATGTTGCCTTACTTCTGCTCATCCAGCCACTTGCAAATGTAGTGTGCAATTACATTTGCCATAATGGAGCAGATTAACGATACGGTGAAGTTCACTTGGCGCACCTCCTTCCCGTTGCCGGGAATAAGTAGGGCAACACCAGTATTATACCATACAGATGAAATCCTGTTAAGCGAAAGACGTGCAATGCACGTCTTTTTCGCTGTTTTATGGCACATTATACAGTTTTACAGATTGATTATTGTTAAAAAAGGGCGGACACATTGGTCCGCCCCTACAGTAATCTGCACCTTCGAGGAAAACTCCTGCCTCGCACAATTACTAATTCTCAATAATGTACTTCCGCGCCCAGACAAGTGCGGCGACCGCCGTGACCAGCTCCACCATCGGGAACGTCAGCCAGACGCCATCGACGCCGAGCACCCACGCGAGCGGGAACAGGATCGGCGGCACAGCAATCACGCCGCGCAGCAGCGAAATGGCAAAGCCCTGCACGGTCTTATCCGACGCGCTGAAAAATGCTGCCGTGACCATGTTCACGCCCGCGAACAGGAAACCTGTGAAGTAGATCCGCAGGCCGCTCTCCGCGTAGGCGGCAAGCTGCGGGTCATGCTCACTGTTGAACACCGCCGTCAGCGGCTCCGCGCCGAGGAAAACCGACACGCACAGCACGGCTGCAATCCCGAGCGCGGTGCAGATGCCCCAACGGAACAGCCGCCGCATCTGTTCCCTGTCACCGAGACCCGAGCTGCGGCTGACCAGCGGCTGTATGCCGGTGCACAGTCCGGTAAAGACAGCGATTCCCACCAGAGCAAGATTGGCCACCACGCCGTAAGCCGCCACGCCGGTATTGCCGCTGAGGCGCAGCAGCACCAGATTGAACAGCAGCAGCACCACGCCGGAGGCGATTTCACCGATGAGCGAGGACAGACCGGGCGCGCACAGGCTCGGCACACGGCTGACACGCAGCGGCGTTTTGACAAGATGGAATCCGCGGGACGGCCTCCGCAGGTGCGTCAGCAGCACCAGAATGCTGACAAACGGCGAAAAGCCGGTCGCAAGCGCCGCACCGAACATGCCCAGTCCGCACGGGAAAATGAAAATGTAATCGAACACGATGTTGAACAGGCTGCCCGCGATCATGCCGCACATGGCAACGGTCGGCGCACCGTCATTGCGCGTAAACGCCAGCAGCACGTTGTTCATCACAAAGAACGGCCCGAAGCACCACAGCATGCGCAGGTAGGTTGTCGTCATGCCGAGTGTCTGCGCGTCCGCGCCGAGCAGCAGCGCGATCGGCTGCGCAAAGCACAGTCCGCCGAGCAGGAACAGCACGCCGAGCAGCAGCCCGAGTGCCGCCGCGTGCGTGAATACGCTGTCCGCCTGTCTCTGATCGTTCTGCGCCCGCGCGATCATGTACTGCGTTGCCGCGCCCACGCCGAGCATCAGGCCGATGCCGTTCATCAGGTTGTACGCCGGTATGGCGATGTTGAGCGCCGCCAATCCGAGCGAGCCCGTGCCCTGTGCGACAAAAAATGTATCCGCGAGAATGTAGCACGAAATGCCGATCATCCCCAGGATGTTCATCGCGGCATAGTGCCCGAATTCGCGCAAAGCTCCCTGTTTGTGCAATTCCTTCTCCCCCTCAAAGTTTTTATATAAAAAGTGATCGACCCTTCCCGGAATACACCGAAAAGGGCCGATCTGCAATGCTATCGACGGAAAACATTGCTTATTTACGAAGCAGTTATAATATACCATCTTCCCATAGAAATGTCAAGTGGCTTATTCGGTCGGAAAAGCACTTTTTGGGTCGGATGCTGCGAAACAGTCCAGTCCGTGCCACATCAACCCCATCAAAAGCGATACGACCTGCTCGGTCGGCGTGTCCTGCGCTCTGGTCGCCCAGGTGGACAGCATGGATACCATGCCCGAAATGATATACGAAAACACAAGCAGCTTCCGCTGCTCGCTCATTTCCAGCATCATGTGCATATCCCAGCCGTCGAGGAAGGCTTCATACGTCATGGTCTGCAGCTTGCGTACAAAATACGGGTCTCCCTGCTCGCTGCACAGCACCTGAATCACCTTCATTATGCGCGGATTGTTCCGGATCTGCTCCAGAAAGTCGATAAAGAATCCCTTGATCTCCTGCAGATCGCGGCACTCCCGTTCGTGCATCGGCGCATGCTCGTGCATGTGCTCGATGATCTCGTCCTCGGTCGTGCGAAGGATGTCGGTCACGTCCTTGAAATGCAGGTAGAAGGTCGAGCGGTTGATGTCCGCTCTCGCGCAGATATCCTTGACCGTGATAGAGACCAGCGGCTTCTCCAGAATCAGGTCAATCAGGGCTTCACGCAGCGCAGACCGTGTAAAGCGTACTCTGCGGTTGTTTTTGGCTTCGGGCATGAGCATTTTCCTCCTTGGTGCTCAGCAGGACGGTTTTCTGTGGATGGTACTTATTTTATCAGCGTTGTGTCCGCAAGTCAACACCGTGTCGAAAATCAAATGTTACCAAAGTGTTAAAAAACCAGCAGGGAAACCTGCTGGTTTCAGTCTGTCGATAAAGTCAATCTATCGTTTTTATTTTTCGTGCGGCAGCACGCATAAAATAGAATTTGCACAGCAAATTCATAATTCCCGGGGGCGTGTACCTCGGGAATTATACAAGGGACGAAAAATTGTGCCCGTAGGGCGCGGCTTTTCGTCAAGATTCGATTGAAAGCGTGGTTTCAATCGAGAGGCTGCTCGAAAAACGGAGTTTTTCGACAGCCTCAAACCAGCAGGGAAACCTGCTGGTTTTCTTAGGCTGCAAGCGAAAGCACCTCATCCGTGCCGAAGATACGGTGCAGATCGGAACGTCCCTGCTTCATTCGGTCATATACCGACCGGTTTACAACCGACGTATCCCCCTGCTCAAAATCCTGCATGGATTTCCGAATATCCAGCAGGCGGTAGCGTCCCTCGTTGGAGTCGCTTGCGTGCAGCATGAACATCGGCGCGTACTCCGCGCCGGAAACCGTCACCTGTCCGGTCTCGCCGCTTTTGGTGAGTGTCAGCGTGACAGCCGCCGTCAGGTTGGTGTACGGGTCAAACTGATTAGAGATCAGGTTGCCGAGACAGTAGCACAGATAGCCGGTGCGTCCGTCCGGCAGCGTCCGCAGCTCCATCGGCTGCGGCACATGCGCGTGCCCGCCGAGCACCAGTGTCGCACCGTGCGCAAACAGGTAGTCTGCCAGCTGCTCCTGCTGCTCGGACGGCTCGGTGTGGTACTCGTTTCCCCAGTGTACATACACGGCGATCGCATCCGCACCGGACTGCCCCGCCTTATCCAGATCCGACTGGATGAGGTCGTAATCCACCGCACTGCAGTCGGTCATGTAGTCGCTCGTGTAGACGCTGACGCAGTACGGGTGCTCGCTGTCCACCGGCAGACCGTTTGTGCTGAACGTGTACGCCAGCATGGCCAGTTTGATGCCGCCCACGTCGATGATCTTCACCGCATCGCGCTCCTGCTGTGTGCGGTAAGTGCCGACGTGCTCCAGACCGGCGGCGTCCAGCACATCCAGTGTGCGAACAAGACCGCTGTACCAAGTATCCATGCTGTGGTTGCTCGCCGTGGAGAGCAGGTTAAACCCGACCGTTTTCAGGCCGTAGGCCAGCGCATCCGGTGCGCAGAACTGCGGATAGCCCGAATACGGCGGACCGTTGAACGTGGTCTCCAGACAGGCCGTTGTGTAATCCGCAGCCTCGTAATACGGTCTTGCGTCCGCAAATAGGTGCGTAAAATCATACGCTTCGCCGTTCCACGCATCCGCGACAAGCGGCATGTGCGCCACAATATCGCCCGCCACGCACAGGGTCGCTGTGGTGTCCGGCTGCACCTCCGGCTCCTGCCGAACGGTCTCCTCCGGCTCCTGCAGGCGCGGTGCATCCTCCGGCAGATTGCGCCAGATCAGCACGCCCGCTCCCGCCAGCAGCACCACCAGCACGCCTGCCAGAATTTTGGTACCGATGTGCTTCATGCTCATCTCTTCGGCGCCTTGCGCGAGGCCTCAAACGACTCCGCGCGCACGCGCATCACCTCGGTGACGGACAGAGCCGCGTCCGTGTACGTCCAGCCGCCCTTGCCGGTCTGGTGCTGCATGATAACGTCAAAGCCCTGCCGTTTCTCCTCATTGTCCTCCGCGAACTCGACCTTGCCGTACCCCACGATGGACGAGAATGCATAGCTGTACCGGCAGGCCAAGTCGCCCTCGCCGGTCAGACCCTCCTCGCAGTCCAGCTCAAAGCAGATACGCGGGTCGGCCCTCAGCGAATCAATCTTCTTGCCCTTCACGCCGCCGTGAAAGTAGAGCGTCAGTCCGTCCTCATCCCAGGTGTAGCCAAAGTTCATCGGAATGACGTACGGCCAGCCGTCCGTGCCGGTCATGGCGACGCGGCAGACCTTGCAGGCCTGCAGGATCGGCTCGATGTTCTCTCGACCGGTGATTTCTCTGTCTTTTCTGCGCATGAGTTTCACCTCTGTTCAAGTATTTGTATCATCATATCATATTCTCGCCAACAATACAACAAACCCTGTGCAAAATATGCACAGGGCTGTCTTATGCTGTCAGCTATCAGGTATTGTGGTCGGAAACGTGGAATTTCTTCAGGTTGCCGATCTTCTGGGCGCGGATGTCCATTTCCTTGCAGACATCCTCCATGGTCACGCCGCACTCGTTCATCATTACCATCATGTGGTAGAATACGTCGTTGATCTCACCGACCAGCTCGGTCTTGTCGCCGTTCTTGGCTGCAATGATGGTCTCGGCGCACTCCTCGCCGACCTTCTTGAGAATCTTGTCAATGCCCTTCTCGAACAGGTAGCAGGTGTATGAGCCTTCCTGCGGCTCGGCGCGGCGCTGCGCGATAACGGCTTCCATTTGCTCAAACGAATTCATAATACTGCTCTCCTTTTACTTTTCTTCCGGCTTCTCCCACAGCGTGGTGAAAAAGCAGGTGCGGTGTCCGGTGTGGCAGACCGGACCCTTGGGCGTGCCGACATAGATGAGCGTGTCATCGTCGCAGTCGGACAGAATCCTGCTGACAAAGATAAAATTGCCCGAGGTCTCGCCCTTGTTCCACAGCTTCTGGCGCGAGCGCGAGAAAAACCATGCCGTGCCGGTGTCCATCGTCAGCTGCAGGGCCTCCTCGTTCGCGTAGCCGAGCATCAGGACTTCGCCGCTGCGCTCATCCTGGCAGATAATCGGCACCAGAGGAGCCTTTTTGAAAAATTTGCTTAAATCCAAAATATTCACTTCCCTATTAGGATAATGATTCATGTTTACCGTAGGGTGCGCCGAGTCGGCGCACCCTACGGTATAGCCTGTGCTTTATTTTCTAACCGGAATCTTCTTCTCTTTCAGGTGCTCTTTAACCTCTCCGACTGTCAGTTCCCGATAATGGAACAAGCTGGCCGCCAGTGCAGCATCACAACCGGTTTTCTCGAACACCTCGGAGAAATGCTCGAGCGAGCCGCAGCCGCCGGACGCGATGACCGGAATGCCGACCACCTCCACAACCGCCTTGGTCAGCGGCAGGTCAAAGCCGGACTTGGTGCCGTCCTTGTCCATCGAGGTCAGCAGGATCTCGCCTGCGCCGCGCTCGTAAACCTCTTTCGCCCACGCAACCGCGTCCTTGCCGGTCGGGGTGCGGCCGCCTGCAACGTAGACCTCAAAGCCGGACGGCATTTCGGCGTTCGCACGCGCGTCGATCGCAACCACAACGCACTGGCTGCCGTACTTCTCCGCAGCGGCGTTCACCAGATCGGGATTCTTGACCGCCGAGGAGTTGATGGAAATTTTATCTGCACCGGCGCGTAAAATCTCGCGGAAATCGTCCACGGTGCGGATGCCGCCGCCGACCGTGACCGGCACGAATACCTCACGGCAGGTGCGGCGCACAACGTCGGCAATGGTATCGCGGTTGTCGCTCGTGGCGGTGATATCGAGGAACACGATCTCGTCCGCGCCCTCCTGCGAGTAGAACTTCGCCAGCTCGACCGGGTCGCCTGCGTCGCGCAGCCCGACAAAGTTCACGCCCTTTACCACGCGCCCGTCCTTTACGTCCAGACAGGGGATGATGCGTTTTGCTAACAAGTTTTTCACTCCGTTCAAATCGAAGGTTCAATCGTAACCGTAGGGCGGTTACTTGGCCTGTTCGATGGCCTTTGCCAAATCGAGGGTGCCGGTATACACCGCCTTGCCTGCGATAGCACCGTCAATGCCGAGCTTTTTCAGGCCTGCGATATCCTCAAGGGTGGACACGCCGCCGGACGCGATAATCTCGCAGGAGACCGAGGCGCGCAGCGCCGCCAGCTGGTCAAAGTTCGGGCCGGCGAGCATGCCGTCCTTGTCAATATCGGTGAAGATGATGTGGCGTACACCGATGGACTCCATGCGCTCGGCAAACGCGATGTAGTTCTCACCGCTGTCGCCCAGCCAGCCGTCCGTGCGGACGGTCTCGCTCTTGGCATCGATGCCGACAACGATCTTGTCGCCGTACTTTTTTACAGCCTCGGCTACGAATTCCGGGTCGCGGACAGCCGCCGAGCCGATGATAACGCGCGAAACGCCCAGTGCAAGCACGGTCTCCACATCCTGCATGGAGCGGATGCCGCCGCCAAGCTCCACGGTCGCGCCGGTCTCGCGGATGACCTGCTCCACCACGCCGTAGTTCGCGTGCGAGCCGTCCTTAGCGGCGTCAAGGTCAACCATGTGTACAAGGTCTGCACCGGCATCGAGGAACCGCTGTGCGGTCTCGACCGGGTTTTCTGCTACTTTATGTGCAGTGCCGTAGTCGCCTTTCTGCAGGCGCACGCACTGACCGTCTTTCAAATCAATCGCGGGGATAACTCTCATTTTCCCACCTCCGTCAGTTTTGCAAAGTTGCGAAGCATCACAAGTCCCACTTCACCGCTCTTTTCCGGGTGAAACTGGCAGCCGAACAGGTTCCCTCGTGCCACCATAGCAGGCACGCGCGTGCCGTAATCCGTCACGGCGGCAAGGTCGTTTTCGTCCGCCGGATGCGCCATGAAGCTGTGCACGAAATACACATAGCTGCCGTTTTCCAGACCCTCGGTCATGGCGTTCGGACGCAGAATGTCCAGCGCATTCCAGCCGATCTGCGGCAGCTTGAGACTCGTCTCAATGCGCTCAATGCGTCCCGGCAGCAGACCCAGACCCCTGCACGGACGCACCTCGTCCGATTCCTCGAACAGCATCTGCATACCAAGGCAGATGCCGAGGAACGGCTTTTCCTTTGCAGCCTTCAGCACCGCCTCCGTCAAACCGGAGTGCTCCAAAGCCGCCATCGCATCCGGAAACGCGCCGACACCGGGCAGGATAACGCCCGCCGCGTTCTCGATCACGTCCGCCGAAGCCGCGATTTTATTTTCATAACCCAGGTAATCGAGCGTGTTGTGTACGCTCATCAGATTGCCTGCGCCATAATCTACGATTGCAATATAACTCATGTTGTACCTCTCGGAATCTGTTCCGCAGGGCGGGATGACCTCATCCTGCCGTAACGGTTGGCACCATGTTTATGAAATTTAGAGAACACCCTTCGCACTCAAAACGCCACCGCCGGTAACCGCAACAGCCTGCTTGAGCGCGCGTGCAAGCGCCTTGAACAGCGCCTCTGTAATATGGTGCGCGTTCTCGCCGTACTCGCACTTGAGGTGCAGCGTCAGTCCGGCGTGTACCGCCAGCGCACGCATGAACTCGACCGTCAGGCAGGTGTCGTACTGACCGCACATCGGCTGCGGCATGGGTGCGTCGAACACGAGGTACGGGCGGCCGGAGATATCCAGCGCGCAGAAGCCGAGCGCCTCATCCATCGGCACGAACGCCTGACCGAAGCGCGCGATTCCGGCCTTATCACCGACGCATTCTGCCAGTGCCTGACCGAGCGCGATGCCGCAGTCCTCGACCGAATGGTGACCGTCCACCTCCAGATCGCCCTTGCAGGTGAGCGTGAGACCGAAGCCGGAATGCACGGCAAAGCTGTTGAGCATATGGTCAAAAAAGCCGATGCCGGTGTCGATTTTGCGGTCGCCGCCCTCGAGCGTCAGCTTGAGCGAAATGTCGGTTTCCTTGGTCTTTCGTTTAATTTCAGCGGTTCTCATCGTTGTTTTCCTCCGCAAAGCGCACCGCGATGGAGTTTGCGTGCGCGTCCAGATGCTCGCTCTGCGCGAGCGCGATAATATCCTGTGCATAGCTTTCGAGCGCGTCCCGCGTGTACTCGATAACGCTGGTTTTCTTCAAAAACGTGTCGGTAGACAGCGGCGAGAAGAATCTTGCCGTGCCCGATGTCGGCAGAACATGACACGGGCCTGCCATGTAGTCACCGAGCGGCTCCGGCGCATACTGACCGAGGAAGATCGCGCCTGCGTTGTGCAGGTACGGCAGCAGCTCACGCGGAGCGGCGGTCACGACCTCCAGATGCTCGGGAGCGACCACATCAGCCATCCTGCAGGCGTCCTTCAGGTCGTCAAACACGATGGCGCAGCCGTAATTCGCAACGCTCTCCTTGATGATGTCCCACCGCGGGAGGAGCTTTGCCTGCCGCTCCATCTCGCAGGAAATCGCCTGCGCCTGCGCCATGGAATCGGTCAGCAGGACGGCGGAAGCCAGCTTGTCGTGCTCGGCCTGACTGAGCAGGTCGGCGGCAACGTAAGTCGGGTTGGCGGTGTGATCGGCAATGACCAGCACCTCGGACGGACCGGCGATCATGTCGATATCGACCGTGCCGAACGCCAGCTTCTTGGCTGCCGCAACAAAGGCGTTGCCCGGGCCGACGATCTTGTCCACCTGTGGGATAAAGCCCGCGCCGTAGGTCAGCGCAGCAATCGCCTGCGTGCCGCCGATGGCGATAACGGTATCTACACCGGCGATTTTCGCCGCCGCAAGCACTTCGTTGGACATGTTTTCGGTCGGCGGCGTTACCATGATCAGCTCACCGACACCGGCAACCTTGGCCGGAATGGCGTTCATCAGCACGCTCGACGGGTACGCTGCCGTGCCGCCCGGCACATAAATGCCGACGCGCGAAAGCCCGCGCACGGTCTGACCGAGCGTTTCGCCCCCCGAGCGGTTCCACTCCCACGTTTTGACGAGCATCTGCTCGTGGTAGTCGCGGATGTTCGTCGCCGCCTTTTCCAGCGCCGCGATCAGCTTCGGGTCGCAGGCGTTGTACGCATCGTCCAGCACCTTCGGCTCGACAATGTACGGCGCCTTGCCGTCAAACCGCTCGGCGTACTCCACGACCGCATCCCAGCCGCGCTGCTGTACGTCCGCCATCACACCGCGGACAATCTGCTCAATATCGCCGCGCGCACCAGCCGCACGGGCTTTCATTTCGCGGATGACCTGCTGCTCTGCCTGTCCGTCCGCGAGGACTGTTTTCATAAACATTGTGGTATTCCCCTTTTGTGTCAACCGTTTTCGTCCACCGGCATTGGTATCAATATTCCGCAGGGCACCCCGCCCTATGGATATGATTTATGTTATATAGGTATTGGCTTACCTCTCCAGGCCACTTTCCAGTTCTGCAATAACCTTCTGAATCGCTGCCTTCTTCATCTTCGCGCTGGCGAGATTGACGATAACTCTTGCCGAGATGGGCGCTACATTCTCAACGACCTCGAGGCCGTTCTCCTTGAGCGTCGTGCCGGTCTCCACGATATCCACAATGCCGTCCGCCAGCTCGAGCAGCGGCGCCAGCTCGACCGATCCTTCGATCTTGATAGTCTCAACGTCCATATTCTTCTTATTGAAAAAGGCCTTGGTGACCGCCGGATACTTGGTAGCGATCACCGGGGTCTTATAGCCGCCGTACACGTCCTTGCCCTTCTTGGTGGCGAGGGCGAAGCGGCATTTGCCGAAGCCGAGGTCTACCATTTCATAGAAACTGCCGCCCTTTTCCATGATGGTATCCTTGCCGACCACGCCCATGTCGCACACGCCGTGCTCAACGTAGGTGATTACGTCCGCGGCCTTGGAAAGCACGATCTCCACGCCGCTGTCCGGCAGGGTGAAGATGAGCTTGCGCGTTCCGGCCTCCAGCTCGGAGATATCGTAGCCTGCGGCCTTGAGCAGCGCGAGCGTTTTCTTCTCCAGACGGCCCTTGGTCAGTGCGATACGCACGGTATCCCGGCGGGTTGCGACCTCAGGACGGCTCTGTCCTGCAAGGCTGTCCGCGACGCTCTCCACGTCAATGCCGAAGCCGCCCGCGGGCATATCCTTGCCGAACTTGGCGCACAGCGCGTTGTAACGGCCGCCTGCGAGAATCGCCGCGCCCGCACCGCCGATGTAGCCGCGGAACATGATGCCGGTGTAGTAATCCATCTCGTGGACAAGGCCGAGGTCGATCATGATGCGGTCGCCGTAGCCTGCCTCATCCAGTGCCTGATACAGCCGGCGCAGATAAGCGGTCGCGCCGAGCACGCGCACGTTGCCGGTGAGCGACTCGACCTCGTCGAGCACCTCGATGCCGCCGAACAGATTCGGCATAGCGCTGAGCGCCTTTGCGGCGGGCTTGCCCTTAAACGGCTCAAGTGCGTCACCGAGCGCGGCAAACGACTTGTTCTCGATCAGGCGGCGGATGCCCTCGGCGGACTGTGCATCCGCGCCAAGCTCATCCATCAGCGCCTTGTAGATCTCAGCGTGACCAAGCTCTACGCGGAAGTTGTCCGCACCGGTCTTGCTGAGTGCGGCAAACGCAGCCGTGAGAATGTCCTTGTCGGCCTCCAGACCGTCCGCGCCGATAAATTCCGCGCCGACCTGCAGGAACTCGCCCTTGTGGCCGTGGTCGCCGGACACCGAGCGAAACACCTTCTGGCTGTAATACAGCCGGACCGGCAGCGCTGCGTCATCCAGTCGGGTGGCCGCGATACGCGCGATCGGCGTGGTGTTATCCGGACGCGCCACGCAAATGCGGCCGGACTTGTCGATGATCTTCAGCATCTGATCCTGATCCAGCTCGGGGTTTGCCTGCGCAAATACATCAAAATACTCAACCGCCGGGGTGATGATCTCGCTGTAGCCGCGCTCCTCCAGCGCGTCGCGCACAGCATTTTCCGTCTGCCGCAGCGCACGGCACGAGGAAAATAACAGATCTCGGGTACCCTCCGGGGTGGAAATACGAAAACGGTTCATGGCTCCGCTGCTCCTTTATCGCTTTATCATGATGAAATGATACCATATCAAACCAAGGTCTGTCAAGTCCTTATTTCGCATCCGCTCAGCAGGTGCGCTTGACGCTGACGCCCCAATACGGTGCGCCGCCAGCCTCCTGCGGCTCGGTGCGCACGAGCGCGACCCGTCCTGCATCTGCCAGCGCGCGCAGACGGCGGTAGATCAGCAGGTCACCGACGCGGCTGCACATTTCAGCATCGATCTTTGCCATTGCGCTGCCGATGGCGATGGCCGCTGTTTTTTCTGTCTTGCTGACGCAGGAAAGGATGATCTCGTCGTAGAAATCCTCACCGACCGAGCGCACCTCCCCATTCACGACCGCGCGGAGCATCGCGTCCTCACGCACAAGCTGCGCCCACTGTTCGGCGGCGCGCTGGCGTTCCTCATCGGTGAGCCGCCGCCGCTTTTCCCAGAAATACGGCGCGGCACGATACTCCATCTCGCCGACAAGGCCGTAGCGCACCGTGCCGCCCGCGCGGGTCTCCTGACGCGCCAGCTTTTTGCGTTTTCGCAGATACCACCACGTCAGCGGATGGCGGAACAGCCGCCAATACCACGGTATCTTATCATCCATCATGACGGCGATGGCAGTCGCGCCGCCGATCGTGCCCTCTGGCTCGCGCAGTTCGATGAGCGGCATCTCGCTCACCTCGACCAGCCAGATCGGAACGTCCCTTCCCTGCAAGTGGTTGATAAGGGACAGCATCATGCACCGCTCTGCGGGGCAGTCCTGCGCCGTCCATAGCACGATTTCATCCGCGGTATCGAGCGCAGTCGCCGCCCGCTCGTTCTCGCGCACGAAGGCATCGGACGTGTCCGCATCAAAATCCGCATAGCGTACCCGAAGCATCTGCTCACGCGCCGCCGGATCGTTCCAGTTTTGCAGTGTGCCTTCGCTGAGATCGTCCTGCGGGCCGAAAACCTCGGCTTTTGGGAACACAGAGGGATAGCATATCTGCGCTTCCCGCAGAAGGGCGTGCGCGCTGTCTCCCCAGCAGAACCAGCACGAATGTTTACCGTCTTGCATAGTTCTCCACGATCGGCACCAGCTTTTCCAGAAAGCTCTCCTCGCCGAGGGTATTGAGCTTGAAGAACACGGCCTGACTGCCGCCCGAAGTGATGGCGGAGAGAAACAGATCGCGGTCGTTGCCGACCAGAGTGACATTCATGCTGACGCGGTTGCCGCCCATGTAGCTGTAACGCTCGAACACACGCACCGCGCAGCGGACCGTGCCGTTTGTCCAATCCGAGCCGTTCTCGTAGGACGCAGACATGCTGCCGTTCAGCACGCCGTCCGTTACAAGCTCCAGCAGCTCGTCAAAATTTCCCGTCAGATGCTTTTCGTACTTTGCCATAATCGTCACACCTTTCTAAAAGAGGGTCATCTGCGTTGTTTTCGGCATGGAGCCAAGCGCGCCGATCTGCTCGAGCAGCTCGACGACCGCCTTGGACGCCTTCGGGCACCGGACGATCAGCTCTTCCGCCGAGAGGAACTTACCATTCTTTCTCTCCTCCACGATGCTGAGCGCCGCCTGCTCACCGATGCCCGGCATGGATGTAAACGGCGGAATCAAACCGGTTTCCGTCACGAGAAAGCGCGTTGCGTCCGATTTATAAACGTCCATCGGCTCGAACGTAAATCCGCGCCGGTAAAACTCGTGGCAGACCTCAAGGGTCGTCATCATGTCCTTTTCCGCCGCTGAAATCGTCTTATCGCGCTCCTTGCCGCGCAGTTCGGTCATCTTGTCCAGACAGACCTTGTCGCCCTTGATCATGCAGGACGCATCAAAGCCCTTGGCACGGATGGAAAAGTACGCCGAATAGAACGCAAGCGGACGATGCACCTTGAACCACGCGATACGGAACGCCATCATAACGTAGGCAACGGCGTGCGCCTTCGGGAACATATACTTGATCTTCTTGCACGAGTCGATGTACCACTCGGGCACATGCTGCTCGTTCATGGCGGCTTCCATTTCCTCGGTCAGTCCCTTGCCCTTTCGGACGGACTCCATCGTCTTGAACGACAGCTTGGGCTTGACGCCCTGCAGGATCAGGTAGTTCATAATATCGTCTCGGCAGCAGATACAGCCGGACAGCGGAATGCCCTTGCGGACCAGCTCTGCGGCATTGCCGAGCCAAACGTCCGTGCCGTGCGACAGGCCGGAAATCGAAACCAGCTCCGCGAACGTGGATGGGTGCGTCTCCTTTACCATGCCGCGCACGAACTTGGTGCCGAACTCGGGCACGGCCACACAGCCGAGGTCACCGAGGATCGGATCGGTATCCGGGTTTTCGCCCTTGTACTTAAGCGCCTTGCACGAATGGAACAGGCTCATGGTCTCCGGGTCGTCGAGCGGAATCTCCTGCGCGTTCACGCCGGTGAGGTTCTCCAGATGCTTGATAATGGTCGGGTCATCGTGTCCCAGCTCGTCCAGCTTGAGCAGGTTCGCGTCAATGGAGTGATACTCGAAATGGGTGGTGATGATATCGGAATCCGGGTCATCTGCCGGATGCTGAATCGGACAGACGTCGTAAATCTCAATCTCCTTGGGCACAACGACAACGCCGCCCGGGTGCTGACCCGAGGTGCGGCGCACGCCCGTGCAGCCCGCCGCAAGGCGGTTTTCCTCCGCACGGGAGCACTCAACACCGCGCTCCTCCATGTACTTTTTGACATAACCGAACGCGGTTTTCTCGGCAACCGTGCCGATGGTGCCCGCTCGGAACACATGGTCATGACCGAAGATCTCGCCGGTGTACCAGTGGATGCGCGACTGATACTCGCCCGCAAAGTTCAGGTCGATATCCGGCACCTTGTCGCCCTCAAAGCCGAGGAAGGTCTCGAACGGAATGTTAAAGCCCTGTTTGGTGAGCGGCTTACCGCATTTCGGGCAGATCTTATCGGGCAGATCGACACCGCAGGAGTAATCCTCGTGCCACTCGAGATATTTGTCGTCCGGGCACAGATAGTGCGGGGCGAGCGAATTTACCTCGGTGATATCCGACATGAACGCCGCGAGCGACGAGCCGACCGAACCACGCGAGCCGACCAGATAGCCGTCCGCGAGCGACTTGGTAACCAGCTTCTGCGCGATAATGTACATAACCGCATAGCCGTTGCCGATGATGGAGCCAAGCTCACGGTCAAGCCGTGCCTGCACCGGCTCGGGCAGCGGATCGCCGTAGATACGCTTGGCCTTTTCGTAGCACATGTTGCGCAGGTCGTCCTCACAGCCGTCGATGTGCGGCGGGTAGTTTTCCCTCGGCACCGGACGAATCACGTCACACATGTCGGCGATCATGTTGGTGTTCTTCACGACCACCTCATACGCCCGGTCCTCCCCGAGATAGGAGAACTCCTTCAGCATTTCATCCGTGCTCTTAAAGTACAGCGGCGCCTGATTGTCCGCATCGGAGAAGCCCTGACCCGCCATCAGAATACGGCGGAACGCCTCATCCTCGGGTTCGAGGAAGTGTACGTCACCGGTGGCGCAGCACGGTTTTCCCAATTCATCCGCCAGGCGGAGAATATCGCGGTTCCAGTCGCGCAGCTGCTCCTCGTCCTTCGCCATACCCTTTGCGATCATGAAGTTGTTATTGCCGATCGGCTGAATCTCCAGATAGTCGTAAAACGACGCCAGCCGCTTGATCTCCTCCCACGGCTCGCCCTTGGTCAGCGCGCGGAACACCTCGCCCGCCTCACACGCCGAGCCGAAAATCAGTCCCTCACGGTGACGGATGAGTTCGCTGCGCGGCATAATGGGGCGCTTGTTGTAATATTCCAGAAAGCTCTTGGAAATCAGCTGATACAGGTTGCGCAGTCCCGCCTGGTTCTTCACCAGAATGATAAAGTGATAGCGCGGCAGGTTTTTCAGCTTGTTCTTGCGGTCGGTCGTCGCCGCCAGCACCGGATTGATATCCGCAGTCGTAACCGCGTGCATCTCCTCCCTGAGCCTTTTCAGCAGCTTGACGTAAATGCGGCCGAGCACGGCGGCATCCTCGCTCGCGCGGTGGTGCTCAAACGGGCCGACCTGCAGCTCCTTCGCCAGAATGTTCAGCTTGAACTTGTGCATGTGCGGCAGCATCAGGCGGCTCATCTCGAGGGTATCAATGCTTGTAAACTCCCGCTCGATGCCCAGTCTCTGGCAGGCCGTCCGTAGGAAGCCCATATCGAAGCCTGCGTTGTGCGCCACGAGCGGGTACTGTCCCTCGCCTGCCCATGCGAGGAATTCCGGCACGGCTTTGTCGAGGTCGGGCGCGTCTGCTACCGTCTCGTCCGAAATGCCGGTCAGCTCGGTGATTTCCGGCGGAATCGGCTTGTGCGGGTTGACATAGGTCTGGAAGGAATCGCGAATCTCGCCCTCCACAACGCGCACAGCGGCAATCTCGGTAATTTCCTCGCTCGCCGGATTGAGTCCGGTGGTCTCAAGGTCGAACACGATGAATGTGCCGTCGAGCGGCTCGGCGCTCCTGCCGCGCACGACCGAAATGCTGTTCTCGTCATTGATGTAGTACGCCTCGATGCCATAAATAATCTTCATGTCACCGATGGTGTCCTTCTGCTTGCCCTCCTGCGCGTGCAGCGCTTCGGGGAACGCCTGCGCCACACCGTGGTCGGTAATCGCCATCGCGCGGTGTCCCCACTTGGCGGCGCGGCACAGTAGAGACGCGGTGCTGCTCATGCCGTCCATCGCGCTCATGTTGGTGTGCAGGTGCAGCTCGACGCGCTTCATGCCCTCGTAGGTGTCCTTGCGCTCGGGCTTCTTCGCCTTGACGATGCCGGTCGGCTCGAGCACCATCTCCTTGGCAAAGGTGTCGTACACCATCTTGCCCTGCACGGTGCAGTAGAGTCCCTTCTTGATTTTAGATGCCGTATCGCCCGCCTTGTCCGCCGCAAGGAACTTGGAAACGCGCACGGAATTGGTGCGGTCGGTCATATCAAACGCAATCTTGACGTAATCCTTGCCGGTTTTCTTGCTGTGGATGTCCTTGCTGTCGGTGAAGAACACCTCGCCCTGAATGGTGACCATGTCATAGGCGGCAATCGCCTCGTTGACCGAAATAATGGGGTCCTGAATCAGCTTGCCGAAGATGAGGTCATCCTCGCGCACCTTCTCGGCGCGCGGGCGCTGATAGCCGGTGTGCTGCTGCGGCGCTGGACGCGGCTTTTTCGGCTTGGGCGTTTCCGCCGCAGCTGCCGCCGCCTGCTCCACAGCCTTGTGCAGAATTTCCTCGCGGCTCTCCTCCTGCTCAGGTGCGGGTGCAAAATCCTGTGCGTCCGCGCGGACCGCGTGCACCGGACAGCTGCGGCCCAACTCCCGCTGAATACGCGCCTCCAGATGCCGCAGTGCGTTTGCGAAATGCTTTTCGCTCACCTCGTCCATCGGTATCTGGAGCGCACCGTCCGCAAATTCCCACTTGGTGTGGTCGAGCAGACCCTTGGCTGACGGCATGCGGTACGCCATGTCGTCATACAGCGACTTGATGTACGCATTCGACAGCTCACCCGGCATGTTGTAGCGCGGCTCGATCATCACGCGGTCAAGACCGTAGGTGTCCGCGATCTGCTTTTCCGCCCTGGCGATCACCTTGCGGCTGACAACCTCGTGCAGTCCAAGCTCGACCACCATCACCGTGTTATTATCCCCAAATGCCAGAGAACGCACCTCGCCTGCGGCAAGGTGCTTCTCCTCATTTACACATTTGCAGTTTTGAAAAATATCAATCAGCTTTCCAGCCACGATTATTCTCCTTCATAATGTGCGATTTCGTCCATCAGTGCATCCACAAGCTGCTCCTGCGGCACCTTTTTGATGATCTCGCCGCGGCGGAAGATCAGGCCGACGCCGTCGCCGCCCGCAATGCCGAGATCGGCTTCACGCGCCTCGCCGGGACCGTTTACCACGCAGCCCATAACGGCTACCTTCAGCTTCTTGCCGTGAATGCTCTGGCAGCGCTGCTCGACCTCTTTGGCAATGTCGATAAGGTTGATGCGCGTGCGGCCGCAGGTCGGGCAGGAAACCACGTTGATGCCCTCTTCCGCTCTGCCGACAGCCTTGAGAATCGCCTTTGCCGCGTAGACCTCCTTGACCGGATCGTCGGTCAGGCTCACGCGGATGGTATCACCCACGCCGAGCGCCAGCAGGCCGCCGATGCCGGCAGCCGACTTGATCGTGCCCATGTACTCGGTACCCGCCTCGGTAACGCCGAGGTGCAGCGGATAGTCGGTCTTTTCACTCGCCAGCAGGTACGCCTGCATGGTGTTCGGCACCGAGGACGACTTGATGGAAATGCAGATATCGTCAAAATCGCAGTCGTTCAGCAGACCGACATGGTACAGCGCACTTTCCACCATGGCCTCGGGTGTCGGCCCGCCGAATTTCTCGAGAATGTGCTTCTCCACCGAGCCGGAGTTTACGCCGATGCGGATTGGCAGATGGCGTTCCTTTGCCGCCTTCACGACTGCCTGTACGCGGTCCGCGCCGCCGATGTTGCCCGGATTCAAGCGAATCTTGTCCACGCCGGACTCGATCGCCGCCAGCGCGAGACGGTAGTCAAAGTGGATGTCCGCCACCACCGGCAGCGGCGAGTTCGCGCAGATTTCGCGCAGCGCCTCCGCCGCCTGCATATCCGGTACGGCACAGCGAACAATGTCGCAGCCCGCGTCCGCCAGTGCGCGAATCTGCGCCAGAGTAGCCTTCGCGTCGCGCGTGTCCGTGTTGGTCATGGACTGCACCGCGATGGGCGCGCCGCCGCCAACCAATACGTCCCTTATCTTGATTTGCTTTGTTATTTTCATAGCTCTAACCTCTCACAAATGGAAAATGGAGAATGAAGAATTGTGGTATCGCACTTTGCGCGATGATTGAATAACGGCGCTATGCGCCGCACATTCATTTTCCATTTTCCATTCTCAATTCTCAATTACTGCGCATAAAAATGCGCAGTACGTCCTGCCCGGTCACATACACCATCAGCATAAGCAGAAGCATGAGTCCTGCCGCGTGCACATAGCCCTCATACTTGGGCGGCACGGGCTTGCGGCGAATGCCCTCGATGATGAGGAACACGAGCCGACCGCCGTCCAGTGCAGGCAGCGGCAGCAGGTTCATCACGCCGAGGTTGATCGAGATAAATGCCACAAGCTGGAAGAACGAGATCATGCTGTACTTGGCGGTATCCGCCATGACCTCGGCCACGCCGACCGGACCGGAAAGCTGATCCACGCCGACCTGCCCGCTGACGAGCATGCCCACACTCGACCAGACGAGCCGCGCGTAGTTGACGGCGGTGCGCACGCTCATATTGAGGTGCATGCCAAAGCTGTCGGGCAGCTCCGCAAAGGTGATGCCGATGCGCTTGTTTCCGTTCGCGTCCGTGACTGTCGCTTCGAGCTTGACGGACGGCAGCGTCACCGTTTCACCGTTGCGGCGCACAGTAATTTCATGCGTGGTCGAACCGGTGCGCGCAAGCGCGGTATCGAAATCCGTCCGCACGAGGATGTGGTAGCCGTCGATTTTCAGAATTTCGTCGCCTGCCTCCAGACCGCCGTCTGCGGCGGCGGTGCTCGCCGGATTGACCTCGCTGATGGTGGAGACGATATAGCCGCCGTTCGGTCCGTTCGGACGCATGACCGCCAGCACGATGAGGAATCCCACGAGGAAATTCATCAGCGCGCCCGCACACACGATGAGCATGCGGCGCGGCAGCTTCGCCTTGCCGAAGGCGTGCTCGTTTTCACTTTCACCGTCCTCGCCCTCCATGACGCACGCGCCGCCGAACGGCAGCAGCTTGAGGCAGTACAGCGTGCCTTTATACTCGTGCTTGAGGAGGGTCGGGCCCATGCCGATCCAGAATTCGTTGACCTGCACGCCGCCGCGTTTTGCGGTGATGAAATGTCCGAACTCATGCACGATGACCAGCACGCCGAAGGCGAGGATTGCCAGAATGATTTGCAGCAAAGCGTAGCTCCTTTCGGTCAGCCGAGCACGATCTCGCGCGCGGCTTTGTCCGCCGCCAGAACGTCGTCCAGCGTGATGTCCTTCTTGTACGGAATGGTATCGAGTGCGTATGCAACGCGCTCTGCGATGTCGGTAAAACCGATCTTACCGTTCAAAAACAGACCGACTGCGGCCTCATTTGCACCGTTGAGCACAGCGCCGCGGTCGCCCTTGAGGGAGGCGGCGTGCTTGGCGAGGTTCAGCGCCGGAAACGCCTCGTAGTCGGGTGCATAGAACGTCAGCTTTGCGACCTCCGCGAGCGACATGCGCGGTACCTTGCACGGCACACGCTGCGGCCACGTCAGCGCCAGCTGAATCGGCAGGCGCATATCCGGCAGGCCAAGCTGCGCGATTACCGCTCCGTCCGCAAACTCCACCGCCGAGTGCACGATGCTCTCGCGGTGAACGACAATTTCGATGTCCTCCGGCGGCAGATCATACAGCCACATGGCTTCGATCAGCTCCAGACCCTTGTTCATCATGGTCGCAGAGTCGATCGTGATCTTTGCCCCCATGCTCCAGTTCGGGTGTGCAAGTGCCTGCTCGCGCGTCATGCCGCGCATTTCCTCGATTTTTTTGCCGAAGAACGGACCGCCGGACGCGGTCAGCAGGATTTTATCAATCGGGTTGCCGTTTGCCGCCTGCACGCACTGGAAGATCGCCGAATGCTCGGAATCCACCGGCAGGATGCGCACGCCGTACTGCTTTGCAGCGCTCATCACCAGACCACCCGCGCACACGAGCGTCTCCTTGTTCGCCAGCGCGATATCCTTGCCCGCCTTGATGGCCGCCATCGTCGGCAGCAGGCCGACCATGCCGACAACCGCCGTCACCACGATGTCCGCGCCGCTCTCGGCGGCACAGGCGATCAGACCGTCCATACCGGTCAGAACCTCAATATCCGTGTCCGCCAGCTTGATTTTCAGCTCCTTGGCTGCGTTTTCGTCCATCGCGCAGACCATTTTCGGATGCAGGGCACGCGCCTGCTCCTCCAATAAGTTTATGCGCCGGTTGGTCGTCAATGCGACGACTTCGGCGTCGATCGAAGGCAGAATATCGACCGTTTGCGTGCCGATCGAACCCGTTGAACCTAAAATCGCAATCTTCTTCATTATTTTTCTCCTGTTAAACGATTTGGGATAATGGATAATTGAAAATGGAAAATTGAAAATGGAAAATTGAAAATTATGGTGCCGTGCAAAGCGCGATACCACAATTCCCCATTCTCCATTCTCAATTTTCAATTACCAAATGACTCTAAAGAGCAATTCCGCGAACGGCGCCACGAACAGCACACTGTCGAAGCGGTCAAGCACTCCTCCGTGGCCCGGAAAAATATGTCCATAATCCTTAATGCCGGTCTGGCGCTTGATGACCGAGAACGACAGGTCGCCGATCTCTCCGAGCACCGCGCCGACTGCACCGAGCACGACCGCCGACCAGAGCGGCATTTCAAGGTCAAGCGTCCGGTTCATAATCACAGCCGCGATCAGCACGAGGACGGCACCGCCGACCACGCCGCCGACGGCGCCCTCTACCGTCTTTTTCGGGCTGACGACCGGCGCCAGCTTATGCTTGCCGAACAGCATGCCCGAGAACAGAGCGCAGGTGTCCGCGCCCCAGGCAGCAAGCAGCGGCAGCAGCACGATGAACGAACCGTGGTGGTAGTGCATCTGGAAAATACGCAGCAGGCTGAGCAGCAGGTACGGCACGACAAGTCCGCCGAAAAATGCCCACGAGACCTGCGAAGCCTTCATGACGTCATGATATTTCAGTTCAATGGCGAACGAGCCGAACAGGAGCACCAACACCAGTCCCTGCATCACGCTCTCGAGCCGCAGCGGCAGGATGCTGAAATGACCGACAGCCAGTCCCAGCGAGACGGCCATTGCGAGCAGCAGTTCCAAGTGGTTGCGCACCAGTTTTGTCGAGCCGAGCACCTCATAGGTGGCGAACACGCACAGCGCCGCCACGACAAGCTCCAGCACGATCGGCGGGAACACATACAGCGCCAGCAGCACAAAGGCAAAGCCGAACACGCCAAACAATACTCTTGCTTTCATACGTTTATCACCCTAATTGGATATTATACGCCGCCGAAACGACGGTTTCTGTTGTTAAAATTGTCGATTGCCGCATCCAGATCGGTGGTTTTGAAGTCCGGCCACAGCACATCGGTGAAGTAGTACTCCGAGTAGGCGGACTGCCACAGCAGGAAGTTGGACGTGCGGATCTCGCCCGAAGGACGGATGATGAGGTCGGGATCGGGCATGTGCGCGGTATACAGGTTGGCGGTGATGGTATCCTCGGTGATATCCTCAGGTGCCAGCTCGCCGTTCTTCACCTGCTCCGCGATGGCGCGGACGGCGTTTTTGATCTCGTCACGGCCGCCGTAGTTGATGCACAGCGAAGCCGTTGCCGCGTCCGGACCAAGCCGATCGGCAATCTCGTCCACCTCCGCGATCTGCGCGCGGATATCCTCCGGCAAAACGGTCAGGTCGCCCAGCACGCGCACGGCTACGCCGCGCTCGAACATGGTTTCCGCCGCTTCCTTCAGATAGGAGCGGAACAGGTTCATCAGCGCATCGACTTCATCCTGCGGACGCTTCCAGTTTTCGGTAGAGAATGCATAGACCGTGAAATACTGCACGCCAATGTCCTTGCAGTAGGTGGCAATGGTGCGGAACGTCTCCGCGCCGACCTTGTGACCGGCCTTACGCGGCAGACCGCGTTTCTTGGCCCAGCGGCCGTTGCCGTCCATGATTACCGCAATATGACGCGGCACCGGACGGTTTTCAGGCGCGTTATCCTTCTTTTTTCGTGTGAACAGACCCAACCTGCTTCCTCCCTGTTTGTCCCTCTTGCGGCAGGTTTTCCTGCCAATTTCATGCAAAAGGGCGACGAATCCGCCGCCCCCAATAAACTCTTGCACACGCTGCTTGCAGCGCATAAAATCCCGATTTGCTTGCAAATCGTACCCACATGGCAGGATTTCATTCAGAAATCCGAGCCATTGGCTCGCCTAGGGCTGAT
>OHAU01000486.1_pt1 | contig 56441 bp, 57 predicted proteins | sample 1577181 | NCBI WGS metagenome assembly OHAU01 (sample SAMEA3541472, study PRJEB24748) | human gut metagenome | biome: human gut; feature: human-associated habitat; material: faeces | place: China | collected 2012 | reverse complement strand
GACTTACAATTTTACAGACTTTTTTACATACACACTTTTCTTCTTATTGATATCAGATATATTATTATCTATGATATTTATAAATGTAGTTAATGAAAATATACTCCAAAAAAATAATTTTTTTGATATAATAGAGGTCTTTATATCATATAAAGATAGTAATTTGCTTATAAAAATAGTAAATACATTTGATGGCCTAGTAATAAAAGATAATAAAGGATTTGTTAGCAGAAAGGAAGAAAAAGTCTACCATGGAATTGGGCTTGAAAACGTACGTGAGCAAGTAGAAAAAAGTAATGGTTATATGAATATTGATACAGGTAACTGTATGTTTACTGTTGATTTATTTATTAACCTATAATATATTGTTGAGACAATAGTACAAAAAGATATTAACAAGAGAGTTGAATAGAATATATTTTTACAGGAATTGACACTTTAGAAATATGACTATACGTATGATATCGTAGAAATCAAAAACAACAAGATAAAGGTAATTAAAATAGTATCCTATGGATATAGGATCTATAGGAATTTTAAGGCAAGGATAATGCTTATGGAAAGGTATAAGATACAAAAGGGCAACATCCATAGTTATAAGTTTACTACATAATTTAATAAATTTTATTAATTTAAAGTATCACCAACGTTATTTGATATAGAGCTTTTTTGTATGAATGCCCCCCAGTTAGACTGGTGGTTCAGTGTAGCTTTAGCGTTGAGAAATTTGTGTGATTGGAAAGGGGTAAATATAATAGAAGCGAAAGTGTGTATAGATCATGTTCATATGCTTGTAGAAATACCACCTAAACTTAGTGTATCTACATTCATGGGTTTTCTGAAGGGTAACTAGTATAGTCTGCAAGTGCCAGACCACAAAAAAGCCCTTGTAGGCTTGGCAAGTAAACAAGGTCTTAACGGCCGCACATGGAGAACCACTATCTAGGCTGGTGGACTTCTTTTTTTGTATTAACTGATATTAATTTTAAAAAACTAATGATAATTTATATCAAAAAAGTATTGTTATTTTATGAAATTAGGTATATAATAACTTTATCGACGGAGACGTCGATAAAAGGGGGGTTTATGTGTGCTGTAAAAAGACTTAGTATTGAGGAAAGAAAAAATGAAATTATGCAGTCGGCTGCAAGGCTAATTACTGAGAAGGGATTCTCAAATATGACTATGGAAGATGTAATAGCTGGAACGACTATGTCAAAAGGGGGTGTATATCATTATTACAAGAATACTTTGGACATATTTAAGGATTTGATGGTAGCGGGGATTGACTACAGGGATAAGATAATACATGAACATATTGGTGAGTGTGAGAAGGGCTGTGAGGTAGAATTTATGGCCAAGCAGATGGTTGATAAAATGCTAGATGACAATCCCTATATGCCTTTATATGTAGAATTTTTAATAGAGAAAAAGAGAAATCCTAAGTTGGAAGAAGTATTTGAAGATCTTAAAATGCAAACAAATAATAGATTTAAGTTGATGGATACTAGTATTTCTGGAAGTCTGCTCAATAAATCCACCTTTGACTTATATACTAACCTAATAAATGCTATCATACTCGCCTCAGATATATTGGGTGCAAGGGATAATTTTAGGAAAAACAGGTATTTGTTTGAAGAAATGTTAATTTCTATATTGAAAAATGAAAGGGAGATTGGAGATGGAAGTATATAAAAAGCTTTTTAAGTATATACCTGATTACAAGGGGCTTGCCTACTTATCAATGATGGTATCAGGCATATCGTCAGTACTTATGGTATATGGATATTATTTGATTTACTTATTTTTGAGAGAGCTAGTAATAAGGTCTAACTATGAAAATGCTAGTTTATTTGCATTTAAGATAGTTTTTTATTTGACGATTAGTGCTCTACTTTATTGTGCCTCTGGATATATATCTCATAAGTTTGCATTTCGTTTGGAGACTAATTTGAGAAAGAGGGGTATAGATGGACTTATTGATTCTAGTTTTAGGTTTTTCGATATAAATTCATCAGGATATATTAGAAAGACTATTGATGACAATGCTGCAAAAACTCATACAGCAGTGGCCCATATGTTACCTGATAATTCACAAGCATTTTTGGTACCAGTTTTATCTTTGGTTCTTTCATTTGTAATTGGTCTACGTGTTGGTGCGGTGATATTTATACTGACTGTACTGTGTGCTGTAATACTAAAGGGCATGATGGGAAATGGTGAGTTTATGAAACTATACCAGTCTTCCTTGGATAGACTGAGTTCTGAAACAGTCGAATACATCAGGGGTATGCAGGTGGTCAAGATATTTGGTACAAGACTTGAATCATTTAGGTCCCTATATAATGCTATAATGGATTATTCTAAGTATGCCTACAATTATACACTTAGCTGTAAAAAGTCATATGTTGTATATCAGTGGATTTTTCTAGGTCTTGTGGCCATTATAAGTATACCGCTCTCTTTCTTTTTGACAGGTATTAATGAGCCGAACACAATAGCAGTCGAGTTGATAATGGTCTTATTTTTGAGTGGCGTCATCATGGTTTCGTTTATGAAGATTATGTGGGCTAGCATGAATATTTTCAATGCAAAGTATGCTGTTGATAGTTTGGAACAACTTTATAGTGATATGCAAAAGGACAAGCTTTCTTATGGTAAGAGAGACAAGTTTGACAACTATAATATAGAGTTTGATAATGTTACATTTTCATATAAAGACAACAAGGTCCTTGATAAACTATCTTTTTCTTTAGAAGAGAATAGGTCTTATTCTCTAGTTGGTCACTCAGGATCTGGAAAGTCAACCATAGCTAAGCTTTTGTCAGGATTTTATAAAGTTGACTCAGGGTCTATAAAAATAGGTGGATACCCTATAGAAGACTATAGCAAGGAAGCCATAATCGGTGCTGTATCTTTTGTATTTCAAGATAGCAAGCTGTTTAAGAAGTCTATCTATGAAAATGTGGCTATTGGAGATAAGAATGCCAGCAGAGAGGAAGTATTCGATGCCATGAAAAAGGCTGGTTGTATGGATATTGTAAACAAACTAAAAGATGGGGCTGATACGGTAATCGGTTCAAAGGGAGTCTATCTGTCTGGTGGAGAAAAACAGAGGATAGCTATAGCCAGGGCAATTCTCAAGAAATCTAAGATAGTTATAATGGATGAGGCTAGTGCTGGCATAGATGCTGATAATGAGCATGAATTACAAAAGGCCTTTAAGAACCTTATGGAAGATAAGACTGTTATAATGATAGCCCATAGACTTACAAGTATACAATATGTCGATGAAATACTTGTATTAGAAAATGGACAAGTCATTGAAAGAGGTAACAACAAGGAATTAATGGACAAGAATGGCTTGTACAGTAGACTATTAAATCTTTACAAGAGTGCGAATGATTGGAGGGTTACAAATGACTAATTATTATAAAAAGAGATTTTGCTTAAGTGACCAAGGATCCAAAAATCTTACAAGGGCAACTTGGTCCTGCTTTCTTTCATATTGTGTCAATTTATTGCCTATGATTTTACTTATGATGCTTGCTGACCAATTGATACTGGGCAATGTAAGGGATAAGTATGTTTATATAGGATTTTCAATAATTATCCTTATACTCATGTATGCGGTTTTGTCAAAGGAGTATGTAGATTTATTTAATTCGACATACAAGGAGTCTGCTAATTTGAGGATAGGAATATCTGAGAGTCTGTCAGAACTTCCTATTGAATATTTTTCAAAGCATGACCTATCAGACCTATCTCAAACTATAATGGCTGATGTTGAGAGGATAGAGCATGCCATGAGTCACTCAATACCAAAAGTATTTGGTATGTATTTGTTTTTCCCGCTTATGGGAATAATGATGGTCTTAGGCAACTGGAAGCTTGGTCTAGCTGTTATTATACCAACTCTTATAAGTTTTATATTGATACCCCTAGCAAAGAAAAGCAGGGTCAGAGAGAATGAAAAATATTACAGGGTATTAAGGGACAATTCAGAAAAATTTCAAGAAACTATAGAACTACAGCAAGAGATAAGTAGTTTTAATATGTCAAAAGATGTTAAAAAAGATCTTTACAGACAGATGGAGGATAGTGAGAAAACCCATATTAAAGTGGAGACTGGCTCACTTTTAATAATGGGTGTATCATCCTTATTTGCCTTTACTAGCATTTCAGTAGTTATGGCAGTTGGTATAAGTCTTGTTATTAAGAATGAAATCAGTATGCTATATTTGGTAGGTTATATTATAGCAGCAATCAAAATAAAAGAAATATTTGATATATCAAAAGAGGGCATAATGGAGATGTTTTATATAGATCCAGCCGTTGAACGTATCAAAGAGATAAAAAATACTCCCCTACAAATGGGTGAAGATACAGAGATAGACAACTATGATATAGAATTTAAGAATGTGTCTTTTTCATACAATAAAGACAGACAAGTACTGAAAGATATCAATTTTGTGGCTAAACAAGGTGAAGTAACAGCCCTTGTTGGGCCATCAGGATCTGGTAAGACATCTGTATTGAGATTGATATCCAGACTTTATGACAACGATTCAGGCAGCATATTAATGGACGGTAAGGACATAAAGAAAATATCTACAGATTCCTTATTTAAAAATATATCTATAGTATTCCAGGATGTTACCCTTTTCAATACTAGCATACTTGAAAATATAAGGCTTGGTAGGGTTGATGCAAGCGATGATGAAGTAAGAAATGCTGCAAAACTTGCAAACTGTATAGATTTTATAGATAGCCTACCACAAGGCTTTAACACTATAATTGGCGAGAATGGTGCTGAACTTTCAGGTGGAGAGAGGCAGAGATTATCTATAGCGAGAGCCTTTTTAAAGGATGCTCCTGTCCTAATATTGGATGAAATATCAGCTAGTTTGGATGTTGATAATGAAAAGAAGATACAGGAGAGCTTGAATAAGTTGGTGAAAAATAAGACAGTAATAATAATATCCCATAGACTTAAGTCTATTGAAAATGTTGATAAGATAGTTGTTATTGACAAGGGTTGTGTAGAGAGTGTTGGTAAACATGAACAACTTATTGATAATTCGAGTGTTTATAGGAATCTTGTAGAAAAGACTAGATTAGCAGAGGAATTTGTTTATTAGGGGGTTAAAATGACAAGAGATAAACTAAAGGTTAAGGACCTTGTTACAATAGGAGTATTTACAGTAATTTATTTTGTTCTGATGTTTTCAGTAGGCATGATAGGCGTAGTTCCTATATTGTTTCTAGTGTATCCTACAATACTTGGGCTAGTAACTGGGACTCCGATCATGCTATTTATGGCAAAGGTAAGAAAACCATGGGCGCTTTTTATATTGGGTATGATAGCCCCGCTTGTTATGTTTGCTATGGGTCACACATATGTATTGCCGACCATTTCATTGATTGTTATGTTATTGGCGGAGTTGATTAGAAGAAAAGGTGGATACAAGTCATTTAAGTATGAGATGATTTCTTTTGCTGTTTTTAATACATGGATATGTGGTTCTCTTATGCAGATGTTACTTGCAAAGAAAAAGTATATAGAGCTTTCAATGATGATGGGTAAGGACTATGTTCAAACCTTGGAAAGGCTGATTACTTATCCTAATATGGTACTTGTATATATCGGTGCCGTTTTAGGTGGTATAGGAGGTGCCTATATAGGAAGAAAGATATTAAAGAAGCATTTTATTAAGGCAGGTATAGTTTAATGTCTATTGGTGTTCGTTCAAATGTAAATCCCAATCCAATAACAAAATTATTTGTTGTGGTGGTTCTGGGCTTTACAGTATTACATTCAATAAACATATATTTTGAATGGTCGATAATAGTTCTAATATCCTTAATGTATTTGATAAATGGATATAAAAAGCAGGCTATTAATAATATCCTTGTATATCTAGTAATGTTTATTGTACCTTATATAGGATTGATATCAGAATTTAATGCCTTTATAAAGATGTTTTTTTCATTATTTTTGGTGTTTAGGATGTTTTATGTACCTTTTTCTGCGGGTAAGTTTATGATTTGTACATCTGATGTAGGTTGTGTAATTTCATCTATGGATAGGCTTAAGATACCAAAGGAGTTTTCAATACCTATTTCAGTTATGTTTAGGTTTTTTCCATCTTTTAAAGAGGAGAGAAAAAACATTAGGATGGCTATGAAGATAAAGGGAATACATACAAGAAATCCTATAAAGTATCTTGAATATATAGCTGTTCCACTTTTAATAGTGTCTTCTAACATAGTTGATGATATATCAAAGGCAGCCGAAACTAAATGTATTGAAAGTCCTCTTAAGAAGACAAGATATACAAAGGTGTGTATGAGGAAGGTTGACCTAGTATATTCTGTGTTGATGGTACTAATGTTGTTGGGAGGTTGGCTATGCTAAATTTAGAAAAAGTTTCTCTAGAATATTCCGATAACAAAAAGATACTTGATGAAATTAACCTTAGCGTAAATAAGGGCCAATGCCTACTGATTACAGGAGAGAGTGGTAGTGGAAAGTCTTCGATTATTAACTGTATAAACGGCCTGGCTATCAAGTATGATGGTGGCACTATGGGTGGAAACATTAAATTATATGGACAGTCACTGAAAAATTTGGAGCTTTACCAGATATCAATGATGATTGCGAGTGTATTTCAGAATCCTAAAACCCATTTCTTTAATGTCAACACGACACTTGAGCTCCTATTTTACCTTGAAAATATTGGACTTAATAGGGAAGAGATGGACAAACGTATGGAAGATATGTTAAGAGTCTTTCCTATATGCCATCTTCTGGATAGGGATATATTTGATTTATCAGGTGGTGAAAAACAAATACTGTGTATAGCGTCTTCTTATATATCTGGTTGTAAGCTAGTTGTACTAGACGAACCCTCATCTAATCTTGATGATAAACATATAGATATATTAAGACAAATGCTGGAAATGCTAAAGCAAAAGGGTATAAGCCTTGTAGTAGCAGAGCATAGGATATTCTATCTCAAAAATATTGTAGATAGGATATTGATAATAGAAAATGGGACAATAAAGAAAGAGTATACAAATGAAGAGTTCTTTTCCCTTTCAGACGAAGAATTATCAGCAAGAGGGCTCAGATCTACGAGTGAAACTAACCTAATCAAGGGATACAGTGGAAGTGGAGAAGACTTGATCATTAAAGACCTTGTATATAAATTCAATGGCCATGATAGGCTTGAAATCAAGGACTTATCATTTAGTCTGGGAGGTATATATGGTATTATAGGCAAAAATGGATGTGGTAAGTCCACATTTCTAAGGCTTATAACCGGGCTTGATAAAAAATCAAAGGATAAGATTGTATTCAAGGGAAAAATAATATCGTCTAAAGATAGGTTAAAGATGTCATCATTGGTTATGCAGGATGTAAATCACCAGTTATTCTCTGATTCTGTTGAAAATGAACTTGTTCTAGGTGGCAATGCCATACAAGAAAAAAGTGTTACAGAAATCATTGATAGTTTGGGCCTTGGGGATTGTAGGGATAGGCACCCTATGAGCCTGTCAGGAGGGCAAAAACAGAGAGTAGCTATAGCATCGGCAATATGCAAGGTAGCAAGATTTATTTTTATGGATGAACCTACTAGTGGTATGGATTATAAGAATATGTCCAAAATTTCTAGGATTGTAAGGGATATCAGTTCGAGTGATAATATAATATTTATAGTATCTCATGACAAAGAATTCCTAAATATGACTGTCGATGAAGTCGTCAATATTGAATTATATAGGCACAAATGATATAATATAAATAATATATAGTTGTATAGCATATAATTCTATATTATATAAGGAGGTGTTTTTCCATGGAGGTAAGGAAAATATTAGTTCCAATCGATGGTACAGAAAGAAGTATGCATTCACTGGACTTTGTAAAGGGTTCATATGATAAGGATGAGGTTTCAGTAAGTATTATCAATGTTAAAGAGTTGGTGTTTATAGATGGTATTTCTATGAGTGACGAAATTAAGACATCTGAAATGATTGGTAAGGAATTGCTAGAAAAGGCTAAGTCATATCTTGAAGGCTATGACGTAAAAGGTATATTCGCATTTGGATATGCAGGTGATGAAATAGTTAGAAGATCCAAGGAAGAGGGTACTGATCTGATAGTAATGACTAAGTCAACTAAAAAGGGACTTACTAGAATTATAGGATCTTGTACTTCTTATGTCTTAAAGCACGCAGAGGCTGCAGTTTTGATTATACCAGAATAAATCTTGAGTTTTAGAGAAAAAGTTTAATAAAATTTTTGAAGACCCGTAATCATGTTATTAGATATTAATAATGGTTACGGGTTTTGTTTTATAAGTAAATATTGGAAAAACAATTTACTAAATAAAATATTTCTCTAAAAAAGTTAAGATAAAAATAGGAACTGTTATTATAAATGCTATTGAGAGTTAATTTCATTAAGTGTTTTGCGCATAAAACTTTATTTTATATAAAAAATCTTGATTTTTTCGGTTTAATATAAGAAAATAGGGTATAATAATACCATAGTGATATGATATAAATATTTTAATAAAGATAAAATTTAGGAGGATTTAAAATGACACAGGAATTAAAGGGAACAAAAACAGAAAAGAACTTAAATGATGGTTTTGCCGGAGAATCAATGGCGAGAAACAAATACACTTACTATGCTTCACAGGCTAGAAAAGAAGGATACAATCAGATAGCTGATATATTCCTAGAAACTGCTGAAAATGAAAAGGAACATGCTAAGTTATGGTTCAAGGCTCTTCAAGGTGGAGAAGTTCCAACAACTGAAGAAAACCTACTTGATGCAGCTGAAGGTGAAAACTACGAATGGACAGATATGTATGTTAAGTTTGAAAACGACGCTACAGAAGAAGGATTTACTGAATTAGCTAGATTATTCAAGGGTGTTGCAGCAATAGAAAAGACTCATGAAGAAAGATACAGAACTCTACTTCAGAATCTAAAGGATGGTAGAGTATTTGAAAAGGAAGAAGTTGTTGTATGGCATTGTATGAACTGTGGTCATATCCATGTTGCTAAGAAGGCTCCAAAGATATGTCCAGTATGTAAGCATCCACAGGCATTCTTCCAGGTTAAGAACGAAAACTGGAAATAAGAAACTACACTAGTTTAATTATAAGAAAGGGCGAAGGGTATGAAATTTTCTAGGCAGAGAGAACTTATAATCAGTGAAGTACTCAACAGTGATGAACATCTGACAGCTGATGCTATATATGAGAGATTGAAGAAGGAAAATCCAAACCTAAGCCTTGGTACAGTATATAGAAATCTAACACAGTTGTCGGACAAGGGCATGATTGGCAAGGTTAGTATACCTGGCGATCCTGTTAGATTTGATGGTAATTTATCTAATCATAGCCACCTTATATGCGAGTCTTGTGGGAAAATTATTGATATAGATGAAAAATTATTCAATTTAGACTTTTCAAAACTACAAGAAGAGGGTATACAAGTGATAGGGACAGATATTCTACTTAGAGGAATATGTTCGGAATGTAGTAAAGTTAGATAAATATTTATATATGGAGAGGAGACATTATATGTCAAGAGAATTAGCATTTTATACAAACGAAGCAGGAGATATATTAGAAAAGTTAGTCTGTGAAGGTGGAGACCTATCAGGACTTAAGGCCATAGAAGCAAACTCAACTGATGCAGCTGGTGAAAAGCACGTTCCAGTTATAGAAATTGCAGGAAATAAGGTAACAGTTAAGGTTGGAGAAGTTGCACATCCAATGACTGAAAAGCACCATATAGCTTTCGTAGTACTTGTAACAGAAAAGACAATTCAGAGAGTTGACCTTGACCATGAAGGTGAACCAGTTGCTGAATTCGTTCTAGCTGATGATGACAAAGCTATAGCAGCATATGAATACTGTAACCTACATGGATTATGGATTGCTCAGGCATAATAATCCTTTGATAATCGTATAGTATACCAATCGACCTACAAGATTGTCTTTATAGACCTGTCTTGTGGGTCTTTTTTTATGGGATTATGGAAATTATTTCGTATCAGTATTTTCTTCAATTATGGACATGCAAGAGTATTTATGTAATAATATATATGAGATTAAAGTGGATTTATGGTGTATAAGGAGAGAATATGACTAATATAAACAAAATAGGTGTAATAGGGGCTATGAACGAAGAAGTTGTTAGCTTGACAAAGATGTTAAATAATAAAAAAGAGACTAGGGTAGCAGGGCTTACTTTTTATGAAGGTCAAATATCTGGCAAGGACTTGATTGTAGTTGAATGTGGTATAGCAAAAGTCAATGCTGCTATGACTACTCAGATACTTATCAGTGAGTTTAAGGTGGATGCTGTTATAAATACTGGTGTAGCAGGGGCCCTACATCAAGGCATCAGGGTAAATGATGTAGTTGTATCTACTGAGGCAATCCAGTATGATGTAGATGCTTCATTTATGGGAGACCCTAAGGGAACTATACCTAGGATGAAGACATCTGTCTTTGTTGCAGATGAAAGACTGGTAGAGGCTGCCTATAGGGCTTTTGAAGAAGGCCACGCCAAGACAAATGTCTATAAGGGTAGGGTTGTCACTGGAGATAAGTTCGTTGCTGACAAGGACACAAAGATTGAATTAAGAGACCACTTCAAGGGATATTGTTGTGAGATGGAAGGTGGAGCTATAGCCCATGTTGCCTATCTTAATGGGGTTCCGTTTGTAATAATAAGGGCTATTTCAGACAATGCTGATGATGAAGCAGGAGTTTCTTATGAAGACTTTGTTGTTGAGGCTGCTGAGATTTCAAGAGAAATGGTAGTCAATATAATAGAAAGATTATAATTTAAATATTCATTGCCTACTTATATTGAAGAATTGGGTCTTGAGTGATATAATTAAGACATAAAAATTTGTAGCTAGATTACAATAATAAAGGAGATAAGTATATGAGCGACAAGGAAAAGAAGGTTATATTTAGTGGTGTGCAGCCATCAGGAAAGATGACTTTGGGAAATTATTTGGGAGCTTTGAGAAACTGGACGAAGCTTCAGAAGGACTATGAGTGCTTTTTTAGTATGGTAAATATGCATGCTATAACAGTACCTCAGGATCCAAAAGTACTTAGGAGACAGACAATAGAACTATTAGCCCAATTTATTGCCTGTGGTATTGAACCAGACTTAAACACTATATTTGTTCAGTCACACGTTCATGAACATGCTGAGCTTAACTGGGTTCTTTGTACTACTACATATATGGGTGAATTAAATAGAATGACTCAATACAAGGACAAGTCACAAAAGTCTGAAGCTAACTTAAATGCAGGCTTATTCACCTATCCTGTATTGATGGCAGCTGATATACTATTATACCAGGCTGACCTTGTACCAGTTGGTGATGACCAGAAGCAGCACCTTGAATTGGCAAGGGACCTAGCAACTAGGTTTAATAATAGGTTTGGCGATACTTTTGTCGTTCCTGAAGGATACTATCCAAAGGAAACTGCAAGGGTAATGAGTCTACAAGATCCAACAAAGAAGATGTCAAAGTCCGACTCAAATCCAAAGGGATTTATACTTCTTGCTGAGGATGCAGATTCAACTGCTAAGAAGATTAAGTCTGCAGTTACAGACTCTGTTGGCATAGTGAGATATACAGATGAGCAGCCAGGACTAAAGAACCTAATAAATATCTACTCTGCTATGACAGACAAGTCAGTAGAAGAGGTAGTAGCAATGTATGAAGGTAAGGGATATGGAGCCTTCAAGGGAGAAATGGCAGAAGCTGTCGTAGAAACTCTAAGACCAATAAGGGAAAAATATGCTTATTTGTTGGACAACCAAGACTATCTTGAAAAGATCTATAGAAGTGGTGCTGAAAAGGCTCAGCTTGTTGCAGCCAAGACTCTTGCTGATGTTTATGACAAGATAGGATTTATAAGATAATAATGTCGATTCAAAAAGAAACGACATAATATAAGAAAACAATAAAAACAAAACAACAAAAACAATATAACAAAACAAAGAATAAACTGATAGGAACTCAATTATTGGTTTATTCTTTTTTTGTAGTCAATACTGGTCTGACAGGACCTATCAAAGTGATTTTTGTGATATAATATAAAAATGAGGTTGAAACAACCAGTATGGAAAGTGAGGACGAAATGGATAATAATATAAATAATGAAAATATAGACAGAGACAAGGTCCTATTATTGATAGATGGTAATTCTATAATAAATAGGGCGTTTTTTGCACTACCTCCAATGGATAATGGTGATGGACTGCATACGAATGCAATATACGGATTCTTGACAATGATGTTCAAGATGATAGAACTATATAGACCAACACATATATCAGTTGCCTTTGATGTAAAGGCACCTACATTTAGGCACAAGTCATATGAGAGTTACAAGGCAGGCAGAAAAAAGATGATGCCAGAGCTAGCTAGTCAGCTTGGACCTATGAAGGAAGTCTTAGATGTTTTGAATGTTGATAGAAAAGAGATAGCGGGCTATGAGGCAGATGATATACTAGGTACCGTGTCCTTGGATGCTGAGAAGGCTGGATACAAGGTATATGTAGTTACAGGAGACAGAGATGCTATCCAGCTTGCTTCTGATATGACTACTGTACTTATAACAAAAAAAGGTGTTGGAGAAGTTGAAGAGTATAATAGAGAGGGTGTCTATGAGAGATATCAACTTAGTCCTGACCAATTTATAGACCTTAAGGGTCTTATGGGAGACAAGTCAGATAACATACCGGGCATACCAGGTATAGGAGAAAAGACAGGTATCAAGCTATTGCTTGAATATGGTAGTGTTGAGGGGGTTCTTTCTAATGTAGACAAGTTAAAGGGTTCCCAGAAGAAAAAGGTAGAAGAAAATATGGAATCAGCTAGGATGAGTAAGGACCTAGCGACTATCATGAGAGATGTTCCTATTGATTTTGACCTTGAATCTATGGTGTTTGGGGATTTTGAGACATCAAGAGTCATAGAAAAATTCCAAGAACTTAAATTTAATAGTCTAATTTCAAAGATAAGTGACCTATCAGGTATAGAAGATAAGGAAAGAGAAGTAGACCTTATAAGGCTTAGCCAAGACAATATTGCAGATTTTATTGCTAGGGTCAAGGAAGAGTCTGAGTTATATATAAAGACTATAGCTAGGTCGGGTAATATACTTGAAAAAAATATAATATCCATGTATTTAGCTACAGGTGACGAAAGTGACAAGGCGGATCCATATAAAATATACTATATGGATAAAGAACTAGCAGAATCTATGCCAAAAGAGATTGTAGACCTGCTTGAAGATGAGGATATAGAAAAAATAGGATGCAATATAAAGTCAGACTACATCAATCTGAGGCCTTATGGTATTAGGCTTGGCAAGATTGGATTTGATATATCCATAGCAGAGTACATAATAGATTCTAAGACATCGACATCATATGATTTTGATGTTATAGCTAGCAAGTACATCTATAAGAAGATGACTTCAGAAGAGGACATACTGGGCAAGGGTGCCAAGGCTAAGAAGTATGAAGATATAGAAAAAGAAGACTTGGACAAGTTTGCTATAGGCATAATGAATACTCTTAGTGGTGTTGTTCCTAAGATGAGACAGATCATAAAAGATGATGATATGGAAAAACTCCTGTATGATGTAGAGATACCCCTAATCGAAGTCTTAGGAGATATGGAGTACATAGGTATTCATGTTGACAAAAAAACTCTAGATGAGCTAGGAGTCTTGTTTAATGACAGGATAAAATACCTAGAGACTAAGATATACGATATATCAGGAGAAAAGTTCAATATCAATTCTCCAAAGCAGTTGGGTCTTATATTGTTTGAAAAGCTGGAACTTCCTGTAATCAAGAAGACTAAGACAGGATATTCTACCAATGCAGAGGTTCTTGAAAAATTGAGGGACAAGCATCCTATAATAGATATGATTACAGACTATAGGACTGTAGTTAAGCTAAAGTCTACATATGTAGAGGGTATCAACAATCTTATAAATCCACTTGATGGTAGGATACATTCTTCATTTAACCAGGCCATAGCTACAACAGGGAGAATATCGTCTACAGACCCTAATATGCAGAATATCCCTGTAAGAACAGACCTAGGTAGACAGCTTAGGAGGGTATTTGTTGCAGGACAGGGGAGTAAGCTAGTAGACGCCGACTACTCACAGGTAGAGCTAAGAGTCCTTGCTGATATGAGTGGTGATGAGGATATGATAGAGGCCTTTGATAGAGGTGTGGATATACATAGGAATACTGCATCACAGGTATTCGGTGTTCCTTTTGATGAGGTTTCAGCTGAGTTAAGAAGTGCTGCCAAGGCAGTAAACTTTGGTATAATATACGGCAAGAGTGACTTTGGATTGGCTAAAGACCTTGATATAAGCATAGCCAGGGCCAAGGAATATATAGACAACTACTTTGCTAGATTCCCTAAGATAAAAGGATTTATGGACCACATAGTTTCCGATGCAGAAGAAAAGGGATATTCAACTACTATATTTGGAAGAAGAAGATATATACCTGAGATAAAGTCTAGCAATTTTGTAGAGAAAAACAGGGGAATAAGGGCTGCTATGAATGCACCTATACAGGGAAGTGCTGCAGATATTATTAAAATTGCTATGGTCAACGTTCATAATAGATTGGAGGAAGAAGGTCTAAAGTCAAACCTAATTCTTCAGGTACACGATGAATTGATCGTAGAATCCCCTATAGAAGAGGTAGAAAGAGTAAGAGTATTACTAAAAGAAGAAATGGAGAATGCTGTTAATTTGAAGGTTAATTTGGATGTTGACCTGAATGTTGGAGATTCATGGTATGAAACAAAATAAGTAAGAGGAGTGGATTATATGTTGAAGGTTGGTTTAACAGGAAATATTGGATGTGGTAAGTCTACAATTTCATCCCTGCTTGAGATGAGGGACTATCATATTATAGATGCAGATTTGGTTACGAGGGATATATACGAATATGAAGATATGATAGAAAGAATTAAGATATATTTTCCCGCAGCAGTCAAAAATGAAACTGTAGATAGAAAGACATTGGGTGATATAGTATTTTCTGATAAGGATAAGTTATTGACCTTGAACAGGATAGTCCACGACAAGATACTTTCTATAATAGAGATGAGGATAGCCTTGTATTCCAGGATCCATGGAGATGGTGGAGTTGTCATAATAGACGGAGCTCTCCTATATGAAACAGATTTTAATAAGAACCTGGACAAAATGATAGTTGTTTATTGTAGGGAAGATGAACAGCTAAATAGGATACTGGATAGGGACAAGTTGACAGTTCCTCAGGCTTTGAGTAGGATAAATAGTCAGCAAGATCAGGCTGAAAAAGTTAAAAGTGCAGACTACGTGGTTGATAATTCGGGTTCGATTGAAGACTTGTATCCGAAGATAGATGCACTTGAAGAAAAACTATTGGAATGGATAGAGGAGAAGAAGAGTAGTTAACATACCATTCCAAAGATAATGGGGTGTTATAAGTTGTATAAAATAAATAGGAAGTTTTTTTATTTGCTGGTCCTATTGACCATAGCTTTGGGAGCGGGTTTATTTATGGATGATTTTAACCGTAAATTTGTATATCCCATACGATATAGGCAGGAAGTAGAGGAATATTCTAAGGAATTTGGTGTTGACAAGTATTTGGTCTACAGTATAATTAAGACTGAGAGCAAGTTTGACAAGGATGCAGTTTCTAATAAAGGTGCAAAGGGATTGATGCAAGTCACTGATAAAACAGCAAGTTGGGCTGCCAAAGAATTGAAATTGGGCAGTAGTATTAATATATTTGAGCCAAAGACTAATATTAGGATTGGAGTTTGGTATCTATCAAGGTTAGAGAGAGAATTTCATGGAAATATAGATTTGTCTATAGCTGCATATAATGGTGGTTCAGGCAATGTTAGAAAATGGCTCAATAAAGACGAGTATAGTAAAGATGGGCAGTCTTTGATGAAGATACCATTTAAAGAAACATCAGACTATACCTATAGGGTCATGAGGAACTATAAAATATATAAAAAACTATATGACTAAGCGTGATAGATAGTCAATATATAATTAGCAAAAGAATTAAAATTTAAAGTAGCAAGGTACTGAAAAAGATAAAAGTTACAAAAAAGTTACGACAATTGACCTCTGAGCAGAGGTAAAAGTTACAAAAATCGTCAAAAAGGTTACAAAAAATGCGTTTTTTTGATAAATTTTTTGAAAAAGTCTTTACACAAGTAACAAAATGTTGTAATATAAGTACATGAGATTCAGAAAATAAGATTAAGACTTTGTAAATATGAAAAAAATGACATAAAAATAGTCTTTTGGAAAACTACTGTTTTGTAAGCAAGTATTGTTCAGTAGTTTAACGATAATAAATGAGAGGTGAGAATTTAGATGAAAAAAGCAATAACAGTGTTAGGGTTAGGTGCTGCAGCAGTTGCCATATCCGTTACTAATGCTAGTGCTTCAGAACAGCAGGTACAGAATAATGCTTTAGAACAGCAAGCACAAAATAGTACACCAGAACAGAAGCAGGCACAAACTAGTACACCAGAACAGAAGCAGGCACAAACTAGTACAAGCATCAATCTTAGAGAACAGCCAAGTGCAACTTCAAATAAGGTCTCAAAACTTCAGGCAGGTTCTAAAGTAACTATAAAGGAAAGTCAGAATGGCTGGGCTAACATCCAGACAGAAGACGGACAGTGTGGCTGGGTCAGCGGATATTACGTAACTGATGAAAATGGAAAGTCAGCAGTTCCAGCTGTAAACACTAAGGTTAATCCAGTGGCTCAGAACAATAACAATTTAAATAAAAAGACATTTAAAAATAAGAATATAACTAATATTAAAAATAATAGTGAAAATGTTCAGGTAGAAAATCAGAAGACTAGTCCAAGTAGCAACGCAAGTTCTTCAGCTATGGGTAGGGTTAACTCTTCAGTTGGCCTAAATGTTAGATCAGGAGCAGGAATTAATAACAAAGTTATATCAACTCTTAACAACAATGACGATGTAGAAATACTTGGTGAAGAGTCAGGTTGGTATAAGGTGAGACTATCAAATGGAACTATTGGATATGTTGGCGCTGGTTATATAGCTAAGACACAGGGGAATGTAACTAACAATTCACAGGGAAATTTAACTAACAATTCACAGAGAGATAACTCGCAAACAGATGCGGTAGCTGATAAAAATAAATCAGGTCTTACTCCTACTAAGGCAAGTGGTGCTGTAGCAAAGATAGCTCAGTCTCTACTAGGAACAAGGTATTCATGGGGTGGAACATCTACTTCAGGATTTGACTGTTCAGGATTTACTCAGTATGTATATAAGAAGGCTTTGGGTATTGATATACCTAGAGTTTCTAGAGCTCAGGCTTCTGCTGGTAGGGCTGTAAGTCTTGCTAATGCTATTGCAGGAGACTTATTATACTTTGACACAATGGGTAGCGGTACAGTAAGTCATGTTGGTATATACCTAGGAAACGGAAAGTTTATACACGCTAGTGGTACAGCTTCAAACCCTGAATATGTAAAAACATCTAGCCTATCTGAGAGTTGGGTAAAATGTTTAGGAGCTAGAAGATTTTAATTAAAATGAATAAGAATCTAAGGATGCTGATTTTTCAGCATCTTTTTTTTATTTTATCAACACTTTGTGATATAATTGATATAACTAGAATTTTGTTTAAAAGGAGCATAAAATGTACGAATTGTTGATACTACTATTGATATTTATAGACCAAATATCAAAGGTTAAGATAAAGGCTATTCTCGGTAATCGTGGTAGCATACCTATTATTGATGGATTTTTCAACCTTACCTATGTTGAAAACAGGGGGGCAGCTTTTGGTTTGTTTCAAGACAAACAAATGGTGTTTGTCCTAGTCGCCCTTGTGGTAGTAATAGTGGGCCTGGGTTATATACATAAGTCCAACATTACAAAGATGGCTAAGGTCTCAATTGCTCTTATAATAGCAGGTGCTGTTGGTAATGTTATTGACAGGGCTAGGTTAGGATATGTTATAGACTTTTTTGACTTTAGGTTTATATGGTCTTATGTGTTTAACTTCGCAGATATACTGGTTGTTGTTGGTACTATAATTTTGGCAGTGTATATATTGTTTTTTTATAAGGAATATGAGGGTGAGTAATGAAAGAAAAAGATTTTGAACTAGATACACTAGCACTTGCTGATGAAATAGATGTTGATGTTTATATAGTATCAGATGATGATGCAGACTCGAGACTTGATTTTTATATTGCTAGTCAATATAGGGATATATCTAGGTCCTACATACAAAAGTTGATCAAGGAAGATAGAATAAGGGTGAATTCTAAAATTGAAAAGGCAAGCTACAAGGTTAAAACTGGGGATAAGATTGAAGTAAATATGCCTGAACCTCAGGCCTTAGAGATAGAGCCACAGGATATAGGCATAGATATAGTCTACGAAGATGACTATCTTATGGTTGTAAATAAGCCACAGGGTATGGTTGTACATCCGGCACCGGGAAACCCTGACAGGACTCTTGTAAATGCTGTTTTATTTCATTGTGGAGACAGGCTTTCGTCAATCAACGGTGTTATAAGGCCTGGCATTGTCCACAGGATAGACAAGAATACGTCCGGCCTCCTTGTAATAGCCAAGGACAACCAAACTCACCAGGGGCTATCTGATCAATTTAAGGTGCATTCAATAACAAGAGAATATGAGATGATTTGCATAGGTAATGTTGAATGGCAAGAAAAAACCATTGACGGACCTATAGGTAGAAATCCCAAGGACAGGATGAAGATGGCTATAGTAAAGACAAATGGCAAGAGGGCGGTAACTCATTTTAGGCTTGTTGAAAACTACGATGGATACTCCCACCTAAGTGCAAGGCTTGAGACAGGAAGAACCCACCAGATAAGGGTCCACATATCCTCTATAAATAGGCCTATATTGGGGGACAACCTATATGGATATAAGGTAAAGAAGTTTGCAAAATTAGAAGGACAATGCCTACACGCTAGGAAGTTGGGATTCATCCATCCAATAAGTGGGAAGTATATGGAGTTTGATAGTGACTTGCCTGAGTACTTTGAGGATGTATTAAATAAACTTAGGTAAGTACAGTGATGATATTTGATTATGAGGTGTAAAATGGAAAAGGCTAGGATAATGGATTCAAAGGCAGTCATGAGGGCTGTAACTAGAATAAGTCATGAAATAGTTGAGAAGAATAAGGGTATTGAGAATATATTTATTGTTGGGATTAAGACTAAGGGTATCCCTTTGGCAAAGATGATAGCTAAAAAAGTAAGTGAAATAGAGGGTGGAAATGTCATATCTGATTTTATAGATATAACTAGATACAGGGATGACATAACACATGATAAGATTAGAGATACTGTTGATGAGAGCTTTAGTCTTGATGTTGAAGGCAAGACTGTAATACTTGTCGATGATGTCTTGTTTACAGGAAGAACTATAAGGGCTGCTATGGACTATATTATAGACAATGGAAGGCCTAGCATGATACAGTTGGCTGTATTGATAGATAGGGGGCATAGAGAGCTTCCAATCAGGGCTGACTATGTAGGCAAAAATGTCCCTACTTCTAGGACGGAATCTGTTCAAGTCAAGTTTGAAGAATTGGATGGAGAAGATGCAGTTATAATTTGCGATAAATAAGAATTAATAAGATTAAGAGGAAGGTTATATAAATGGCATTTGATGCGATAGTAGTAAATTCTCTTGCTAGGGAATTGAACGAAATGTTGGAAGGAACTAAAATTGACAAGGTCTACAAACCTGAAAAGGATGAGGTATGTCTTAAAATAAGGTCTGGTAAGGATAACTACAAGCTAGTATTGAGTGCAAGTCCATCGCACCCAAGGGTATATATAGCGGATAATTATGAAAAGCAAAATCCTAAAAAAGCTCCTGTTTTCTGTATGACACTTAGAAAGCATATACAGTCTGGAGTAATAGCAGGTGTTGTCCAGGTTGGCTTTGAGAGAATTATCAGGATAGCCATAGATTCATATGATGAGCTAAGGGAAAAAACAAGAAAGTACCTTTATGTTGAAATCATGGGCAAACACTCTAATATTATCCTAGTTCACGATACTGAGAACAGGATACTGGACTCTATAAAGAGGGTTCCACCTAGTGTATCTAGGTTAAGGCAGATACTACCTGGTATGGCATATGAATTACCCCCAGTTCAAGACAAGATCAATCCTATGGCAAATATTGATAGGCAAGAATTGATTGATAGAATCAGGTCTTGTGATATGCAGATATTTAAGGCGATATATAGCAACATATTAGGCCTGTCACCTACAGTTGCTAGGGAGATATGTTATAGGCTAGATATAGACAAGTCAATGTCAAGTCTTGAGATAGGCGACGGAGAAATAGATAGGATTATAAAAGAGATAAATCTTATGTTTGGCAAGTTAGAGTTGGGTCAAGCATATCCAAATATGATAATAGACCAAAAAAGAGACAAAATAGTCGAGTTTTCATCTATAAAGTTAAACCAGTATGAAGACCTTACTGAGATAAATTTTGACAGGGTATCCCAGGCTATAGAGTCCTATTATATAAGTAAGGATATAAAGGACAGGATAAACCAGAGGGCTTCTGCCATGAAAAAGAGCCTTCAGATAAAGCTAGACAGGGTCAACAATAAGATTAAAAAGCAGAATCAAGAGCTGCTAGAGTCTGAAAAGGCTGATGACTACAGGGTCAAGGGAGAGCTTCTAACTTCTTATATATATATGGTTCAAAAGGGTATGGAAGAGGTCGAATTGGATAATTTCTATGACAATAACTCAAAGATAAGGGTAAGCCTCAATAAAAATCTTACTCCATCTGAAAATGCTCAAAAGTATTTCAAAAAATATAACAAGCTGAAAAATGCGAGCGAAGAAATAAGTAAACAGATAAAAATCAACCTTGAAGAGTCTGAGTACCTAGAAAACAGTCTTCTTGCAATTGAAAACTGCGATAATGACAAGGACCTAAAGGAAATAAGAGAAGAATTGATTAGAGAAGGCTATATCAAGTCTTACAGGATGCCTAAGAAGGATATCAAGCCAAATACCCAGTACTTGAAATATATGTCAAGTGGAGGCAATCTTATAATGGTTGGTAAAAACAACAAGCAGAATGACTACCTTACACTTAGGTTGGCAGATAATGAAGACTTGTGGTTCCATACAAAGAACATACCTGGATCACACGTTGTCTTAAAGTGTGCTGGTAAAAAGGTCTTAGATGAAGAAATATTAGAAGCTGCAACACTTGCAGCCTACTACAGTAAGGCCAAGATGTCAGCCAATGTACCTGTAGACTATACAATCAAAAAGCATGTCAAAAAACCATCTGGTGCAAAACCGGGTATGGTTATATACGAGACTAATAAGACAGCCTATGTTACACCTAGCGATGAAGCAAAGGCTAAGATAAGGGGATATGAATAAGTTGTAAATAACCTTGGAGGTAACGGGATGTATTTTACTAATTCATCAGGATACAGGATCTACTATGAGGATTCAGGTGAGGAAAATTTAATACCAATTGTATTTCTCCATGCTTGGGGAACTAGCCACAAAGACTTTAGCTATAGCTATGATAATATAGAGGGATACAGGAAGATAGTTTATGACCACAGGGGCTTTGGGCTTTCAGATAAGCCTGACAGAGATATGTCGCTTGGATGTCTTGCCCAAGATTTAAAAGAACTTATGGAATATCTAAAATTAGACAAACCTATCTTGCTGGGTTACTCTATGGGAGCCTGCATATTGTTTAAGTATTTCCAGATGTATGGAGATGGAGACATTAGGTCCCTGATAATATGCGATATGACACCTAAGGTAGTTAGTGGTGAAGATTGGAATTTAGGTATAATGTTTGGAGACTTCAAGCAAGAGGACTTTATAAAGTCTGTTGCTGACCAGTTTGAAAATATGGAAGAAGCCTACTATCACATGTATACAAAGATTGATCCAGACCTCAAAAAGATAGACCAAAGAGTAGTTAAAAGGGCCATAGCAGGTGACTTGGCTGGTAACTCTTATTATTCAATAACATCTATGTGGTTTTCTATTTGTAGCTCAGATTTTAGGGAGGATATAAAAAAGATAAAGGTGCCTACCGGTCTTTTCTTTGCAAGTCCAGGGTCCCTGGTTAATCCTGAGGTGGTGAGATATCTAGAGAAAAATATAGAAAATACCTACACTTGTATATTTGAAAATTCAAGTCATGGATTTGTAAATAATAAGCCGAGATATTTTAAGATGGAGCTTGAAAACTACTTAAAAATACTGTAAAAGTATGGTATAATGGAAGTTACGAAATTAATTTATTGACAGGGAGGTACTATGGCAAAGAGCATGACAGGTTTTGGCATGGGGGAATATAAGGACGACAAGTATAATATTTCCGTAGAATGCAAAACTATAAACCATAAATATTTAGACGTCAACCCTAGGCTACCTAGAAAGGTGTCATTCTTGGAAGATAGACTGAGACAGTTGGTCAAGGATTATATCTCAAGGGGTAGAGTAGATATGTTTATAAAGTTTGACACAGTTAGTTCATCAGGTGCTAAATTAGTTTATGATGAAGACTTAGCCAAACAGTACTTTGAAATACTAAAGAGGATAAAAGATGGTTTTGATCTAAAGCAAGAGATCAACCCAGTTGAGATATCAAAATTTCCAGAGATTGTGTCTGTAACAGAGGCAGAAGATGATGAAGAAATCTTGTGGAATGCCCTAAGAGAGGCTAGTGAAAAAGCCCTTATGAGTCTTTCTAATATGAGAAAGGAAGAGGGCACTAAGCTTGAAAAGGATATAATAGAGAGAGCTAACCTACTTGAAAAATACATTGATGATGTTGAAAGATTTTCTGACACAGTTGTGGAAGACTACAGGTCTAGGCTAAACCAGAGAATAGGCGAGATCCTAGAAAATCCAGCCCTAGTTGATGAGGCGAGATTGGCTCAAGAGGTAGCCATATATGCAGATAAGTCAAGCATCACTGAAGAAATAGTTAGGTTTAGAAGTCACATAAACCAGCTTAGGAACACAATTGTAAATGATGATTCAATAGGGCGTAAGTTAGACTTTTTGATTCAGGAGATGAATAGGGAAGTTAATACTATAGGGTCTAAGTCATCAGCCATTGACATAACCAACTTGGTTATCCAGATAAAGGCTGAGCTTGAAAAGATTAGAGAACAAGTACAGAATATAGAGTAGGAGTAGGCATATGATAAAAAAAAGGGGCTTATTGTTGGTAGTATCAGGACCTAGTGGTACAGGCAAGGGAACGATTTGTAAAAAGATGGTCGAAATGAATGATGCAATCAAGTTATCTGTATCAGCTACTACTAGACAACCTAGACTTGGAGAAAAAGAAGGAATCAGCTATTATTTCAAGACAAGAGAAGAATTTGAAAAAATGGTTGAAAATGGCGAGTTTTTAGAGCACGCCATGATATATGACAACTACTATGGAACACCTAAGCAAGCCATAGTTGACCAGCTAGATGCAGGGGTCGATGTGATTCTAGAAATAGAGATGCAGGGTGCAAGACAGATTAGAGAGGTATGTCCTGATGCGGTATTTGTATTTATATTGCCACCTAGTCTTGATGAATTGAAACATAGGATTGTTGGAAGAGGAACAGAAACAAAAGAACAAATAGAAAAAAGATTTAATAGTGCATACAATGAGATAAAGTTGTTGGGTGACTATGATTACTTTATTTTTAATAATATAGTTGATAAGTCTGCTGAGGAAATTTTTGAAATAATAAAATCAGAAAAATCTAGGGTAGCAAGATATAAAAAAGATATATTTGATATGTTTGAAAGGGAGAAAGAAAAATGTTAAAGCCATCATTAAACGACATAGTAGAAAAGATAGATAATAGGTACTACCTAATAGCGACAGTTTCAAAGAGAGCCAGAGAAATAGTTGATAACTCAAAGCCTCTAATAGATGCTGATGAAAAAGACAAGCCAGTAGTGGTAGCTAGTGAAGAGATAATAGCAGGCAAGGTATCTTATAGACTCTTAACTAATGAAGAAATAGAAGAAAAAGAGAGAGTTCATAAGTTAGAACAGGAAAGAAAGTTACTAGAACAGGAATAATATTAAGTAGTTAGTAAAAATAAATCAATAGTGCCACATATTGTGGTATAGAAGGTTGATAAATTAGGTGATAGTATGTTAAAGAATAAGACTATAGTTGTTGGTGTTACAGGAGGCATAGCTGCTTATAAGGCCTGTGATGTAGTAAGTAGGCTTAGAAAATTAGGTGCTGGGGTTCATGTGATTATGACCCAATCAGCCTGTGAGTTTGTGGCTCCATTGACACTTCAAACATTGAGCAACAACTTTGTTATAAGGCATATGTTTCAAGATCCAAAGACTTGGGAAGTTGAACATATTGAACTAGCCAAGGCTGCAGACTTATTTTTGATAGTGCCTGCAACTGCAAATTTTATAGGTAAGATAGCATCAGGCATAGCTGATGATATGTTGACAACGACAGTGATGGCTACAAGGGCCAAGTGTATAATTGCACCAGCTATGAATACTAATATGTATTCAAATCCTATAGTTCAGGACAACATAGATAAACTAAGGGGCTTGGGTTATGGGTTTATAGAGCCAGCATCAGGCCTACTAGCATGTGGAGATACAGGCAAGGGCAAGCTTGCTGATGTTGACACAATAATTGAGAGTGTAGAAGAATACTTTGAAGATATTAATAGAGATCTTGAAGGAATTAGAATAATAGTAACAGCAGGGCCTACTATAGAGGCTATAGATCCAGTTAGGTATATAACCAACAGGTCTTCTGGTAAGATGGGATATTCGATAGCAAGTCAGGCGGTTAAGAGGGGGGCTAGGGTCACTCTAGTAAGTGGAAAAACCAACCTTGATAGGCCTAAGGGACTTGAAAAATTGATAGAGATAGAATCTGCCAACGATCTATATAAGGCGATGATGTCAGAGTTTGACAAGAATGATGTCATCATACAGTCAGCTGCTGTAGCGGACTACAAGCCAAAGTCTTATTCAGACAAAAAAATAAAAAAATCTGATGAAGATTTGCTTATTAGACTGGATAGGAACAAGGATGTAGCCAAGGAATTGGGCAAGATAAAAAAACACCAAGTATTAGTTGGTTTTGCTGCAGAGACAAATGACTTGCTAGATAATGCAAGTGCAAAAATAAAAAAGAAAAACCTAGACTTTATAGTCGCCAATGACTTAACTATTTCAGGTGCTGGATTTGGTACTGATACAAATATTGTCAAGTTAATTGATTCAAAGGGCGATATTCAGGAACTGCCAAAGTGCATGAAAACAGAAGTGGCTGACCATATACTAGATAAGGTCAAGTCTATACTTGAAACTAGGTAGGACTTTTAGAGGAGGGTGTATACCTTTCTCTTTTTTTTGAGGGAGGTGGTTTTGTGTATGTAGAAGTTATAGTAAGGTCAAAAGCTAGGTATGCTGATAAATTATTTACATACAGCCTTCCTAAGCATTTTGCGGACCAGGTAAAGATTGGACATAGGTTGAGCGTACCAATGGGTAAGTCAAACAAGCCAATAGAAGCCTTTGTATTTAATATAAAACAAGGTCTTGACCAATCAGCTGATATATATGAAGTTGGTCCTAAAATAAAGGATATAATTGATATTTTAGATGAAGATCCTATGCTTACAAAGGACAATATCAGACTGATTTATTGGATGAGGAAAAAATATATGTGTACCTTTGTAGACTGTATAAACCTATTCTATCCAAAGGGCTACAGGTCTGAGTCTAAAAAAATCCTGCTCATGACAGATGGAGCAGAGGAGATATATAGGCAGATAGAAAATTTTGAAGATGAAGAACTTGAAATAGCTAGTATTGAAAGAGATAATATGGGAAAAGATATTGCTAAAAGTGCTAGTATTGAAACTCCTAATATCGAAAGTAAGGACCTTGATACCTATAGGTCTTTTAGAAAGCTTTTGTATTCATCAAAAGAAGCTAAATATATAGATTATGATGAATTTGTAGAAGGACACTCTAAGGCTTCTCTTTCTAGGTTGATAGACAAGGGGCTTATCAAAATTGGATGGACCTATATAGAAAGTAAAAATGAGAAAAAGATAAAATATATAAGTCTGGCGAAAAAACCAGAAGAACTTGATAAATATATAAAAGAAAACAAGATCAGGCTTGGCAAGAAACAGGAAAAGATAATAGAATTTCTAAAATTAAATCAAAATGTATGCCTAAAGGACCTATGCCAGATATTGGATGTAGGTTTGTCTAGTGTTAACAGCCTTATAGACAAGGCCTTGATAGACTCTAGTGAGGTGGATTACTTTAGGTCATATGATGATTCTTTTAAGATTGACAAGAGGGAAATATTCCTAAATGAAGACCAGACTAGGGTGAGCCAAGAAATATTTTCTGATATGGAAAATCATGATAAGAAACCATACCTACTTCATGGTGTGACAGGTAGCGGTAAGACTGAGGTCTACCTTGACCTTATTGAAAAATATCTTGGTCAAGGTATGGACTCCATATTTTTGGTGCCTGAGATAGCCTTGACTCCCCAGATGATAGCTAGGGTGAAAAACAGGTTCGGAAATATAGTGGGGGTCTTTCACTCACAACTATCAGCTGGTGAGAAACACGATGTATATAGGCAGATAAGAAGGGGGAATATCAGGGTACTTGTAGGTACTAGGTCATCTATTTTTATGCCTTTTAGTAACCTAGGCCTAATAATAATAGATGAAGAGCATGACTCAAGTTACCAGTCTGATATGACTCCAAAATACGATGCAATTGAGGTTGCCAGGACTATGGCCAAAATATACGGAATCAACCTAGTCTTGGGGTCTGCAACTCCAAAGGTATCCGACTATTATAGGGCCTTGGAGGGCGGCTATAAGCTTGTGGAGCTAGTCAAGAGGGCTAATAATAGACCCATGCCCAAGATAGACTTGGTTGATATGAGAAAGTCATTTAATCCAATGACCAATAACTTTTTGTCTGATAGGATGTTGGATGAGGTGAGGGCTACAATTGAGGCAGGCAACCAAGTTATCCTATTTCTAAACAGGAGGGGCTATGCAAATTTTGTGACCTGCAAAGAATGTGGCTATGTATTTAAGTGTGGCAACTGCGATATATCCCTTACCTACCACAAGTCTTCCAACAAGGGGGTCTGCCATTATTGTGGTCATGAGGAAAATATAGCCCGTATATGTCCCCAGTGCGGAGGTATGCATATATCGAGTGTTGGAACGGGTACTCAGAGGATAGAAGAAGAGATAAGGTCTCAAATAGAAAGTGCCAAGGTCCTTAGGGTAGACAAGGATACAACGTCAAAGAAGGGTGACCTAGAAAATATCTTAATCAAGTTCCAAAACCAAGAGGCCAATATACTGATAGGGACCCAGATTATAACCAAAGGCCATGACTTTGACAATGTAACCCTAGTAGGTATAGTTTCAGCAGATATGATGCTCAACTACCCAGATTATAAGGCTGCAGAGATGACTTTTCAACTTGTGACTCAGGTAGCTGGAAGGGCTGGAAGGGCTGAAAAAGAGGGTAGGGTAATCCTACAGACCTATGACACAGACCACTTCGCTATCAGGGCTGCAGTGAACTATGACTATAAGGGATTTTATAATAATGAGATAAGGCTTAGAAAGACTTTCGGTTATGAACCCTTTAATAATATGTTAAGGCTTGTATTTTCAGGGAATAATTATAAGAAAGTAAAGTACAATTCAGAGAAATTTTTTGAATCTATCCTCTACCTTATCAAGCACCAGTGTGGTGGGGATGATATTCAAAGCTATAGTAAATCAATCCTTGGACCGAATGAATGCTCTATAAACAGGATAAATTCTAAGTATAGGTGGCAGGTTGTCATAAAGGATAGGTATTTAGATATAAAGACCATAAAAAATATGGTAAAATATTTATGTATATCTAAGTTTGATGATATATTTGACAAGGACATACAGATAAGTATAGAGGTAAACCCAAATTCATATATATAGTAGGAGGTTATAAAGTAAGATGGCAATTAGAAATGTAGTAAAAATGGGAGATCCCGTTTTAAATAAGAAGGCAAAGAAGGTTGTAGATTTTAATGAAAAGCTACATACATTATTGGATGACATGGCGGATACAATGTACAATGAAGACGGTGTAGGTCTTGCAGCCCCACAGGTTGGCATACTTAGAAGGGCTGTTGTAGTTGACATTGGAACAGGCCTAATAGAACTTATCAACCCACAAATCATTGCACAAGAGGGTGAGCAAACAGACGTTGAGGGCTGCCTTAGCGTTGTAGACTATGTAGCTGAGGTTACAAGGCCTAACTACGTAAAGGTAAAGGCACAGGACAGGAATGGAAAAGACTTTGAAATAGAAGGTGAAGGACTTATGGCGAGGGCTTTTTGTCATGAACTTGACCATCTAGAGGGAATACTATTTGTAGAGCGTGTAGAAAAGGGTGATAAATAATGCGTATAGTCTTTATGGGAACACCGGAGATTGCAGTTGACTCTCTAAAAAAATTAATAGATGATGGCCATGATGTATGTGCTGTTGTAACCCAGCCAGATAGACCCAAGGGAAGGGGCAAAAAACTTGCTATGTCTCCTGTAAAGGAGTTGGCACTAGAAAAGGGCATAGATGTTTTGCAGCCAGAGAAGGCATCTTCAGAAGAGTTCGTAGAGAAGATAAGGGGTCTAGAACCAGATTTGATAGTTGTTATAGCCTTTGGACAGATACTTAAAAAAGACCTACTAGATATACCAAAGATAGGTTGTATCAATGTCCATGTATCAATACTGCCTAAGTACAGGGGAGCAGCTCCTATAAACTGGGTCCTAATAAATGGTGAGGAAAAAACAGGTGTAACGATAATGTTTATGGATGAAGGCCTAGATACTGGTGACATAATCACTTGCAAGGAATTTCCTCTGGATATAGATATGACAGCTGGAGACCTTCATGACCTTATGATGGTTGAAGGAGCTGAACTACTAGGCAAGACAGTCAAAGACCTTGAGTCAGGTAACTATACTAGGACAGCTCAAAATCATGAGGAGTATTCATATGCACCTATGATGGACAGGGACCTTGGTCATATAGATTTTTCTAGGACAGCAAGAGAGGTCCACAACCTTGTAAGGGGCACAATACCTTGGCCTGGAGCTTGGACTATGTCTGATATGGGTAAGATAAAAATATGGAAGACAAGGTTGACTGGTAAAAAGACAGACAAGGAGACGGGAACCATTGTTAGTCAGACCAAGGAAGGACTTGAGATTGCGTGTAAGGACGAGACTATTTTGGTCTTAGAATTACAGGTTCCAAATAAGAAGAGGATGCCTTTTTCAGAATTTATTAAGGGAAATAGGTTAGAATCTTCTTATAAGTTTAATTAAGGAGTGATAAATATGTATCCGTATGGTTATTATATGGATAGTAGTATGTTGATATTGATACCGGCAATAATACTGAGTATGTATGCCTCATTCAAGGTCAACTCTACTACCAGCAAGTATTTTAAGGTGAGGTCAGAAAAGGGAATACCAGGCTCAGAAGTTGCTAGGAGGATTTTGGATGCCAATGGCCTAAGACATGTTCCAGTAGGTCCAGTAGCTGGAAATCTTACAGACCATTATGATCCTAGAGGTAAGACAGTTTCTTTATCTGAAGAGGTATATTATGGAACTTCTATAACATCTGTATCAGTAGCTGCCCATGAGTGTGGACACGCTATTCAAGATAGCCTAGCCTACAAGCCGATGTTGCTTAGGTCGATGATAGTTCCGGCTGTCAATTTTGCATCTTCAGCTTCATGGATAATAATAATGATGGGATTTTTTATCAATGTTAAATTTCTATGGTTAGGTATAATACTGTTTTCTGCTACAGTAGTATTCCAGTTGGTTACTCTTCCAGTTGAGTTTGATGCTTCAAGAAGGGCCCTAGTCCAATTAGAAGAGCTTGGAATAGTCAGCCATGACGAGAGAAGGCTTAGCAGAAAAGTACTGAGTGCAGCTGCCTTGACATATGTTGCAGCCGCATTATCATCTATACTACAGCTACTGAGACTAGTCTTGATAGCAAGTAGAAGAGATGACTAAATTGATGAAGAGACATTGAGGTCCTTTATCCATTTTGGGTAGGGACCTTTTTGGTAGTTTATAAAGATTGGTGGATTATAATGACAGCGAGAAATATTGCCTATAAGGTACTACTAGATATAGAAAAAAACTCCAACTACTCTAATATAGCACTAAATAAATTTTTAAAAGATAGCAAGTTAACTAATAAGGATAGGGGCCTTGCTACTGAGATTGTTTATGGTGTTGTAGCCAACAAGAGGACCTTGGACTATATGATAAATAAAAAATCTAAAATAAAAGTAAAAAAGATGAATCACTCAGTCAAGATAATATTGAGAATGGGTGTATACCAACTCCTATACCTAGATAGGGTGGCTGATTATGGAGTCATAGATGAAGCGGTTAAGATGATGAAGAAGATAGATAGGCGTTCATCAGGTTTTGTAAATGCAATCTTAAGAAATATATCAAGAGAGAAGGATAGCATTTTGGACCTAGACGATAGCTACAAAAATCTAGCTATAAAGTATTCATATGAGGACTGGATTGTCGATAGGATCAGTGACCAGTATGGAAAAGAGAGGACGTCCAATATCTTAGCTGCCTTGTCTATTAGGCCGAGGATTTTCCTAAGGATAAATAGGAACAAGTTAAGAGATGGTGAAAATCTGTCAGACCTAAAAAAATATATAGTAGATAGGCTGGAAAAGGATGGCGTCATAGTCAGAGATAGGCATATTTTAGAAGAAGCCATAGAAGTTGAGAACTTCAAACAGATTGAAAACAAGGACCTATTTAAAAGTGGTTATATAAGCGTTCAGGATATATCTTCAATGATGGTGGCAAGGGCCCTAAACCCTAAGAAGAATTCTAAGGTACTAGACCTTTGTGCAGCACCAGGTGGCAAGTCATGCCATATAGGAGAAATGATGAAAGATTCAGGTTCTGTATTGGCATGTGATGTTTTTGACCACAAGATCAAACTTATCAAGGCCTACTCAAATAGGCTGGGTCTAACTAATATAGAAGCCTGCATCAACAATGCCATGGTCCTAAATGAAGATTATGTGGGGGCATTTGATTATGTAGTATGTGATGTTCCTTGTTCAGGTATGGGTATAGTCAGGAGGAAGCCTGAAATAAAATACAAGAAAAAAGAAGATGTTGATTCACTACCCAAGATACAGAGAAAAATCCTGGACAATGCATCAAAGTACATAAAAAAAGATGGAGTCCTTATATACTCGACTTGCACTATATTCAAAGAGGAAAATATCGAACTAATTGAAGAATTTTTGAAAGATAACAAAGAATTTAAACTAGAATCAATAGAAAACTTGCCTTTTGAAAGAGAAAGGTTGGACAAAGGATACCTGGAAATTATTCCAGACAGGGATGATATGGACGGATTCTTTATCTGTAGGATGAAAAAAATTTAAAAATTAATCGAGGTGTGGTATAATGAATGAAGGTAAGATAGGGAAAGTAGTTCTTAAAAACCTGACTGAAGAAGAGATGGTGGAGTTTATCTTATCTTTGGGCGAGAAAAAGTTTAGGGCAGCCCAGGTTTATTCTTGGGTCTACAAAAACATCAGGGACTTTGATGAAATGAAAAATGTACCTAAGAGTCTGAGGGACAAATTGAGGGAAAAGTCAATAATTGGCAACCTTGATATAGAACTTAAACTAGAGTCAAAGATAGATAATACAAAGAAATATCTTTTTCTTTTAAACGACGGAAATATCATAGAGACAGTCGCTATGGATTATGATAGCAGGCTTACAGTCTGTGTGTCAAACCAGGTAGGATGTCGTATGGGATGTAACTTTTGTGCATCTACAATAGGCGGTCTTTCTAGGCACTTAGAAGCATGGGAAATACTTGACCAGATTATGAAGGTTCAAGAAGACCTGGGCAAGAGGGTGTCTAATATAGTCATGATGGGCAGTGGAGAACCTCTTGACAATTTTGACAACTCTATGAGATTTTTGAAGTTGGTAAATGAAAAAAACGGCTTGAATATAGGTAATAGACATATTACCCTTTCAACGTGTGGTTTGGTAGATAGGATATTGGAACTTGCCGATATGCAGATTCCGATAAACCTTGCGATCTCTCTACATTCTCCATATGATGAAGAGAGAAAGGAAATAATGCCAATAGCCAAAAAATATACGATTAAAGAGTTGATGGATGCATGTAGGTACTACATATCTAAGACTAATAGGAGGGTTACTTTTGAGTATGCCTTGATAAAAGACAAGAACAATACTGATAGGGAGGCTAAGAAATTAGTTGAGCTCTTGAGGGGTATGTTGTGTCATGTTAATTTGATCCCTATTAATCCGATTGCTGAAAGAGACTATGAAAAACCAAACATAGAATACATTAATAAATTCAAAAATTATTTGGATAAAAACAAGATTCCTGTATCGATCAGAAACTCTATGGGCTCTGACATAAGCGGTGCCTGTGGTCAGTTGAGGAGAGACTACAAGGGAACTTCAAAGGAGGAATAGTATGGATTTTGTTTGTACTTCTCATATTGGAATGGTCAGAAAAAACAACGAAGACTATTGCAAAGGGGAGATAATAGAAATAGGTGATGGAAAAGAGATAGGTATATTTGCCATAGCCGATGGTATGGGAGGTCACAATAAGGGTGAAGTAGCAAGCCAGTTGGCAGTTGACAATATCATAGATTTTTTCAATGACAACCTTATACAAAATGATACAGTAAAAATCGAATACATAGATGATATTATAAAGCAGGCATACAATACTGTGAATTCTATGATCTATGAGAAATCTAGAGAAGATATAACGTATGAAGGCATGGGTACAACTCTTACACTTGCAATTGTATACGACAACAAGGCCTATATAGCCAATGTCGGAGATTCAAGATGTTATATTGAAGAGGGTGGCAATCTTAGAAGAGTTACATCTGACCACTCAATTGTAGAGGAGTATATCAAGGCCAATATTATAACAGAAGAAGAGGCTAGGAGCCATCCAGATAGAAATAAGATTACTAGGGCGGTAGGAACTGAGCCGATTGTGGTTGTGGATATCTTTACAGAAGAACTTACTAGCGGACAAAAGCTACTTTTGACTACTGACGGTCTAACTGGTGCTGCTGTGCATGATGATATAGTTAAGGTTTTTGAAGTTGATGAAGCTTTGGACAAGGTAGCTGACAACCTAGTAGACCTAGCAAACCAGTCATCAGGTAAAGATAATGTAACTGTAATAATAGTTGTAGCGTAAGGTGGTGTTATTATGGGAGCAACGGTATTAGGAAATAGATATGAAATCCTTAGAAAAATTGGTGACGGAGGTATGGCCTTTGTATACCAGGCTAGGGATAAGTTATTAAATAGAATAGTAGCAGTAAAGGTACTAAGACCTGAGTTTGTAGATGACCAGGAATTTTTGGTTAAGTTTAAGAGAGAGGCAGAGGCTGTTGCCAGTCTATCTCACCCTAATATAGTGAATGTATATGATGTCGGCGAAGATGGCAAGGTTCACTATATAGTAATGGAGTATGTCGATGGCCAGAACCTAAAAGAGATAATTCAAAATGAAGGTTCTCTTGAAGAATATACTGCTCTAGACATAGCAAAACAGATAGCAAGGGCTCTTGGTGCGGCTCATAGAAACGGTATTATCCACCGTGATATAAAGCCTCATAATATCCTTATATCCAAGGATGGAAGGCAGGTGAAGGTTGCTGACTTTGGTATAGCCAAGGCTGTGTCATCATCAACTATGACGAATATGGGAAGTGTAATAGGGTCTGTCCATTATATTTCACCAGAACAGGCCAAGGGCAAGCACTTGACATCAAATGCAGACCTTTATTCCTTGGGGATAGTTCTTTATGAGATGATAATAGGTAGGGTTCCATTTAGCGGAGACAGCCCAATTTCTATAGCCCTAAAGCATATCAATGAAGAGATTGTATTCTCCAATGAGGAGGTCGTTAGGGTTCCAAAGAGCGTTAGGACAATAATTTCCAAGTTGACTGACAAAAATCCTGATGGAAGATATCAGACAGCTGAAGAGTTAATAGAGGATATAGAGTATGTTGAGAGAAATATAGACCTCAATTATATAAAGGACTACGATTCCTTTGCAACAGCCGATATGGACCACAAGGATCCTACACCTTTCTTTGGTAGAAAGCCTAATGTAAATAGGGATTACGAAGAGTATGACGACGATGATTATGAAGACGAATACTACGAAGATGAGTATTACGATGATGAATATGATGAAGACGAATACTACGAAAATAAGAAAAAGTCCAGAAGAGATAAGAAAAAAGATAAAAAGGATAGAAAAAAGAATAAGAGACAGGAGACACCTCAGTCTAGAAGAAGGCTAAAGATTTTGGCTGCTATATTGATCCTGATACTAATAGGTTATGCGGCTGTTTTTGCAAAATTGATGGGGCTAGGACCATTTTCAAATAGGTCTAACCAGGAGCAAGTTGTTGCCCCTAGTCTACTGAATATGAGCCTTGCAGAAGCACAAAATAAGCTAGATGGTACGGGCATAAAATTGGTTGTTAAATCTGAGGAATATTCTAGTCAAGTTCCTGAAGGTAAAATTATAAGTCAGACTCCTAGCAGTGGATCCAACCTTAATAAGGGAGACTCAATAGAAGTAATAGTCAGTAAGGGGGCTAGTAAGGTTCCAGTTCCTAATGTGATAGGATTAAAGCTAACTCAGGCTGAGAAACTTCTAAACGATAACGGCCTGCTTTTGGGTAATGTCAAATACGAATATAATAGTGCTCCTGAAGGAACGGTTCTAAGTCAGAGTTTGGTAGGTGGATCTAGTGATGAAGGACAGAAGGTATCATTGGTTGTCAGCAAGGGCAAAAAGAAGTCTGAGGAAAAACCAAGCATCATTGAGGAAGGCTCAAATCCATCATACAATCCAAATCCTGATACAGGTTCTACAGGAGGGTCAACTAGGATAGTTGAACCTGACACTAGTGGATCATCAAGAGGATCTTCTTCTAGGGGTTCTAGTGGATCATCAAGTGGAAGCACTTCTAGAGGTTCTAGTGGATCATCAGGTGAAAGTTCATCAGGATCATCAAGTGGTTCTGGCAGTGTTATAGATGATTCTTCCAGAACAGGTTCTGTAGTTGAATAGTAATTAATAAAAGGGCTATCTTAGATAGCTCTTTTTTATATCATACAATCTTTTTATGACATAAAAGAAGTTGGTATTGTATTTAAATTTTATAAGGAGGGACTATGAATAAAGTTGCACTTGTTACAGGAGCGTCTAGGGGGATAGGAAGGCAGATAGCCATAGACCTTTCTAAGGCAGGCTATGAGATAATAATAAACTACAATAAGTCTCATGAAAAGGCCAAAGACCTAGTGGACAAGATAAGATCTAATGGATACAAGGCACAAATTTATAGGGCTGATGTATCTCAGGAAAATCAAGTTATAGAGATGTTTGACTATATATACAAGACATATGGAAGATTGGATCTATTGGTCAATAATGCGGGTGTAGCCCTTGATGGAAGCCTGTTAACTGATACAAGTACAGATGATTGGAATTATGTAATAGATTCTAACCTAAGGTCTGTTTACCTGTGTTCAAGAGAGGCTCTAAAAATCATGCAGCCACAACATGACGGTAAAATAATCAACATAGCGTCAATGTGGGGTGAAGTTGGAGGTTCCTGTGAAGTAATATACTCAGCTAGTAAGGCTGGTGTTATTGGTCTTACAAAGGCCCTAGCCAAGGAGGTTGGTCCATCTGGCATAAGGGTTAACTGTGTATCTCCGGGTGTTATTATGACGGATATGATGGAGGGCTATACAGAAGATGACCTTGCTTGTTTAAGAGATGAAACTCCTATTATGGAGCTTGGCAAGGTAGGAGACATATCGTCAATGGTTCTTTACCTAGCATCAAAAGAGGCAGGATTTATCACAGGGCAAATCATGTCAGTCAATGGTGGTATAGTAATATAGGAATAATAAATATATCTTGGGGCTTATCTAAAGAGATTAATCTATGATATAATTAAGAGATAGGTATAATAGTAGACAAGTTGATATTATTTGAGTAGGAGGATAGGTTTGACAAAAGGAATAATTATTAAGGGTATCAGTAGCTTTTACTATGTACAAGTGGGTGAAGATATCTATGAATGCAAGGCAAGGGGTATATTTAGGAAGAAAAATATGGCACCTCTAGTAGGAGATCGTGTTGTGTTATCCATACTAGATGAAGAAGACAAGAAGGGCATAATAGATGAAATATTGCCTAGAAAATCATATCTAGTTAGACCTCCTATAGCCAATATAGACAAGGTCCTAATCACTTTTTCTGTCAAGGAACCTGTACCTAATCTGTCTCTTCTAGATAGGTTTATAATACTGGCAGAGAGAGAAGAGTTAGAGATTGTAATCCTTCTTACCAAGACTGACCTCGATGAAGACAGGCTTATATCAAATCAGATTAAGGAAGAGTTTGAGTCTATTGGATATCCTGTCATAGATGTATGCGCTAGGACAGGAGAAAATATCGACAGGGTAATAGAAGAAATGGAAGGATGTGTTTCTGTATTTGCAGGCCAGTCTGGAGTTGGAAAGTCTTCTATACTCAATGCTATTGACCCTGAGTTTAACCTCAAGACGGCTGAGATATCTCAAAAGTTGGGTAGGGGTAAGCATACTACAAGACATGCCGAGCTATACAAGATAGGAAAGAATGCAGTTGTTGCAGATACGCCAGGTTTTTCATCTTTTGATGTCAATGAACTTGACCCAGAGGAACTTAGAGAATATTTTGTTGAGTTTGGCGAGTATAGTGATTGTAGGTTTGGTAATAAATGCATACACAAAAATGAGCCGGATTGCGGCGTAAAAGAAGCAGTAGAAAATGGACATATTTCAAAGAGAAGATATGAATCTTATTTACAATTGTTAGATGAAATAAATAATAATGGAAAATTTAGGAGGAAATTATAATGATAAAGTTAGCGCCATCAATATTATCAGCAAACTTTGCTGAACTATTAGCGGATTGTAAGAAGGCTCAGGATGCAGGTTGTGAATACCTACACTTAGATGTTATGGATGGACACTATGTGCCTAATATCACATTTGGACCAGCTGTAATAAAGAGTCTTAGAAAAGATATAGATATGGTATTTGATGCCCACCTGATGATTACAGATCCAGATGCATATATGGATGCACTTGCAGATGCTGGATGTGATATAGTAACTGTACACCAGGAAGCATGTACTCACCTACACAGGACTATACAAAATATAAAATCACATGGCATGAAGGCTGGAGTAGTATTAAATCCAGCAACACCAGTAGAAACTATAAAGCATGTTTTATGTGATGTTGATATGGTACTATTGATGTCAGTAAACCCTGGATTTGGTGGACAGGCATTTATACCAGAAACTATCAATAAGATCAAAGAACTAAAGTCTATGATCGATGAAAGAGGCCTAGAAATAGATATAGAGGTTGACGGTGGTGTCAAGGCTTCTAATATAAAGGAAGTAGTAGACGCAGGTGCCAATATCATAGTTGGTGGTTCATCAATATTCGGACACGATGATATCAACAAGGCTGTAGAAGACCTTAGAAATGCAGCTCAGGGAAAGTAGTTGATCAAATTGGCTAAAGAAAAAAAAGCAAGTTTGTTTTTAAATGGAGAAATAGAGGATATAGATCAAATAAAGTCTAAGTTTGACAAGGAAAATTACGATATCGTAATTGGGGTCGATGGTGGAGCAAATCACCTTCAGAGAATAGGAGCAGTACCAGACTACATAGTAGGAGATCTTGATTCAATTGACAAAGAATCTCTAACTTTTTTTATTGAAAAAGGTACGGAATTTAAGAAGTATCCCAGCAAAAAAAACGAGACAGACACGGAGTTAGCTATATGGTTGGCAAGAGACTTGGGAGCCCAAAGTATAGATTTATACGGGGCTCTTGGAGGCAGAATAGACCATGAAATAGCTAACATACACCTACTGTATTATATTATCAAAAGGGGTTTAAATCCTAGGATATTAGATAAGAATAGAGACTTGTATATAGTAGGAAAAGATCCTCTAGAAATAAGTGGAAAAGCTGGTGATTTGATTTCTCTTATACCCTTGTATGGCGATGCTAAGGGAGTTACACTTGGTGGATTGGAGTATCCACTGGAAAAATATGATATGGAATTTTCAAAACCAAGAGGAATTTCAAATGTAATGATAGGCCAAAAGTGTTCTATAAGTCTTGAAGAAGGATATCTTTTGGCTATAAAGAATGAATTATAAGGAGACTAAATCAATGAAAGTATATACGGTACTTCTGGTAGAAGATGAAAAAGATATAGCCGACGCAGTTGAAGTATACTTACGTAACCAAGGATATGAAGTAATAAAGGCAAGTAACGGGCAAGAAGGTCTAGAAATGATTGAAAAAAATGAAGTCCACCTTGCCATAGTTGATCTTATGATGCCTGTAATGGATGGTACAACAATGATTATGAAGTTGAGGGAAAAGTACGACTTCCCTGTAATAATACTTTCTGCAAAGTCAGAAGAAGTAGACAAGATAATGGGACTTAATATAGGTGCTGATGACTATGTGAACAAGCCATTTAAACCTTTAGAGCTTCTAGCAAGAGTCAACTCACAGCTAAGACGATACACTAAGTATTTAAACCTTGTAAAAGAGGGAGGAGAAGAAAATAAAAATGATGGTATCTATACAATAGGTGGTCTAGAATTAAATGAGCACACAAGAGTTGTAACAGTTGATGGATTGCCAGTAAAGATAACTCCTATAGAATTTAAAATTATAAATCTTTTGATTAAGAATCCAGGTAGGGTATATTCGTCTGAAGAAATATATGAAAAAGTTTGGAACGAAACAGCGATAAGCACTGATACAGTTATGGTACATATAAGGAACATTAGAGAAAAAATAGAACTTGACTCTAAAAATCCTAAATACCTAAAGGTGGTGTGGGGAGTTGGATATAAAATCGACAAAATATAAGAAAATATTTAATAGAATTGATGTTAAAATAAGTAAGACCTACTTTACAGTGTTGGTGAATTTAATAATGGTTTGCTTGACAGCCTTTACCATGTATTCATATTACGGAGTTGAGCTACAACTTGCAAAGACAAAACATTCAAACCCGTTTGACTCGCTTATGTATGCAAATAGTTTGTTCGACTCAAATTATTATCTTAATTACAAGGCTAGCCAAAATGAAAATGATAGAATACAAAGACCAGCGGACTTTTATTTATCTAAATCAACTATTGATAAGCTAGTTGAAAATGTAGATGTTGATTACTATTCTGCAAAGTTAGAAGAGGAAGATATAAAAAATTCATTTGACGAAAGCTTTAAGAGTGTAAGTGACTACATACTTGGCTCAGAAGGGCAACAAAAATATCTCACAATAAATACAAAGACAGGTCACAGAATATCAAATTATAATTTTGATAATAATATCATAGATAAAATACTAGAGTACAAGGACAACCGTAGCAATATGAATACCCACCAAAGGAGAGAGGTCAGTAAGAGTATCAGCGACCACTTGTCTGAAAAGTATAGAAACTATGTGGTCTTGGAGTATGATGATAAGGGCAACTATAAGACTCTATACACATATGGTATAAATGAAGCGAGTTTTAATAACTATTTTTTACAGCTTGAATCTAGAAAAAAATTAGATGAAGTATATATTGTTGATCCAGACCACTATGAAGGGTTTGGTGACTACAGGATAGATCCAATTAAAAACAGGATATTTGTCTACGCTTTACCTAATAATCTTGATATATCTTTTTATGAACCTGAAAACTCTATTTCCTATATTATGTATGACACGGAGAGAGGTGTCTATGATGACTTTGTGAGCTTTCAGGAAAAGATATGTCTAGCTATAATTATAATAACTCTATTAATACCTACAAGCCAATTGAAAAAGTATTGGGGGATATCTACAGGCCTTAAATTGCCACTATTTGTTATACTGTCTGTTGCTACTATAATATACTTTACATTTATTGACAGTGTGCCCAAAGTATATATGTTAAGAGAAACTATAAATGGCAGCATACTCAGGGGCATAATGCAAAGTCGGATTGACCCGACCTGGTATAGGAATATAGTAAATTTTATAAATATAGTATTTTGGTTCTGTTCATATACATTTGTATTCTGTTATGTTGTAATATTCAAGCGATTTGTTGAATATGGTCCTAAGAAATATATCGAAAATAATAGTGTAATCTACTATATTTTATCTAGATACTTCGCAAGGGTTAAGGCATTTATAAATAGTGTTGTATTATTTGATATGAGCAAGAAATATAATAGGTTATGGATTATAGGTATTGTTATAGTATTTGCAGGGGCTACTGTCTTATCAGTAACCAAGTATACAGAACCTCTTCCTTGGGTTATGTCTATTCTTATATTTTTGATACTTATGCTTAGCTATATAAAGGTTGTTTCAAGGCAGATTAAAGATGTAGTAGAGGATTATTCAAAACTCCTTGAGCTTACAGAGTCTATTGCCAAGGGTGACCTAGATAAGGATATAGAAAGCGAGAATATAGGTGTATATAACGAGATTAAGCTACAACTGGTATCTATAAAAGAGGCATACAAGAAATCTGTTCAAGAGGAAATAAGGAGTCAGCAGATGAAAAGTGAGTTGATATCCAATGTATCACATGACTTAAAGACACCTTTGACATCCATTATAACCTATTCAGACCTATTGATGAATATGGATACATCAGGAGATGCTAGAAAATATATAGAGACTATAAATAGGAAATCTGAAAGACTCAAAATTCTTATAGATGATATGTTTGAAATATCTAAGGCTCAAACAGGAAATATAAAGCTAAATTTAAACTACATAAATGTTGTAGAGTTGATGAAGCAGACAGTGGGAGAACTAGAAGACATACTTGCAAATAGGAATATAATGCTGATGACCAAGTATCCGGAATATAAGGTCATACTAGAGTTAGATGGGGAAAAAACCTATAGGGTGTTTGAAAATCTATTGGTTAATATGTCTAAGTATGCTATGCCGAATACCAGAGCCTATGTTGAGATACGAGATGAGGGTGACGAGGTACTTATATCATTCAAAAATATATCTGAGAACTTTATAGATTTTAGGGAAGACGAAATAATTGAAAGATTTATAAGAGGTGATAGGTCTAGAAATACAGAAGGTTCTGGTCTAGGACTATCTATTACTAAATCTTACGTTGAGCTTCAAAAGGGTGCTATAGAGATTGTATTGGATGCAGACCTATTTAAAGTAAATATCAGGTTTAAAAAAACAATCGATGATTTAAATAATAAAAAATAATTATAAAAGAGGTGCTAGTTCAAAAAATGGACTAGCACCTCTTTTATAAGTGATATATTATTTATATTGATAAAGAATAGATTTGATTAATTTTAATATTTAAAGCCATAAGGTATTTAATCAATTACCATATGCTTGATTTTGTTTAGAATGTAAAAAAAGGTGTCCTGTGGACACCATTTTAATTTACTATGCTCTTTCAACTTTTCCTGAACGTAAACATCTTGTACAAACAGAAACTCTCTTTGGAGTACCATCCTCTACGATCTTAACATTTCTTAAGTTTGCTGACCAACTTCTCTTGTTATGCTTGTTTGAGTGAGATACCTGGTTACCAGATACTTTACCCTTACCGCACACGCTACATACCTTTGACATTGAGCACACCTCCTTAATACTATAATATTAAGCCTAAAAACATAATTAATAATATCATAAGAGGTTGAAAAAATCAAGTATAAATTGCATTAATATGAATTTTTCTGTATAATAGGAGGTAGGTAACAAGTATATGAGAAAAAGTTCGATCAAAATATTGAATTAAAAGCTTTTATATATTAATATAAGATATATGTACACTATTAGGAGGTAAGGCATGAGTTCACTAGTAAGTAATAAATTAGGAAAAATAGAAATAGACAAGCATGTATTAGCCCAGCTTACTTATAAGGCTGCTACAGAAAGTTACGGTTTGGTCGGATTTTCTTCAAAGTCAAAGGGAATAGTTGAGTTATTAAAGGGAGAAAATGCTACTAAGGGTGTAAACATAGTAGAATTAAACGAAACAGAAGTTGATATTGAAATATTTGTAATATTACAGTATGGAACTAATATAACTACAGTTGCAAATAATATAATAGAGAGAATAAAGTATACTGTTGAGACTTATTCGGGCGTAAAGATTAACCAGGTTACTGTAAGCGTTCAGGGAATAAGAGTTAAGTAAACAGGAGGAGAGAAATGAATCAAAGTATAAATGGTAAATTATTTAGGGAGATGTTTGTGTCGGGAGCTAATAACCTTAAAAATAACAAGGACTTGATAGACAAACTAAATGTATTCCCTGTACCAGATGGGGATACTGGTACTAATATGTCGATGACGATATCATCTGCTATTAGAGAACTAAATAATTTAAAAAATGATAATCTGACAGAAGTAGGAAAGACCCTGTCAAAGGGATCTTTGATGGGAGCCAGGGGTAATTCAGGAGTTATCCTTTCTCAGATTATCAGGGGTATGGCTTCTTCAATGGAAGGCAAGAAAGAATTAGGAGTTGAAGACCTAGCTAAGGCTTTAAAGTCAGGTGCAGATACTGCCTATAAGGCTGTTATAAAGCCTATAGAGGGTACAATTCTGACAGTTGTTAGAGAGTCAGGAGAATTTGCTATATTAAATGCACATAAGTTCAAGACTGTATCTGAACTTATGGAGGCAGTTGTAATGGAAGCTGAGGCATCACTAGAGAGGACTCCTAATCTTCTGAAAAACTTGAAGGATGCTGGGGTTGTTGATTCAGGTGGTAAGGGTCTAGTATGCCTTTATGAAGGTATGCTATTTGCTATTAAGGGACAGCCAGTAGAGCTATTGGATGCTCAAGATGAGTCCTCTAAGCCAGCACAGGTTGGTCTTATGAGTGATTCAGCTCAGAATGCCGATATAAAATTTGGATACTGTACTGAGTTCATACTTGAATCGGACAAGGTTGAAGAAGATACTATAAGAGACATTATGCTAGGATATGGGGATAGTTTGGTTGTTGTAGGCTATGACGGAATGATTAAGGTTCACGTTCATACCAACAATCCAGGAAATGCCCTACAGGAGGCTCTAAAGTTTGGTCAGTTGGTGACTATAAAAATAGAAAATATGAGACTTCAGCACAACAACACAATTATACCTGATGAAGAACAAGAGCAGGCTATAGAGGGTGTAAGGATTGAACAAGCATCTAGCGTTAAGGAAGCTGCCGGTCAGCAGGAAAAGAAAAAGTATGGATTTATAACTACGACAATGGGTAGGGGTCTAGCTGAAATATTTGAAGAGTTTGGAGTAGATATAGTAATAGAGGGTGGACAGACGATGAACCCATCTACAGAAGACTTTATGAATGCAGTTGGGGCTGTAAATGCTGAGCATATATTTATCCTACCAAACAACTCGAATGTTATAATGGCTGCTAACCAGGCTAAGGAGCTTTCAGACAAGGATGTATATGTAGTTCCTACAAAAAATATACCTCAGGGTATATCAAGTCTTATAAACTTTGAGCCGGATGCAAATCCAGAAGATAATATGGCTAGATTTATGGAGTCAATTAGTATGGTCAAGTCAGGCGAAGTAACATTTGCTGTAAGAGACACTATAATGGATGGAATAGAAGTTTCAGAAGGTGACATTATAGGTATAACTGCTAAGAAGCTTGTAGATTCTGGCAAGGATGTAAACGAAGTTACTAAGAAACTGATCAAGTCTATGGTGGACGAAGATTCAGCCATAGTTACTATTTACTATGGAGAAGACGTAGAAGAAGATAGTGCTAGATTGTTTGCTGAAATTATTCAGGATGAGTTTGATGATTTAGATGTAGAACTATATTATGGTGGCCAGCCATTATATTACTATCTAATTTCAGTTGAATAGACTATATTAAGGATGGAGCTGCTTTAAGGTGGCTCCTTTTTTATAGGGAGGAATGTATATGTACAGTGTATTAAATGAAAAAATACAATATATCAAGGGTATTGGCCCCAAAAAAGCTGACAAGATGTCAAAGCTAGGTATATTCACCATAGAAGATGCCCTTTTCTACTTTCCAAGACAGTTTGAGGACCGTTCTAGGGTAAAGAAAGTTTTTCAACTAGAGGATGGCGAAAAAGTAACCATAGAAGTAAAGATAGAGAGGATCAGCTCTAGCAGGGTAAGAAAGCTCAGTATAACTGAATTATTTGTAAAGGATGATACCAAGGCCTGTAAGCTTGTTTTCTTCAACAAGGGCTATCTTAGAAATACCTTTAGGGTGGGTGATGAGGTCAAGGTCTTTGGTACTGTTAAGATAAGGCCTACAGGTATTGTAGAGATGCACAATTGTGAGATAGAATACGACAAGCTAGACAAGAATACAGGAATAATAATACCGGTCTACAAGCTATCTAATGGTGTTACAAACAAGGATGTCATGGGCATGATCAGGAATATTTTTGAGATGCCGGATATCAAGATCAAGGAATACCTGCCACAATGGATCATAGACAAGTACAACCTATGCGATATCAACTTTGCTATTAAGAGTATGCATTTCCCTGAGAAAAAAGAAAATATCAAGATAGCAATGTTCAGGCTTATATTTGAAGAGCTCTTATTTTTACAGTTGGGCTTGTTCACTATAAAGGGTGACAATAGGATTGCTAGTGGCATCAGTCAGCCTGTTCACAAGGACCTAAAGGCTATTGAAAATGGTCTAGGATTCAAGTTGACACGTGCCCAACAAAGAGCCTATGATGATATCCTAAGGGATATGGAGTCAGGCAAGGTCATGAATAGGCTAGTCCAGGGTGATGTGGGATCTGGCAAGACTGCTGTTGCCCAACTTGCCTTAGCGAATACAGTACTAAATGGATATCAAGGAGCCTATATGGCACCTACCGAGATATTGGCCAACCAGCATTTTGAGTCATTTCTTGACTTTTTTAAAAATACACCAATAAGGGTAGAACTACTTACGGGGAGCGTATCCAAGAAAAGATCTGAGGATATAAGGGAAAGACTAAAAAATGGAGAGATAGACATTTTAATAGGTACCCATGCCCTTATAGAGGACAAGGTAGAGTTTAATAAGCTAGGACTTGTAATTACGGATGAACAGCATAGGTTTGGTGTTAGGCAAAGGGGTAGGCTGACTGCCAAGGCCCTTAGTCCAGATGTCTTAGTTATGACGGCTACACCTATACCTAGGACCCTTGCTCTTATTCTGTATGGAGACATGGATATATCTATTATAGACGAGTTGCCTCCAGGGAGACAAAAGATAGATACAATAGCTGTTTACGAGGACAAGAGGGATATATACTATGAGAGAAATATAAGAAAAGAAGTAGAGATGGGCCACCAGGTATATGTTGTATGTCCCTTGGTTGAAGAGAGTGAAGTATTGGATGTCAAGTCTGTCACAGAGGTATATGATGAACTCCAGTATAGGTTTTTTACAGACCTTAGAATAGGTCTATTGCACGGTAAGATGAAGCCATCAGAAAAAGATGAAGTCATGGAGGCGTTTAAAAACCATGAATTAGATATTCTGGTTTCAACTACTGTTATAGAGGTTGGGGTCAATGTGCCTAATGCCACTATTATGGTTGTAGAAAATGCAGAGAGGTTTGGACTTGCTCAGCTCCACCAGTTAAGAGGACGAGTAGGAAGGGGCAAATCCAAGTCGTATTGTTGCTTGATATACAAGTCAAGATCAGATGTCTGCAAGAAAAGGATGGATATAATGGAAGAGACCAATGACGGTTTTGTAATATCTGAAAAAGACCTTGAAATAAGGGGACCTGGAGACTTCTTTGGGACTAGGCAGCATGGTCTTCCTGAACTTAAGGTTGCAAACCTATTTAAACATATCAAGATACTTAGGATGGTTCAGCTAGAAGCCAGGGAGATATACAGTAAGGATCCAGGATTAGATTTTATAGAAAACAAAGGATTGAGGCAAAATATAGAAAAAATGTTTAAAAATATTGGTGAAAATATATCTTTATAAGTATATTACCTAGTTAAAAGGGTCTTATTGTGATAAAATATAGGAGTACAGTTTAATTATTAATAGGAGGTATTTTAATGAGAGTTATTTCAGGAAGTGCCAGAGGACTTAAGTTAAATACTCCAGAAGATTATGACATAAGACCTACTACTGATAGGGTTAAGGAGTCAATGTTTAACGTTATATCTCCGTATGTCTATGATGCAGAGGTTCTAGATCTTTTTTCTGGAAGTGGAGCTCTTGGTGTAGAGGCCTTATCAAGGGGAGCAAGCCACGTTTATTTTTGTGACAAGGATCCGAAAAGTATTGGTGTTACAAAATCAAATATATCCAAGACTAAGTTTGAAGCTAGGTCTACAGTGATACTTGGTGACTACTTAAAGGCCATTAGCAATATTTCTTCCAAAAAAGAGAAGATGGATATAATATTTATAGATCCGCCATACTATAAGGGTTTGTTTGGCGAGGTACTAAAAGAGATTGTAGACCAAGGCATACTAGAAGAAGATGGGATATTGGTAGTGGAGCATGACTATCAAGTGGCTATCGAAGAAGTAGATGGTCTTAATATCATAAAAAATAAGAAATACGGAAAAACAGCGGTAACAATTTATGGTTTGGAGGACGAAGATGAGTAAATCCATAAAGGCAATTTTTGCAGGGAGTTTTGATCCTGTCACAAATGGGCATGTAGATATTATAGAAAGAGCTTCCAAGCTATTTGACGAATTGAAAATTGGAGTTTTAATTAACCCAAATAAAAATAGTCTTTTTACAATAGAGGAAAGAATGAATTTAATAAAAGAGGCCACTTGTCATATTGACAATGTTGAAATAATATTTTTCGAAGGTCTTTTAATAGATTATTGTAAGCAAAATGATATAAGTGTATTGGTTAGGGGTGTAAGGTCTGCAGCTGATGTAGACTATGAGCTACAGATGGCCCATATGAATAAGGAATTATGTACAGATATTGAAACAGTCATATTGCCTACTAATACCAAATATTCTTTTGTTAGTTCATCATTGATAAAAGAAGTACTACACTTTAATGCAGAAATAAAAAATTTAGTTCCGGCTTGTGTTTTAAGAGAGTTGTCAAAGAAAAATAACAAAAAAGACAAGTAAGAAAAACAGGCAGGACGTGTTAATTATATAAGTCAAACAAATAAGCCATATTGATGATATGGCTAGTAAGAAATGGATTAACTGGAGGTCAGTATGAGCGAAAATATAAAAATAATGGACATAATTCATGATATGGAGATTATACTCGATGAAGCAAGTGGTTTTCCACTTTCAAAAAAAGTAGGTATAGATAAGGAAGAATTTTTGGACCTACTATCAGAACTAAAAGATGCCCTACCTTTTGAACTTGAAACTGCCATAAATATTATCAAGGAACAGGATGCAATACTTGAAGCTGCCAGAAATGACGCCAAGTTCTTGCTTGATGATGCTAAGCGTGAAAGAGATCAAAAATACAAGGAATGTAATGAAGAAATAATAATAAAAAATAAGCAAGTAGACTCTGAAATAGAAAATATGATGAAGGAAGCTACTATTAGGGCTGAAGAATTGGTATCAGAAAATAGGATAACTAAGGATGCTAAGGCTAGGTCTGAAAGGATGATAAAGGAAGCTACTGAGTATACTAGAAACCTAAGAGATGGTGCTAGAAGTTACTCAATAGAACTCCTAGACACTGCTGAATCTACTTTGGCAGAGCTTCTTGCAGAAGTGAGAAACAACAAGTCACAGCTGTAATAAATATAAATTATAGAATATTTTATATAGTTAAAGGGGAATACTGATGAAAATTGGGGGAATAATTGCGGAATACAATCCGTTTCACAATGGACACAAGTACCATATTGAAGAATTTAAGGAAAAATCATCTTGTAGTCACTTGGTTGCAGTTACTAGCGGTAACTTTGTTCAAAGAGGTGGTCCAGCCATAGTTGACAAGTACACTAGGGCTAAGATGGCCTTGGATAACGGTGTTGACCTAGTATTAGAAATGCCTGCCTATTATGCAACTCAGACAGCGGAAATATTTTCTAGAGGGGCTGTTATGACTTTAGAAGCCCTAAACTGTGTAGATAGTTTTTGCTTTGGGTCAGAACATGGAGAGATTGACAAGTTAAAAGAGGCAGCTGCCATTTCAATGGGTATCAGTGGTGACTACGAAGTTAGCCTTAGAAAAAACATAGAAGAAGGTATGCCATTTGCTGTAGCTAGGGAGATGGCAGTAAGAGAATATATGGATGAGGTACCAAGTGACTTTTTCAAGGGGTCAAACAATATCTTGGCAATAGAGTATCTAAGGGAACTTATAAGACTTGATTCAAAGATGGAGCCAATTACAATTAGAAGGATGAGTGCTGGTCACAATTCTAGGGAAGTAAGTGGTGATATATCATCTGCTACTGCTATTAGAAAGGTCTTGAATGGACTTGAGTTGCGTGAGAATGTAATGAATACAAAGGACAAGCGTGACTTCTTAAGGAAGATTTCAATTATTGAAAATAGTGTTCCAAAGACCATATATTTTGAGTTGATAGACATGATATCTAAGGAAATGTATCCGCTTGACAATGAGGACTTTTTCAGTGAAATAAGAACTTGTGTAATAAGAAATGAAGGCACACTTCACAATTATTTTGAGGTAAAAGAAGGGCTTGAAAATTCTATAAGAAAGACTGTTGTCAGGGCACCTAGATTTGACGATGTAGTTGCAGAATTGAGGTCTAAAAGATATACTTCATCAAAGATCAGAAGATGTTTGTTCAATATCCTACTAGGTGTAAAAGATAGAGATATGGACATTGCCAAGAATTTAAAGCAATTGCCATATGTTAGGGTGTTGGCTCTTAATGATAAGGGTAGAGAAATACTAAAAAAGATTAAAGAAGTATCTGACGTAGACGTAGTGTCTAGTCCAGCTAAGGCAAAGCTTACGGATTCTTATATTGAAAATCCAGTCTACAAGATGTTGTTTGATTTTGATCTTAGGTCTTCTAGTATCTACTACCAAAAATACTACAGTAACCACAGAGAACAGTTGGAGAATGGTGAGGTAGATTATTTCAACCTTATAACCAGGTTGGAACAAAAAAATGATATTGACTAGGTATGGCAATCTAATTTGAAATAGTCCTAGTAATATATATACAATGAATTATACATGGAGGTAATTATTAATGAAAGTTTTGGTATTAAATTGTGGTAGTTCATCATTGAAGTATCAGTTAGTTGATATGGACAATGAGGCTGTACTTTGCAAGGGGTTAGTTGAGAGAATAGGAATTGAAGGATCTATCCTTAAGCATGAAAAGGACGGTATGGAAGGTAAGCATATCGTTGAAGAACCAATGAAGGACCACAAGGATGCGATAGGACATGTACTAAGTGCAGTAGCTGACTCAAAAGTTGGTGCTGTAAAGGAAATGTCAGAAATAGATGCTGTAGGTCATAGAATAGTACACGGTGGAGAAAAGTTTGCTTCATCTGCAGTACTAACTGATGAAGTAGTAGCAGCTATAAAGGATTGTAGCGATCTTGCTCCTCTACACAACCCAGCTAACCTAATGGGTGTAGAAGCTTGTAAGGCTATACTTCCAGATGTACCAATGGTAGCTGTATTTGATACAGCCTTCCACCAGACTATGCCTAAGAAGTCATTTATGTATGGTCTACCACATGAATTATACACTAAGCATGGTGTAAGAAGATATGGATTCCACGGTACATCTCACCTATACGTTTCACAGAAGGCTGCTGAAATGTTAGGCAAGAAGCCAGAAGAAGTTAAGATAATAACTTGCCACCTAGGTAACGGTGCATCTATAACTGCAGTAGATGGTGGAAAGTCAGTTGATACATCAATGGGTCTTACTCCACTTGAAGGTCTAATCATGGGAACTAGATGTGGTGACATAGATCCAGCTATAATACCTTTTGTAATGAAGAAGGAAGGTTTAGATGCTGATGGTGTCGACAAGCTAATGAACAAGGAGTCAGGAGTATACGGTATGACTGGTATATCTTCAGACTTTAGAGATATAGAAGATGCTGCAGCTGAAGGTAACGAACTAGCTATCAATGCCCTAGATGCTTATGCTCAGAGAGTAAAGAAGTACATAGGTGCTTACGCTGCTGAAATGAATGGTGTAGATGCTATAGTATTTACAGCAGGTCTTGGAGAAAATGGTATAAGCATGAGAGAGAAGATCTGTGCTGACATGGACTTCATGGGTATCAAGCTAGATGCAGAAAAGAACAATGTAAGAGGTAAGGACAGAGTAATCTCAGCTGATGATTCTAAGGTTAAGGTATTATTAATACCAACAAACGAAGAATTAATGATAGCTAGAGATACACTAAGATTGTCTAAGTAGTAGAGTATATTTAGGACCCGTACTAACGGGTCCTGATATATAAATTATCCAGATTCCTCCTCTTGTCTTATGAGAATTTACAATTGTAGCTTCTATCTTTAAAAAATCAGCTATTAGCTAGAATTGTAGATTAAAACTATTGACAAAAAAAAACTTGGAATGTATAATGGATAGGTAATGTTTTTAGAGGTGATAGTTATGATGTTAAATATTGATTCTCTTAGTAATAAAAGTAGAGATCATATTGATTTTTCTATTGTTGATGAAAATTCTGAATTGGATTTTGGTCAAGGAGAGTTGAGATTGACGTCACCTATTCGTCTAGAGGGTAGGGTTGAGAGGACTGGTAGAAACTTCTTATTGAAGATGAAGGTCTCTTTTGACTATATTGATAATTGTGCTAGATGCCTAGTTGATGTTGAAAGTGCACTTGATTATGATGTAGTTGCCTACTTGATGAGAGATGAATATGACGAAGGTGAATATGAGGATGTGGATGTATTTTCAATTGATTCCAGCGAGGTTGACCTCTTGGATATTGTAAATGCGACATTGACGAGTAATTTACCACCAAAAGTAATATGTAGCGAAGACTGCAAAGGTATATGTTCAGGCTGTGGAGTCAACCTAAACTTGCATGAATGTGAGTGTCCGGTAGATGATACAGAAGATGATGACATTGACCCTAGATTTGCTAAGTTAAAAGAATTGTTAAAATAGAGTAAGGAGGTGTCTTCATGGCAGTACCAAAGCGTAGAACATCTAAATCTAAAAAGAATATGAGAAGAGCGTCTAATTCAAAGATGGTTCCAGCTGGTTTTGTAGAGTGTCCACAGTGTCACGAACCAAAGCTTCCACACAGAGTGTGTCCAACTTGTGGATCATACGATGGTAAGGAAGTAGTATCAGTTGACTAATTAGATTTAGTAAAAAAGAGAATGTTAGGTAGCGTAGATTTTTATCTACGCTATTTTTGCGTACTTATAAAAGATAAAAAGTCTAAAAATTATATATTTTAATGTGTATAGGAACTTTAATATGGTATTATATGTAATAAAGGCAAAGTATGGATGATACATAGTTAGTTGTTTGCAAAGAATATAAAGAAGATTAGGAAGAGATACTTGTACGATTGCTACTATCATGCTAGGTGGATGTGTTTTATTAATATATTATTAAGGAGGTAATGCTATGTTTATCAAAGAAAAAGAAAGAATCTATATGAATAATGAAGAAGGTCAGATGGTTGCTGAGGTAACCTTTCCTGAAGTAAGAGAAGGAGTCAATAATATTAACCATACTTTTGTTGACGGATCTTTAAGAGGTCAGGGAATAGCAGGCAAGCTAATGAAAGAGGCAGTTGATACAATTAGGGCTAATGGTAACGAGATTGAGGCATCATGCACATATGCAATTAAATGGCTTGATAAGGAAGGTAAATAGGATAATTTTAATAAATGCTAGTGTGATACTATTACATCTTTTTCCAATTAACACCTCTAGTCCCCTACAATACCCCTAAATATGGTATAATTATAGTATGAAAGTTAATGGAGGTAATCATGAAAATAGTTATAGATGGAATGGGTGGAGATAATGCACCACAGGCAGTTGTAGAAGGGGCTTGTATGGCTGTTAATGAATATGGTGTAGATATCATCATAACTGGTGACAAGGACCAGATTGAAAATGAATTAAAAAAGCATAACTGCGACAAGTCAAAGATAGAGCTTGTACATACAACTCAGGTAATTACAAATGAAGAAAAGCCTGTCTCAGCTATCAGGAGAAAGACTGATTCTTCTATGGTGGTTGCCCTAAAGATGGTCAAGGACAAGAAGGCTGATGTAGTAATCTCAGCTGGTTCTACTGGGGCCCTTTTAAGTGGCGGTGTATTCGTTGTAAAGAGGATTAAGGGTATTTCTAGACCTTGTATATGCTCTAGCATACCTACTATAGATGGTGGATATGTCATGCTATCGGATACAGGGGCAAATGTAGATTGTAATGTTGAGAACCTACATGATTTTGCTATAATGACAGATATTTATGCCAAGAGGGTCATGGGGATTGAAAATCCTAGGATAGCCCTAGCCAATATAGGTACTGAAGAGGCCAAGGGTAATGACCTTGTCAAGAAGTCTTTTGAAGACTTATCTGAAGAAAAATCTATCAATTTTATAGGCAATATGGAAACTAGGGAAATCCTAAATGGTGTATGTGATGTAGTTGTTTGTGATGGATTTATAGGCAATATCATCCTAAAGACCCTAGAGGGAACTGTTATATCATTATTAAAGACCCTAAAACAGGCTATGATGTCTACAACAAAGTCTAAGATAGGAGCCCTACTGATGAAGTCTGAACTAGTAAAGGTCAAGGACCTACTTGACTATACTGCAGTTGGTGGAGCACCGTTTTTGGGAGTTGAAGGTGGGGTCATAAAGGCACATGGTTCTTCAAATGCAAGGGCAATAAAGAATGCTATCAGACAGGGTATAGCCCTACATGAGGGTAATGTTGTCAATGAAATAAAAACATATATTGAAAATATGGGTGATAAAGAAGCATAGACTGATCTTATATAAGGAGCGTTGGATATGGAAAACAAGTATACACAAGTAGATACAGAGTTGGATATGAAATACCTTAGGTTGTTGTCTAGTCGCTATCCTACTATTTCAAAGGCCAGCACAGAGATAATAAATTTGGAGGCAATACTAAATCTTCCTAAGGGGACTGAGCATTTTCTATCTGATATACATGGTGAGCATGAGCCTTTTATCCATGTATTAAAGAACGGTTCAGGTGTTGTTAGAAGAAAGATTGACGAGCTGTTCTCCGACACTATGATGGAGTCTGAAAAGAGTACGCTTGCAACCTTGGTATATTATCCAAATAGCAAGCTAGAGCTTATTAGAAAGACTGAACAAAATATGGACGAGTTTTATAGGATATATATCTACAGGCTAGTTGAGCTTTGTAAGTATTGTTCTAGTAAATATACAAGGTCCAAGGTTAGAAAGTTGCTACCTGAAGAATATTCCTACATTATAGAGGAACTATTACACGAGCATAGAAAGAGTGAGCACAAGGAAGAATACTACGAGTCTTTAATAGATACTATTATAGATTTGGGTCAGGCACAGGACTTTATAGTTGCCATATCCAAGTCTATACAGAGGTTGGTAGTTGATAGGTTGCACATAGTAGGAGACATATATGATAGGGGGCCTAGGCCTGACCTTATCATTGATAGGTTGATCAAACACCACTGTGTTGATATCCAGTGGGGCAACCACGATATTCTGTGGATGGGGGCAGCTGCAGGTGAGAAGACTTGTATAGCCAACGCTGTTAGAATATCTTCTAGGTACGCTAATTTGGATGTACTTGAGGATGTCTACGGTATCAACCTTTTGCCTCTTGCAACATTTGCATCTGCCGTTTACAAGGACGACCCTTGTAAGGAGTTTATACCAAAGGTTGACAAGGATGAGTTCAATACCAGGGAAATATCCTTGATAGCCAAGATGCACAAGGCCATATCAATAATCCAGTTCAAACTTGAGGGTGAGATTATATCTAGACATCCTGAGTATGAGATGGACCACAGGTTGCTCCTTGACAAGGTTGACTATGAGTCAGGTATCATAACTATTAAGGGTAAAGAGTATGACCTAGTCGATAGAAATTTCCCTACGATTGATCCAGCTAGTCCTTTTAGGCTTACTGGTGAGGAGCATGATGTTGTAGACAAGCTAGTCAGATCATTCTCAATGAGTGATAAATTACAAAAGCATATTAATTTTTTGTTCTCAAAGGGATCAATATATCTTAAGTACAATGGAAACCTATTAATACATGGTGGTGTTCCCCTAAATGATGATGGCAGTTTTATGTCCATGGAACTAGAGGGGCAGAGATATTCTGGCAAGGCTTTGCTGGACAAGATGGAAGCCCTTGTTAGAGAGGGTTATTATGGTTCTGACGGTAGCAAAAAAGACTACGGAAGAGACCTATTTTGGTACTTGTGGACAGGCAAGTGTTCATCCCTGTTTGGTAAAGATGATATGACTACCTATGAAAGGTATTTTATAGAGGACAAGGAGACCCACAAGGAGAACAAGAACCCTTATTTCACACTTAGGGAAGATATGGATATATTGAAGCATATATTTGATGAGTTTGATATGGATTTTGAAGAAGACCATATCATAAATGGACACGTTCCTGTAAAGTTTAAGAAGGGTGAGAGCCCAGTCAAAGCCCAGGGCAAGGTATTTGTAATAGATGGTGGATTCTCAAAGGCCTACCAGTCCAAGACGGGTATGGCTGGCTATACATTGATATACAACTCAAGGCACCTAAAGCTAATAGCCCATGAGCCATTTACATCCAAGGAAGATGCAGTAGCAAATGGAAGGGATATTATATCTTCTACAGTCCTAGTAGAGCACAAGTCCAGTAGAAAGAAGATCAAAGATACAAATGACGGTAAGCAATTACAGGAGACTGTAGAGGACTTAAAGAAGCTACTTGTAGCCTATAGGAGTGGTTTGATAAAGGAAAAATAGTTTGCAAAAATCCCTGTGATTTGGTATTATGTAGGGAGAAGTTATTAACGGAGGTGTAACATGGAAAATTTAGGACAAGTAAAAATATCTAATGATGTTATCCAGACTATAGCTGGTTTTGCAGCATTAGAAATAGAAGGAATTGACACATCAACATCATTTACAGATAAATTATTCAGAAATAACGGAATAAAGGTAGAAATCCAGGAAGACCAGGCTGAGATATCGATGGTTCTTTCTGTAAAGTACGGAGAAATAATACCAGAAGTATGCCAGAAGGTTCAGGAAAATATCATAAACGCAGTAGAAACAATGGCAGGTCTAAGGGTATCACAGGTTAACATTAGGGTTGAAAGTGTTGACGTAAAAAAGGAAAGAGAAAAGAAAGATAATGAGTAATAGGGATATAATAATACAGAGAAAAGTATCAAGAGAACTATTTATGAAGTTCTTGTACCAGGAAGCTGTACTAAAGTCTGACTGGTCTGATTTAAAAGCAAAATTTGAAGAATTTATACCTTCAGTTCAGGACGATGCAATGGAAATACATAATTCACATGGCGGTAGGGAACTTGACCTACTAGAAATGCCAGGAGATCTTTTATTGGATGCATCATACTTGATGGATATGGTAGTTGCTTTTGATGCCAATAGAGAAGAGATAGATTCAAATATTAACAAGTTTGCAAGAAAATGGACTATTGACACCCTACCAATAGTCGATGTTGCAATACTTAGGATGGCTATTACGGAAATTCTGTACATGATAGATATACCAGACGGTATCTCTTGTGATGAAGCCGTAAATTTAGCTAAGAAGTATTGTGATGACGGAGCCTACAAGTATATAAATGGTATACTTGGTAGTGTAGTAAACGACAAATAATATTATATAATATAATAACATCGTGTAGTATCAAAAAGACCCTCAGATTTTCTGGGGGTCTTTTTGAGTATGACGGGCATGCCGTCAGTCTGTGGTGAAAGTCCACGTAGGGCGT
>OHAU01000485.1_pt1 | contig 56450 bp, 53 predicted proteins | sample 1577181 | NCBI WGS metagenome assembly OHAU01 (sample SAMEA3541472, study PRJEB24748) | human gut metagenome | biome: human gut; feature: human-associated habitat; material: faeces | place: China | collected 2012 | reverse complement strand
AGATACCAGCCGCAAAATCCGAGCGGTGCAGAAGTCCAAGGGCGAGCGCGGTGTGCCGCTGACAGTCAATGTGCCGTATGGTTATCTGAAAGACCCGGAAAAACCAACCCGCTGGAAGATTGATCCGGTTGCCGCCGATGTGGTGAAACGCATCTTTTCCATGTGCATGGAGGGCAGAGGTCCGCAGCAGATTGCAAACCAACTGAAAGCGGACAAGGTGTTGACGCCAACTGCCTACAAGACATTGCAGGGGATCAAAAGCCCCAACAAGAAACCGGAATATCCGTATGGCTGGGGTGACAGTACGGTTGTCAGGATTTTGGAACGGCGGGAATACACGGGCTGCACCGTCAACTTCAAGACCTACACCAATTCCATCTGGGACAAGAAGCAGCGGGAAACACCTGTAGAGAAACGAGTGATCTTCCCCAACACGCATGAGCGCATTATCGACGATGATGTGTTTGAAAAGGTGCAGGAAATTCGTCAGCAGCGGCACCGAATGACCCGTACGGGAAGAAGCAGCATTTTCTCCGGACTTGTTTACTGTGCGGACTGCGGCTCTAAAATGCTGTATGGTTCGTCCAACAACGGCGATTTCGAGCAGGACTTTTTCGACTGCTCCCTGCACCGCAAAAGCAAAGAAAAGTGCAATGGGCATTTCATCCGCGTCAAAGTCTTGGAGCGGCTGGTTCTCAAGCACATTCAAGCGGTCATGGGGTATATCCTGCGGCATGAGGATTATTTCCGCACGATCATGGAGGAGCAACTCCGCGTGGAGAGCCGTGAGCAAATCCGCATCCGCAGAAAGCGTCTGGAAAGCAACGAACGTCGCATTGCCGAGCTGAAAAGACTGTTCATCAAGATTTACGAGGACAACGCCAGCGGGCGGCTGACGGATGAACGCTATGATATGCTGAGCCAGACCTATGAAGCGGAGCAGAAGCAGTTGGAAGCGGAAGCGATCACCTTGCAGCAGGAGATTGAAGTACAGGAACGACAGAACGAAAACCTTGAAAAGTTCATTCAGAAAGCGCACAAATATGTCGGCATTGAAGAATTGGACGGCTATGCGCTGCGTGAGCTGGTGTCTGCTATCTATGTGGATGCGCCGGACAAGTCCAGCGGCAAGCGGGTACAGCACATCCACATCAAGTACGACGGGCTGGGCTTTATCCCTCTGAATGAGCTGATGAAAAAGGAAACGGCGTGACCGAAGTCACGCCGCCCCTTGAAAACACAAGGTTTTCACCATTTTTTAATTTTACTGTTTTACGACCACCCGGCCTTTGGAATGCGGTGTTTTTTCCGAATTTATTAAAGCTCCTGCTTCATGTTGCCGATCTCCATCTGAGCCTTGGCAAGTCTTTCGAGGGCTTCAAGGTCACCGGAGGTAGCCTCCTTGGACATTGCAGCGCGTCTCTCAAGCAGTTCTTCGTACATCTTCTCCTTCTTCTTTCCGCTCAGATCGTAGAAGAGCATCGGGATGATACTGATCATACCGGTAAGGAAGGGGACGATTGTAAACATTGCGAACAGTCCGAACTTTGTCTCGTCGGTCTGCGCGGTGCCTCTGACATATCTTGTCAGGTCGTAGCCGATGAGCTGTTTGATATAGTTGGAAATGTATCTGCTGAAAATACTGGCAAGCTTTGACGCAAGACCCTGGGCAACGCTTGTCATGCCCTCGGTTCTGTAGCCGTTTTTCCATTCGCAGTAGTCCATTGCTTCGTTGTACATTTCCGTCGGGATTATGCGGCGTACTCCGTAGAAGATCATGAATATGGTCTCCCAAAGCATCATTGCGATACCCATAACCCAGATGTTTTTGTAGAGTCCGTGCTTCTTTCCGCCGATACAGCCGACGAGGAACACGGGGACGAGCAGAATTCCGTCTATCTTGTTTCCTATAATATAGAGGAAGCGGCTCGAGAAATGCCGCCTGAACCACGGCACGGCCATATAGCTGAACGGGTTGATAATAGCGCCGGGGATACCGGTTATAAGACCGAGGGAAGCGAAGTTAAGAACATCGATATAGTAGTCCTGCTTACTTCCGCCGACGGCGAAGCTTCCGAGAATCTGCGAAAGGGTCATCAAGAGAATCGGCTTGTTGTTGATTATCGACTTGATACTCGCCTTGACGCTCGGCGTCTCGACCGACTGCATAACTCGCTCCTTACATATAAGGAAGAACCACAGAGCGCCGGCGCCCGCCACGATAGCGGTGAACAGGCCCATGCCGACAAACATCTTCTCATACGAAATATTTATCTTGTCTCTGCTTATGAGGTCGAGCATGACAGTCATTATCTGCTCAGGCAGTTTTTCTCCGAGAGCGCCCGAAACAAAGTCCGCGATAGTTATCAGTCGCGTTCTGTCAACCGGATGCGGAGTTATCGTCGCTCTGATGCCGTTCTGAGCTATTCCGCGGAAGGTGCCCGCGCCCTCGCGCACAACGGCAAGCAGAAGATACACTATAAATTTTAGAATATTCTCCGAGCTGCTCCCGTGGAAGAACAGCGGAAGCAGCCAGAAAAGGCAGGTTCCTATTGTGCCGGGGATACCCAGCGCAACAAGATAGGGCTTGAATTTTCCCCATCTGGTTCGTGTTTTGTCAACTATCGCGCCGAAAAGCACGTCGTTGACAACATCCCAAATTCCGTTGATAAGATCGATGATTCGTTGGAATCTCAAGCTTATCTGAAGGATGTTTGTGACAAAGCGGCCCGAATATGTGTTGATATTGAAGCTTTGCGACATATCGTAGACAATATATGCGACCGTCTCTTTGGTTCCGACATAGCGTCTGTTTTGATAAATATATCCGCTATTGTCGTTATTACCGCCGGCTTGATTGCCGACCGCAGCGGTTTTTACTCCTTTTGCCAAAGCATTACCTCCTGTCTGCAATTTTTACTTCTGAATCATAACATAAATTTTATGCAAATGCAACAGTTTTATTGAACATTGTTGCCCTAATGTGTATAAATTTTAAACACTTTGCTTTTTTGCATTAAAATCAGACGTAAATGTTTGGCAGACAGTGAAATAATCGCCGCTCGATTTCTTAAAATGAATAAAGATGCTAACGGCAGAATATCTCAGTAAGTATTATGCCAACTTGATCGTCAAAGCGCTTGTTTATCGTCTTATATTCGAAAATAAATCTATCTCGACAGCTTTGCGGTAAAATATCCCGCGAAAACAATAAAAAAGTCCGCCGTAATTCTGTAAAAATACGGCGGACTTTTGGAGCTACTGGCCGGACTCGAACCGGCGACCTGCTGATTACGAATCAGCTGCTCTACCAACTGAGCCACAGTAGCATGGCGCGATTTGCGTGAATTATTGTACTTCATTTTGCGGAATTTGTCAAGCCATATTTTTGCTATTTCAGAAAATTCAATTTCTGGGCCGTTCTTGTGAAAGCTGCACAGCATTGTGTCTCTGCATGACGGATTCTTCGTCGGTTTTTGAGATTGACTTTGAATAAAAATTGATATAGAATGTATATAAATTCAAACGATAAAGCGGACACGCTCCGCCGAAACATGAAGGAGAATGAAAGCATGAAAAAATGGATCGTCCTGACGCTGGCCCTTGCGCTGGCGCTGCCTCTGTTTGCGGGCTGCGGCAAGGGCGCAGACGCAGATGAAACCGATTATGCATCCATGTCCATCGAGGAGCTGAAGCCTCTGCTGAAGACTGTCACGGACGGCAAGCTAACCGTCGCGACCAGTCCGGACTTCGCGCCGTATGAATTCTATTCCATCGATGAGAACGATAATCCGACGCTTGTGGGCTTCGACATTGCGCTTGCACAGTACATCGCTGATTACCTCGGTCTGGAGCTTGAGATCATCCCCATGGACTTCGACGGCACGCTCAGCGAGCTCAGTGCGAAGAAGGTCGATCTTGTGCTTTCCGGCTATTCACCTGATCCCACCCGTGAGGACAAGATGGACTTCTCGGATATCTACTATGTCGGCGGCCAGTCGTTCGTGACCGTGCAGGACAAGGCGGATTCCTTCTCCACGCTGGCCGACGCCAACAAGGCGGAGTACCAGATCGGCGCGCAGCTCGGCTCCATTCAGGCCGACCTCGCCAAGGAGAATACGCCGGACGCCGATATCGTGGAGCTCTCGAAGGTCACGGATATCATTGCCGAGCTGCTGAGCGGCAAGCTGGACGGCGCGTTCATCGAGACGGTCGTTGCCGAGGCCTATGCCAAGAACTACCCGGCGCTGTGCGTCAAGTTCGCGGTCCCCTATGAGCAGGAGGGCTCCGTCGTCGGTGTGAGCAAGGACAATGGCGCACTGCTGGCAGCCGTGAATCTCGCCATTGCCGCCGCCAAGGAGGACGGCTCCATGGACAAGTTCGTCGCCGAGGCCAACACGCTTGCCGAGGGCAACACCTACGAAGGTCTGCTGGATAATCAGGGGTAAGCACGCATCTGAAAGAGTAAGGAAATCGCAGACTTCTCCCGCCGGAACGGCGAGAGAAGTCTGCCTGTCTGTCAAAATAAAAAAGGAGGGACCCCCGTTGCTTTCTGTCAATGGCTTCCGCGCCGCCCTGCGATACCTGACCATGTTCAAGGAGGGCATGATCTGCACCGTCTCGCTGTCGTTCCTGACGGTCGTGTTTGGCTTTCTGCTGGCTCTCGTTCTGGCGTTGATGCGTATGAGCCGCATCAAGCCTCTGAGCATTTTCGCTTCCATCTATGTGGAGGTGTTCCGCGCGACGCCGATGCTCGTGCAGCTGTTCATCATCTATTATATCGTTTTCGGCGGCGTATCGCTGCCGTCGTTCAAGCTGTTCGGCTTCATTCGCTTTGAGCGCTTTCTGCCGGGCGTCATTTCGCTGGCGCTGAACTCCGCTGCCTACCTCAGCGAGATCATCCGCGCCGGTATCCAGAGCATCGACCCCGGCCAGTCGGAGGCCGCCCGCAGCCTCGGCCTGACGCGCCGCCAGACACTGCAGTCCATCGTGCTGCCGCAGGCCATCAAGAACATCCTCCCGGCCATCGCCAATGAGTTCGTGACGATCATCAAGGAGTCGTCCATCTGCTATACCATCGGCGTGCAGGAGATCATGTCCGCAGTGAACTCCGTGAAGTCCGCGACGTTCTCCATTGGCGAGCCGCTGATCATCGCTGCCTGCGTGTATTTCTGCCTGACGTTCCCGACGTCGAAGATCATCCAGTATTTCGAAAGGAGAATGAGCCGTGGCGACCGCAGATAATGTCATCATCTCCGTGCAGAATCTCTGCAAGTATTTCAAAAAGGACGCCATCCGCGCGCTGGACGGCATCTCCGTCGATATCCGGCAGGGCGATGTCATCGCGGCCATCGGCCCCTCCGGCTCCGGCAAGAGCACGTTCCTGCGCAGCCTGAACCTGCTGGAGACGCCGACGAGCGGATCTATCCTGTTCCACGGCGTCGATATCACGCAGAAAAAGGTCAACATCGACCAGCTGCGCCAGAAGATGGGCATGGTCTTCCAGCATTTCAACCTCTTCCCGCACCGGACGATCCTGCAGAACATGACCCTGGCACCGGAAAAGGTGCTCCGCGTGCCGCACGAGGCCGCGTCGGAAAAGGCCCTGCAGCTGCTGCGCCGCGTCGGCCTCGAGGACCGTGCTGACGCCTATCCCATCCAGCTCTCCGGCGGCCAGAAGCAGCGTGTGGCCATCGTGCGCGCGCTCATGATGGAGCCGGAGGTCATGCTGTTCGACGAGCCGACATCCGCGCTCGACCCCGAGATGGTCGGCGAGGTGCTCGACGTCATGAAGGAGCTGGCGCACACCGGCATGACCATGGTCGTCGTCACGCATGAGATGGGCTTTGCCCGCGAGGTCGGAAACCGCGTACTCTTCCTCGATCAGGGCAAGCTCGTCGAGGAGGGCACGCCGGAGCAGATCTTCGGCGCGCCGAAAAACCCGCGCCTGCAGGATTTCCTTGCAAAAGTGCTTTGAGTTTCAAAAAACGGGATCGCCTCGTCGGCGGTCCCGTTTTCTGTATCAGGTATGCTCCTGCCCGGCGCGGTAGACGCTCGGGGAGCAGCCCTCGCTGGCGGCAAACACGCGCGAGAAATAGAGCGCGTCCGGGTAGCCGACGGACCACGCGATCTCGGAGATATGCATTGTCGTGCCGCGCAGCAGGGTGCGCGCCGTTTTCAGCCGGGTCTCCCGCAGCAGGGCGGTGGGGGAGCGGCCGAAGCGCTGCATGAAGCCGCGGTAGAGCCAGCTGCGGCTCACCCCGGCAAAGGCGGCGATGTCGTCGACGGTGATGGGCTCGGCGTAGTTGTTCTCGATATAGGCCGCCGCGCGGTCGATGACGTCTCCGCGGTCCTCTGGGCCTTCCCGTCCCTCGATGAGCTTGCCGAGCAGCAGGTAGGCATAGCCCAGCATCTGCGTCCGGCTCCACGCGGACTGGCCGCGCGCCTCGTAGATCGCGGTGATGTAGCGCTGGAACGTCCGCCCGAAGTCGATGTGCAGCACGGGCGCGTCCGGGCGCAGGTCCGTGCGCGCCAGCAGGGCGGCGGCATCCGGCCCGCTGAAGCCGAGCCAGTAGTATTCCCACGGCGATTCCGTGTCTGCCTCGTAGCTCACCACGACGTTCGGCCAGACGAGAAAGACCTCGCCCGCGCGCACGGGGAAGGCCCGCCCGGCCGCCGTAAACGTCCCGCGGCCGGAGACAACGTAGTGGATGAGATAATGATCCCGCACGCCCGCGCCCCAGCGGTAGCCGGGCGTGCACTGCTGAAACCCGACATTTTTTACCGACAGCGGCAGAACGGCGCCGTCGGATTTATAGGAATTCTTGAAGTAAACTGCCATGATACCCGCCTCCCGTACCAGAATACCACAAAAGGCAACAAATTTCCATATCAGCGCTTGAAAATTCCATTGCATCCGCAACATATTTCCCTAAAATAAAGATATCGGTAATAAAAAGCGAACAAAAAGAAATCACAGAAAGGTGCGTCATTCCGATGTACGAATCTCTCAAGAAGCGATTTACAGATCAGTTTGGCACGAAGCCCGGCTTCGTATTCTCCGCACCCGGCCGCACGGAGATCGGCGGCAACCACACGGACCATCAGCACGGCTGCGTGCTGGCGGGCGCCGTGAACCTCGACACCGTGGCGGCCGTCGCCCGCAACGAGCGCGGCGCGATCCGCGTGCTGTCCGAGGGCTATCCCCTCTGCGAGGTCTCCCTGTCAGAGCTGGAGGCCGTCCCCGCCGAGGCGGGTACGACGAAGGCCCTCGTCCGCGGCATTGCTGCGCGGTTCGCCGCGCTGGGCCATTCGCCCATGGCCTTTGACGCCTATGTGACCTCCACGGTGCTGCCGGGCAGCGGCCTGTCGTCCTCGGCGGCGTTCGAGGTCCTCATCGGCGTGATCCTGAACCATCTCGGCAGCTGCGGCCTGACGGCCCCGGAGATCGCGCAGGTCGGCCAGTATGCCGAAAACGTCTACTTCGGCAAGCCCTGCGGCCTGATGGATCAGACGGCCTCCGCCGTCGGCAACATCATCGGCATCGATTTTGCGGATCCGGCCCATCCGAAGATCCAGCCCGTCGCCTTTGACTTTGCCTCCTGCGGCTACAGCCTGTGCATCATCGACTCCGGTGCGAGCCACAGCGACCTGACGGACTGCTATGCCGCCATCACGAACGAGCTGAAGGCCGTGTGCCGTGTGTTCGGCAAGGAGGCCCTGCGCGATGTGCCGGAGGACGAGTTCTACGCCCGCCTCGGCGAGGTGCGGCAGGCGGCAGGGGACCGCGCCGTGCTGCGCGCGATCCATGTCTATGAGGACAACAAGCGCGTTCGTCTGCAGCTGCGCGCGCTTGAGAACGACAATTTCCCCGCCTTCCTCGAGTATGTCAAGGACTCCGGCGATTCGTCGTGGATGTATCTGCAGAATGTGATCCCCGAGGGCCGCACGGCCCGTCAGGAGGTCGCGTTCGCGCTGGCGCTGGCCAAGCACCTGCTGGGCGGCCATGGCGCATGCCGCGTGCACGGCGGCGGCTTTGCGGGCACCATTCAGGCCTTCGTGCCGAATGAGCAGCTCGAGGAGTTCCGCAGCGGCATCGAGGCTGTCCTGGGCGAGGGCAGCTGCCATGTGCTGTCCATCCGCCCGGAGGGCGGCATTCTGGCGGAGGTGTGCAGCCATGATTGACGCCTGCATCGCCGGGGTGCTCCGCTATGCGGAGGATACCGGCCTCATCGAGGCGGACGACCGCCTCTGGGCGCGCAACCGTCTGCTTGAGGCCCTGCAGCTCGACGGCTGCGACCCTGACTGTGCCCCGGCAGAGCTGCCGCTGGCAGACCTGCTCCGCGAACTGACGGAGGACGCCGTCTCCCGCGGCGTTGCACAGGATAATTCCGTGGCGCGCGACCTGTTCGATACGAAGCTGATGGGCGTGCTGACACCTGCTCCGCATGAGGTGCGGGCTAAATTCCGCAGCCTGTATGCCGTCTCACCGGAGCGGGCGACGGACTGGTTCTACGCCTTCAGCCAGAACACGAATTATATCCGCCGCGACCGTATCGCGCGTGATCAGAAGTGGGTCTACGAGAGCGCATACGGCCCGCTGGACATCACGATCAACCTCTCCAAGCCGGAGAAGGACCCGCGCGCCATTGCGGCGGCCAAGCTCGCGCCGCAGTCCGGCTATCCCAAGTGCGCTCTCTGCGCCGAAAACGAGGGCTATGCCGGACGGATGAACCACCCGGCCCGCCAAAACCACCGTGTCATTCCCGTGACGATCAACGGCAGCGGCTGGTATCTGCAGTATTCGCCGTATGTCTATTATAACGAGCACTGCATCGTCTTCAACGGCACGCATACGCCGATGAAGATCGACCGCGCGGCCTTCCGCAAGCTGCTGGACTTCGTCGGCCAGTTCCCGCACTACTTTGTCGGCTCGAACGCCGACCTGCCCATCGTCGGCGGCTCCATCCTGAGCCACGACCATTTCCAGGGTGGGCACTACACGTTCGCCATGGAATGTGCGCCCGTGGAGGAGCCTGTCCGCTTCCGCGGCTTTGACGATATCCGCGCAGGCATCGTCAAGTGGCCGATGTCCGTTCTACGCCTGACCGGCCCGGACAGCGACCGCCTTGTGGAGCTGGCCGACCGTATCCTGCGCGCATGGCGCGGCTACACGGACGAGAGCGCCTTCGTCTTTGCCGAGACGGACGGCGAGCCGCACAACACCATCACACCCATTGCCCGCCGCCGCGGCGTAGACTATGAGCTGGACCTCGTCCTGCGCAACAACATCACAACGCCGGAGCATCCGCTCGGCGTGTTCCACCCGCACGCGGCCCTGCACCATATCAAAAAAGAGAACATCGGCCTCATCGAGGTCATGGGCCTTGCCGTTCTGCCCGCCCGTCTGAAGGGCGAGCTGGCCGCACTGGAGCAGGCCATCCTGTCCGGCGCGGACATCCGCGCAGACGAGACCCTCGGCAAGCATGCTGACTGGGTCGAAGAGCTGAAAACGCGTTACACGTTCACACCGGAAAACACGGCGGACATTCTGCGCCGGGAGGTCGGCGCAGTGTTTGCGCAGGTGCTGGAAGACGCGGGCGTCTTCAAACGAAATGAAGCCGGGCGGGCGGCATTCCGCCGCTTCCTCGGCACTGCAGATCAGGAGGGATCGTTATGAAAATTCTGGTAACCGGCGGCGCGGGCTTCATCGGCAGCCACACCTGCGTCGAGCTGCTTGAGGCGGGCCACGACGTCGTCATTCTGGACGACCTGTCCAATGCGTCCGGTACGGTCATCGACAAGATCGAGACCATCACGGGCAAGCGCCCCGCGTTCTATCAGGCGGATGCGAAGGACCGCGCCGTCCTGCATGAGATCTTCACGGCGCACCGCATCGATGCCGTCGTGCATTTTGCGGGCTTCAAGGCGGTCGGCGAGAGCTGCCATATCCCGCTGGCCTATTACCGCAACAATCTGGATTCCACGCTGGCCCTGCTCGAGGAAATGGCGCAGGCGGGCTGCACGCGCTTCGTGTTCTCGTCCTCCGCGACGGTCTATGGCCCGGACAACGCCATCCCCTATGTCGAGACGATGCCCACCTATGTTGCAACGAACCCCTACGGCTGGACGAAGGTCATGATCGAGCAGATCCTGCGCGACTACTGCACCGCAACGCCGGGCTTCACGGCCGTGCTGCTGCGCTACTTCAACCCCATCGGCGGACATCCCTCAGGCCTGCTCGGCGACGATCCGAACGGCATCCCGAACAATCTCATGCCCTATATCGCCCGCGTGGCGGCCGGTCAGCTGGACAAGCTGACGATCTTCGGCGGCGACTATCCCACGCCGGACGGCACCTGCCGCCGCGACTATCTGCATGTCGTCGATCTGGCCAAGGGCCATCTCAAGGCCATCGACTATGCCATGGAGCACACGGGCGCGGAGGCCTTCAACTTGGGCACCGGCCACGCTGTGAGCGTGCTGGAGCTGGTGAACACGTTTATGGAGGCCACCGTCGTGAACGTGCCCTATGTCATCGGCCCGCGCCGTGAGGGCGACCTGCCCCAGATGTGGGCGGACACGCACAAGGCGGAGACCGTCCTCGGTTGGAAGGCCGAGAAGACCGTGGCCGATATGTGCCGCGACAGCTGGAACTTCGTCTGCAGCGTGAAGAAACAGTAATGTCCGGTCAGGAATCGGAATAACAAAACAGCCGTCTCATTACGAGATGGCTGTTTTTGCTGCCTGCATCTCGTCGATCCCGGCGGCACAGTCGTGCGGGATCGGCTTCCAGTCCACATGGGAGAACAGCGCGATGACCGTGCTGATGCGGCCGATGACGTCGAACAGCGGGAACGTCACGGCAAACCAGAGCTTCCGGTACCACGGCAGGGCGGGCATATGCTGCCGCTCCGTCAGGAAGACATAGAGTGCGATGACCGCATTCCGCAGCCAGCGCTTTCCGAAGCCGGCGGCCCACGCCAGCAGTGCCGCGCCGACCACGCCGAAGCTCTCCTTTGTGAATAGCCACAGTGCAAGGGCGCATAGCAGCCGGGCGGCGTAGGTGAAGATGCTCCACAGCGCGCGGGGGCAGACGAGCAGGAACATGTCGTAGGACATGAAGGCCGTCGGGGCGTCGTGCGACGTGAACACATGCTTCCACAGCGGCCAGCCCGTCTCGGCAAAGGCCTGCAGGTGGCCCTTGGCCCAGCGGATGCGCTGGCGCAGGGCGATGCGCAGGGAGACGGGTTGCTCGTCATAGAACACGGCTGCATCGCAGTAGGAGATGGGATAGCCTGCAGCGACGGCGTCGGCCGTAAAGGCACGGTCCTCCGTCAGGGAGGTGTAGTGCCAGCCGTTTTTGACAAGCCCGGAGGCGAACAGGAAGCCCGTGCCCTGAATGCGCGTGGCCAATCCGAACACGGAGCGCGCGCGGTGTTCCATGCGCACAGTTCGCAGCCAGTGCAGGGCATAGGAGGCGGAGATCCAGTTGTCGCCGAAATTTTTGCTGGCACGGCAGGACGTTACGATGCGCTCGCCTGCGTCAAAGGCCTCATTCATGCGCGAGACATAGTCGCGGTTGAGCAGGTTGTCTGCGTCAAATACAAAATAGCCCTCAAAGGCATCCGTTCCGTAGTCCCGCGCGATGCAGGAAAACAGATATTCCAGCGCGTAGCCCTTTGTGCGGTGGTCCGGGTCGCAGCGCTCATAGCAGACCGCACCGCCGCTGCGCGCCGCCTGCGCCGTCCCGTCCGTGCAGTTGTCGGCCACGACAAAGACCGTGAGCAGCTCCGACGGGTAGTCCTGCAGGCGGATGCTCTCGAGCAGACGGCCGATGACGGCCTCTTCGTTGCGGGCTGCAATGACGATGGCATAGCGGTGCTGCCGCCGTGCGGGTGCAAAGCGCCGTGTGGCGAACAGACCGACGATGGCGTAGACGGTATAATAGCAGCTCATCGCGCCGAGCAGGGTGCCGATGGCGGCAAAAATTTTGGGCAGCAGATGCAGCATAGGCGGCACTTCCTCTTTCGAACTCAAAATGCACGCCTGATTATAGCACAGAAGGTCGAAAAAGGAAATGCTGCCCGGATTAAGATTTTATGAACGTTAGATGTGTTGACGCAGTGCCGCAAGAGCCTTTTTCTCGATGCGGGAGATCTGCACCTGCGAAACGCCGAGAATTTTGGCCGTTTTGTCCTGCGTCAGGCCGTGAAAATAGCGCAGGCGGATGACCATCTGCTCGCGGTCGGTGAGCTGGGCGATCGCCTCGCGCAGCGCAATGCGTTCCAATATTTTCTCCTCCATTTCTCCCTCGGTCAGGACGTCCTCCAGCGCAAAGCCGTCCTCGCCGGAGCGCCGCTGCAGGGACTCCGTCGCGCAGGTGGCTGTCTCGGCTACGGCGATGTCCTCCGGCTGCAGGGCCGTGGCCTCGCTCAGCTCTGCCAGCGTTGGCTCGCGGCCGAGCGTGCCGGTCAGCCGCTGACGCGCGGTGCGGATGAGGGCGGCGCGTTCCTTCAGGCTGCGGCTGACCTTGATGGTGCCGTCGTCCCGCAGAAAGCGGCGGATCTCGCCCGCGATCTTCGGCACGGCATAGGTGGAAAACTGCGTGCCGTAGCTCAGGTCGAACCCGGCCACGGCCTTGAGAAAGCCGAGGCAGCCGAGCTGATACAGGTCGTCCGGGTCGACGCCGCGCCCGAAAAATCGCCGCGCGACGGACCAAACGAGGCCGGAATTCGCCTGAATCAGCGCCTCTCCCGCCTCGCGGTCTCCATCGTGGGCGCGGATGAGCAGCTCCTCCTGATTCATTTTTTTCCACCCCGGCGTACAATCCGGCGCTTCATATGGACGGTCGTACCCTTGCCGGGCACGGAGCTGATGCGGAACTCGGTCATAAAGCTTTCCATGATGGTAATGCCCATGCCGGAGCGCTCCTCTCCACCGGTCGTGAACATGGGACGGCAGGCCTGCTCAAGGTCCGCGATGCCGCAGCCGCGGTCCTTGACCATAATGTCCAGCACATTGTCCGGCAGCAGCCGTGCCCGCAGGATGACCGGCCCGATCGTCTCGGGGTAGGCGTGGACGATGCAGTTCGTCACGGCCTCGGACACGGCCGTCTTGATGTCGCCCAGCTCGTCGAGCGTCGGGTCGAGCTGCGCGGCAAAGCAGGCAATGGCAGAGCGCGCAAAGGCCTCATTGGCCGAGCGGCTGGGAAATTCCAGATTCATGTAGTTTTCGCTCTTCATCGGTTGCATTCCTCCCTGATCTCCGTGATTTTTTCGATGCCCGCCGCGCGCAGCACCTTATAGGGCTGGGGCGGGATGTTCTGCAGCAGCAGGCGGCCCTGCAGCGTGTTCATGCGGCGCAGCGTATGGATGACCACGGCGATCCCGCTGGAATCCATGAATGTCACATCGCGGAAGTCCAGAATGCAGCGAAGGGGAAGGTAGAGATCGATCTTGGCTGACAGCGCCTGCATGATTTCCCGGGCGGCATGGTGGTCGATCTCGCCCCGCAGAGCGATCGTCAGCTGCCTGTCCTGCACATAGCTCGTCAGATTCATTGGTATGGTTCGCCTCCAGCAAAAAAAATAACGCACACGGAACCCGTGTGCGTTTAGTATAAAGCACTGCCCGCGCGCCGTTTGTCGAAGCGGATGTGCGGGCGGTAATTTTATCAGGAAACAAACCAGTAGTTGCGTGCCGTGTGTACGGCCTGCAGGGAGTCGTCCCGGTAATTTGGCTCGAGACCCTCGACCAGCAGGTCGACGGTCTCGACCTCCGGCAGGGCGCTCAGCGAAGCGACGATCTCGCGCACGGCCATGCGCTCCTGCTCGGCCGTGCGGCAGCCTTCAAGAAATTCGGCTGTTAGGTCGAGCGTGCATACGCCGCCTGCCAGCTTGAGGGACAGAATTTTCGTGCCCTGCGGGATGGAGTTTTCCAGCCCGTTTTCGCCCTCGAGCGCCAGCAGGGCCTCCAGCACACACTGCACGCTGCTGGTGCCCTCAGCGAGCGTGAGCTGCATCGGCACCTGCGCCAGCAGCGGCATCGTGTCGCAGGTCAGGCTGAGCGTGACGTCCAGCGTTCCGTCCAGTGCAGGCACATAGATCATGCGCTCGTCGCGTGCAAGGCCGTTCTCCAGCTCCAGCACATACAGCCGCTCCACGGGCGCGCCCGCGATCCAGAGATCCACGGTCTGGATCTGCGGCAGCTCCGTCAGAGAATTCACAATGGCGTAGACGGCCAGCCGCTCCGTGTTCCAGCTGCGCGGCATCCCCGTCAGGAACTGCGAGGAGAGATCGACGGTGCAAACGCCGTTTTCTACACTGACGCTGCGCAGTGCCGTGCCCTCGGGAATGGCGCTCTCGCTTTCCGGCAGGGCCAGCAGGCGGCGCACGATCTCCGCGGGCCGGTCGGCCGCATTCATGGCGGCGACGGTCTGCGTTTCGCGCACGAGATAGCGCTGCGCCTCGTCCGGCACATAGAGCACGAGCTCCTCCTCCTGCTCCTCCATGCCGTTGTCGCGCAGCAGGATATCCTTGGCGGCCAGCACATCGGCCGCGCCGTCGCCGCTGCGCAGAATGCTCACGCGCTGCACGCCGGGCAGCTGCAGGAGCGTCCGGGCAAGGCAGGCGTTGAGGATGGTGCGGTCGAGGCTCCGGCACGGCATGCCGGAAAAGACCAGCTCCGCCGTGCCCTCGGTCAGGCCAATGGACTCCAGCGCCCAGTCTGCGGGCAGGGGAGTGCGCAGCTCCGGCGAGGCGGGCCCCTTCAGGTATTGCAGCACGACGGTACGCAGACCGGCGTCTGGCTCGAGCGGCGCGGCCTCGGCGCGGATCACGCCGTCCTCGCCGCCATAGGCGACCTCGGCGCAGCGGTAGTAGAAGGAAAATGGAGCGTCCGCCTGCTCTGCAGGCGCGGTGGTGCAGGCGCACAGCAGCGCAAGCGGGAGCAGCAAAAGCAGCAGGCGTCTCATGTTTCGTCCTCCTCCAGATCAAAATGCGGGAACCGCACGGTGAAGATCGTGCCGCCGCCCGGCCGGGCCTGCACAGTGATGGTGCCGTAGCTGCGCTCGACCATGTCGTGCACGATGGAAAGACCCAGCCCGGCGCCGCCCGCGGTGCGGGAGCGTGCCTTGTCCACGCGGTAAAAACGCTCGAAAATATGCTCCATGGACTCCGGCGGGATGCCTGCACCGCTGTCCTCGACGCGCAGCTCCACCTGATCGCCCGCCCGGCGGACGGACACGCCGACCCAGCCGTCCTGCCGGTTGTATTTGATAGCGTTTTCCGTTAGATTGAATACGATCTGATACAGATCGTCCTCCACAGTCATGACGCTGCAGTCCGGCTCGAACGTTGTGTCGATGCCGATGCCGCGCAGCCGCGCCAGCGGCAGCAGCATGCGCACGACCTTGCGCACGACGGGCGCGGCATCGAGGATCTCGCGCTCCTCTTCCACGCTGCTGTCGAGCTTCGTGAGCGTCAGAAGCTTCTGCGTCAGGCGGCCGAGACGGTCTGCCTCGCGGCCGATGTCGCCGATGAACTCACGCTGCGTCTCGGGATCCATCTCGTTTTGCAGGATGGAGTCGGACAGCAGCTTGATGGAGGCCAGCGGCGTTTTCAGCTCGTGGGACGCGTCGGAGACGAACTGCCGCCGCCGCGCCTCGGAGCTTTCCAGCCTTGCGGCCAGCTCGTTGAAGGCCCGGCTCAGGCGCTCGACCTCGTCGTGCCCGCGGACGGGCGGCTGCTGGGAATAGTCGCCCTCGCGCATGCGGCCGACCTGATTCAGAATGGCGCGCATGCGCCGCGAGAATGCGGCCGAGAAGAACAGGGAGAACAGCACGACGCCGCCCTCCAGCGCAAACGAAATGCGCAGAATGTTGCGCTCCAGCGCGGCGATCAGCTCGCCCTGATCCGTGTCGTACGACATGAGATACACGGCCCCCAGCGTTTTGCCGCCGCGTATGAGCGGAACGGCGGCGTGGCTTTCTACGGCGCCGTCGGCATAGCGGGCGAAAAAGACGTCGCTGCCCTCCAGCGCCGTGATAAGCTCCGGAAACAGCAGCGTCTTTCCCTCGGCGTTGCCGGTGGTCAGGGAATCGTATACGGCAACGCCCGCAGCGTCGGTCACGACGGTGCGGGTGGTGTGCAGCTCCTCCATGGAATTTACGGCCTGGGCGGCCCGGCCTGCGGAAAGCTCGTCGAGCTGCAGCAGGGCATTGCTCAGCAGCTGCGCCTTGCTCTCGAGCGAATCGGCCTGCGCGTGGAACGTCATGCTGCGGATGGTCGTCGAGGCATAGAGATTCAGCAGGAACAGGGCGGCCGCCGTGATGAGGATGTAGGCGGCGGCATAGCGGAGCTGTGAACTGGCAGGCAGAAAGCTGCGGCGTTTACGCTTTGAAATAGTACCCAACTCCCCACTTTGTCATGATGTATTCCGGTTCGGCCGGAACGGTCTCCAGTTTTTCACGGATGCGGCGGATGTGGACGTCCACCGTGCGGATATCGCTGCGGTACTCATAGCTCCAGATGAGGTCAAGCAGATTTTCGCGGGAGTAGACGCGGTTCGGGTTGCGGATGAGCAGCTCGACAAGGTCAAACTCGCGGGCCGTCAGCTCGACGGGCTTGCCGTCCTTATAGACGTTGCGCTCCTGTGTGTCGACGGTCAGGCTGCCTGCCGTGATACGGTTGTTCTGGTTCTCCAGCCCGCCGCTGCGGCGCAGCAGGGCGCGGATGCGCGCCTTCAGCTCCAGAATGTTGAAGGGCTTTGTCAGATAATCGTCCGCGCCGTGCTCAAAGCCAAGCAGCTTGTCCATGTCCTCTGTGCGGGCAGTGAGCATGATAATGGGGACGTCCGAAAATTCCCGGATGGTGCGGCAGGCAGTCAGCCCGTCGACCTCCGGCATCATGACGTCCAGCACGATGAGCCGGATGTCCGGATCGCGCGCCAGCTCGATGGCCTCACGGCCGTTGCTGCCGGTGACGACCTGATAGCCGTCGTTCTGCAGGTTGAAGCGAATGCCCTTGACCAGCAGCTCTTCATCATCTACGACCAGTATTTTCATGGTTCTTCCTCCACCGTGACCAGTTCCCGGAGCTTTTCCAGCTTGCCCTCGCCGATGCCCTCGACCGCAATGAGCTCCTCCACGCTGCGGAAGGGGCCATGCGCCTCGCGGTAGTCCACGATGCGCTGCGCCAGCACCTCGCCGATGCCGGGGAGCGTTGTCAGCTCCTGCGCCGTGGCGCGGTTGAGATCGAGCGGACCCGGCTCCGTGGGCGGCTGCGTTGCGGCCTCCGTCGGCGCTGCCGTCGGTTTCTCTGTCGGGGCGGAAGCCGCCGGGACGGACGGCAGGGCAGACTCCGTCTGTGCGGGGACGGTGCGCGCCGTGCGCACCGTAACGCCGTCCGTATGCTGTGTCCAGCGCGCTGCGCCAAAGCCCAGACAGAAGGCAAGAAAGGCGGCCGCCAGGGTGATGACCCAGTTCCAACGCGGTTTCTGCTCCATTTTCGCTCTGCTCCGTTGACATAATCCGGATTTTTGTTATAATGTGTCTGTCGGACCGGCACGCGGTGTCCCACGCGGCCTGCCCATACTCATTATATCACACAGTTCCGCCCTGCGGCAATGCCGCCGCGGCGTTTTTGGAGGAGAATATGAAAAAAAGACTTTTGTCCGGGCTGACCCTGCTGGCCCTGCTGCTGCAGTGCCTGCTGCTTCCGGCCTTTGCGGAGCCGACAGACGCACCGGCCGATCCTACGGAGCCGTCCGCCTCGGAGACTGTGGCTGATGCTACGGAGCCGGATGCCTCGGAGCCGGGTGCGACCGACGCCGCAGAGCCGACGGCGGAGACCGCGGCTCCTGCTGAAAACGACAAGGCACCCGCTGCCGTGACGGATGAGACGCCGCCCGCGCTGAACGATTTTGGCCAGTATCTCGATACTACGGTGCAGGCCAAGGCGGCGGCGCTTGTGGAGCTGAACAGCGATACGCTTGTCTACGGCATGAATCTGGACGAAAAGCTCTATCCCGCCAGCCTGACGAAGATTATGACGTGTATGCTGGCGCTGGAGCACGGAAACCTCGACGACATCGTGACGGTCAGCCATGAGGCTCTGCAGGATCTGAATGCAGCGGGCAGCTCCGCCGGTCTGCTCGAGGGCGAGCAGCTGTCTCTGCGTGAGCTGCTGTACTGCGTGATGATCTCATCCGCCAACGAGGCCTGCAACGTCGTGGCGGAGTACATCGCGGGGGATATCCCTTCGTTTGTGGCGCTCATGAACGCGCAGGCGGCGGCCCTCGGCATGACAGGCACGCATTTTGCCAATGCCCACGGCCTGCATGACGAGAATCACTACACCACCGTGCGCGACCTCGTTACGCTGGCGCGCTGGGCCTGGCAGAGTGAGCAGTTTCAGGGATTCTCCACGCAGACATCCCACACGGTGCCTGCGACGAACAAGTCCGAGGAGCGCGTGCTCCACACGACGAACTATCTGACGAGCGGTCAGACCGTCGGAAAGTATTACTACGACAAGGCGCGCGGCATCAAGACCGGCTTCACGACGCCTGCGGGCGGCTGCCTCATCTCCACGGCGGAGAGCGGTTCGCTGCATTTCCTCAGCGTCGTCTGCGGCTGCGAGACGCTGCAGAACGACGACGGCACGGAGACGGACCAGCGCTTCACGGAGACGAAGCGGCTGTTCGAATACGGCTTCAACCATCTGAGCAGCGTGCAGGTACTGGCGGACACGGCCCTTGTGGACATGCCGCAGGTGCTGTATGCCGACGGACGCGACAGCGTTGTCGTGCGCGCGAAGGACAATATCTCCGTCCTGCTGCCGGACAGCTGCGACACCTCCGGCATTACGCTGACCGTGCAGTATGACTCCGAGGCTCCGCTCGAGGCCCCGCTTGAGGCCGAGACGAAGGTCGGCACCGTCAGTGCCGTGCTGGACGGCAAGGTGCTTGCGACCTGCGACCTTGTGACGCTGACGGCCGTGGCGCGCTCCACGCCGAAATACGTCGCCAAGCAGACCGAAAGCGTGCTGGCGAAGATCTGGAAGGGCATGTGGCGGCTGTGGTTCGTGACCGTGCCGGTGCTGCTGCTTGTGGTGTTCTGGCTGATCGTCGCCATCCTGCGCTCCGTCAATCGCCGCCGCGCAAAAAAGCGCGCCATGCGCGCGCGCCGTCCGGGAGCCCGTCAGGGCAGGGAGGACCGCCGTGGATGAGCTCAATGTCCTGCGCATGTCCTGCGAGGGCTGCACGGGCTGCGGCCTTGCCGCCACGCGCCACAGCGTCGTGTTCGGCGTCGGACCATGCCCCTCGCCCGTCGTCTTCATCGGGGAAGGCCCCGGCCAGCAGGAGGACCTGCGCGGCGAGCCATTCGTCGGCCCGGCCGGGCAGCTGCTCGACGACATGCTGTCCATCATCGACCTCGGGCGGCACAACTGCTATATCTGCAATATCGTCAAATGCCGCCCGCCCGGAAACCGCGACCCGCAGCCGCAGGAGCAGGATGCCTGCTTCGGCTGGCTCGAGCGGCAGCTCCGGCTGCTGCAGCCGAGCATCATCGTCTGCCTCGGGCGCATTGCGGCCATGCGGCTCATCCGGCCGGATTTCCGCATCACGCGGGAGCATGGCCAGTGGTTCGAGCGGAACGGCGTGCGCTGTCTTGCCATGTACCATCCCTCGGCTCTGCTGCGGGATCCGGCGCGCCGCCCGGAGACATACACGGACCTGCTGACGCTGCGCGAGGCCGTGCGGACGCTCGGCCCGCTGCCAAATGCCTGAATTCGCGCCGCCCTGCCGGATTTTTTCGCGGCGGGGCGCTCTTTTTTGCGGAAAACGGTTGTAATTTTTGTAATAATTTGTTACCATAGAGAAAAAGATGAAGGGAACTGCCTATGAAACTGATCTCGTGGAACGTCAACGGCATCCGCGCCTGCCTGCAGAAGGGCTTTGAGGACGCCTTTCATACGCTGAACGCCGATTTCTTCTGCCTGCAGGAGACGAAGGCGCAGCCGCTTCAGGTCGAGCTGGATCTGCCGGGCTACCGGCAGTACTGGTATTCCGCGGAGAAAAAGGGCTACTCCGGCACGGCGATCTTCACCCGGCACGAGCCGCTCGCCGTGACCTACGGCGTCGGCCTGGAGGAGCTGGACCACGAGGGGCGGCTCATCACGCTGGAATATCCGAACTGCTTTATCGCAACGTGCTACACGCCCAACGCGCAGGACGGATTAAAGCGCCTTGACCACCGCATGGCCTGGGACGATGCGTTCCGCGCCTATCTCGTCTCGCTCGACCGGCAGAAGCCGGTGATCGTCTGCGGCGATCTGAATGTGGCGCATCAGGAGATCGATCTGAAGAACCCCGGCCCGAACCGCGGCAACGCGGGCTTCTCGGACGAGGAGCGCGGCAAGTTCACCGAGCTGCTGCAGGCCGGGTTCACGGATACGTTCCGCTACCGCAATCCCGACCTCACGGGCGCGTATTCGTGGTGGAGCTACCGCTTCCACGCGCGGGAGAAGAACGCGGGCTGGCGCATCGACTATTTTCTTGTGTCCGACCGCCTGCGCGAGTCCGTTGCGGCCGCGCCCATTTATCAGGAAATTTATGGCTCCGACCACTGTCCGGTCGGCCTGGAGCTGGATATGGAGGTATCTGCATGAAAAAGCAACGCATCATTCGCTGGCTCAGCGCGCTTCTGTGCTTGTGCCTGCTGGCAGGGTTTGCCCCTGCGGCCATGGCCTATTCGAATGTCAGCGACTGGGCAAAGTCCGAGGTCGCGGAGATGGAGGCGCTCGGCCTGCTGCCGGACTGCCTGCTGAACGCCGACCTTTCCGCCAACATCACGCGCGGCGAGATGTGCAAAATGGCCGTCGAGGTCTATGAGAACCTGATGAACGTGGAGGCATCCTGCGCCAGTGGGGCCAGGTATTTCACGGACACGCAGGAGATGGAGATCAACTTCGCCTTTGAGCAGGGTATCATCAACGGCTACGAGGACCAGACGTTCCGCCCGAATGAGCCGCTGAGCCGTCAGGACTTCTTCAAGATCACCTATAACCTGATGACGCGCGCGCTGTTCTGGAAGGACGAGAGCGTCGAGCCGTCCGACCTTTCCCAGTTTACGGACGCAGCCTCCGTCAGCGACTATGCGCTCGAGCCGACGCAGTATATGGTCGCGCTCGGCGTGGTGCGCGGCACCGGCACGGCCCTTGAGCCGAAGGGCACGACGGAGCGGCAGGCGGCCATCGCCATGTTCCGCCGCGCGTATTACATTGTCAGCGAGTGGCTGCGCAAAAATGATGATATGCCGGTCGATCCGGACCCGGATGACGACGGCGGCTACAGCGGCATCCCGGCGTGGGCCGTTGCAGAGTTCTCTGAGGTCGTGAAGCTCGGCATCATCCCCTCGAGTCTCGACAATGCCGACCTGAGCAAGCCCATCTCCCGCGCGCAGATGTGCTCCATTGCCATGCTGGCCTATAACGGCCTGATGGGCACGGAATATACGCCGTCCGGCACGGCGCACTTCACGGACACGAACGATCCGGACGTGAACGCGGCCTATGAGCTCAAGATCGTGCAGGGCTACGGTGACGGCCGCTTCGGCCCGAACGATACGCTGACGCGCGAGCAGTTCTTCAAAATTTCGTGCAACTTCATGCAGACTGTCGGCTATCCGACGGAGCAGAATCCGCGCGTGAACCGCTATTCTCTCAGTGAGTTTTCTGACCTGAAGCAGCTTGCCGAGTGGGCGAAAACGCCGACGCGCCTGCTGTGCTACATCGGCGCGGTCAAGGGCAGCGACGGCAAGCTCCTGCCGCAGTCGTCCACCAGCAGTCTGGAGGCGCTTGTGATCTTCCTGCGCTGCTATAAGTTCACCACGTCGTGGGACGGCACGATCGAGCAGCCCTCGCTGGCGGACGATCTGGTGGCCTATGCCCTGACGTTCGAGGGCTATGACTATGTCTACGGCGGCACAACGCCCGCAGGCTTCGACTGCTCCGGCTTCGTGCAGTATGTCTACCGCCACTTCGGCTTCAACATCACGCGCACGGCGACGTCGCAGTATTATAACGACGGCGAGCATGTCAGCCGCAGCGAGCTGATGCCGGGCGACCTCGTGTTCTTCGGCTCCGGCGGTGAGATCACGCATGTCGGCATTTACATCGGCGGCGGACGTTTCATCCACGCGGCCAATCCGCGCAAGGGCGTCATCATCAGCTCCCTGAGCGAGAGCTATTACAACGCCCGCTACTTCGGCGCGAACCGCATCATTTTTGAATGAACCATACGATCAAACATATAAAGCAGGCGTGTCATGTTTGGCACGCCTGCTTTTTACGGTGGCATAATAGCATGGGAAAGATCGTATTGTGCGAAACTGCACAGATAATGACTGTTATATTGCGCAATTTTGGAGAAAATATTTTCATCTGTACCTCTTGACAAAATTCAAAATGGTGGTATCATGGAGTCAAAAGAGGTTAGCACTCTACAGACGAGAGTGCTAAAGAGGCTCCGGCGAATGTGTCGGATGCTTCTTGAAACCCCTCGGCGGAATTCGCCGCCGGAGAGGAGAATGAGGTTATGAACACGAATCAGTATACGCAGAAAACACTGGAGGCCCTGCAGAGTGCGCAGACGATCGCAGCGGCGCATCAGAATCAGCAGATCGAGCAGGCCCACCTGCTTCTGGCTCTGCTGCAGCAGGACGGCGGGCTCATCCCGCAGTTGCTGAAGAAAATGGGCGTGAGCGTCGAGAGCCTGACGGCTGCGGCGCAGGCGGCTGTGGAAAAGCTGCCGGGCGTCAGCGGTTCCGGCCGGGATGCCGACAAATTCTATATTTCCCGCGGCATGGACAGCCTGATGGCTGAGGCCGAGCGCACGGCGCAGGGCATGCGGGACGAATACGTCTCCGTGGAGCACCTGTTCCTTGCCATGCTCGACACGGCCGACGAGACCGTCGCGCCGCTGTTTGCGGACTATCGCATCCGCAAGGAGGACTGCCTGAAGACCCTGCAGGCCATCCGCGGCAGCAGCCGCGTGACGACGGACAGCCCGGAGGACACCTATGAGGCGCTGCAGAAATACGGCACCGATCTGGTGAAGAACGCCCGCGAAAAGAAGACGGACCCGGTCATCGGCCGTGACGACGAGATCCGAAACGTCATCCGCATTCTGTCGCGCAAGTCGAAGAACAACCCTGTGCTCATCGGCGAGCCGGGCGTCGGCAAGACGGCCATTGCCGAAGGACTGGCGCAGCGGATCGTCCGCGGCGACGTGCCGAAGTCCCTGCAGGACAAGACGATCTTCTCGCTGGACATGGGCGCGCTCATCGCGGGCGCAAAGTACCGCGGCGAATTTGAAGAGCGCCTGAAGGCCGTCCTGAACGAAGTGAAGAACTCCGAGGGCCGCATCATCCTGTTCATCGATGAGCTGCACACCATCGTCGGCGCAGGCAAGACCGAGGGCAGCATGGACGCGGGCAACCTGCTCAAGCCGATGCTGGCGCGCGGCGAGCTGCACTGCATCGGCGCAACGACGCTCGATGAATACCGCAAGTATATCGAAAAGGACCCTGCGCTGGAGCGCCGTTTCCAGACCGTGCTCGTCAAGGAGCCGTCCGTCGAGGACACCATCGCCATCCTGCGTGGCCTGGAGGAGCGCTACGAGGTCTTCCACGGCGTGAAGATCACGGACCCTGCCATCATCGCGGCAGCCACGCTGTCCGACCGCTATATCACGGACCGCTTCCTGCCGGACAAGGCCATTGACCTGATCGATGAGGCCTGTGCCATGATCCGCACGGAGATGGATTCCATGCCGACGGAGTTGGACGTTATCCGCCGCAAGATCATCCAGATGGAGATCGAAGAGGCTGCGCTGAAGAACGAGACCGACGAGCTCTCGCAGGGCCGTCTGACGGAGCTGCGAAAGGAACTGGCCGAGCAGCGCGATAAGTTCAACGCCATGAAGGCCCAGTGGGAAAACGAGAAGAATGCCATCGGCAAGGTCCAGCAGCTGCGTGAGCAGATCGAAAAGCTCGGTGCGCAGATCGAGCAGGCCGAGCAGAGCTATGACCTCGAGACGGCCGCCCGTCTGAAGTACGGCGAGCTGCCCGAGCTCAAGAAGCAGCTGGCGCAGGAAGAGGCGCTGGCGCAGAACGCCAAGCAGAGCAACCTCCTGCGTGACAAGGTCACGGAGGAGGAGATTGCAAAGATCGTCGAGCGCTGGACCGGCATCCCGGTCGCAAAGCTCGTCGAGGGCGAGCGCGAAAAGCTCCTGCATCTGGACGAGCAGCTGCATAAGCGCGTCGTGGGGCAGGATGAAGCCGTCCGCTCCGTCTCGGAGGCCATCCTCCGCAGCCGCGCCGGCATTCAGGACCCGAACCGCCCGCTCGGCTCGTTCCTGTTCCTCGGCCCGACGGGCGTCGGCAAGACCGAGCTCGCCAAGGCGCTGGCAGAGGCGCTGTTTGACGATGAGAAGAACCTCGTCCGCATCGATATGTCCGAATACATGGAGAAGTTCTCCGTGACGCGCCTGATCGGCGCGCCTCCCGGATACGTCGGCTATGACGAGGGCGGCCAGCTCACCGAGGCCGTGCGCCGCAAGCCGTACAGCGTCGTGCTGTTCGACGAGGTCGAAAAGGCCCATCCCGACGTCTTCAACATCCTGCTGCAGGTGCTTGACGACGGCCGCATCACCGATTCGCAGGGCCGCACCGTCGACTTCAAGAATACGATCCTGATCCTGACGAGCAACCTCGGCTCGGAGTATCTGCTGAACGGCATTACCGACAACGGCGAGATCTCCGAGGAGGCCCGTTCGCAGGTCGAGCAGCTGCTGAAGCGTTCGTTCCGCCCCGAGTTCCTGAACCGTCTGGACGAGATCGTCTTCTATAAGCCGCTGACGAAGGAAAATATCGTCAAGATCATCGATCTGCAGATGGATGCGCTCAATGCACGTCTGGCTGACAAGCAGCTGCGCTGCGAGCTGACGCCGGAGGCCAAGCAGTTCATCATCGACGCTGCTTATGACCCGCAGTACGGTGCGCGTCCGCTCCGCCGCTATCTGCAGCACACAGTCGAGACGCTGCTGGCCCGCCGCATCGTCGAGGGCAATGTGTCGCCCGGCGCGACGCTCCGCGTCGAGGTGCGGGACGACGCCCTGCAGGTCGTCTGAGTGAATTCCAAACAGCCGGGGAGCGGGTTAGCCAAAGCCCCGTAAGGATGTTTTTTGAAAGGGATACGGTGTAACCCCGTTTTCGGGGTTGCACCGTTTTCTCTATTAGGCTGTAAGCCTGTATTCCTGCGGGTTTGACTGTATTTTCTCCATCAGGCTTTTGATCTCGTCCTCTGTGGGAATGTCAATCAGTCCGATGGCTGTGAAGTAGATGTCCACCTTCACAGAGCAGTGACCGCTTGACTTGTCGTTGTTGTGAACCTCAATCCTCCGTATCAGCGAGTTGACAAGCGTTGGCGTCAGTTCCTCAAATGCCGTGCTGCTTCGCAGGACTTTCAGCAGGGTTTTCAGGTCAAGGCTTGTCTGTTCTATACTGACAAGCCTTTTCTCGTCCTCATCGACCCTTTTGACAAGCTCCCTCTGCTCGTTTTCGTAATTGATCGACATTCTTGCATAGCGTTCGGCTGAGATGTTGCCGAGGACCTGATCCTCATAGATGCGCTCTATCAGCTTGTCAAGGTCTTGAATACGCCGCTTTCCGCTTTCAATGGAGGACTTGAGCCTGTTTGTTTCCGTCCGCTTGGATACGATGTCTTTCTGCGCCATCAGGTATAGAAACACCGGTTCATAGCATCTAACGAAGTCCGCCAAGCTGTTGATAGCTTCCAGCACGATCTTTTCCAGCACTACATTGCGGATATAGTGTATCTGACAGTTTCCTCTGCCGCTTTTGTAGTTGGCGCAGCGGTAATGCTCCTGATTGGCGTTAAGGCTCTTGGCGGCACAGAAATGGAGCTTTGAACCGCAGTCCGCACAGAACACTTTGCCGGAAAAAAGGCTTGTCCTACCCGTTGCTGTCGGACGGATGCGGTTCTCACGAAGCTCCTGTACTCGTTTCCAGGTGTCCTCGTCGATGATGGCAGGCTGAGTGTTCGGGATGATCTGCCACTCGTCCTTTGGATTATACACGGTCTTGTGAACCTTGTAGCTGACCGTGGTGGTCATAAAGTTCACGGTGCAGCCCGTGTACTGCTGATTGGCAAGAATACCGGCGACGGTTTTCTGATCCCAAGCGTATGGGTGGGTATACTGCTTTCTTGTTTTTCTGCCAAGCGAAGCGTAATAGGCGGAAGGGATGAGAACCTTTTCCTGTTCAAGCTGCTTTGCGATCTGCAACGGACCTCGCCCGTCAAGGCAGAGTGCGTAGATTTTCCGCACAATATCCGCTGCCGGTTCGTCTACCAGCCAGTCCTCCTTATCCTGTGGGTTCTTGAGATAGCCGAATGGGACGGAGGAACTGACCCGCTTGCCGTTTGCCGCCTTGTTCTTCCATACCGCACGGATTTTCTTGCTCGTTTGAGCAGCATACCACTCGTTAAATATGTTGTTGAACGGCATCATCTCCGTGCCTGTTTCCTTGAGGGTATCTACATTTTCCTGAATGGCAATGAACCTGACGCCGAGGGTCGGGTATTTGATTTCAAGATAGTTGCCCACATCAAGATAATTCCTGCCAAAACGACTGAGATCCTTTACGATGATGGTATCTACCAAGCCCTGTTCCACCAGGTTCTCCATTTGGATGAAACTCGGTCTGTCGAAGGTCGTCCCCGAAAATCCGTCATCCGTGAAAAACTGAGGGTTCGGAAAATTATTCCGCTGTGCGTATGCAAGTAAAATCTCCTTTTGATTCGATATGGAGTTACTGTCGCCTTCCCGCCCATCGTCTTGAGAAAGGCGGCAGTAGAGCGCCGTGATTTTGGTTTCGCTTTGCCCTTTGATATAGTTTGCTGTTGCCATTGTCATATCTCCTTTCCGACAACCGGGCATTGCAAAGGCACTATTATTTTACTGTGCCTTTGCATTTTCCGCAATTATGCGATTTTCCAGCAAGTCCTCTGAGAGTATCAGGTCACGGAACTGCTGTAATACACATCGGCTGCCTTCGGGATCAAAGTGGGTGGACACTTCGTATACCGTACCGCCGATCTTCATCCTGAAATCGCTGTTGCCAAAGCCGGAGAAAAGCTCGAAGGCGGCATTTTCCTTTTTCGGAGTATTGTTCATCATCGCCCCTCCTTGCTTCTTTCAATCACAAGATAGTCATAGCCGTAGCTCTGACACTTATCGCATTTGTCCTTGGCTTTCGCAAAGGGATCAAGCCGCTTTACGATGTAGTTCGGGCTGTTCTTGTAACTCTCCAAGCATTTCACGCACAGGCAGCGCATATCGGCAGGCTTGCGATAGGGCTTATCCACCCAAAGCCCCAGTGCCTTTTTGACGCCGATATTGATTTTCTTCATGCAATGTTCGTCGTCGATTTTGCCGATGTACTCCAAGAGGTCGGCTTGGTTGACCGTTCGGAGCTGCTCCAGCATCACCATTGACGGCTCTTTCAGCCCGAAGCGGTCGCCCAAAATGATGTGGGACGGGAGATACCGCTTCTTGATTACCGTGGTCATTGCCGCGATTACCGTAGTACAGCTTGCCTTATTTCCCTCGTCGCACTGAACAACCAAGGCGGGACGCAGCCCGTTCTGAATGGAGCCTTCGTTTGTGCCGAAGTCGTAGAGATAGATTTCGCCGCGCTTGACCTTGCTGATGTTTTTGTTTTCCATAATGTAAAACCTCTCATTTCTTTATTTTGAAAGGTGTTTTCCGACCGTTCCGAAACAACCCCTTCACTTACTCTGAATTAGGAGTCCAAATTTGAGGGTGTTTTCAAAAACTTTTTCATCTTTTTTATCGCAGCTATGTAAGCCTCCTGCACGGTCTTGATGGATTTCCCTTCGTCCTTGGCTATCCGTGTGAAGGTTTTACCTCCGAAAAGGTGCTGTCTTACATATTTCTTCTGCGTGGGCGTAAGACGGGCAAACGCCGCCCAAACTATGCGGCTGTCTTTCTCTTCCTCAAACAGTTCCCCTGTAAAGTCGGGAACACAGATTCCGGCGTTATACAGCTCCGTTGTACCGTCATTAAATCCATAGCTGTCATCCCGCTGCATCCGCTTGAAGAACTTGTCCTCGTTGCGCTTAAACTCTGCAAAGACCTCGCCCGCAGCCTTGCTGAGCAGCAGGAAAGGAATATACTGCTTTACGACAGGAGCGTGTTTTTCAACAATCTGCTCGTAACTCAAGTCGGAAATAATGGCATACTTCTCTGTACCCGTGTAGCCGGGGTATTCGTATTTCAGCCTGATCACCTTGCAGTCAGCCTTAAATGCTTCTGTCAGGGCGTCAAGATTTAATGTGTTGTCAGTCATTTTCGTAATCTCCTTTGAATTTTGAATTTTTGGTTGAACTCAAAATTCGGAGATCACGGGTATTTCGCTATGTAGCAGAGCCAGTTCTTCAACATAAAAAGAGCTTCCTTTCAGAGATTTCTCTGCCGGAAGCTCCTGCTCGGTTGTCCTTGCCGAAAAAAGAAGCCACCGGCAAGACAGAATTAGCCTGTGGCTATCTGTCTTGTCGGCGGCCTCTCATGTCTGCTGTCAGCAAGTCTGGCTTAACACACCGAAGTATTCAAAGCGTGTGACCTGATAAGGATTTAGTGCGGCTCTGTTTCAGCCCGACCTTACCGTCGTTACGCCGTATTCAGTTTTGTATCGCTCCTACATCAGAGCCTCTTGCCCCTGTGCGGCGAACAGCTCAATCGTGTCGTGCCGCCTGCCTTTCGGTACCCGGACAAACTTTACGGTGCATTTTCTGCACTCATAGCGGATCTTCTCATCTTCACTTTTGTGTCCGTGGTTTATTGCTCCGCAGTTCGGGCAGAACATCGGGTAGGTTTTCCATCCTTTTTTCAATCCTCAGTCACCTCGTTCTTTCTGTATAATATTCGCAATCTTGCGAATATTAAGGGTAAAAAAATCCCGCAGGATTTTCATATCAGGGCAAACTCCTTCAGGCGTATCTCCATTGCCTGTTTGGACACCTCAAAGATTTCCGCCATTTTGCAGACATACTCGCTCTTTGACCGGCACACGGGTCGGAGTGCGTAAAAGCAGCGTTTGACCTGTCCATTTGGCATCAGGATGGCTTTGGCAAGGTAATTTGCCTGCCATTCCGTGGCGTCCTCATCGGCATCGTGGTTATACAAAGCGGCGGCAACGCCTGTTCCGCTGAAGATGCGTTTATGAATGATGTGATGTGCCAGCTCGTGCGCCAGCGTAAAGCGCAGTCTGCCGTAGCACCGTTCATCTTCAAGAAGCGACGCTTCGATTAGCATGGTGCCGCCCTCCACGCGCATCAGGGCGTAGTCGCCTCTGTCACGGTCGTAGTAGGTGGTGATGCCGCTATCGTAGATCATTCTGCCCAGTTCACGGGCATCATTGGTTAGATATTGGTATTCGATTCTTAATCCGAAAGTCTTTTCGATGATTGTTTCAATCGGCACTGCACGGGGGCTGCCGTTCAGGTACATTGGATCATATTCATTTAATGTATGGCGGGCAATCGTTTCAAGCGCCTGCGGTCGATAGAATACTGTTGCCACTGCTGCGTCCTTTCTGTCCGAAAGATTAGTCGGACTCTTTTGTAATGCGGCGGATAAAATCTTCCCATTGCTTATCCGTTACATTATGCTTTTTGGCTGTTCTGAGCGCAGCACGAACGATGTCCTTTTCCATGATGTATTCGGGCAGGTCTGCGCTCACCGTATGCCGCGATCTTGCGGCAAGGTCGTACATTTCCTCCGTTTCCGCTTCCGAAAGCAGAAGCAGGGAGGGCAGCTTTTCCAGAATTTCATCGGGAACGGGTCTGCGGTTCTTTTCAATGTCACAGATATACACGGCGGAGTAGTCCAGTTTAATGGCAAGCTGCCGTGCGGACATTTCCCGTTCCATACGCTTTGCGATCAGAAAGTCCCCGAAGGTCTTTTCCCTGTTCATATGGCAGCTCCTTTCGCGGTTCGCTCTTTTGCGAATACCATAAGTATATTATATCCGAACACTTGTTTGCAGTCAATGCTTCTGGAATAAGTGAAAATGAGTTGGGCGTTTTTGCACCCAACTCATTTTTTGTACCATTCGATATTTCTTTATTTCAAGGCGTTTTCAAGCATTTCACGGTATCTTGAAACGACCGAATCGGGACTTGCGATTCTTATATCTCCATTGAACTGAAACACCCACGCAAAGAAGGTCTGACTTACGGACACCTCCGCAACCGCCTTGAAATGACTGTCATCCATTGGCGAGGTTTCAACCTCATCCCCAAACTTGTCAATGATATAGTTCATCAGCTCGTTCTTGCAGCGCAGCGTAACTTTCTCTTTTTTGCCGTCGTACATATCAAATACCTGACGGGTAAAGTCCGGCAGATTAAAGTCCTGTGGCTGCGGCACTGCATCAGAACAAAGAATACTGATGGATTTCATCCTGTCCACTCGAAATGTTGTAATGCGCTGATGTTTCTCGCTAAAACCAACCGCATAATAATGATCTTCATTCCACACAAGGTAGTAAGGGGAGAAATGATAGCGCTTACCGTCGTTATTAGGAACTTCCTCACGATATTGGTTATAGTGAAAATACAGAAATGAGATTTGTTTGCCCTGATTGATTGCCGTATTGATATTGTCTACCAAATAGTAAATCTGCTCATTCATAGGTTTGACACGCTCGGAAATATAGATATTCCTTTTCAGTTCTTCCGACTGATACACGCTTGTCATCTGCGACAGCTTATCTGCAAGCTCCGAGCTTTTCATTGCTGTAATGAACTTTGAGGACTCTACCGCATCAATCAGCAGCTTCACTTCCGGCAGGGTAAATAAATGACTACTCAGGGAATAGCGGTTCTCACGGCTTCTTTCTTCTTCAATATCAATGCCAATATCACAGAGCTTCGCAATATCGCCCGGTATTGTTTTTCTGTCGCAGGAAATGCCGTTGCCCTTCAGAAAAGCGAGGATGTCCGCCGTTGTTGCATAATGCTCGGCATCCGTGTTTTGCCAAAGGTATTTCAATATGTATAACAGTCTGCTCTTGGATTCTGCCATAGCGTCACTCCTGTTGTTTTTTGCGGAAGCCCTTATTTCTTTGAGCTTCTTTTCAGCTCGTATGTCCCGCCGACCGTGCCCTCGCCACCGATCAAGGTAAGGGTATTTCCGTCAACGGTAAATTCATATTCGGAATCCCGCACCGACTCGTTGGCGTAATCGATCATGAGCTTGTTGCCGTCGATGGTATAGGTGAAATCGTAGGATATGGAGGGCAGCTCCATTGCGCCGCTTCCGCTGCCGTCAAAGGAATAGGTGGTCGTTCCGTCGAACTCCCATGTGCCTGCAAGTGCGTCCGTGCCGCCGGAGCAGCCTTTTGCCAGCAGTATAATGCCAACGATGATTACCGCCAGTGCGGCGATCGCACCGCAAAGCACCATACGGCGCTGCGTCTGTTTTTTCTTCCTTTTTCTGATTCTCTCTACCGTTCGATCTGACTCGTTCGGGAATCGTCCCGGCGGTTGCTGCCTGACGGGGCGGTTCGATTGATAATCCTGCATCATGTGGTTCTTCTCCAGTCCAAGCGAAAGGGCGATGACGGCAATGTCCGTCACCGCCCTTTGCTCAAAGGTTCGCAGCTGATTTATTCAGCGTTTTCTTTCTTCTTTTTGCTGTAAACGGTGATGCCGATCACTACGCCGCCGCTGACAAACAGCAGTGCGATCCAGAGGATCATATTGCTGTTGTCACCGGTCTGCGGAGAATCCGAATCGGTCGGCTTGCCCGGCTCAGTCGGTGTTCCGGTAGCCGGAATCTCAACTGCCGCCTTCTTGTAGCCGCAAACCCTGCACTCCTCATGCTTGGAGCCCTTTTGCGTTGCGGTCGCTTCCTTGTCAACAACCCACTTGAAGTCGTGTGCCGCCTTATCGGCCTTATCTCCGCAAGAGCACTCATGCCAGTGGTTCGTAGCATCGTTCTTCCAGTCGGAGCCGTAGCTGTGAGTATGCTCGCCGCCGCCGGTTGCCGGGATAGTTTCGATTGTCATCGTATAACCGCAGACGGTGCATTCCTTATGCTTTGAGCCGTCGGTTGTAGCAGTTGCTGGGGTGTCGATGATCCATTCGCCGGCGGTATGCGCTGCTGTATCTTTCTTATCACCGCAAGAGCACTCATGCCAGTGGTTCGTAGCATCGTTCTTCCAGTCGGAGCCGTAGCTGTGAGTATGCTCGCCGCCGCCGGTTGCCGGGATAGTTTCGATTGTCATCGTATAACCGCAGACGGTGCATTTCTTATGCTTTGTGCCGCTTGTGGTAGCTGTTGCCGGGGTATCGATGATCCATTCGCCGGCGGTATGCGCTGCTGTATCTTTCTTATCGCCGCAGGAGCACTCATGCCAGTGGTTGTCGGCATCGTTCTTCCACTCGCTGCCGTAGCTGTGAGTATGCTCACCGCCGCCGGTTGCCGGGATGGTTTCGGTTGCCATCGTATAACCGCAGACGGTGCATTCCTTATGCTTTGAGCCGCTTGTGGTAGCTGTTGCCGGAGTGTCGATAATCCATTCACCGGCGGTATGCGCCGCCTTGCTGCCCTCGATGATCACGCCGCAGCTGACAACGGTGCACTCTTTCCAGTGATCGGTATTATCGGACTTCCAGTCGGAAGCGCTATGACCTGTTGCCGCAAGGATTACGCTTGTCTTGTCGGTAATTTCGGATGCACCGGTTGCATCCTCAAACCACTTGTCACAGCCGTCGCAGGTGTAATATGCCGTGTTGCCTTTCTCCGTGCAAGTAGGAGCCTTTGCGGGAACGAGGGTCAGATTGTGCGTATGCGGTACGGTCTTGTCATATCCGCAGGTGTCGCAGATGTTATCGCTACCGTAATCGTGAGCCGCCTCGTCCTTCTTTTCGTGGCAGCGAGAGCATTCTTTCCAATGATTGTCTGTGTCCTTGCTCCAATCGCTTGCCCATGCGTGCCCGAGCTGTGTACCTGCTGCTGTAAAGGTTTCTGTTGTGCTGATCTCTCCGCAGGAGCAGCTCTTGAAATATACTGCATCGTTGGTGCAGTCGGCAGCCGACTTGAGGGTTTCCGGCTTCTGAATTTCCTGATCGTAGGTATGAGTATGGGGAATTGTGTAGGTCGCTTTCACGCTGACTTCACTGTCAGGCATTATGAAAGTAGTGGTTTCACTGTTCGCATCTTCAAGAGTAGTGTTGCCGCTTTCTACTACCCACTTATCAAACACCTTACCGTCAGGAGCCGCATTTGCGGTCAGAGTAATGGTTGTGCCTTGCGCCGCTTTACTGATTTCGCTTCCTGCACCGATTGTCGCTTTGCCGTCCGTTACGATAATGGAATACTCTTTACTCTCCCAGATTGCGTAGAAGGTAGTATCCGAGCTTACTTCATAGGTCGTGCCGGAAATAACCGAACCGTCGGCACTGGTTGACCAGCCCTTGAATTGCTTGCCTTCCGGTTCAGTAAAACCGCAGGAAGGCAGGGTGTAGCTGCCGGAAACGCCGGTGACATCTGCCATTGTGCCGCCGCCACCGTTGGCATTGAATCTGACGGTATACTCGGTAGGCGCAGCTTTGGCTATCGTAATGGACAACTCCTTCGTATTGCTGCCCGCGCTGTTGGTAGCCTTGACGGTGAAGGTGGAGCTTCCCGCTGCGGTAGGCGTGCCGCTGATTTTGCCGGTGTCCTTGTTCAGGCTCAGGCCGTCGGGCAGAGCGCCGATAATGCTCCATGTGATGGGCGTAGTGCCGGTGGCAATCAGGGTCTGGCTGTACGCCTCGCCCACCTTGCCGTCCGGCAGGGTGGCCGTGGTGATGGTCACACTATGGCTGCTGGAAGCAAACTGTGCCGTCAGCTTGGTTACATCCGCCGGAACGTTATCGCCCGGATCGTAGAGCTTGCCATCGCTGCCAAGCCACATAAAGTAGCTGCCTGTATTTCCGTCGGGGCGGGTCAGGCCGTCGGAGGCAGGTGCGGTAAATGTGCTGTCGTCTATTACAATGATTTGTATGCTGCTCTCAACGCCCAGCTTACCGTCGCCAAGGTCCAGGGTAACGGCTTTCAGCCCGTCAGCGCCCAGCGTGTCAAGGCCCAGAACCTCAAGGACGGGGCGGAATCCGTGGTATAGCTGGGAGAACGTGTCAGTGCTGCAATTCCAATAGCGGGCCGACATGTGCCCACGGTGTGCACTGACATCCAAATCCTCCATAATATCTTGCCCCCAGGACTCCATTCCTTCCCAGTTTTTGATGTATCCGTTGCCTTTATCCAGTATCTTATCCCATTCGTTGCTTTGAGGCGTGCCGCGTTCTAAATCATACGAGCCTGTACTAGCGCTTCCCACAGACGGCGCACGCAGCGTATAGTCCACGCCGTCGGAAGTGTAGTCTTTGCCGAAAATCAGGCCTGCGGTGTTCAGGTCGATCCAGCTTACCGCACGGGTTACATTGTATTCCGCCACAAACAGGCTGTGGTCATATTTGTTCTGCTCTGCATACTCCTCGGTGGTTTCCATTGCTGATGTGAGCTTGTAGGCATTCACCATCCCGGCGTAGGTAAAGGGAACATAGTGAAGGGTAGCATCCGGCAGTGCGTCATTCGCCGTGCCGGGGATGCCCGCACCGGAGAGGTCAAAGTAATAGGTGCCGCCGGGGGCGAGGGTGAACTGCTCCGGGAGATTAAACTGCGCCGTCAGCTTGGTTACATCCGCCGAAACGTTATCTCCCGGTTCGTAGAGCTCGCCATCGCTGCCAAGCCACTTAAAGTAGTTGTCGGTATTTCCGTCGGGGCGGGTCAGACCGTCGGACGCAGGCGCGGCAAAGCTCTCGCCGCTTTTCACAATGATTTGAATATCCTCAGAGCTATTACCCAGCTTGCCGCCGTCAAGATCGAGGGTAACGGCTTTCAGCCCGTCAGAGCCCAGTGAGCCGGGGCTCAGGACTTCAAGGACGGGACGGAAACCGGCAACAGCGTCCTGGTGCGAAGCAGGTGCGGAACTCCAGCCGCGGAGCGGGTAATACCCGCGACCCACACGCTGCGATGCCGAGGCGCTCGGAGTATCCTGCCCCCAAGAATACAGCCCGACGATGTTTTGGATATATCTTTCGTCCTTGTCCAGTATTCTGTCCCATTCGTTGCTTTGGGGCGCACCGTGTATGGAAAAGCTTGAGCCTGTAGAGCTGCTTCCGGCAGACGGCGCACGCAGCGTATAACTCACACCGCCGTCGGCGTAATCCTTGTCGAAAATCAAGCCTGCGGCGTTCAGGTCATTCCAGCTTACGGTATGCGTTACGGCATGGTCCGCAATGAATAGGCTGTGGGGATATTTTTCCCGCTGTGCATACTCCTCGGTGGTTGCCATTGCTGATGTGAGCTTGTAGGCGTCCACTGTCCCTGCGTATGTAAAGGGGACATAATGCAGGGTATTATCCGGCAGAGCGTCGTTCACCGTGCCGGGAATGCTCACGCCGGAGAGGTCAAAGTAATAGGTGCCACCGGGAGCGAGGGTGAACTGCTCTGGGGGAACAAACTGCGCCGTCAGCTTGGTGACGTCCGCCGGAACATTATCGCCCGGCGCGTAGAGCTGGCCGTCGTTGTCACGCCACATAAAGTAGCTGCCTGTATTTCCGTCCGGGCGGGTCAGACCGTCGGACGCAGGCGCGGTAAAGCTCTCGCCGGTTTTCACAATGATCTGGATAGTATCCGAGCTTCCTCCAAATTTTCCGCCGCCAAGGTCAAGGGTAACGGCCTTCAGTCCGTCAGAACCCAGTGTGTCAGAGTTCAGGACTTCAAGGACGGGGCGGAAACCGAGGAACTTGAAGGAGAGCGTAGTATTGGCGCCGGCATATTTGCGGGGCAAATCGTACCGGCCGCGAATCACACGGTTCGATAGCGTATTGGGTAAAGTATCTTGTCCCCAGGAACCTATATCTCTCCAGTTTTTGATATATCCGTCGTCCTTGTCCAGTATCCTGTCCCATTCGTTGCTTTGGGGCGTGCCGCGTTCTAAAGCACCCGAGCCTGTACCACCACTTCCCCCGGACGGCGCACGCAGCGTATAGTCCACGCTGCCGGTGGCGTAGCCTTTGCCAAAAATCAGCCCTGTGGCGTTCAGGTCATCCCAGCTTACCGCATGCGTTACGGCATAGTCCGCCACGAACAGGCTATGGGCATATTCGTTCTGCTGTGCATACTCCTCGGTGGTGGCCATCTCTGATGTGAGCTTGTAGGCGTCCACTGTCCCGGCATAGGTAAAGGGGACATAATGCATTGTTTTGTCCGGCAGAGAGCCGTTTGCCGTGCCGGGAATGCTCACGCCGGAGAGGTCAAAGTAATAGACGCCGCCGGGAGTGAGGGTAAACTGCTCTTGATACCCAACGGTGAGATCGATGTCTACAAAATCGCTTGCATAGTCGGTCTTTTTATCGTCGTTGCACTGCTCGCTGAAGACCTTTAAGGTATAGCTGCCCGGTGCAAGGCCGGACGGGATTTTGATCTCAACCGTTCCGTTTTCGGCAGTAGGCTGCGCTACTCTGCCATAATACTGTGCGCCGCTGTTATCCGCAAGGATGACAGAGATATATTCATTTATCCCTGCGGTCGCCCCGGTGTAATGCAGCGTAACGGTATCGCCGGGGTCGCCGCTGACGGTTGTTTCCGTTACGGCAAAATTGCGGTTGCTGTCCTTCAACGTCAGCTTCCATTCGTTTCCAGTGTATTTGGAAATCGGGGTCAAGCCTCCGTCAGGCTTTCCTCCCACAGCGGCGGATGTAAAGAGTACGGAGCTTGAATTTAAGTTAAAAGCGGGACGAACACACCACCAACTGCTGATAGCGTTCCCAGAGTAGACGACAGAACCATCACCATTCACGGTGGCGGCATCGTGATCAGAGTAACCAGGGGAGCGCAGCCACCAATAGCTTGACGCCCAACTCGGATGTTCGGGATCCACAATTCGCAGATCCTGATTTACCGCAAACGCTTCCGCTGTGGAAAGTGGCCAGAATACAGCGTTATCCACCTGCTCTCCTGCTACACAGTCGGTATTTTCTCCGTTGTAGCTTCCGCTTGTAAGCGTCCGTTTCTTTACGGCAGTATTTTCTTCTGTCGTCAGCTTTTCTGCAAGCGCGTCTATTGCGGTTTTCAAATAACTCGATGCATATCTGTTGTTTGTTCCGAAATCGGCAAATTGCAACACTGAGCTCATATTGCCCGCCGCAAGCAGGGTCATATCCCCCTGTGCGCTTGCAACGCCGTTTCCGTTATAGCCGATCACACGCCATGCAGCAGGATTATTTTCATGGTCTTGCCCGAAATACACGGTCGGTGCGCTCGCTGTGTTTACATTTTTACTTAGTGCGTCTGTGCCAAGCTGGATCGCCTTTCCTGTATCTGCCGCAAAGGCCGCTGTCGGCAGCAGCGTCAGCACCATGCAGCACAGCAGCAGGATGCTAAGTATTCGTTTCTTCATTGGCTTTTCTCCTCCTGTTCGTGTCGGTTCGGTTTGTCCGCCCCGCCTTTTTTCCGGTTTTCTCTGATTCTGAGCCGGAAACACAGCGCGGTGATCGCCACCGCTGCGGCAAAGGAGACGACGGCTACCAGCACATAGCCGCCCGCGTCCTCCCGCAGCAGCATCGCGCCGAACACGCCCCATGCTTCCGGTTGCCCCGGCCCGGCGACCGTGCCCACCGCCTGCATCAGCACCGCGAACAGCAGCATACACATAGCGCTCAGTCCATATATGCCGCGCCGCCGCCTCCGGCGGGTGTTTTCCCGCACCCGCTGCTTGACGAGTGCGACCCGTCTTGCAGGTATCGTACATATCGTTTGCCCCCCTTTCCGGTTTGTCTGGAATTGTGATAAAAACCCTTTCACTTATATAGGTACAAAAAATCGAAAAAACTCTCACCCAAAACGAAAAATTTTTCAAAAAAATTTGAGAGCCGCCAAAAAGCAGCTCTCAGGGAGTGGATATTCAGTTATTTACTCCGCGATAATCGGAAAGCGGACAATCTTCCCGCCGCCACCATCAGCACCGGCAGGGCGTAGGCGATGTACTGCGCCGCGCCGCCGTAGGCGATGAGCAGATTGTAGGTGGCGTGGAATGTTATCGCCGCACACAGCAGGCCGCAAGTGCCGGCCACCTTCAGCCACGTCCGCCGCCATGTGTATGCAAGACCGCCGCCTACGGTCAGTCCGCAGAGGACATGCATAGCTCCCGTGCCGAAGCCCCGGAAGAAAATAAAGGAAAAGAGGTCCGCTCCGTTTTGGATGAGATAGCAGACGTTTTCAAAGGTGGCAAAGGCGAGGGCAACCGTGATGGCGGCAGCCTTGATTTTCTCTCCTTCCGGCTCGAATACCAGAAGATAGAACACCAGCGGCAGCAGCTTCATCATTTCCTCCACCACCGGCGCAATCTCCGCCGTGGCGGCAAGGGCGTCCGCCTGACACACCGCCGCGAGGAAGGTGTTGATATAGGCCGAAAGCAGGCACACCCCCATCCCGGCAATGCAGAACAGGAAGAAGCGGAGCTGCCGCCTGCCCATGCACAAAGCGGCCACCAGCAGGGGAGATACCATGCAGAGGAAGATGTTTTCGATGTAGGTCATGCGTCCACCGCCTTTCTCGTGGCGGGCAGCAGGCCGAGAATGGCGAGCGTCAGCAGCATATCGCACCAGAAGGTGGGGCTTGCCAGAGAGGTATCCGGCCAAAAGCAGCCCACCGTCCAAAGCAGATACTCCGCAAACGCAAAGCACAGCACGCCGATGTGGTAGTACCGCATATTCCGCGCCGTGCCTGTCTGCCCATTGGCGTAGACCAGTCCACGGATGGCGCAGAAGGAGAGCCAAATCATCATGCCGCACCAGATCAGGTTGGAGAGAATATCCCCGAAGGTGCAGTAGAACGCCAGCAGCGGTACGCCGATCAGCGGCGAAAGCCATGCAGAGCGGCTGCGGAAGCTGCGCTCGTCCTGAGTGGTGAGCGTGGCCTGCAAAATGCGCAGGAAAATTACGCTGGCCACCCAGCCGAACTCCGAGACATAGAAAACGCGCGGTGTGGTATCGAACAGCAGCAGATACAGCGTCCAGTAGAGCGCGCCGAGGGCAAAGCAGCCGTAGAAGCACAGCAGCAGGAAATACGTCTGCCGCCCACTTTTTCGGTAGGCGATACCCGAAAGCAGTGCGCCGACGAACGTGGTCAGCAGTTGCAGCAGGTTCTCAATCAGCTCCATGCGCATCCCTCGCTTTCCCTGTCCTGCCCGTCCTCTCGGCTCATCTGACGCAGCCGGAAGCACAGAACGGTCACGCACACGCCGAGTAAAAAAGCCAGCAGCCCGATGACGATGTATCCCAAGGCAGCGCCGCCGTGAAAGATGCTTGCCGCCGTTTCAAAGCCGGAGTAGTCGCCTGTCTGGATGCTCGCGGCAATGCCGGGCATGGCGAGGGACGCGCCGATGAGCAACGCAAGGCACGCCGCCACGGCGGAAGCCATGGTGACCGTATTGCGCCGCCGCCGTTTCTCCCGTTCCATTTTGGCGATGCGCCGCTTTGTCTCCGCGACGCGCTCCTCATGACTCCGCATCTGTGATCCCCTCCCGTTCTAAGAGCCTTCGCAGGCTCTTTTTTCCGCGATACACCATGTTGGTGATCTGTTTTACCGTTTTTCCCGTGACCTCCGCCGCCTGCGCGTAGCTCATATCCTCAAAATAGGTGAGATAGAGGACTTCCCGATAGTCCGGGTTTATTTCGCTCATGCAGCAATGCAGGACGCGGTTGCGCTCCTCCGTCCGGATGACCTCCTCCGCCAGCAGCCGTCCGTCCGGCTCGCCGGTCAGCGTATCGAGGCTGAACAGGGGCTTCCGTTTGCTCTTATGGCGCAGCGCCATGTGCCGCGCCGCCTTATAGAGATACGCCTTGAAGCCGCCGTCCCGTATCTTCGGCTTTTTGGTGAACAGATAGGCGAAAACGTCCAGCATCAGCTCCTCCGCCTCGTGAACGTCGTGCAGATAGCCGTCGATATACAGGGTCAGGGGGTCGCCGTATTTTTTCATCAGGGCATTGAGCCCTTCGTCGTCGCCGTTCAGATATTGGCGGTACAAGCTCTCGTCGCAGGCCATAGCGTTCACCTCCTTTTTGCGGATGCTTCCCATGCAGAGGGGTATCCGTCAGGTGCTTGTCCTGCCGGAATCGCGGTGCTGTCCTTGAAAGCGCGGGTCGGACGGTTTCTCCGCATTTTCCGGGATCGCCCATGAACGCCCGAACCGGGACGCGCCGGGGATCCGCCCTTCGGCGCAATACTGGTTGACCCGCCGCTCTGACACGCCCCAACGGTAGGACGCCTCCCGAATGGAGATATAGCCCTTGATCCCGTTCATACCGCACCTCCGCATGGATATTACTCAACACAATACATTATATACGAATATCCGAATAAAAGCAAGCCCACACGGACGTTGGTTTTAACGAATTGTCGCATTTTCCTCACATCAGGGTATGTATTGGCTGCCCTCGCAGGCAGCCATTTCCCTCTTTTCGCGCAATACCGTGCAGGCTAATACTGAGGCACTCCGTACCCAAGCACCTCATAATGCCCTACGCTGTACTGATTGACACAGCAGCTATCGCCGGAGTTGCCCTCCACAGTGTAGACGATTCCGTTTTCAACCTTTTGGACGATGCCCACGTGATCGGATTGCCCGTCCTGCGGACCGGATCTGCCCTTGTTGTCCCAGTCAAAGAAGATAATCATTCCGGGGACAGGCTCGGCAGAGCCATCTATCCATTGACCTCTATCCTTGAACCACTGCACACCGTTTACACAGCCTGCGAATTTGAGAATCACGCCGGTCTCGATATAGCCGCACTCGTTGGCACACCAGCTCACGAAGCAGGCACACCACTCCACACGGCTGCCAAAGCCGTACCAAGACCAGTAAGGCTCACCGCCCACATTGCCCACCTGCGACAAGGCAACGGTCACGATCTGATCATCGCTGTAATGGATGCCGTAGAGGACAGTCGCCCAAAGGGAGTTGTTCTTATCCTCCAGCAGCTCCGCAAGATACTCTCGCTGTTCTTCATTGAAGCCGTATTGGTCAGCCATTTCCTCCACCGTCTTGTGGGACACGGTGATATACAGTGTCGTTCTCGTTTCGGTGGTTTCGGTCTGCACGATATTTCCGTTTCCGTCATCAGTTTCGGTGATGACCGTTTCCGAATGGCTTTCCGTGCGGGAGGATATATCGTTCATCTCCCAAAATATATCCTTGAGAAGCTGCTTTTTGGTATCGTCCATCGTGGCGACCTCCAGCGGCTCGTCGGGATCGGTATTGACCTTGACCGAGTAAACCGCAAGTACCTCCTTCCATACGGCACGGCTTCCCGACATTTCCAGTGTATCATAGGAAGTGCCGTTTCGTATCTCCAACAGCCGGTTGTCGTAATCCGTGTTGATCTCCTGCACGGCTGTCCGCATGGACTGTCCCGTGCCGGAATCCTCGCCGGAGAAGAATATCCCAAACACAGAGCCGCAGATCAGCGCAATCAGGCAGATGACAATGATAACCACAACGGCGACCCAGCCGCCTGCGGCAATGGCCGCTACCAGTGCTTTGGTTGCCGCTATGATCGCCTTGACCGCCGCAACGGTTGCTTTGACGGCGGCTTTCACACCGGCTGCGGTCGCTTTGGCTGCGGCTTTGGCGGCCTGCGCCGCTTTCTGTGAAGCCTTAACCGTCGCCTGTGCGGTTTTCTGTGCCGTCTTTGCCGCCTGCCGGGTGGTTTTAATGGCGGTCTTTGTGGTCTTGACCGATTTCTGCGCCGCTTTCGTCGTGCCTTTGCCTACTGTCTTGACGGTTTTCTTTCCGGCAGAACGGGCGGATTGCTTGACGGTCTTTTCCGTCTGCTCCACCGTCTTAATGGTCTTATTACCGGAAGCACGGACAGACTGCCTTTTCAGCGATTCCGCCGCCCGCTTTTCTTTGAACTGCCTGATGCTGTCCTTTGCCTTGGATACATTCCGCTTGGTTTCCGCCAGCCCCTTGCGTCCCTTATCGAACTGATGCACCGCTTCGTGAGTTATGCGGTCAACGCCGCCCTCGATGCGGTCGGAGGCATATTCCTCTGCGCTGTGTTCTTCGGGATGGGTGGCGTGTTCCGCCTTCTCCTTGGTCTGCACATAGGCGGAGCGCATCCGGTCGGCAGCAATCGCCGCCTTGTCTATCTTCTTGATCGCGCCTTTCACCACATCTCTTGTTTTGATTTTAGGCATTTTCCCTCCTTTCCGGGGCGCACCCAAACGCCCCTGAATTGAAAAAGAGGGGCAAAGGTATCAACCCCTTGTCCCTCAAAGTGCGGGAGCTGAAAAGCCTTGCTGTGACTGACTTTTTCAGCCCCTATTTTTCGACTCTGCCCGTTTCCTGTGGGCGTATTCCGCCTGCTGCTTTTTGTAGGCTCTCACGGCGCACCTGTCGCAGTATTTCTTGCGGTTGCCTTTCTTGAGGATAGACGCACCGCAGGACACGCACCGGTCAAGGCGTGTGCCGAGAATATTAGCCTCCAGCAGCGGCTCTGCCGGCAGAACGGCATTGCGGAAATACTTGCACAGCAGCGAATAGGAAATGCTCTGCACACAGACGCAAGGCTCGCCGTCATCCAGCGCAAGGCAGTTGCCGCCTTCATAATTGGCGCACAGCCGTTTAATCAGGGCGTTGGCTCTCTGCCGATGCTTCGGCGTAAGTCTGGGCAGCATCCGCATCACCGCCCTCTACTATACGCTTTGCCACCACCACAAGGCGGCTGTTGTTGCGGCTGTACTCGCAGGTGGACAGGGTAATGAGTTTGTCGCCGTATGCGGCGGTCACACCGGTATCGTAGAAGGACAGCTCCTTGCACTTGGCAATGAAGCTGTCAAACTCGTTGGCATTTCCCGCATCCACGAAGCGGTAATACTTGAACGCATCGGGGCTGTCGGTGTAGACCACCGTGCGGAACACGGCAACGATCTCATACTCCTGCCTGTCCGTCAGCGTGTTAAAAGCAATGGTCTTATGCTCGCTCCAAAAGCTCTCGCTCTTGAATTTGTCGAGATGGGCGAACATAGAGCCGTTTTTCATGTGATGCCCGTAGATAACAAGGTTGTCGGAGAGCTTTTGCACATCGCAGTCCTCCTGCACATAGGGACAGCCGTACTCGGAGTATTCCTTGTCAAAGCCGTGCTTCAGGTAGAAGTTCGGCTCGTTTACAGACTGCATCACGGGATAGTTGATGTTGGTATCCGCAATGCTGATCCAGCCCACCAAGTCGCCGTTCTGCCCGAACAGCTCGGCAAGCTCCGGCAGAATGGTCTTCTCCTCGGAATACGGAATCGGCTCGGTGGGTTCCGCTTCGGCATCCGTCTGCGCTGCGGCCTCCACCACGGAGGCAAGGTTGTGATATAATTCCGCCTGCTTGTCCGCCTCCTTGTTGTGCCGGACAATATAAAAGGTGCTTGAGCCGAGGACGGCAGCAAACACCGCAATGAGAATAATTGAAATTGTCTTTTTCATTGGATTTCCTTTCTTTGTTGCCAGCTTTGTCAATTCGCAATGTCGGATAATTTGGTGGTCATCAGCTTGTAGAGCTTTGTGTTTTTGGGGAACTTGTTGGCAAACGGCACAAGGCTGGAGCCGACCTTGATGAGTCCGTGTCCTGCGTCCACATTGGTGATATACGAAAGCTGGGTGTCCGAGATGTTCAGGAGCTTTGCCAGCTCAATGCGGTCGGTGGACGCCTGATTGAGCATAATGATGAACTCGGAGTTTGCCAGCATCGTTCTCGCCGTATGGCTCTGCAAGAGGTCGTCCACATTCTGCGTAATGCCGGACGCATAAGCACCGTACTTTCGTACTCGCTTCCAAAGCGTGAATAGGAAGTTGGCGCTGTATTCATGCTGGAACAGGAGATAGATTTCATCAATGAAGATGAAGGTATTTTTGCCCTTTGCACGGTTCTGTGTAATGCGGTTGAGGATGGAGTCCAATACCACCAGCATCCCGATGGGCATAAGCTGCTTGCCGAGGTCAAGGATGTCGTAGCAGATGAGTCGGTTGTCGGTATCCACATTGGTGTGCTTGGCAAAGGTGTTCAAAGAGCCGTTGGTAAACAGCTCGATGGCAAGGGCGATCTCCTGCGCCTCCGGCTCGGATTGTTTGAGCAGCTCCGCCCGGAAGTCCTGCAAGGTGGGAACCTCTCCCTTGTAGTCGTTCTGCTGATAGGTGCGGTAGACGCTTGCCGTACAGCGGTCGATGATGGATTTCTGCACTGCACCAAGGTTGTTGCCGCCGATGAGCTGCTCACACAGGGACATAATGAACTCGGATTTCAGGATGACGGGGTTTGCACCGTCACCGTACTCCCGGTTCATATCCATCGCATTGATGTGGGTGGGAGAGGTGGCGGAGATGTTGATGATCTCGCCGCCCATTGCCTTTACAAGCTGCGAATACTCCCGTTCGGGGTCGATGATGATAATATCTGCATTGCCGGAGAGCATCTGATTGATGATCTCACCCTTTGCGGCAAAGGACTTGCCGCCGCCCGACACGCCGAGGATAAACTCGTTGCCGTTGAGAAGCTGCCTGCGGTCGGCAATGATCATATTCTTGGAAATGACATTCTGCCCGTAGTAAATGCCGTTTTCGTGGTAGATGTCCTGCACCCGGAATGGGATAAACACCGCAAGGCTCTCGGTGGTGAGGGTGCGGAAGGTGTCGATCTTCCGAGTGCCGAAGGGCATCACCGTATTCAGCCCGTCAAGCTGCTGGAACTTCAGCACACCGAACTGGCAAAGGTGCTTTCTTGCGGTGGTCAGCAGGGCTTCGGTGTCGCTGTCAAGCTGCTCCTTGCTGTCCGCCGTGTGTACCATCGTAAGGACGGCGAACATCATACGCTGGTCACGGGTGGTCAGGTCATCGAGAAACTCCTTCATCTCCTTGCGCTGCTGTTCAAGGTCATAGGGAACCTGTGCGGAGAAGTTGTTGTTGGAGTTCTGTCTGCGCTGCCAGTTGGTCACATTGGTTTCCACGCCCAGCAGACGGTTCTCCGCTTCCCGGACGGCTTCATCGGTGGGGACGGGAACTACATCAATGGACAGCATCAGGTTGCGGTTGAGGTCGGTCAGCTCCGCCACCATAGCGTCCTTGATATACGACGCATACTCACGCAGGAACAGCACCCTGCCGTAGCGATCCCCGATCTTGAAATAGTCCTTTTCAAACTCCATCGAGTCGGGGCAGATGAAGTCCTTGAAGTCGTGTCCCTTTTTGCGGGTTTCCTTCATATCAAAGCGGAAGCTGGTTTCCTCGCCCGCACGGTAGAAGTCATGGAAAATGCGGAGGCGTTCGTCGGTTTCCATCTCCACGCACTTGCTGCCAAGCCTGCCGAAGTGGGCGATCAGGTCTGCGCCCACACGGGCAAAATAGCTTCTTGCTTCCTCCACATTCTTCTTGTTCACGGAGATGGTGATATACTTCTCCTGCGTATAGGCGTTTGCGCCCGTCGCTCTCTCAAGGAGCATTTTGTTGTATTCCTCCCGGTACTCGTCGAGGGCGTCGCCCTTGAGGGGCATAAGGATGGTCTTCTCAAAGTCCAGCCGGTTCAGACGGCGGTTGTTGATGGTGATCTTGGTGGTCGCCCCGCTGTCAAGAGAATTGAGCAGCTCGGAGTATTCGAGGAACATCGCCTCCTTGTCCTCACGGCTGGCGACGGCATAGTTGATGTCGGTGAACTTGAAGGATCTGGTGAACTTGTCCCTGCCCACCTGAAAGATGCCATCATCGTAAATCGCTTTGACGGGAATGACATCCTGTATGCCCTTGGGTACGACGAAGCGTTCCTTGTCCTGCTTGAGCAGGATATTCAGTGTTTTAATCATTGGCTTTCAATACCTCCTTCTTCTTGAGTTCCATACTGGGCTTCATCAGCTCAAAATAGGTGTTGGTGGAACGGAATACGAGCTTTTTCGGCATCAGAAACTCCGATTTGATCCACGCCCATACGAACTTCTCTGCGGTCATTCCGTTGTACTTAATAAAACCCAGCGCCGCAAAGGGTGCGGCGGCTAAAATGCACATCCACGATACCGTTTCCGTGCCGAAATGGGGCTTGAGCAGAAAATACACGCCCACCGCAACGCCGCAGGCAAGGACAGAAAAAATGAACTGTCTGAGGGACAGTCCAAAGAACATCGCTTCCGTGTAGTTGCGTATTTCACGGTTGATTTTTACTTCCAAGATACAGTTCCTCCTTCGTCTGTTGGATTCTTGTTTTTGCTGTCTCGCAGTATTCGGGGTTCAGCTCGATGCCGAGATAGCGGCGGGAGAGACGCTTGCACACGGCTCCCGTCGTGCCGCTGCCGAAGAACGGGTCAAGGACAAGCCCCTGCTCCGGCGAGCCTGCCAAAATGCACGGCTCGATCAGCCGTTCGGGGTACATGGCGAAGTGTCCGTAACCCCTGTGGGAATTGGTGCTGACGCTCCACACATCCCGCTTGTTGCGCTTTGTCGGCATATCGCTGTGGGAACGGGGCAGAAAGAGCGCCTGCGGCTTTGCGCCGCCGACACCCTTTGCGTATTTCGTCCTATCGCTGACCGCCCGCTTGTTGCGCTCCACCGTGGCCGGTGCGACCGGCTCGGAGATCGCCGCAGCATCGTAGTAGTAATGGGGTGATTTGGAGAGCAGGAAGATATGCTCATAGGATTTGGTCGGCCTGTCTTTCACAGCCTCCGGCAGGCAGTTAGGCTTCTGCCAGATAATATCGCTCCGCAGATACCAGCCGTCCGCACGAAGTGCAAAGGCAAGCTGCCATGGGATGCCGATCATATCCTTTTCCTTAATGCCGTCCCATTTCTTTGGGAGTGCGGCGTTCTCATCGGTATTGAGGCTGTGGTAGGTCTGTTTGCTTTTGGGGCGTTCGGCAAGGCTTTTGCTCCAAACGCCCTTGCCGCTTCCGGCGTAGCTGTCGGCAATGTTCAGCCAAAGTGTCCCGTTGCTTTTCAGCACACGGCGCACCTCACGGAAGATTTCGGTCAGGCGGTCTATATATTCAAGCGGCGTTTGTTCACAGCCGATCTGTCCCTCGGCACCGTAGTCACGAAGCCCGTAGTAGGGAGGGCTGGTGACGCACATCTGTACGTACTCGTCAGGAAGCCTTTTCAGCATCTCCAGCGCATCGCCGCACAGGACGGTGTTTTGTAATTCGTCTTGGTTCATCGTCTTTTCCTTTCCCGGCGGCGTGCTTCCTCAATTTCGCTTTTGCAGACGCACACATCGGCAAGGCAGAGAACCCTCCGCCTGCGTTTGCCGCCGTAGTAAAGACAGTATCTGCAATCGCAGTCCTCAAGGGTGTATCCCTTGAAGGGTGAATAGATTTTTGTGTTTCGTTTCATTGCACACTCCTTACAGCCCCATCATCTCACGGATAATGCGGTCGCTCATCTTGACTGCGCCTACGAGGACGAGCATATTAAAGAGCAGCTCTCCCACATAGCTCCACACCTGCGTGACCGCCGCTGCATCGGGATTGACCACGGGCGGCGAGGATGCAAACAGGGAGAAGATGATGCAGGACAACACAATGACTGCGCCCTCCAAGCAAACAGCACAGTAGCTTTTGATGAAGGACTTGCCCACATTCTGCGAAGGCTCACCGGCAAAGGTAGACAGGGGGATGGGCGCAAGCGCCGTATACATATACAGCTTAAAGAAGCGCCCGTACACGGTCATAATGAGGATGAAGGACATCACGGTGATAAACAGCCCACCGATGAGCGTCACCGCCCATAGTGGGATTGATTCAAAGAAGCCGCAGTCCTCGATGGTGGTGATCATTTCAGCCGGCAGCGTTGTCTGTTGCGGCGAAGAAAAGCCCGCCGAACTCATAATGGTAGAGATCGTCCCCTGCACGATGTTGAACAGGGCGAGCATCAGTTCCATACCGTAGGTGATGGCTCCTTTGGCAATGGCAAAGCGTATAAAGAGCTTCAGGGCGTGTTCCGGCTTCTTGACCTCCGTAAACGATCCGCAGGTCTTTACCACGCCCACAACGAAGAACAGCACAAGCAGGGCAAGCCCGATTGCCTGCACCGCACCATTGATATTGACGATCACGCCCCAAATCCCGCCGCCCTTGAAGTCCTGCGGCGTTGTCGTGATGAGCTGCCAGATCTCGGCTAATTTTTCATTCCAGGTTTCCAATGCGTTTTCAAGGTTCTGTACGACCCAGTTGTCGCTCACGAAAAGCACCTCCTTTCAAAGAATCGGGGCGTCCCCGAAAGTCCGGGAACGCCCCACGGTAGGGTTTGCTCAGCCGACGATCAGGTCGAGGATCTCCTTGGCAAAGGTAATGATGACGCCGCCCGCAAGGGTCAGAAAGCCGTTGGCTCGCTGGGACGGGTCGTGGGACTTGAGGGACAAGCCGACCTGCACCACGCCGAAGCCCAGCAGGATAAGACCGATGGCTCGAATCAGCCCGAAGATGAAGCTGGACAGGTTGTTGACGACGGTGATGGGGTCGCCGGCAGCGAATGCCGTGACCGAGGTGCCGAGAATGAGCGCAGCGCCCATAATGGCGGTGCAGTAGATGCGGAAGCCCTTTCTGACCTTGCCGGTCATAGGGAGCTTGTTGGTATGCTTTTCGGTGTCTTTCTTAAAGATGTTCATATTCGTTTCCTCCGTTATTTTGAAGATTGGTTTTCGTCAAAGTCCTCATCGGACAGTAACACATAATCGGTTTCCGGCACTTCCGTGTCGGGCAGGGTTTTGGGATCGAGGTATGTGACCTCGATGGTCGCAATGTCGCTCCTGACAGCACCGTGCTGATAAACGCCGGCTTTCCCGTCTGCGGTCAACGCCACATTCGGATGCTTCAGGATGTCGTACTTGAAATCAAGCACCGGACGCTCGCCACGGATAAAAAGGATGGCGTATTGGTTGTCCAGCATACGCACCTCGTCGGGCGTGAGAAGCTCTCTGCCGCTGATTTGGTAGTTGGTGCTGTAATTGCCGCTGCGTCCTGAGCTTTTGCCGTAGGTGTTGGTGTCGATGGTCGATTTGCCCAGCAGCTCCGACACATACTTGTGGGTACTTTGCTCATTGCCGCCGAGATACAGAAACTCGTCGCAGTTGCCGACGATGGACTCCCATTGCTTTTCAAACAGGGCTTTTAACTGCGCCAAGTTCTGCAAGATGATACTGACCGACACGCCACGGGAGCGCATAACGGACAGTATCTTGTCAAAGTCATCCGGCAGACTGACATTGGCAAACTCATCCATCAGAAAGTGAACGGGAATCGGCAATGCGCCGCCGTGAATATGGTCAGCGGAAAAGAAAAGCTGCTGAAATAGCTGGGTATAAAGGATGCTGACCAAGAAATTGAAACTCGAATCGTTGTCCGGGATAATAGCGAACAGTGCCACTTTCTTTTCGCCCATAGAAGCAAGGTCAAGCTCGTCGGTACAGGTCAGTGCCGCCAAACTCTCCAAGTTGAACTTTTCAAGCCTTGCGGCAAGGGTGATCTGAATACTCTTGAGTGTCTTAGCCGAGCCTGCGTGATAGGAGCGATAATACTTCAAGGCAATATGGTCGGGCCTGTCTAACTCCAAATCGGCAAACAGGCAGTCCAGCGGCGAAGGTCGTGGATCTTCCTCATTGTCGATGGCGGCAGCTTGCAGCATCTCCATTACCATTGCAAAGTTCTGCTCATCCTCCGGTGCTTCGTAGTGAAGATAATAAACGAGAGCAGACAGCAGCATTGAAGCCGAGGTGTCCCAAAAGGGATCATTGGATTGACTGCCCTTCGGCGTGGTCGCCTTGAACAGATTGGTGACAAGCCGTTGGATGTCGTTGTCGCTTTGCAGATAGACGAAGGGATTGTAGCAATGGCTCTTTTCCATAGAGATCAGGTCAAGCACCCGGACTTCATACTCTTTCTGTGACAGCAGCTCGCCCACATCTCGAACGATCTCCCCTTTGGGGTCAAGCACGAAATAGGAATTGCGGCAGCACTGCATCAGATTCGGCTTGCAGAAAAACCTCGTCTTGCCGGCACCTGAACCGCCGATTACCAGCGTGTTGAGGTTTCGGCGGTGTTTCTTGGCGTTCAGCCCGATTGCCACATTCTGCGTCAGCAGCTTGTTTTCGCTCTTGGGCTGCTGTGCGTACTTTTTGTTCACGGCACTGGCGCTGCCCCATTTTGCCGAGCCGTGTTCCTCCCGCCTGCGGTAGTTCCTGCGTGTGGAGAAGTAGATGCCGACGCCCATTCCGTAGCAGAGAAGCAAAACGAGGACAGCTTTTACACTGTCCTCGCAAAGCTCGATATGGAACGGGTCGTTCATCGCGTTCATCAGGCTCGTCAATATCTCCGGCAACCCGCCCTTGACGGACGGAGCGATGAGAAGTCCGAGCCATACCACGGGAATGATACCGATAAGGGAGAGGATGACCGCCGCCCGCCGGTCGTTACCTTGATTCACGGCAGGAGCAGTCCTTTCTCTCAACCACCTTGAACTTTTTCTTTGGGGCATAGCCGAACTTGATGATGAGGTCGTCCACTGCGTCGGTGGTCTTGCCTCTGTTTTTCAGCTCGGTCTTGGTGTCGTTCAGGGAGCGGATGATAATCCCGTGTTCGTAATCGTCCAAGGCGACGTGATAGCGTTCCTCTTTCATCTGATGCACCTCATCTTTCCTGTTCCTTGCTTCTCTCTGCACGGCGGCGGTAGATTTCCTCCGACACACGGGAGCCGATCTCGCTCATCGCAGAACGGGTCTTGGAAAGCTCCGCACGAATTTCCTTGGGGGACTTGCCCGCCAGCTCCTCCGGGATACGGTCAATGGCGAAGTTCTTCACATCCACTCCGAACTTGCGGCAGAGCATATAACCGACGCAAACGGCAGAGAAGCCCATATCTCTGCGGCTGTATGCTTCGCAGTTCATTGCAAGCTGAGCGTGTCCAAGCTCCTGTGCCACGCACTGGCAGAGTGCAACGCTGTCCCCAATGTCCCGCTTGATATAAAGGGTCTGATCCTCGTTCTTATAGAACGCTCCCATATTGGGAGAAGGCAGCTCCTCCACGGTGCTCACATCAATGGGAGCCGTATCAAGCATAATCGCCACAAGTTTTCGGGGGTCACGGTCAAGGGTGGGTGCAGCAGGCTTCTTGCCGCTGGTCTGTGCCACATCGAACACCTTCTTAACATTGTAGGCAATACCGGTAGAGCCATCGTTCTTGGTGTACTCCACGGGTTCGAGGATGGACAGACTCTTAGCACCCTTGTTGACCTTCACGCCGTCCTCCTGCCAGTCACGAAAATCCTTGAGCTGAGTCGCCTGCGGCTGCTGCTTATAAATGAGCAGAGCGTTAGCGGCAGAGTAGCGATCCATTCGTGCCTGTGTGTCCAGATAGCTCCGGAACTTTTCAGGGGCATTGACGATCTCGGTCGCCGCATCGTCGATCATCTGATATACGGCGTCCTTCTCCGCCTTTTTCTTGGCGACGTATTCCTCCGGAGAAAGCTGCGGTCTTTCCGCAGCGCCGGACTTCTTGGGATTGAAATTGTTGGTCACAGTTGATTACCTCTCTTTCGGTTTTTTGGTTCTTTTCGGTTGACGGTGAACCGTCTGTCGGGACGGTTCGGGTGCTTTCGGTCTTTCTTTGGCAATCGAAGGCTCGGTGCGGTCTGCTTCCTTATCAGCCTTTACAGCAGCCTTGTAGCGTTCCAGCTTTTCCCGCACGGAAGGCTTTTTGTCTGCCTGCTTTGCTGTACCCCGGTCAGCATTTGAACCTCCAATCGTTGAGCTTCGCTCGGACGGAGGGCTTTTTTCCGTCTTTGCGACCGTAGGGTTTTGGTGGGACTGCCCTTCTTTCTGCACGGGATCACCCATTGCCTGCTCCACGATGATCTCGCCCCTTGTCTTGGTAGGGACTTCCTTCGCCACGGCGTCCCTGTCTGCCTTGTCCTTTTCCGCTTGGGAAACGACCCCCGCCTTGTCGATCTTGCCGAGTTCAAAGCGGTCGCAGATCCGCTGGATTTTGGAAGCGTCCTCGGCACGGGCGATAATATCCACCGGTGCATCGCCCGCCCTTGTGTTTTTGTCCCGCAGCAGGCAATACAGTACGCCGTAGCGTTTTGCCTGCTCGGTAAACTTCTGAATGTCCTTCTGCGGCAGAGAAAAGACCTTGAGTTCCTTTCCCGACCGGATCATATTGGTGAGCCGTGCCTTACCTTTGGTCTGCTGTTCCTGCTTCAGCACGGACACCAGCAGCAGGGCGACATTCTTTGCCGCCGAGCCTGTGAGTTTTGCGGCGACCTCAAAGCCTTCAAGCGAAAGCCTGACGATCTGTTCCGCCGCATCACCGCCGTTGTTCATAGTTGCGGTTCTCCTTTCGTTTTGATTTTTCTTCCTCTGCACGGACTGCGCCGACCTTTTCCTCGATGACCTTGGAGCGGACGGCAATGTCCTCGCAGAGTTTGACCTCCCTGCGGAGTTCTTTCAGCTTCTCGGAGAGAGCCGAGATGCTCGCCCTTGCCTGTGACAGCTCTGCATCTGTTCTGTTCACTTTTCGTATTTCTTTTCGGAGATGCGTTCTGTCGGCAGTCAGGGTCTTGATCTGTTCCTCCACCGAGCGCTTGTATGAAAAAAGCTGCTCGTCTGTACCGATGTGGTGCTTTCCGAGCAGCGTGACCTGTTTGGTGAGTTCGTCTATCTTCATCAAATCCTCTTTGAAAAGGTAGTGAACTCTTGCGTAATTCTGTTGTCCTGCCTTGTACTTCGGCAGATAGCCGAGCCGGTAGCAGTAGTAGAGGTACAGCCCGTACAGACCGCCCGCCTTGGCAATTCTGTCGCTCCGGTTTGTGAGCCGGTATTGCTTCGGTCGGCAGGTCTTGGGCTGGAACGGCTCGAAGTCGATGCCGTCCCGGTTTTCAATGAGCCGCCGGGTAATTCGCTCCTTGGTGTACTCGTCGCCGAGCCGGTAGAGCCGGATGGGGTGCTCGTCGCCCTTACCCTTGATCGTCCAGTATTTCCGCTTCGGGTTGCAGCCGAAGGCATAGCCCATCTCGGACAGGCGGTATTCAAGCTGCTTGAGGTTGTGGCTCATGGCGATGGCTTCGTCAAGTGCGGAACGGGCGAGATTGTACCTTGTAGGCATACCGGCCTTGTCCTTCATCGTCAGGTGCTTTGCGTCGGGGTAACGCTCCGGCTCCTTGATGGTGCTGATCCCGTACTTCTCGCAGATACGGTCGGCTTCCTTGTAGAACTTGAACCACGAGGTTTCCCGGCAGCGTTTGCCGTCCACAAAGGACACGGAGTTGATGACGAAGTGGCAGTGCAGATGCTCGGTGTTCAAGTGGGTCGTGACAAGCACCTGATGCCGTTTGCCCCAAACGGAATTGGCAAACTCCATCCCAATATGCTGCGCCAGCTCCGGCGTGATGTCGGTTTCCTTGAAGCTTAGGTAGCCGTGGTAGGCTTGAATGCCATCCGGCTTGTCGAACTGCTCCTTGACGGTGACGAACTGCTCACGGGCAGTTGACGGGTTACAGTTGATGCCCTGACAGAACAGCTCCTGCTCAGTTTTTTTGCCGTCCTTCACATAGTTGACCACATCCCGCAGTGCCTGATAGTCGGCGTTGCTGTACTTGGATTTTGCTTTGGTGGTTTTCTCCGGGTTAGCGGCATAGTCGAGCACGGTCGCAAGGCGAACCGTGACCGGCCAGAGCTTGCTTACTGCCATTTGAGGTCGCTCTTTTCGGGACGGAGGAACTGCCGCTCCACATCCGCCTGAAAGCTGTGCCAGCGCTCAGCTTCGGTGTTCAGCTTCTGCATATCGAGGAAGCCGAGGGCGTTCGCCTTGACCGTGAGCTGGTGCAGGTTGTTGCCGATGGCGGAGAGCTGCCGCATCACATCGTAGAACCGGTCGTCCGGCTTTTCCTTCGGCTCAAAGCCGCGCACCAAAAGGCGGAACAGCGCCGCCTCGGACAGGCAGGTGCGCTTGGCTTTCTTCTGCAACTCCTGCGCTTCGTCACGGGAGAGCCAAAACTGCTTTTTGACCGTCCGCTTCATTTGTCATCACCGTCCCTTCTGCTTATTTGTGTGTCGCTGCTGCGGATCATCCGCACAAGGCACATCGCAAGGAGTGCGATGATGCCGCCCAGCAGCAAGCCGATCATAAAGAAAAGTAATTCGTGCATAGGTTCATCCTTTCTTGCAGGGGGTATTAGGGGTTCCCCTAACGAGGACTTTTTGCGGCGTTTTGAAAAAACGGAGTAAAAAGGCACTGCTCGTTAAGATGATACAGGTCGCTTGGGGGAACCCCGTTCTCCCCAAAGTTACCGTTCTCTGTCCGCTTTTGCGGGCTTAAACGGTACGGCTACGATCTTGTCGTTGACTCTTGCAAAGCGTTCGGGGTATTTGAATTTCTCACGGTATTTCTCCGCAAGGTCAGGCGGGAGAGACTGGAACCTCTCTGCTTCAAAGGGAGCATAGGTAATGAAAAACTTCCCGCAGATGATGTCGAGCATCTCACGGGAATCCTCTTTCAGATAGCACTTTTCAATTTCCCAAGCGTTCTCGCCACGCATATAGCCGTCCAGCCGGACGCAGGGGTCTGACCCGTCAAGGCAGGAGCCGTAGATGGAATAGCCGCCCAGTCCGGCTTTGAATGCCTTGTTGTCGGAACTTACCGCATAGGTTCTCGACTTCTCATCGTAGGGCTTGTTGAAGCTCTCCTGAGAGAAAACAATATAGCCGGTCAGGTGCTTTTTGCCCTCGCTCTCTGCGTTTCGGAAGCGGTCTGCCAGCTCGGAATAGGTCAGCTCCACCGTTTCCGGCTCTGCATAAATGGCACGGTTGGGCGGCAGTCCGATTAGCTTGCCCTCCTCATTGCAGATGATGGCGACCTCATCCTCAAAGGGCATATATTCCTCGATGTCGCCGCCGACCACCTCCTGCATCGCTTCCAAGGTATCGTCGATCTCGACCATCTTGGGGTACTTGTTCGGCTCCACAAGCAAGACGGAAATCTTCCCGTTGCTTACTTCTACCGGCTCCTTGCAAAGCGATTTGTCGAAAGAAATCGACTTGAACCCGATACTGTCCACGAAGTAGAAGCCGGGATTAAGGGTATCGCTTTCCCTGATTTCGACTACATCCGATACGGAAAGAGAGCGTCCCTTGTAGTCGGCAGGATGGTCAACATTGCACTTCTGATAGATGTTTTCGAGGGAGATGCAGTCCATTTTGCCGTCATAAACTCTGTCGTAAGCGGCTGCGTTGACTTCCTTAGTGCCTTTGATTTTTTCGAGGGATTCCATTCCGATGAAGCACACATTGGCGGAATCCCGATCCATATTGATCTGATAAATGCTAAACTCAGTCATCGTTCATTCGTCCTTTCTTTGGTTTTATTGTGGTGGATACCGAGCTGGAAACAAAGAAAGTCATTGTAGTCCTTGCCGCAGGGCGGAGGGCTGTCAATGACTTCATACTTGCTCGGCAATATGGTTTTCAGTGCAAGGCTGGCTTTCCTTCCGGCATTGTCGTTGTCGAAGTGCAGGAAGATTTTTTGAATCTGCGGCTTCTCATCAAGGAGTTTCACAAGAGCCGCAGGCGTGGTACTGTCCTCGATTTTCTCCTTGGGCAGATACACCCCGGCGAGGGAAACAAGGTTGTCTTTACGCCAATCCCTGCCTGCCATCCTTTCAAGTGTCGCAAAGGAAAGCAGGTCAATGGCACACTCAAAAAGATGCACCGTGTTGCTGTCGCTGTCTGCGACCCGAAAAGAATAGTGCTTATCGCTGCCGGAGCAGTCACCCAAAATACGGCGGTCATTGGTCGCTCGGAAGGACGCATAACGAGGGGAATTTTTCTCATCAAAGCCCACGCACACAAGGTTGTGATACGGCAAACTCTCGAAAATCAGCCCCTTGTCAATGCAGTATTGGATGATGGCATAGTCGATGCCCCTGCCGAAAAGATACTCTGTAATTCTTTCTGTGGAAACACTTTTATCCGGCAGGAGCAAGATTTTCGGCTCCGTTTTCTGCTTGGGTTTGACCGTCACCGATGGCATCACCGCCGCCTTTCCCATCAGCGTTTCAACCGCCTCTACAAAAGAACAGCCCTTGACTTTCACAAGATAGTCAAGGGCATTGCAGCCGCCGATGCGCTGTGACCACCACATCCACTTGCCGTTAGAAATCTTCAAACTGTCGTGGGTGCGGGTGGTATAATTGTTGCCGGAAATGCGGACAAGCTCCTGCG
>OHAU01000484.1_pt1 | contig 56460 bp, 46 predicted proteins | sample 1577181 | NCBI WGS metagenome assembly OHAU01 (sample SAMEA3541472, study PRJEB24748) | human gut metagenome | biome: human gut; feature: human-associated habitat; material: faeces | place: China | collected 2012 | reverse complement strand
GAAGAGGTCATCGACCAGCTTCAGGACAAGCCGGTCTACTTCACCTTAGATTTGGACGTCCTGGACCCTTCGGTCTTTCCCGGGACCGGCACACCGGAGCCGGGCGGTGTCAGCTTTGAACAGCTGCGCCAGGCTGCTACCCTGGTTTGCTCCAAACTGCGGGTCGTTGGATGCGATGTCAATGAATTAAGCCCGCACTACGACTCCAGCGGTGTTTCCACCATCGTTGCCTGTAAAATCGTCCGCGAGATGCTGCTTGCATTTCAAAAATAAAATTTATCTTCCAAGGGAGGTCTACCATTATGGGAAAAGTTTTGATTATCGGCTGCGGAGGCGTTGCTTCTGTCGCCATCCACAAATGCTGCCAGAACAGCGAGGTATTTGAAGAAATCTGTATTGCCAGCCGCACCAAGTCTAAATGCGATGCGCTCAAGGAAAAACTGCAAAACACCACCGTCACCAAAATCACCACTGCACAGGTGGATGCAAACAAGGTCGAAGAGCTGGTTGCTCTGATCGAGCAGGAGAAGCCGGATGTCGTTTTGAATCTGGCTTTGCCTTATCAGGATTTGACCATCATGGATGCCTGCCTTGCCACCAAAACCCACTATGTCGACACCGCCAACTACGAACCGGAGGACACCGCGAAATTTGAATACAGCTGGCAGTGGGCATACCGCGAGCGATTTGAAAAAGCCGGCATCACCGCCCTGCTCGGCAGCGGCTTTGACCCGGGTGTCACCAGCGTCTTTTCTGCCTACGCTTTAAAACACGAGTTTGATGAAATCAACTACATCGACATCCTGGACTGCAACGGCGGCGACCACGGCTATCCCTTTGCCACCAACTTTAACCCTGAAATCAACATCCGCGAAGTTTCTGCCAACGGCTCTTACTGGGAAGACGGTCATTGGGTCGAGACCGAACCAATGGAAATCAAACGCGAGTACACCTTTGAGGGTGTCGGCAAAAAGGATATGTACCTGCTGCACCACGAAGAAATCGAAAGCCTTGCACTGAATATCCCCGGCATCAAGCGCATCCGATTCTTTATGACCTTTGGTCAAAGCTATCTGACCCATCTGAAATGTCTGGAAAATGTCGGCATGACCTCCATCGAGCCGATTCTGTATGAAGGAAAGGAAATCATCCCGCTGCAATTTTTAAAGGCGGTTCTGCCGGACCCTTCCTCTCTGGGACCGCGCACCGTCGGCAAAACCAACATCGGATGTATCTTCCGCGGCAAAAAAGACGGCAAGGACAAGACCTACTACCTGTACAACATCTGTGACCATCAGGAATGCTACAAGGAGGTCGGCTCGCAGGCGGTTGCCTACACCACCGGTGTGCCTGCCATGATCGGCGCCATGATGGTCATGACCGGTAAATGGAACCAGCCGGGTGTACACAACATGGAGGAGTTTGATCCAGACCCGTTTATGGATGCACTCAACCAGTGGGGACTGCCATGGAAGGAAGACCGCGATCCGGTCCTGGTAGACTAAATGCAGCGCGTTGATCTTGCCTGCTTCCCTACACCCTACTTTCTGGTGGATGAAGCAAGGCTGCGACGCAACCTTTCCCGCCTCAAAGAGGTCAGCGACCGCACCGGCTGCCGTATCCTGCTGGCACAAAAGGCGTTTTCGATGTATTCGGTTTACCCAATCATGCGGGAATATCTGGCAGGCAGTACCGCAAGCGGTCTGTATGAAGCCAGACTGGGACATGAGCACTTTGGCGGAGAAACCCATGTTTTCTCCCCTGCCTACCGCGAAGAGGAATTTGAGCAGATTCTGCAATTTGCCGACCATATGGTCTTTAACTCCCCTGCCCAGCTGCGCCGCTACGCCTTACGGGCAAAAGCTGCCGGAAAATCCGTCGGTCTGCGCATCAATCCCGAACATTCCACCCAGGAGGGTCATGCCATCTATGACCCTTGCGCACCCGGCTCCCGATTGGGCACTACCCTTTCCAACTTCGATGAATCCCTGCTGCCTTTGCTGGATGGGCTGCACTTCCACACCCTCTGCGAGCAAAATTCCGATGACCTGGAAGCGACTGCCAAAGCCTTTGAAGAACGCTTCGGCAAATATCTGCACCAGCTGCACTGGCTCAACTTCGGCGGCGGTCATCATATCACCCGCCCTGATTACGACATTCCGCGCCTGATTTCGGTCATCGAGCATTTTCGCGACCGCTATGATGTGCAGATTTATCTGGAACCCGGCGAAGCGACCGTTTACCATGCCGGTTTTCTGGTGAGCAGCGTTCTGGAAACGATGTACAATGGGATGGAGATTGCCATTTTGGACACCTCTGCCGCCTGCCATATGCCGGATGTTCTGGAGATGCCCTACCGTCCGCCTCTTTTAAACAGCGGAGAAGCCGGAGAAAAGCCATACACCTACCGTCTGGGCGGTCCAACCTGTCTGGCGGGTGACATCATCGGCGACTATTCCTTCGACCAGCCGCTTTGTCCGGGAAAACGCTTGGTATTTGAGGACATGGCGCTGTACACCATGGTCAAAACCAATACCTTTAACGGAATGCCCCTGCCTTCCATCCTCTGGCGGGACCTTGCAGGACAGGGGTATCTGGTCAAACAATTTGGATACGAGGATTTTTTCTCCCGTCTATAAACACAAAGAGGAGCCGAAACCGTACATACGGTTTCGGCTCCTCTTTTGTTATTGTAAACTATGCTTATCGTTCTGCTTTGGCTGCAATCCAGCCCTCGCGGTAGGCGGTCAGCAGGTCCTCCAAATCTGCAATCTGTTCCTTCAATCGTTCTCCGGTGTCGGTATCGGCTACCATCACACGCTTGGGGAAGGTCACCACCTGCTGGGACTCCGAGTCGATGTCCATGTTTTCTTCGAGCGCAGCTTCCATTCCCGAGAATGGTTGGTGAGATTTTAAGCGCATCCCGTGTGAGTTAAAAATCAGCGTATAGCCGGCAATCCCGGTGGTTTTCTGGTAGGCTTTGCAGAAGCCGCCGTCAATCACAATCAGCCTGCCGTGTGCCTTGAGCGGATTTTCTCCCTGGTTGACGTGAACCGGTGTGTGTCCGTTGATGATATGGGAATTTTCCGAATACAGCCCAAACTCCCGCAGCAGCATCCGGCAGACCGGCTCGGAGCTTTGGTATTCGTAGTATGGGTTCTTCGGCTCCTCCCAGGTGGATTTGTCCTCGATGAAGGTGCGTTCAAAGGTTTTGACTACCCTGCCCGACAGCGGAGAATTGCTGCCGCACCACAGATACCACATGAAATCCAGATAACGCTGCGGCGGGTCCTCGTTGAAGAACGCCCGACGGGCAGCCATATCCGCATAATCCATGTAGCTTCTGCCCTGATAAATCCTTCCCTCCAGATGGATGGCTTTGAGCGCTCCGTCCTCATCCAGCGGCACACAGCCGTGGAACAGCAGGTTGCCGTTGAACACCTGATACATACTGCCGTGGCTGTACAAAAATTCGACATGGCGCTGTAGCTGCTCGCTTTCCAAAAACAGCTTTTCCAGCTCATCCATGATTTCCCGTTCTGCCTGCGAAAGCTTGTACGGGTCGTCGCGGTCCACCGTCGGAAAACGTTTTTCCTTGAGCGGATAGCTTTTGCCGTCCAGCTCTATGCAGGCGTTTTCATAGTCCACCTTATCCAGCAGCAGGCGGTCCTCCATCTGATATTCCGGGTTGCGGCGGATGATCTGTCCCTCCAGCTTAAACAGGATGATGGAGATTGCCTTTTTGGCTGCCTTGTTTGGGTCCTCCTCGTCGTACATCTTTTCTGCAAACAGAACCAGCGGGCGCAGACTGATGCCATATCCCTGCTCCAGCACCGAGATGTTGTTGTAGGACAGGCAGTTGCGCACCACAGCAGCGATGCACGCCTGACTGCCGCAGGCAGCACCCATCCACAAAATGTCGTGGTTGCCCCATTCGATGTCCAACGAGTGATGGTCCATCAGCATATTGAGGATGGCATCCGGTCGCTCCCCTCGGTCGAAGATGTCGCCGACGATGTGCAGATGGTCCACCGCCAAGCGTTTGATCAGGCTGGACAGCGCGATGATAAAGTCATCCCCTTCCTCCAGACGCAGCAGGGTGTCGATAATTTTGCTGTGGTAGACCAGCTGGTTGTTGTCCTCGTCCGGCTGTGCGTGCAGCAGCTCATCCAGGATATAGCTGTACTCGCTGGGCATTGCCTTTCTAACCTTTGAGCGGGTGTACTTGGAAGAAAGCAGCTTTGCAAGGTCAATCAGTTTTTGCAGCACAAAGCGATACCATTCCTCGGTGTTTCGCCCTTCTTCGCGTATCCTGCGCAGCTTTTCCTGCGGGTAGTAGATCAGGGTACACAGGCTGGAGCGTTCCCGCGCGGTCAGCACCTCTTCAAATGCCATGTCCACCTTCTCCCGGATAACACCGGCAGAATTGTTCAGGATGTGGAAAAAAGCCTCGTACTCTCCGTGCAGATCACTCATAAAATGCTCGGTCCCCTTGGGCAGGTTCAGGATGGCTTGCAAATTGATGATCTCTGTGCAGACCTGCTGCCTTGTTGGATATTTTTCCGACAGCAGGCGCAAAAATTTCATGCGATCCCCGGTAATGTTCATCTGGTTCACACCTCCATAGATTACACAGAGCCGGCTTCTTCTTTCCTGCTCTGTTTTATTTTTAACAGGAACAAAGAAACCGGAGGCAAAGCTGCGTTACAGACTTTGCTTCCGGTTTCTTTGTTATCCTTTATCTGCCGCAGCAGTTTTTATACTTTTTGCCGCTTCCGCATGGACATGGGTCATTTCTTCCGACCTTTTTGCCCTGACGGCGGATAGTAGCAGGCGCTACGGTGCCATCCGAGCTGGTGGCAGTCGGCTGAGCGACCTGCTCACGCTTTGGCGCTTCCTGTGGCATTGGCGCATTTGGCTTGCGGAATGGAGCCAGCAGGAGAATCTTGACGGTTTCCTCGCGGATACCGGCAATCATCTCATCGAACATATCGAAGCCTTCGATTCTGTACTCAACAACCGGGTCCTTCTGTCCATAGGAGCGCAGCGAAATACCCTTCTTCAGCTCATCCATCGCATCGATGTGGTCCATCCACTTGGTATCGACCTGTTTGAGCAGAACTACGCGTTCGAGTTCGCGGGTGATGTTCTCGCCCAGCTCCTCCTCGCGTTTGGCGTACAGCTGGTGAACCTTCTCTTTGATCTGCTCGCCCAGCTCCTTGCGGTCTACCTTCTTGAGCTCATCATCCTCCAGCTCCAGCAGGGAACCGGCAATCAGCCCGATAAAGTAGTTGCGGAAGCCTTCCATGTTCCAGTGATCCGGCTCCACGCCCTCCGGCATATACATTGCCATTGCAGAATCGACCGTCTCGTCCATCATGGAAAGGATGGACTCCTTGAGGTCCTCTCCGTCCAGCACCTTGTTGCGCTGTGCGTAGATGATCTCACGCTGTTTGTTCATAACGTCGTCAAACTGCAGAACGTTCTTACGAATACCAAAGTTACGTCCTTCGATTTTTCTCTGGGCGCTTTCGATGGTGTTGCTCAGGATACGGTTTTCAATCGGGGTATTCTCGTCGATTTTCAGCGAATCCATCATGCTGTTGATGCGGTCACCGCCGAACAGACGCATCAGATCGTCCTCAAGCGAGAGGTAGAAACGGGAGCAGCCCGGGTCACCCTGTCGACCGGAACGTCCGCGCAGCTGGTTGTCGATACGTCTGGATTCGTGGCGCTCGGTGCCGACGATGAACAGACCGCCTGCTTCCTTGACCTTTTCTGCCTCCGGGCGCAGCTCTTCTTTAAACTTTTTGGAAAGCTCGGTGAAGCGCTGGCGGGCTTCGATAATCTCTTCGTCATCGGTATCTCCAAAGCCGGTTGCTTCCACAATCAGGTTTTCATAGTAACCTTCCTTGCGCATCTGGTTTTTCGCAAGGTATTCGGCGTTACCGCCCAGCATGATGTCGGTGCCTCGACCTGCCATGTTGGTCGCGATGGTAACCGCTCCATACTGACCTGCCTGTGCAACGATCTCTGCTTCCTTCTCGTGGTACTTGGCGTTGAGCACCTGATGCTTGATGCCATGACGTTTGAGCAGTGCGCTCAGACGTTCGGAGGTTTCAATCGAAACGGTACCAACCAGAACCGGCTGTCCTTTTTCATGGCACTCTTTTACCTGCTCGACAACGGCGTTAAATTTTCCGTTCTCGGTTTTATAAACCACGTCCGGCATATCGTTTCGGATGACCGGCTTGTTGGTTGGGATCTCGATAACGTCCATGCCGTAGATTTCGCGGAACTCCTGCTCCTCGGTCATCGCGGTACCGGTCATACCGGACAGCTTTTCGTACATACGGAACAGGTTCTGATAGGTGATGGTCGCCAGTGTCTTGGATTCCCGTTTGACCTCTACGCCCTCTTTTGCTTCGATTGCCTGATGCAGACCCTCGCTGTAACGACGTCCGTTCATAATACGTCCAGTGAACTCGTCGACGATCATAACCTCATTGTCCTTGACAACGTAGTTGATGTCGCGCTGCATGGTGCCGTGCGCCTTGATTGCCTGGTTGATGTGGTGCTGGATGGTGGAGTTTTCCATATCCATCAGGTTTTCCAAGCCGAAGAATTCTTCCGCCTTTTTAACACCGGATTTGGTCAGAGTTGCAGTCTTTGCCTTTTCGTCGACGATGTAATCGGCATCAATAACATCGTCGTGCTCTTCCTTGTCATCCAGCTCTTTTACCTTGTACATCTTCAGGGTGCGGGCAAAGCGGTCCGCTACCTTGTACAGGTCGGTGGATTTGTCTCCTCTGCCGGAGATAATCAGCGGGGTTCTAGCCTCGTCAATCAAAATCGAGTCGACCTCGTCGACAACGGCGAAGTAATGACCGCGCTGTACACGGTTTTCTTTATAAATCTGCATATTGTCACGCAGATAGTCAAAACCAAATTCGTTGTTGGTTCCATAGGTAATGTCCGAATTATATGCCTTCTGGCGGTCTGCCGGCTCGATGTCGTGGATGACCAGACCGACGGTCAGTCCCAGCCAGCGGTAGACCTTGCCCATCTCTTCCGAGTCACGCTTTGCAAGGTAGTCGTTGACGGTGACAACATGGACGCCCTTTCCGGTCAGCGCATTCAGGTAAACCGGCAGGGTAGCAACCAGTGTCTTACCTTCACCGGTCTTCATCTCTGCAATACGACCCTGATGCAGCACGATACCGCCGACAATCTGCACCGGGAAGTGCTTCATGCCCAGCACCCTCCAGGCAGCCTCGCGGCAGGTAGCAAATGCTTCCGGCAGGATGTCATCCAGCGACTCTCCGTTGCTCAAACGCTCCTTGAGCTTTGGAGTCATCGCTTTCAGCTCCTGGTCGGACATTTTGGAAAATTGTTCGTCCAGCGCAAGGACCTTGTCGCGAATCGGATAGATTCGCTTGAGCTCTCTTTCAGAGTAGGTCCCAAAGATTTTATCCATCAATCCCATAATTTTTTTACACCTCATTTTTAAAAGGAACTGTCCCTGGGGTGACATCGGATGTGCTTTTGGAGCCTTCCTCCTGCCTGGGGAACTGTTCTCTATCTTTTCCCTTGTCGGGGTTTCTTTTTTAATAAGAAGACAACGGCTATTCTTTGTTTACAGCACGTCTATGATATTGTAACTCTACAAACCCCTTTTTGTCAAACTGTGCAGGGGTGTTTCTTTAAATAAATTGTGTCTATTTTAAAAATTATACCCGCAGCGCTGTCAAAGCGGCAAAAAGCCTGTCAAAAAAGGGCAGAACCGCCGCAGAATTTTTGCCATAGCTATATAAAAAAGGCAGCGGGTCCGCTGCCTTTTTTCTTATTTCAGCTCGATGGTGTACTCAAATCCGTACTCTGCCTGCAAAGCTTTGACCTTCTCCTCGTTGTCCTCGATAAAGGATGGGGTGTAGACCGATTTACCTTCCTTTTTGTAGTCCTCCAAGATGGCTTCCAGCTTTGCCCAGCATTCTTCGCGTCTTTCTTCAGCAGTCGTTTCCAGATTGATTACAAATTCTCTGTGCTTTGGGATTCTTGCTTTCATAGTTTCCGATTTCCTTTCTGCGCCCAGGAGCTTTTGAACGCCCTGTTTTTCTCCTTCATTTTAACCTCTTAAAGCCGCTTCGTCAAGGCAAATCTTTTCATTTCTTTTTGCAGGCGGGTCAACATCGTCGATATTGTCATCCGATAAACTGCAACAAGACCACTTCCGTTTAGGAAGTGGTCTTGTTTTCTTCTACAAGCCTTCTACCGCCTTTGACAGCACCTTACCGATTGGCTGGCGAATCACAAGCGAGGCTTTGCGGTCATACGGCGTTTCGGTTTTGTTGATGAGCACAAGCTCCCTGCCGCCGTAGTATTGCAGCAGACCCGCCGCCGGATAGACTGCCAGCGAGGTGCCGCCCACGATCAGCAGGTCGGCTGCCATGATGTGGCGCACTGCGCCCTCCAGCACATCACTGTCCAGGCTCTCCTCATACAGCACTACATCCGGCTTGATGACCCCGCCGCAGGAGCAGCGCGGAACACCCTTGCCCTTGTACTCCAGCATCTGCTCGAGCGAATAGGAAGCGCCGCAGCGGATACAGTGGTTGCGCAGCACGCTGCCGTGCAGCTCGTACACCCGCTTGCTGCCCGCCTGTTGGTGCAGTCCGTCGATATTCTGGGTAACGACCGCCGACAGCTTGCCCTGTGCTTCCAGCTTTGCCAGCGCATAGTGTGCAGCATTCGGCTTTGCCTGCGGATACACCATCCTGTCAAAATAATACTCAAAAAACTGCTCGGTGTGCCGCTTAAAAAAGCTGTGGCTGAGCATCGTTTCGGGAGGATAGGGGTAGGTCTTTGCCTGCTTGCTGCCGTACAGCCCGTCCTCGCTGCGAAAATCGGGCACGCCGGATTCGGTCGACACTCCTGCTCCGCCGAAGAAAACAATGTGGCTGCTGTTTTCCAGCAGCTCCCTGAGCTTCTGCTGTTCTGTCATCCCTGCTCCTCCTTTGTTGTGGACTGCCGGTCGGTTTACTGATGGCTTTCCCCGGTGACCATGCCCAGCAGCTGCATACTTCTGTGCATAAAGCCCTGCATCTGCTCTGCGCTCAGCGGCTTGTGTGCCAGCTGTGCCAAATCATACACCTGCTTGCAAACCAGCTCGCGCTTGTCGTCCGGCAGCGTCTCCAGCGAGCGGATGATTGGGTTCTCACGGTTGAGCACCAAAGTTACCTGTGCAGGACCGCCGAAGCTTTCTCCAAAGGCGCGGCTCATATCCTGGATTCTGCGGGCATACTCAGACAGCAGGATGACTGCCGGTGTTTCATCGCTCTTTAAGCTTTCCACCTGGTACTCCAGCTTTTCCTCCGGCAGCGCCTGTTTAAAGCGCTCGATCAGCTGTTTGTCCTGTTCCTCCTGCTGCTGTTTCTCCTCCTCGGTCTGCTCGGTCTTGAGCGCGCTGCCAAGGTCCGAGTCGATGCGCAGGAATTTGAGCTTCTCCTGCTCCTTATATTCGAGCATACTGATAAAGTGCGGGTCAATCACATGGGTCAGCACCGCAGCGGTCAGCCCGTTCTGACGGAACATTGAGATATACTGCGCCTGCAGATTTTCGTCGGTAACATAATAAATCTTGTTTTCGTCCGCCTTCGGGTACTCCTCGAGTGTTTTGTACTCTCCGTCGATGGTATGCAGCAACAGGATGTCCTTCATGCGGTCATAGAATTTTTCATCCTTCAGGCAGCCGAACTTGATGAAGGCAGAGATGTCGTTCCAATATTTTTCATAGGTTTCCCGGTCGTTTTTAAAGATTTGATGCAGCTTGTCCGATACCTTCTTGGTGATGTGCTGGGCAATCTTCTGGACCTGTCCGTCGTTTTGCAAAAAGCTTCTGGAAACGTTCAGCGGCATATCTGGGCAGTCGATGACACCTTTGAGCAGCAGCAAAAATTCCGGGATGACCTCCTTGATGTTATCGGCAACAAAGACCTGGTTACTGTACAGCTTGACCTGTCCCGGAACCACCTCCAGACGGTTGACCTGCTTTGGAAAATACAGGATGCCCTTGAGGTTAAATGGGTAATCGACGTTCAGATGAATCCAGAACAGCGGCTCGTTGAAGTCCATGAACACCTTCTGGTAGAAGGCTTTGTACTCCTCGTCGGTACACTCGCTCGGGGATTTCAGCCACAGCGGCTGGGTGTCGTTGACCGGCAGCGGTTTGACAGTGCGCATCTTATCGGTGCCGTCCTCGTTCTTCTCCACGTTGCCGTCCTTATCGTACACCGGACGCTGCTCGTCGTGCGGATTCAGATAGATTTCATAGGGCATGAACTGGCAGTATTTGTTCAGGATTTCGCGGATGCGGCTCTCCTGCAAAAATTCCTCCTCACCCTCGGTGATGTTCATAATGATGGTGGTACCGTGTTCGGTGCGCTCGCCGTCCTCGATTTCATAGCTGTCCTCTCCGGAAGAGGTCCAGTGAACCGGCTTTGCATCCGGCTGGAAGGAAAGGGTCTGAATCTCGACGGTGTCGGACACCATGAACGACGAATAGAAGCCCAGACCGAAGTGACCGATGATGCCTGCCGCCTCGCTGGCATCCTCTCCGTACTTCTGCAAAAATTCCTCTGCACCGGAGAAAGCAACCTGGGTGATGTAGCGTTCTACCTCATCCTCGGTCATACCGATGCCGTTGTCCGAAACAATCAGCTGCTTTTTCTCGCTGTCGATGCGCACCTCCACCCTCGGCTGGTAGCCGTCCTCCTGCGGCGCCTGTCCGATGCCGCGTAGGCTGATGAGCTTTTTGATTGCGTCGCAGCTGTTGGAAACAATCTCTCTTAAAAAGATGTCCTTATCCGAATACAGCCACTTTTTAATGATTGGAAACATATTTTTGGAATTGACGCTGATTTGACCTTCCCGTTTCATTTGAAAAGACCTCCCAAGACTGTGGTAATAAAAAATCGGACTTGCAGGCTTACACCGTTTGCAGAAGTAAGAGGGTCACAGCCCTTTTCACCGCAAAACCCGTAAGGTAATGTCCATATAGAATCCTGCAAATCTATATTAAATCTACAAAATTATTTTACTCTTTTGCTATGAAATGTCAATCTGTTACGGAAAAACTTTTAAATTTCTTCAAAAATTACCGAATGCTTCCATTATCCATGCTATTTTCAACAAAATTCGACATCCGTTTTCTTCTGCAGCGTGTGTAAAACTATTTCCAAAGAGCCATACTAAGCCATCAAGAGGATATTTTTCGGAAATTTCCCGTTTGTGTTAAAAGAATATTACCAAATGTAAAATCCGTTTTCACAGCTATTCACAAATTTCTCCCGGAGCAAAAGGCTTTTATTTCAGATATTTTCCACATTTTCAACTGAGTTATCAACTGATTTCTGACTCGCTCCGCTTTTTCTGTCGGATTTTCTTATACTTTTTGGATAATTTCTGATTTTCCCATTGTTTTCAACTTTATCAACAGAGTTATTAACAACTCTCCCGTTACTTTAAACAAGAAAGGTGGTACTCCCCATGGTACGAGGAACCAACAAACGCATCATCGAAATCAACGACACCCAAAACCCTTACTTTGAGCGCGCTGTGCTGTATCTGAAGGACAGCCAGGCAGACTCCTGCAAAAAAACACTGGAATCGCAGGCGCAGCATTTTTTAGGCAGCATCCGCGCTCCTTTGCTGCACCGCGCCCGCCCGGCATTTTTGTGCAACCACAGATACCTGTGGCAGGGTCTTTCTCTGCTGCTTTCCGCAGCGGCAGGCGGTACCCTGACCTTTTTGCTGCTGCACTGACGCGCTTTACGGACAGCGGTAAAACTTTTTCCCCAAACTTTTTCCTTTTACAATGCAAATCCTTCCAAAATATGCTATAATGAAAACTACTGAATCGCTTCCGGTCTGTTGTCCGGCGGCGCACCATTCGCCAAACCAAATTTGACATATTTTTCGGAGGTATTGCACGTGCCCAGAGAAACTGTATCTGAAAACCAATCCCGTGAAAGCTCGGTCATCGCAGGACGCAACGCCGTTGCCGAAGCGCTGAAAAAAGGTCGCCCGATCGACTGCATCTATATCCTCAAAGGAGCCGACCGCGGCAGCATGGGCAAAATCATCGCCCTTGCCAAACAGGCGGGCGTTCCCATCAAGGATGCGGCAGCACAAAAGCTGGACACCCTTTGCGAAGGAGTGGTCCACCAGGGCGTTGTCGCCATGGCTGCCTGCCATGATTTTTCCACCATGGAGGACATCTTCCAGAAAGCCGGCGACCAGCCTCCCTTTGTTATCATCTGTGACAACATCGAAGACCCACACAATCTCGGCGCCATCATCCGTACCGCCGAAGCGGCAGGCGCACACGGGGTCATCATCCCCAAACGCCGCGGCGTCGGTCTGACCGCCACCGTTGCCAAAACCTCCGCCGGAGCGGTGGAATATATGCCGGTGGTACGGGTACCCAACATCGTGTCCACCATCGAGGAGCTCAAGCAGAAGGGTCTGTGGATTTTCTGCGCCGACATGGACGGACAGCCCTGGTGCTCGACCGACATGGGCGGTCCGATCGGTATCGTCGTCGGTGCAGAGGGCAGCGGTGTCAGCCGTCTGACCAAGGAGCATTGTGACTTTGTCGTTTCGCTGCCGATGAACGGTCAGGTCAACTCGCTCAACGCCTCGGTTGCCGCAGCCATCGTGATCTATGAGGCAGTCCGTCAGCGCAGCGGTCTGCCGTCCTTTGTCAAAAAGAATTAACTCTCCTGTCAGGGATAGGAAAAAGGAGATTTGAAGATGAGCAAGCAGTATGATGTCGATGATATTCTCAATGAAATCAAGGCAAAAAAAGCGCGCCAGAACGCTTCTCAGTCTGCCCGCGCCGGACGAGGCTCTCCCGCCACACGTCCCAAACCGGTCAACCAAAACATCGAGGACCTTTCCTCCCAAGCATACCGGCAGCCTCAACCGGAGCCTGTGACCCAACCAAGACCGACCGTTCAGCCGCCACAGGCAGCACTGCACGAACCGCAGACAGCTGCCCGCACCGCAGTGAAATCGCCGCGCTCAAGCGAACACGATGATATGAGCAACACCGGCGTCTTTTTCTCCTCGCTGTCCAACCACCGCGAATCGGTCAAGGTACAGCAGGAGCATCTGGCAGAACTCCGCCGCCAGGAGGAGCTGCTTCGCCAGCAGGAGGAAGAACTTCACCGTCAGGAGGAAGCCCAACACCAGCCGGAACCGCCACAGCAGCCCGCCGGCGACGACCTGACCTCCTCCTTCTTTTTGGAGCAGCAGCCCGCCGACCTGCCTTTGCAGCAAGGCTCCACTCCGTTCGGCGATTTTGAGCCGACCACACCGCCGCCCGAACAGCCCGACCCCAAGCTGAAGGGGAAAACCGAATATCAAAAATATTTCTCGGGCTTTGGACGCAAAAAGAATCCAGCCCCCAAACAGCCCGACGATTTTAAACCGGATGCTCCTTTGGAGGATAGCAACGACAGCCCAAGTCCCGCACAGCCGACGGACACCGACGACCTGTTTGCTTCCACACCGACCGGGCTGACCGAGGAGTTTGGAGCGGCTCCTTTTGCCGCCGCGCAGACCCAGACGGCACAAAAGCCGTCCGAGCCAAGCAGCAGCCACAGTGCAGGACATTTCCATGTCGAGCTGCCCGATGACTTTGACCAACCCTCTGCAGAAGCTGAGGCACCGCAGGCAGAAGATGCCGGTCTTTTCCACAAGAACGACGGTAAAAAGCAGAAGCCGGAAAAATCCTCTCGCCTGGCTTCTGCCGAAATCCCGGTCCCGGAAGAATTTTCCGAGGAGGATACCGAGCTGGAGGACTACTCCTCGCCGAAGGACAAGGAAGCCATCCTGCGGGATATGCGCAGCATCAAAACCGGACTGCTGGTCCGCATCCTGCTGATGGTGGTCGTCTTTGGACTTTCCCTGTACCTGGCGCTGGCTGCCCGTGACATCCAGATTGCCGGTGAGCTGCTGCCGCTGCCGACCTTCATCCAGCCGGAGCTGCACCTGCGCTCCTACATGATAACCCTGTGCGTGGTATCTGCCATCGGCGCGGTCATCTGCTCGAACACTATCGGCGGCGGATTGCTGGCGTTGCTCAAGTTCCACGCCAATACCGACACCCTGCCGATGCTGGCGCTGCTGGGTACTCTGGCGCAGGGCATCTGCTATATCATCAAACCGGAATATTTCAGTGTGGACAAAGCCGACTTTGGCACCAACCTCTACCTGTTCTTCCCGGTGGCGCTGTTTATCCTGTTGTTCAACCTGATTGGCAAGGTGCTGGTCATCCTGCGCATCCAGAACAACTTCAAGCTGGTGTCCTCCGAAAAACTCAAGCACGCCGCTGTCTTTTTAAAGGACCGCAACCTGCTGCGAGAAATCTCCCGCGGGCTTTCGATGGAGGAATACACCATCGCATACCCGGAAACCAGCCCGTTCCTCTCCAACTTTTTGGACAACTCCTACTCCGAGGACCACGCCGAACACATGAGCCGCATCCTGGCTCCTGTCTGCTTGCTGGCAGGCATCATCCTTTCGGTGCTGTCCTACCTGTTCAACAAGGACGTTGCCGAGGCCGTTTCCACCTTCACCGCCATCATGTGTGTCAGCGCGCCGCTGACCTCGACCATCGCCGCCAATCTGCCGCTGTACCGGATGTCCGCCAAGCTGATTCCTGCAGGCGCAATGGTATCCGGCTACTCTGCGGTGGATGCTTTCTCCCGCACCGAGGCGGTCGTGCTGGATGCCAAGGACCTCTTCCGTCCTTCGGACATCATCCTGCACGGCATCAAGCCGTTTGACAAGAGCCAGATCGACTCGGTCATCCTGGATGCTGCCAGCGTCGTATGCAACACCGACGGAATGCTCACCGATGTCTTCAATAAAATCATCGGCTCCAACCGCTCGATGCTCCGTCCGGTCGAAAATGTGACCTACGAGGATTCGATGGGACTGTCCGCCTGGGTGGACGGCAAGCGGGTACTGATTGGAAACCGCGAGCTGATGGTCAACCACGGCATCGAGATCCCCAGCAACGACTATGAGACCCGCTTTGTCCGCGACCGCAAGAACATCATCTATCTTGCCAACTCCGGTCAGCTGTCCGCCATGTTCGTCATCAGCTACCGACCGAACGACCCGACCCGCGAGCAGCTGGAGATGCTGGCAGACCGCGGAATGTACCTGATCATCAACACCTCCGACCCGAATATCACAGCAGAAAAGATCCATGCTGTCTACGATTTCCCGTTGGAGCTGATCAAGCTGATGCCTGCTAAATTCCATGCTCCGTACGAGCAGCTGACCGCACAGAAGGACAGCTCTCCAGCCAAAATCGGATTCATCGGCTCCAGCCGCATGATGGTCACCGCCATCCTGGATTGCTTCACTGCCAAAACTGCCATCGACCAGGCTGTTTTGATTCAGATGATCGCACTGGTTGCCGGTTACGCACTGGTAGCCCTGTTCTCCTTGATGGGCAATCTGTCCTACCTGAGCATCCTGCATCTGCTCATCTTCCAGCTGGTGTGGGCCATCATCGGCACTGTGATTCCAAACCTCAAGAAATATTAAAAATATCAACTCATAAAAAAAACAGCCGAAGCAACAAAATGTTTGCTTCGGCTGTTTTATTTGCGAACAATCTGGAATCATCCAACGGGTACGTTGGATGTCCAACCTATAGGTTGGCTCGCTGCAAATCTTACTGATTCTGCTTCTTTTCTTCGAGCCAACGGGACAGCTCATCCATATCCTGCTCGGTCAGGTCATTGTTGTCATACAGGGTATTGACCAAACTCATAAAAGAATTCTTGTGCAGCTTCTTAATGAAGTTTTTGGTCTCATACTCCATGTACTCTTCGCGCTCCACCTGAGGATAGTAGATTCTTTCTCTGCCGCGTTTTTCGGAAGAAAGGAATCCCCGGTCGATCAGACGGGAAAGGAGGGTCAGCAGGGTGGAGATATTCCAGTTTTTCTCATTGCTGACCACCTTCATTACATCGTTGGTCGACATTGGTGGTGTGTTGTCCCAGATTGCCTTCATAACTTCCAATTCTGCGTCCGGCAATCTTCTCATTTTGTCAAACATATGTTCACCCGCTTCCGCCTGCTCATCGCAGACTGTTTTTGATTCATCCACAGTTATAATTATTACCGATGTAACATTGAATGTCAATACATTTTTTGAAAATTTATTCAGACTTAACCAAAAAAATATTAAAAAACTGTTAAATATTCCTTCATTTTCCTGCCATCTTTCCTGCAAATCGATTGACATCTTCCTAAGGCAAATGCTACACTTTAAAAAATTGTCCCGATTGAAAGGAGAGATCCCTTTTGAAACCTGTAACAACCCTGCTCGACTGCGGTCTGCTGATTCAAAGCGAACCGGGAAGCTCGCTGAGCCTGCGTCTGGACCAGACGCTCGACTGCGGACAGTGCTTCACCTTTTCCCAGACAGAAACCGATACCTGCCTGCCCGACATGGAACAAACCTGGCACGGCTGGGCAAAGGGTCATGCGCTGCGCATCTCCCAGCTGCGGGACGGCTCTCTGCTGCTGCACCAGCCACAGGATTACCCGCTGTGGGAGGAATATTTTGACTTGACCACCGACTACGATGCCATCCGCCGCACCCTTTCCCTAGATCCTACCCTTAAACACGCCATCACCTTTGCGCCCGGCATCCGTATCCTTCGCCAAGACCCCTGGGAGGCGCTGTGCTGCTTTATCATCAGTCAGAACAACAACATCAAGCGCATCAAAGGAATCGTCCAGCGGCTTTGCAGCTGCCTTGGAGAGCCGATTCCTTCCAGTGATTGCTTTTCCTTTCCTTCCCCTCAGCGATTAGCTACTGCCACTTTGGAGGAACTGGAGCCGCTGCGCTGCGGCTTTCGCGCCAAATACCTGCTGGATGCTGCCCGGCGTGTCAGCAGTGGGCAGGTGCAGCTGGATGCCATTCCGCAGATGCCGCTGGAGCAGGCGCGCGCCCATCTGATGCAGATTGTCGGCGTCGGTCCCAAGGTCGCCGACTGTGCTTTGCTCTACGGATTCCATCGGCTGGAGTGCTGCCCGATGGATGTCTGGATGAAGCGGGTGTTTGCCGCACTCTATCCCAACGGGCTACCCGATTGCGCACAAGACTTCATCGGCATCGCCCAGCAATATCTCTTCCACTATGTCCGCTGCTGTCCGCAGATTTTGGAAGCTCCTGAAAAGGAGGCTGCTCTGGTATGAAATCGCTGCTTTCTCCTCTTGCCCTGCTGGCTGCACTGGTAATGACCCTAAGCGGCTGTGCGCGTACCATTCCGCCGCCGACCTCCGCCGAATCTGCCTCCCCCTCTGCACCAACGGTCGAAACCTCCGATGAAAAACCCGACAAGCTGCCCGACGACAGCCAATCCGAATCAACTGCACAGCTAACCGAAGCAGCCGCTTCCCCGCAGCTGTGTGCTTACCTGCCGGTTTCGTCGCTGCCGGAGGATGCTGCCGCAGCACTGGAGCCTTACCGGCAGAGCATCTCCTCCCTCGACTACCTGATTTTAAACACCGGTGTTTACTGGGCAGCGGACGGCACGCTGGAGGTTTCCTCTGCCTTTTCACAGACTGCCAAGCTCTTGTCCGGGCAGACCAAGCTGTGGGCAACGGTAAACCCCAAAGGCGCACTGGTGCGGGAGGGCAGCGCCGGCAGCAGCATCGCCACCAAGCAGCAGCGGCAAACGCTCTGCCAAAATATCCTAAAGCTGTGCCGGGAGTACTCTTTGGACGGCATCGACATCGACTGGGAATTTCCGCAGGAAGAGGAGTGGGACAGCTTTTCCCTCCTGCTTGTCCAGCTCAAGCAGCTGCTTTCCTCCCAGCCGCAGCCGATTGCGCTGTCGGTCGCCTTATATCCACAGCAAAATCAGCTGAACGCCGAGGCGATGCAGGCGCTCGACCGCATCCATCTGATGGCATATGACCAGTTTGACCAGCAGGGCTTCCACAGCACCCTGCAAACCGCGCAGGAGGCGGTCGAACAGCTTTTGCAGCAGGGAGCCGATGCACGTCAGCTTTCTTTAGGAATCCCCGCCTACGGCAGACCGCTGGATGCTTCTGCACAGTGGGTCTTTTACAAGGACATCCCGCAGGATATTTCCCGGGAAAATCCCGACCTGGATGGGGAAATTTTCTTTAACAGCGCTGCCACCGCAGCTGCTAAAACGCAATTTGCCTGCGACAGCAAGCTGGGCGGCGTGATGCTCTATCATCTTCTCTGCGACCGCACCGGTCCAGACTCGCTGGTTGCCGCCTGCCGCTCTGCTATTGATTAAAGCAAAAGTAAAACAAGCAGCGCCTCGAACAAATTTGTTCGGGCGCTGCTTGTTTGTTTTATGAGAGTTTATCAGAAAATCTCGAAATTATGCTTCCAGCATCTCGTCGTCTGCCAGAGGATCTCCGTAAACTGCCGGTGCAGCTGCTTTTGCAGTTGCTTTTTTGCGTTTTTCCAGACGGCTGAATACGGTGCCGCCGACATAACCAGCCAGCAGACCGCCGACTGCTGCCAGAGCCAGAGCCAGGATGACTTTGCCAGCCGGGTTAAATCCGAATGGTGCAATCAGACCCGGGATTGGAGAAGCAGTACCAGGAGCGTTGTTGACAATGCCCAGCATTGCAGCTGCCAGACCTGCCAGACCGCCGCCAAAGAAGTTCGAAACGAAGATCGGGATTGGATGTGCAGTAACGATGTGTGCCTGGGTCAGAGGCTCCAGCATAACAGCAATCACGTTGCTCTTGTCGCCGTAGCCCATCTTGTGGAAGACCATACCATTGGTGAAGGAACCGCCGAAGCAGGCGATTGCCGCAATACCCATCGGCAGACCGGTCAGACCCAGCATTGCGGTCAAAGCCATCGAGCTTAGAGGAGAGGTACAAATCATCTTCATGATACCGCCCAGCAGGAAGCCCATGATAACAGGGGACTGGTCAGCTGCTGCGGTGATGGTGCCGCCGATCATACCCAGAATGGAGTTGACAGCAGGGTCAACAACCAGCGCAAACAGTCTTGCCATTGGAGCAATGGTCAGGGAACCAAGGATGATGTCCAGACCGGTTGGCAGGTATTTTTCAATGTAAGGAGCAATCAGACCGACGATGTAACCGGCGATGAAGCCCGGCAGGATACCGTAGCCGCCGCAAGCCAGACCGCCTACGACTGCGAACACCGGATTAACGCCCATGCTCAGCGGAACCATGATTCCTGCTGCTACACCACCCAGGCTGCCGGCAGTTGCGCCAACCTCGCCCAGGAAAGCAATTCCCAGCAGGTCGCCGGTGATGTATTTGTGAACTGCTTCAATCAGGAAGGAAGCAACTGCTGCGTTTGCCATACCGGACATCGCCTGGCTGCCCTTTGGGAACTTCAGGCTAAAGATGGAAAAAACAGCCAAGGTGAGGAGCAGCAGACCCACTCCGGAAATAATTGTCATCATCGTTCATAACCTCCATAAAACTCTCTGTTTAAAATATCCGTGTGTCGGTACCGTTTGCCGTGTACCCACGCGATTGACTATGCCTAAATTATAGAAGCAAACTTTATAAAACTTCAAAAAGTTACAGAAATTTTTTTTGCAAAAAATCCGAAAAAAGCAACTTTGTCGAAATTGTCCACTCAAAACAGATAGTCCACAGCGTTATGTACAAAGAATTTCCGCTTTTTCTTGTCTTTCAAAAATAGCCGATGCAGCATATTGTACAATAAATCGATTTGTTTTTTGACATATAGAAGGTGACAACCTTTCTATGATACAGTAAAAGCCGCCTTTGTCCTGTCATTCAGGTACAAAGGCGGCTTTGCCTGTATTTTTTGTATCAGCTTTAGTTGGTGCAGTAAAAAATCAGCGAATTCAAAAAGTTTTTCAGCGATACCTTTCCATGGGTTCCCGATTTTCCGCGGATGTAATCCATCTCCTTGCGAATCTGTTCAAAGCTGTACAGTGTCCCTGCCAGGTCGTGGAAGGTGTCGTTGGAGTAGTCTTCCAACCCCATATTGGCAAGGTTGGTCAGCCCTGCATTGACCGCACGTCGGATGCGCTGCTCCATCGACTTGGAGTTGTTGGGACTAAAGCGGCTGCACAGCTCCGACACGGTAAATTTTCCCGATTCCGTTCCCTGCTCAATCATATAATCCACCAATGTGATGATGTCCGCACTGCCGCTCTCCCCGATGATGCCCAGCTTCTGCAAAATCCCACGCAGACGTTTGATATGCGGCTTATCCTCCGGCTGCTCGGACAACAGCTTAAGCTCCGGCACCGGTGCAGCAGCCATATTTTCCTGCCCGCCCTGCATAAACAGCGACTGCATCTGCTGGAAGGTGCGCTTCATCTGGATGGAGTCCACGACGTTGGTCAGCACCCGCACGACCTCCACACCGTTAACCGGCTTCTGCAAAAAGAAGGTGACCCCGCACTCATACGCCTGCGCAACCATCTCCTTGCTGCTGACCTGCGAGAGCATGACATAGCAGATGTCTGGGTACTGCTCCTTTGCCTTGCGCACAAAGTTGATTCCATCCATAATTGGCATCAGCAGATCCACAATGATAATATCCGGGTGGATAAAGCGCAGGTCCTCCAGCGCATCCACTCCATTGGAGGCACTGCCGCACACCTCGCCCAGCTTCTTCTGCTGGATGATGATTTTCAGGATATTGCACACACTGGCATCGTCGTCAATCAAATAAAATTTCATTTGTTTTCCACCTCCAGATTTTTTTGCGGAATGCTGATGATAAAATCGGTGCAGCCTTCTTCCGACTGTACCCGGATGGTTCCTCCCATCTGACTTTCTATAATATCCCGCACCAGACTCAATCCCAGTCCACGGCTGACCTTGCCGGTTTCGTAGTCGATTTTGGTAGAAAATCCCGGTTCAAAGATGCTCGGCAGATATTCCGGCTCGATGCCGCCGCAGTTGTCATGGACACACAGCTGATAGCTTTCTCCCTGCTGGCTTTCGGAAACAACCACCTGTGCCTGCTTTTCACCCGCCGCTTCGGCAGCGTTGTTAATCAGGTTTCGCAGCACCGACATCAGCTCATAATGTTTATCGGTAAAAAAGTTTTTCTCCATCGAAAAGCTGACCTGCACATTCTCTCCAAAACCGTCGAAGCCATTTCGGGTGCTGTTCTGGAGGGTTTGCAGAATATCCCGCATCCACATCCCGTTCTGCTGGTCATCGTCATTCAGCGCAGCCGAAATGCCATTCATAATCAGGTAGTATTCCTTCTTGACCTCGTGAATATCCTTTGCCACCGTCAGCGCCTTTTGTGCCAGTTGTTCCATCTGCTGCGATTGCTCCTGCACAGCCATCTGGTTCAGCTGGTTGTACAGCGCATAGGATACCGCCATGGTGTCCTCGATGCGGTTGGTGTTCTTGTTCATCCAGATGACCTCGCTCTTGAGCTGTGAAGTCAGCATCAGCAGATGGTTGTAGCGCTCTCGGTCATCCTTGTTTAGAATAAACATCCCATAAGCATCCAACGCTGCCAGACAGATGGCTGCCAACGCACTTCTGCCCAGCGCCACAATCAGCAGCCGCAGCAGCACCTCCGGCAAAAACATCCGCATCCCCAGGCGCACGCCTACCTCCACCATGTTCGACACCATATCAATGCCGACCAACGGCAACAGCCGCAGCAGCGAAAAGTGCTGCATCGGCGCCAGATGGACATATAACGCAAACAGTCCGCCGTACATCAGATAGAACAGCATCTCCGGGGAATATGCCCAAAATCCTTGTATAAAGCTGCCCTCGTGCAGCCACTCCACTGCACAGCGCACCAACAGGATGCCCGGTGCCGCAATCAAGGTGACCGGAAACACCGGAAAATTGCTGCTGAGAAAGGTCATCACCGGCAGACAGATGACCGCAAGCGAGATACGGAATCCATTGATAATCAGGTTCAGGTCGAGCTGCGCAACAAAAATCATAATGGCTGCCGACAACAGCATCAGCCTTCGTTGCTGTCCTTTTTCTGTCAGCTCGGTCCTTTCCCTCATTTTTTTCATTCGGGTGCCCTCCTTTTGGGAGTTTTTCTCCCTTTTATACATTTAGCTTGACACAAAATCACTTTTCTGTCAATAAGCACCCTTTATTCCGATGTCGAACTGGCAGTTTTAACTAAATTTACTCCCTATTTTTTATAAACTCCACCGTTTTCCTTTTCCTCTGTCCTCACCCAAGCATCTATCGGTTTTCCGAAACCACCACCTGCACCTCCCCGGTGTTCGCCTGACCGATGATATAAGCTGTACTCAGCACACCGCGGCGCGCCTGCATCCCAAAGCTGAGCAGCAGGTCCATCTCCCCATAGCCCGGCAGATACCGTTGACTGATACGCCATTCTCCCTGGTCCATCTCCACATCCTGAATCCTCGGCTCGATGCGCACCGGCGTGTTTGCCACCAAAAAGCTATAACTTCCCGGGCGCAGCCGGCGGGACAGGGTGGTTTCCTTATAGCGCACATCTGAAAACAGCACCCGACCATCCGCTGTCAGCAAATCCAGAGCGGTATCCCCCAACAGGAAGTTTGCCATGCGCAGACATCCAAAACCTCCCATCTGTCCCGAGCAGGCGGTATCATTGACCCGCACCAGCTCCAGCGCGCCGGTGGAGGCGTTATTGACGATGACAAAGGTCAACTGCTCTCCATAGGACATCGGCACCGTCTTGCGCAGCAGCAGCGTCCTGCCGCTGCCGGCATTGATGAGGCTGACGGTGCGGAACCCTTCTGCAAAACAATAATATGTAGAAAAATTACCGAACGCCAGATTGCTTGCCACCCGCTGGGAGCCGACGTTGACATTTAAAGAACCCGCCTGCACCGCCGCATGGAAAAATCGGACCCGACAGCAGCGCATGACCGGCTGACCGGGCTGGGTGACGATGGGCGGGATCGGCTGCGGATAGACCGGCGGTGCGGAGCCGTCCACATCCGGGTAGCTCGGCAGCGTCTGCGGCGTATCCGGCACCCCTTCCACTGCCGGTCCCGAGCCATCCACATCCGGGTAGCTCGGCAGTGTCTGCGGCAAATCCCGCTGCTGTTGTTCCTGATAAAGCTCATTTGTCTGTTGATTCATCTTCTTCACCTTCCATCACAGGATAGGGAAAGGCTTCCCCTCCCTTTCATCGTATGAAACTTCCTGTAAATGGTGCTTCCCCTAGCGTCGAAGAATATTTACTGTATCGGTCGCAACTGCCCGGCAAAAGGCGCTGTCATGCTCGACGAACAGCATCGTTCCTTCAAAATCCGCCACCAGCTGCTCCAGCTGGATGCGTGAAAAGATGTCGATATAGTTGAGCGGTTCATCCCAAAGGTAAAGGTGCGCCTGCTCGCACAAGCTCTTTGCAATCAGCACCTTTTTCTTCTGTCCCTGGCTGTATTGCTGCATCGGCAGGTCGAACTGTTCCCGCTCAAATCCCAGGTTGCGCAGGATGGACAGGCAGCGGCTTTGGTCAATGCTGCACTCCTGTAAATAGTCGCACAGATTTCCCTGCAAAAAGGAGGCATCCTGCGGCACCAGCGACAGCCGCAACCCCGATGCCCGCTCCAGCTGACCGCAAAAGGGAAGCTCCTCCCCCATCAGCAGCCACAGCAGGCTGGTTTTTCCACAGCCGTTCCTGCCGTGCAGGGCAATCTTGTCCCCTGCACGAACTGCAAAGCTAATCGGTTCAAACAGCTCCCGTCCGTCAAAGCAGACGGAAAGCTCTCTTGCCTGCAAAAGCGTTTTGGCAAAATGCTCCACCGGCTGCAATTTGAGCTTGCCGGTGTTTTCCACGCCCTTGAGCAGCTCCTCTTTTTGCCGGATTGCCTGCTCGCGGCGGGACTGGATGTTTTTGGAGCGCTGCATCATCTTGGCTGCTTTATGCCCGATAAACCCGCGGTCGCAGGGTCCTTCTCCAATCTTGCTGCTTTCCACCTTGCCTGACCAATCGGCTGTCCGCCGCGCCGCCGTTTGCAGTCGACCAATCTCCTTTTTAAGCCGTTCGTTCTGCTCCCTTTCCGACTGCACCCTCGTCTGATAGTCCTGGTACCAGCCGGTAAAATCCCCTTTGCGCAGCTGGATGCCATCCCGGTCGAGCGAAAGGATATGGTCGACACACCCATCCAGAAAATCGCGGTCGTGGGACACCAGCAAAAATCCCTTCTGCCTTTTTAAATAGTCCGCCACCAGCTGTCGGGATTCGGTGTCCAGGTGGTTGGTCGGTTCGTCGATCAATGGAAAAGCGTTTTCCTGCAAAAACAGCGCAGCCAGCTGTAACTTGGTCTTTTCTCCGCCGGACAGCTGCTCAAACGGACGCCACAGCGCATCCTCTGGAAATTCCAACAGAGAAAGCTCCCGCTCCAGCTGCCACTGCTGACAATCCGGGCAGATTTGCTGAGCAACCTCGAGCGCCAGCCATTCTGGATGCTCCACTGGCGCCGGAAAATAGCCGAAGCGAACTTTGGTCTGGATGCTACCGGTAAATCCACGCAGCCCGTATGCTTCTCCCTGTGCGCCCAGCAGCAACCGCAGCAGGGTGGTCTTTCCTCTGCCGTTTCGTCCGGTCAGTCCCAGGCGCCAATCGGTATCCAGCGCAATCGAAAGGTCCTCAAAGACCGGTTGATAGCTGCCCTCATAACAAAAGGACAGGTTGGATAATAAAATCATAGCCATTGGCATTCACCTCTGAAAAATAAAAAAATGGGGAGCAGCAGGAAAAATTCCCACTGCTCCCCAAAAGCCCTGCCCATCAGACAATGAGCAGAACCATTCTATTCTTTCAGATTACAGCTGCACAAAGGCAGACCGTTTCGGTCAGAAAGGAGCTGCGCAGTTTTCTTTTTCCCGCTGCATGGCAAACGACAACGACGACCGGTCTTTCTCGGTCGCTGACAGTTATCTTCTGTTTGCCTGTTCATCGTTAGCAGGAAAAATTGCGCAATCCTTTCACCTCAATCCTCTTGTAAAAGTTAAAATACGTTCCTATCATATCAACCTTCCTGCCTTTTGTCAAGCGAGATTCATTTGTTTTTACTTTAACAAACTAAAGTCTTGTCCTACGCAAGAAAGTATGGTATAGTGACATTGAATGAAATATTCTGGTTAAAACCAGATAAATAGACAAAGAGCAAGCCATCCAGGAGAGGAGAAAACACTGTGAACCAGCAAAAGGAGATCATCGTTGTCGGACACAAAAGCCCGGACACCGATTCGATCTGTTCCGCCATCGCCTACGCCAATCTGAAGAACAAACTGACCGGGCAGCAGTATACCCCGCGGCGCGCCGGTGACCTGAACAAAGAAACCGCCTTTGCCCTGTCCTACTTCGGGGTAGAGCCACCTGCCTATCTGGCAGATGTACGCACCCGCGTTTCTGACATGGAGATCAAGGAGGTTCCCGCGGTCAATGCCAAAATTTCCATCAAGCAGGCATACAGCCTGATGAAGGAATGTGAAGCAAGCACCCTGTGCATCACCAACGAGGAAAACCATCTGGAAGGATTGATCACCATTTCCAACGTTGCGGCATCCGACATGGACGTCTATGACAACCGCATCGTTTCCAAGGCAAAAACCCCATACGAAAATATTGTTAAGGTTCTGGAAGCCAAGGTCATCTGCGGCGATGTCAGCGGCACCTTTGACCAGGGACGGGTCACCATTGCCGCCAACACACCCGAACGAATGGTCGATTACGTTGCCGAACACGACATGGTCATCATCGGCAACCGCTTTGAATCGCAGTTTTTCGCCATTGAAATCGGCGCCTCCTGCATCATCCTGTGCACCAACGCCGAACCCAATGAAACCATCATCGAGCGCGCCAAAAGCAAGGGCTGCATCATCCTGTCCAGCCCCTATGATTCCTACACCGTTGCCCGACTGATTAACCAGAGTATGCCCATCGACTTTTTTATGACCGCTCACCACATCCTGTCCTTCTCGCTGGAGGACTACACCGACGATGTCAAAGAGGTCATGGCAAGGGAGCGCCACCGCTACTTCCCGGTGCTGGATGAGCACGGCTGCTACATCGGTCAGCTGTCAAAACGCTCCTTCCTGGCTGCACAGAAAAAGCAGCTTATCCTGGTGGACCACAACGAAAAGAACCAGGCGGTCAACGGAATCGAGTGCGCCGACATCCTCGAGATCATCGACCACCACCGTCTGGGCGGACTGGAAAGCATCAATCCGGTCTACTTCCGCAACCAGCCGCTGGGCTGCACTGCCACCATCATCTATCAGCTCTACCGTGAAAATGCAGTGGAAATCGAGCCGAAGATTGCCGGATTGCTTTGCTCCGCCATTCTGTCGGACACATTGATGTTCCGTTCGCCGACCTGCACCGCCGTGGACCGCGCGGCTGCCGAGGACCTTGCCGGTATTGCCGGTATCGACATCCCGCAGTACGCACAGTCGATGTTTGAAGCGGGCAGCGACCTTTCCTCCCGCTCCACTCAGGAAATTTTCTATCAGGACTACAAGACCTTCTCTGCCTCCGATGTCAGCTTTGGTGTGGGACAGGTCACCTCGGTCAGCGCTGCCGGACTGCGCCAGCTGATTCCTTCTCTCCAGAAGCTGATGGATGAGACCTACGCCCAAAACCCTTCCACCATGCTCTTCTTCCTGCTGACCAACATCATCGAAGAAAACAGCATCGTGCTGTGCAGCGGTCACAAGGCGCAGGAACTGCTCAAGCAGTCCAACCACATCGAGCAGATTCCAGAGGAAGGCTTGCTGCTGCCGGGAATGGTTTCCCGCAAAAAGCAGTTTGTCCCCTCCATCATCGCAACCTTGCAGCAGTAGGCTCCCTCTCAGCAGCAACACCCTCCCGTCCTTCCTCAAAAAAGGAAGGACGGGATTTTTTGTTTTCCATATTGACAACTTTCCTTGTCAATGCTATACTGAAGTCAAGGAAATTGACAAGTATCTTTGTCAATTTGAAATGAATCCTTGTCATAAAAGGAGGTGCTTTGATGCCGCTGCACAATCGCCTGAAGGAGTACCGCGCGCGCTACCGCCTGAGCCAGACCGAGCTGGGAAATCTTGCCGACGTTTCCCGACAGACCATCAGTTTGATTGAACGAGGGGACTACAACCCTTCGGTCACCCTTGCTCTCAAGCTGGCAAAAATTTTGAATGCTTCGGTCGAACAGCTGTTTAGCTACACCGAAGAAGAACAATGACCCGTACACCCTTTTTAAAGGAGGAAATACAATGAAAAAACATCCTGCCATTAAATTCATTCTCATCACCGTTGTCTCCGGCATCTGCGGTGCTGTGCTTTCTTTTCTGCTCTCTTTCCAACAAGCGGCTCTGGTTTCTGCCATCCAGTCGCTGAGCCGGTTGCTCGGCTCCGCTCTGCCTGCTCTGCACCTGTCGGTCTGCCTGTTCCTGTCCGGTATGTCGGTCTTTTTCACAAGCAAGCTGCGCCGACAGATTGCCCGCTCCAACCCACAAAACCAGGAGGAACTGTTTGAGCAGATTGAAAGCAACGATCACTGCACCGAAATTCTCACCATCAACACCCTTTCGGTCATTCTCAACTTCTTTTTCCTCGGGGTATCCTTTGTCTATAAAAACCCGCAGCACATCCTCATCAGTGCCGCTGCTGCCCTTCTCTTTCTGACGCTGAACACCTGGGTGGAGGTTTCCCACGTCAACATGGTCAAGCGGATGAACCCTCGCTTTGAAAAGGTGGACCCGCTCTCCCTGCGTTTTTCCTCCCAGTGGGAAAGCCAGTGCGACGAGGCGCAAAAGCTTGGGATGTACCGCGCTGCCTTTCGCAGCTTCCGCATCTCCCAACTGGGATTCCTAGGCGCCTTCGCAGTCTGCGCCTTTACGGAGCTGTTCTATCCGCTGGGACTGATGCCCTTTCTCCTGATTACCGTTTTCTGGGGACTGCACAGCCTGAGCTTTCTGTTTGCCTGCAAAAAAGAAAAGGTATAAAAACACAAAACACCGCCGGAGAAGCCCGTTGCTTCTCCGGCGGTGTAATTTTTTCTTCTCAGGAAAGATTCAGTCTTTCCGGGATATACTTTTCGATGATGCTCCTTGCGCTGTCGTTGTCCTCCAGCATCAGCATCACCACATAACCGCCGCGCTCAAAGATGAGCGCATTTTCTGCGATGGACGCCGAGTTGTAAACGTCGTAGTTTGCAAATTCCCGGGTCCTGAAGTCCTTGCGCTCCCGCAGCTGACTGAGGATATTTTCTCTGTGGCTGACCCCTTCCTCATCTTTGCCCTCCTTGGGCAGCACGATGTAGACGTCGTCCGCACCAAAGTCGGTTTCCACATAGCGGACATATGCCTGCTCATAATCCTTCGCATCCAGTCCCACCACCGCAGCAATCTGCTCGGCGGTCGGCTCCTCTACCAGTCCGATGCGTTTGCCCAGCTGGCTGTAAATCTGCTCGAGCGCCCGCTGCGGCTTTGCTGTATTCTTCTCTGATTTTGTCTGCGCGGTCTGCTCCTGGGTCTCCTGCGGCGGCAGGGTGGTGTCCAGCGCCTCACAGCCAAACAGGCTCAGGCTAAACATCATCGCTGCCAGCAGCGCAGCCATCTTTTTCATATAACGATTCATCCGTTCTTGATTTCCACCTTTCCCCCTGCGGGGTTATTCGTTGGTCGATCCTGTAAAGATTATAATCCATATCAAAAATACGGTCAAGCGCAGCCCTTTGCCATTTTCCGAAAGTTTACACTCTGCTCAATTTTCTCTTTACGCGGTCCGGCGAATATGTTACAATACTTTTATCTTTATGTCCACCGGTCTGTACCGGTAATTTTGAAAAGAAGGGAATACTGTTTTATGAAAACCTCCATCTTTGCTGTCATCGCCGTCGTCCTTGTGGCGCTTGCCGTTGTCCTGCTGTGGTATCTGCGCAAGTCCATGCTGTTTTCCAAAGGCAATTACGGCAAAAAGACAGTCAAATCCATCCTGAACCGCTATGCAATCTCCCGCAACTACAAGGTGCTGGAAAACGTACAGCTTCAACTCGACGGAAAAACCCAGACCATCGACTTTGTGCTGGTCGGCTTCTTCGGACTGCTGTTTGTTTCCGCTTTGCAGGGCGAGGGTGATTTTTACGGCGACCTCAAGGAGCCTCGCTGGAGCTTTGTGGATGCTGACCACGACCGCAAGGTCCGCTTTGACAACCCTGTGCTGGAAATGGACAAAAAGGTCGACCTTTTCCGCCGCCTGATGTCCCAGAAAAAGGTGTACAACCTGAAGATTGACACCGCTGTCGTAGTCGTCGGCACCAAATCGGAGGTCCCGATGTACCTCAGCCACATGGGTGAGGAAAACATCGTGATGACCGTCAAGGATTTCAAACGCTTTTTGGAAAAGGAAAAATTTGAAAAGGACAACAACGTCGATGTCGCTGCCATCGCACAGACCATCGCCTCCCTTGGAGAATAAGATTGCAAACAGGAAGGGCAAAAGCCCTTCCTGTTTTTTGCCCGTTTGCAATGTTTCACCCCAATTTTAGTGATATTGCTACCCTCCTTCCTCTTGCTCCTTCCGGTTTTGCCGTTCCTTACAAAAACCATCCTCTTCTTTTTTCTCTTCCTACGGCAAACTGGCTTTTGTTCTCTTGCCTTCCCTGCGTTTTTCTCGTCCCTCCTTGCGTTTTGAAGCAAAGGGACTGCTCTGCCCTGTTCCCGAAAAATTTCCCTTTTTTCGCTAAAAAATACCGGGATAAATTGTGCAGCCTTCTGAGCTGTCAGAAAAAATTTGCGCAGAGCAAATCCAACATCTTGTTGTTTCACGCACCATTCTTCACAAAAAGCACTAAATCTGCTTTTGCACCAAATGGAGCGCAGCAGATTTTCGTGGCTTTGCCTAATTGACTAAAAAACGCAGGGCAGATACAATAATAAGGAGAAAGAAAAAGCTGGTCTTCAAACGACCAGCTTTCCTATTGTTTCGCTCCAAAATGATTCGCACAAAGGAGAATGTTCATGTTCAACACCATCATCAAACGGGACGGAAGGACCGCCGCCTATGACGTGGAGAAAATCGCACGGGCGATCTTTCGCGCAGCGACCTCGGTGGGAGGCAAGGATTACCAGACTGCTTACCGCCTTGCTTTGCAGGTCCAACAGCGTCTGGAGGAAAAATATCCTCCCTCTCATCTGCCCACTGTCGAGCAGATTCAGGACATGGTGGAAAAGGTATTGATTGAAAACGGACATTCCCGCACTGCCAAAGAATATATCCTCTACCGCGCACAGCGCACCCGTGTGCGGGAGATGAACACCGCCCTGATGAAGGTGTATGAGGACCTGACCTTCAAAAGCGCTGCCGAAAACGACATCAAGCGGGAAAACGCCAATATCGACGGCAACACCGCCATGGGCACCATGCTCAAATATGGCTCGGAGGGCGCCAAGGCTTTTTATGAGATGTTTGTGCTGGACCCACAGCACGCACAGGCACACGACTGCGGCGACATCCACATCCACGACCTTGACTTTTTCTCGCTGACCACCACCTGCTGCCAGATCGACCTGAGCCGTCTGTTTGCCGGTGGCTTCAACTCCGGGTATGGCTATCTGCGCGAGCCAGAGGACATCGAGGACTATGCTGCTTTAGCATACACCGCCATCCAGTCCAACCAGAACGACCAGCATGGCGGGCAAAGCGTCCCCAAGTTTGATTTTGACATGGCGCCCGGCGTTGCCAAAACCTACCGCCGCAGCTATCGCCGCAACCTTGCCAAAGCCTGCGAGCTGCTGTGCCCTTTGCAAGCCGACAGCGATGGTTTGACCACCGTCCTCGACCGCACCTTTGCACAGCTGGAGCAGGATGGGTTACTTCCTTCTCTGGAAGACAGCCAGGCGTATACCCTGGCAGAGCGCCGTCTGCTGACCGAACAGCTGGGCTGCCCGGACGAATCGGTCGAATCCGCCCAGCGGTTTGCGCAGAAATATTCCTATGAAGAAACCGAACGCGCGACCTATCATGCGATGGAATCGCTGATTCTGGATTTAAACACCATGCACTCCCGCGCAGGCGCACAGACTCCCTTCAGCTCGCTCAACTACGGGACCGACACCTCCCCCGAGGGCAGAATGGTCATCCGCAGCCTTTTGCTGGCAGAGCAGTCCGGTCTGGGGCACGGCGAAACGCCCATCTTCCCCATCCACATCTTCAAGGTAAAGGAAGGGGTCAACTACCGTCCCGAAGACCCGAACTACGACCTGTTCTGTCTGGCGTGTCAGGTTTCCGCCAAACGGCTGTTCCCCAACTTTTCCTTTTTGGATGCACCCTATAACCTGCAATACTACCGCAGCGGTCACCCGGAAACCGAGGTCGCCTATATGGGCTGCCGCACCCGCGTCGCTGCCAACGTCTATGACCCCACCCGCGAAATCACCACCGGTCGCGGCAACCTGTCCTACACTTCCATCAACCTGCCTCGTCTGGGACTGCTTGCCAATAAAAATCTGGACCTCTTCTTTGAGCTGCTCGACCAGAAGATTGATTTGGTCATCCAGCAGCTGCTCGACCGCTTCCGCATCCAGGGGCAGAAAAAGGTCATCAACTTCCCCTTCTTGATGGGACAGGGTGTCTGGCTGGACAGCGAAACCCTTGGACCGGAGGACGAGGTCGGGCAGGTGCTGCGCCACGGTACGCTGACCATCGGCTTCATCGGGCTGGCAGAAACGCTGGTCGCTTTGATTGGTCAGCACCACGGACAAAGCGAATATGCGCAGAACCTGGGACTGGAGATCATCGGTCATATGCGGGCGCGGATGGATGCTGCCAGCGAACAGATGAAGCTCAACTTTTCGCTGATTGCCACCCCGGCAGAAGGGCTGTCCGGCAGATTTGTCAAGATTGACCGCCAGCGCTTCGGTGTCATCCCGGGCATCACCGACCGCGACTACTACACCAACTCCTTCCACATTCCGGTCTACTACGACATCAACGCCTTCGAGAAGATTCGCCTGGAAGCTCCCTACCACGCGCTGACCAACGGCGGGCACATCACCTATGTCGAGCTGGACGGCGACCCCTGCCAGAACACCGAAGCCTTCATGCAGCTGATTTGCTGTATGAAAGAGGCAGGCATCGGCTACGGCTCCATCAACCACCCGGTCGACCGCGACCCTGTCTGCGGCTACACCGGCATCATCGGGGACGAGTGTCCCCGTTGCCACCGCCACGAAACTGCCGAGCAACCGATGGAGCGCATCCGCCGCATCACCGGCTATCTGGTCGGCTCGTTGGAACATTTCAACAACGCCAAACGCGCGGAGGAGCACGACCGCGTCAAGCACCAGACCGTTTCTCCGCAATCCATCTAAAAAACGCTCTGCGACAAAATTGTCGCAGAGCGTTTTTCTTTTCAGCATTTTTATCAAACAGCCAACTGCTTTCCCAGTTGGTATCCCCAGCGGGCAGCACCGATCGTGCTGAGCACCAACAGACCCACGAGGGCATAGCCAAACAGCATCCCGGTGAGCAACCGGCGGATGTTGCCGCTTTCATAGCGTGTCAACCGCTGTATTCCGCCATCCAGCACCAGCGGCAGCAGCAACCACAAGCAAATCTTACCATCCGGCAGACCGAATATCCAAAACGCCGCCGGAGCCAGAAGAATTCCAATCAGCTCTCCTGTGCAGCGGGCACACAGAGGAAACTGTTTGCCGCGAAAAAAGAACGAGCGGTCGCTGCGGCAATGACAGCCAAAGATGATGGGCAGCCACCGGTATAGCCATCTCATCATTTTTTAGGAGAACACCCCATAGGTGACTGCGGATAGGATGATAAACAGATAGTACAGGACTACCAGCACCACCGAGACCAGCGCACCGATTCCGGCTGCTTTGGCGGTCCTGGGTTTTGTATCCTTCCACACCAGATACAGCACCAGTCCTGCCACCGGTACACAGCAGCCCAGCAGTCCCCAGCCGAAGCCTCCGTTGTCGATGACCGGTGGTTTGTCGTCCTGTCTTGCCCCACAGCTTGGGCAGACCTGTGCAAAATCTTCCATCGGTTGTCCACAATGTTTACAGTACATGACATCCCCTCCTTTTCTTTTCAGTGTATAAAAAATGACGAATACTGTCAAGTGATATTTTAATAAAATCCCGTTAATCCCTTCCGTTTTTTCCGATTCACAAAATCACAAAAGCCGGATAAACCTCCACCTGTTTATCCGGCTCTTTTCCCATATCCTACACCTTACTTCTCACTGGTGTGGTACAAATGATAAAAATACTGCTGCTTTTCCATCAGCTGTAAAAAGGAGCCTTGCTCCACGATTTTGCCGTGCTGTAAAACGATGATTTCGTCATATAGCTTTAAATGTTCCGCGGAAACATCGTGGGTGACAAAAATGATCGTTTTATCGAGCGACAATAGCTTTCCCCGCAACTGGTTTGTATTGTTCACATCCACCGCAGAAAAGGATTCGTCCATCAACATAATTGGTTTATCCGCCGTGATTGCCCGAATCAGCTGCATCATCTGGTTTTCGCCGCCGCTGAGTTCCTGGGCATTGTCTTTTTGCATCAGGCTGTTCAGTTTTTCGTTGTCAAAATAACGCAACGCGGAGCGCATTCTGGACAGCGGGTAGCTCTCAAACAGTGTCGCGTTCTGTGTAAAGGAAGCGTGAAAAATGTGCTCAAACTGGTTGACACAGACGATCATTTTGCTGGTGTCTTTTCCCGATATGCTGTTTCCATCCATGCAGATTTTGCCCTGGTCCGGCACAATATACTGCATCAACAGATTCAAAATAGTGGATTTCCCTACGCCGCTCGGACCAATGATCGCGTATTTTTTCCCTTTCTGGAAGGTATGGGTAAAATGGGAAAAACAAAAATCCCCCAGCTGCACCGATACATCCTGAAACTGGATGTCCTTTTGAAAGCGTTCAATACACTCGTCCGGTGCTTTTTCCTTGCCTTCCGCGAGCAGTTTTAAAATCTTGTCTTTACCTGCGCGGGAAGCGTTTACATTGTTTATGTCTTTGAGGATATAGGAAACAGGATAGCAGAAATCCTGGATATATCCCAGTGCGGCACTCGCAGTTCCGACCGTGATCTGTTTTTGGAATAACAGATACCCCAGCACCGCAAAAACAATGCTTTGCAAAAAATACATGCTACTGCCCGTCACAACGTTGGTGAGTGTTTTATATTTCCCAAACTGATACTCTGTTTCCTCGGTTTGCTCAATGCTGTCGAGATGTCTTTGAGAAATCGCCTCCCGTGTTTCGTGGTTGACCAAACGGAAGCCGGACAGCAGGTCACGGATGGTGTCGGTATAGTTTGCCATAGCGGTGAGGTGGAGTGCCTTGCGTTGGGAGAGCTGCTTTCCGGTCAATTTCGGCACTAGCAGGCTTACAAAAGAACTCAGGATAATCAAAATTGCTAGACGCGCATCCAGTGAAAAGAGGAAAAACGCATAGACGAACAGCTGGAGAACAGTCTGAAAGATGGTGATGCAGGACTCCAGGTATTGACGGAAAACATCGACATCGTTTTGAAAAAAGGAGAGATAATCTGACAGATCGTGCTTTTTAAAATCGACATACCGCTTCCGTAGTAGGGCTTCGAACAGATCTTGTTTTACAAGGCAGTAGAAGCGCTGACGGAATTTCCATACGCTTCTTTGACTGCAATATTCAAAGAACATACCCAGCGCAATGGACAGCAGATACAGGAAAACAATCCATATCATGCCGCCCACTCCTTTTGAAAAGTCATAATCAAAGAGTAGCTTGACAACGTATGGCATACTAGCGATACCGACGATCGAAAGAAGTGCGGTAAAAACTTGAAATACGATGATGTATTTTAGCTTTAAAAGATATTTTATCATATTCATCTCCACTCCTACAGCGGGTTTTCCACCTAACCGATTTCTACTCTTCCTTTTTATCATATTCTAAATTCTTGTGTGAAAAGCCCTGGCGAGCTGCACAAAATCCCCGGATATACAAAAAGCCTTCCCATAAGGAAGGCTTTTTGGCAGATATAAACCCCGAAAGGGAAATTATCTCTTGGGTAAGTGAGATTAGCGCTTGGAGAACTTCAAGGACTTGGCGCTGCCCCTGCCAAACACCCGGTGATTTCTTCGCTTTCCACCTGATTTTTGGCTTAATACTGCGGTTTTTCTACACATCAGATTCTAATTTTTATCCTCGTGCATGACGCACGAAAAGCAGGTTTTGCTCCTTATGTGTGCCTTGCGTATCGCTGCCCAGGGCGACGCAGGACAACAGTAGGGAAAGAAACTTGGTTGCTGTTCTCGTCATCGCCTCATTTTTTCAAAACAGCAAAGAATTGTAAAATCCCTTCATAAGGTATCTATAAAATCTAATATAAAACACCTTCAGTTCACAACAGGATTCGTGCGTTTTCTGTTGTGTTAAACGCACGCGTGTATTATAATGATTGTGTTGGGGGTGAGATTGTGTCCAATATCGGTTTCAAAGAAAACCTTGTGAATGAATTTAAAAGCGACAGAAACTGTTTGCCTGACAGCGACATCATCGACGCGGTGGTCGCCTTTGCAAACACCGATGGCGGCGACTTATATTTGGGTGTCGAAAACGATGGAGAAATTACAGGACTGCACAATAAGCATAAAGACATCACACAGCTTGCGGCGTTTATCGCCAACCGGACGGTTCCTCCACTTGCTGTTCGTACAGAAATTTTGGAATTCGATCCACCAGTGTTAAAAATCTCTGTTCCCAAGCGCACCAGCGTGGTAGCTTCCTCGGATGGCAAGATCCAGCGACGCCGGCTCAAGCCGAATGGCGAGCCCGAAAATGTTCCGATGTATCCATACGAAATAACCGCACGGCTTTCCTCTTTGAGTTTGCTTGATTATTCTGCACAGCCTGTTCCAGATGCTACCTATCAGGATCTTGATCCTGTGGAACGTGAACGGTTATGAAACATCATTCGATCCTATCGTGGAGAAGCGTCTCTACTGGAACTAAATGACGAGGAATTAGATAAGTCATTGCAGTTGGTCACAATTCAGAATGGAGCTATCGTTCCCACATTTTGCGGTATATTGCTGATTGGTAGAAAAAATGCATTAAAGCGCCATATGCCAACAGCAGAAGCATCCATACAGGTTCTTGTGGGCACAGATATCAAAGTGAATGAGTCCTTTTATTTACCCATTCTTGCGGCGTTTGAAAAAATATCGGATGCTTTTTCTGCATGGAATCACAGCGAGGAAATGGTACAGGGATTATTCCGCATCACGATTCCAGACTATGATCCCAGGGCCTTCCGTGAAGCTCTAGTCAACGCATTCTGCCACAGAGACTATTCTGTTCTTGGACGTGTTCTGGTTCAAATCAATGAGGAAGGCATGACCATCAGCAACCCCGGAGGATTTATTGAAGGCATCCGAGTCGACAATCTGCTGGATGCAGAACCTCATGGAAGAAATCCAACATTGGCTGATGCAATGAAACGTATTGGTCTAGCTGAGCGTACCGGAAGAGGAATTGACCGCATTTTTGAAGGCTCCTTATTGTATGGTCGATTGCTTCCGGACTACTCAAGCTCTACACAATCCAGCGTGAAACTGTTTATTCCCAAAGGACCGACTGATAAAGCATTCATTTGTATGGTTTCTGAAGAACAACAACGTCTTGGACGGTCGTTGCCAATTCATCTGCTACTTGCACTGGATGCGGTAAAGCAATTGCATCGTGCCTCGATACAGGATGTCGCAGAAAGAATTCATGCCGATGAGAGCCGGGTACGCGTCGTTCTGGAAACCCTTGTGGAGTCTGGATTAGTAGAACGCTTGGGCAATGGCCGCGGACGATCCTATATCATAAGCTCAAGGTACTCCAAAAAAACAAACAGTGCCGTTGAATATGTACGAAATCGAGATATCGATGCGCTCCGGCATCAGGAATTGGTAATGCAGTTGGCAAAAGCGAAAGGGGAAGTTACTCGCGCAGATGTGGTGAAACTTCTGCATGTAACACCTTCTCAGGCATATCGGATTCTACAAAAGTTAAAAGATGCTGGGCAACTGTCTTTGAATGGAAAAGGTGCAGGAGCCAAATATCGCACGATAGAATAGCGCAGAAAACGCACGCGTGTATTAAAAAACACACGCGTGCGTTTTTATGCTTTGCTATTCTATCATTTTTCAGACACCGTGTACTATCTCATTTCGAATGTTTGTGGTAACTTCATTCTACCAGAGCCTGCAAGCTATGTCTTTTTTATGCTTTTTCAATTTTTGCAGTTTATGATACCTTATTTTCACAATGAGAATCAAACCTATCGTTTTGTGTCTAGAAAAACTAGCATGAAACGATATGTTCAAATGAGAGCTTGTACGTTATACTTTGCAAAGTAAAACCAAAGAAGAAAGGGTATTATTATGAAGAAATTATTGTCTGTTTTATTGTCTGTCATGCTGTGCATGTGTGTTATGGTGTCGGCTCCATGGAATCGGTGCTCCGCTATGGAGTATCCGGATGATCCAGTTCCATGTACAGTTGACAGCAGAGGAGATGATTTTTAAAAAGAAAAATTATCTCCAAAATATTTTTTAGTTTCAGAAGTTATTACTTCAATGCCACGCTTGTCGCAGATTGCCTCAAAAAGGTAGAAAGCCTGTTTATAGTATTTTTTACTTTTTTCGTCCTGATTTAAAAAGTGATAACACTCTGCTATAATTGCAATTGTGGATGGCAAAGTACTATATTGTCCATACTGTATGCAGGCTTGCCAGCCGATTTCAGCAATCTCTACAGCTTCCGCATAGCGTCCGACCAGGTCCAGCTCTCTCGCGTAGTTGAAGGCAACCAGAGGGAGCAGACCGCCGGACTGCAAAATATTCTGAAAATGTTTTTTTATGTATTTAAGCAATTGATAGTAAATATCAATTGCTTTTTTGTGTTGTTTTAAATCAGAATAGACAAGAGCAATCTGGTTGATAACTTTGACTTCATCAATACTATACAGTCCCTCATAAATTGCATCGATGTCAAAATTCGGGGCAGTCAGTCGGATGGCTTCAAAGAGCATATCCAGTTTTTCTTCATAAGTATAAGGGATCATCTGTTCATTCTCTTTTTTCCCCAGCAACACTTTAGAGCGCAGGATAAACTGCTGAATCAATGTGTCATCTGGGTCGGCAAGTTTCTCCAACTCTGCGATTTTGGGGAGTCCTCTTTCAGAATCCTTTAACACATTGCAGGAGACGATTTCTGCCTGAAGATCGGAAACCTGCATTTCATTTTTACTTATAAGAGCGTAGTATTTATCCTCTGGCAAATCGAGTCTTTGAAGAAGAACACGAAGTTTATTCATAGATGGTGTTTGTCGGCCGTTTTCCAATCGTGAAATTGTAATTGGTTCACAGATGCCCTCACCAAGCTGTTCCTGTGTCAGTTTCAGTTCCAATCGGCGCTTTTTGATTAACTCTCCAATGAAATATTGCTTCATTGAAGCGGCCCCCTTTTCTAATCGAATTGTCTCTTACTATGATTTTATCATATCATAAATTTTTTTCAAGATAAGAATAGAAACCTACTTTACCGCCATTTTACTACATTTGTTGACCAGTCGTTTTGTGAAAATTTTTCTAGATTCAATTCGATATGGTTTACTTAGATAAAGCACTGTATAATAAAGACCCAACAACAGAGCGCTACGTAGTAAAAGATCATTGTTGGAAATTTAGCAGGAAAGGAAGTGTTGATATGTTTACCGTCTAAATGGAATTTACCTAAAAAAAATGCAATTAAATTTATTGATAATGTAAAAGAATACGTAGATGAAGTTGATATTTTGGGTGGAGAGCCGCTATTTTATCCCCATATTTTTGATGTTATTGAAAAACTGGTATTAGAAAAAAAGAAAATCAATATTATTACAAATGGTCAATTTGAAAGTAGTGTTGCTAAAAATCTTTTAAAATATCCAATAAAATCCATTTTTGTAAGTTTTGAAGGTTTAGAACCTGAAAACGACTTAATTAGAGGAAAAGGAAGTTGGAATAAAGCGATCATTTTTTTAAAAAATTTGCTTGATGAAAGGAAAAATAAATTAACCTTTATAGGAGTTAATATAGTTATTAATAAAATTAATAAAAATAAACTATTGCCAATTATAGATTTTTTTGATAACCTTATGGTGGATTATATTCAGTTTAATCCTCTTTTTTATGACGGTAACGCAGAAATAAACAAATCAGATTTATATTTGTCGGAAGAAGAAAAATTAGATGCGTATGAAATAATTGCGGAGAAACATGCAGGACTTACTTTTTCTAAGTTGTTACTTAATAGTGAATATCCCCTTATAAATAGATATTTAAATTTAAAATACGGTACTTCATTTCAAGTCTCAGTTTCTGAGTGTGGTGCGTTTGTAGATTCATTTTTTTCTAACAATCAAGGAATAATTTATCCTTGTCGCAAATATGCCACTAAAAAACACATAGAAACAATTGATTTATTTGAAAAACAAATATATCAATTTCAGGATTTTCTTTCAATATCATGTATTCCTACAGAGCGTAAGTGCTTAGACTGTGAATTTCAACCTAATTGTCACCCATGTCCATTGAATCCAAGTACAGAAACACCTATAATTTGTAAACTTGTAAAGAATAGAATGGATAAGATTGATTTAAAGAACAAATCATTTAGTATTCGAAAAGGTTCCGTATTTGTAGAGAAAAACGATCATTATTTTGGATACTTTCCAAGATTAGAATATAAAACAGAATATACAAAAGAAGGGTATAATATTTTAAAGCTTTGTGAAAGAGGCTTTAATACAGCAGAAATTTCTGAATTGAGTAAAATACCTTTTAATGATGTAATTACTTTTCTCTTACAGGAAAATAAAAAAGGAAAAGTAACCATGGAGTAAAAATGAATCAATATTTTAAAAAAAACATTCAATATTACTGGGCTTATTTACTTTGTGTTCCTATATCCTGTTGGGCATCAGTAAAATTTGCTCTATCCATTCAGCCTGTGATTGATTCCATCCTAAATTTAGAAAAGGCATCCTTTTGGCGAGCATCATACAGCTGCTTCTTTTGGGGCGGAGTGGATGTGGTAATGTTGCTTGTAATTAATTCTATTAAATTTTATTTAATCAAGCAAGGAAAAATTTCTTTAAAACAGGAAATGTGTCACTCCATTCTAAATATGAATTACCATTATTATGCAAAGCAAAATAAAGATTATTTATCTATACTAAACAATGATACTCAAACGATAAGTGACTGTGATTTTTCTTCTCGCTTGATGTTGTACCGTGTTATTTGGAGTTTTGCGCTGTCTCTGATTACCGTGACAATGTTAAGTCCTATGATAACGATTCTTATTTTACTAGTGGGCGGAATGTCTGTACTGGTACCACATTTACTGGGAGCAAAAATTGACAGAGAACAACTACTGTTCTCACAGCAGAAAGAACAATACTTCAGCAGTGTCAAGGATATGTTTGATGGGATACTTACAATTAAAACAGCATTGTCTGAGAGTTTCTTCGAAAAAAAACATAATGAAAAAAATAAGAATGTGGAAAATCAATCGTGTAAAGTCAATTGTATGATGTACTTTGCTACTTGGTTTTCTATGCTGTGCAGTTCAGCGGCGTATGTTTTAACCCTTGTTGTGGGTGGATTACTAGTGTTCAGAGGATATATCACAGCAGGTTATATTATCAGCATTTCTCAATTGATAGGTGGTATCGTTGCTCCATTGGAGCAAATTCCGGCAATATTGACCCAAATTCGCTCTGTTAAATCCATATGTCAAAAGTGTGAAGATATTTTAAAACCTCAATTCAATCCCCCTTTACAAAAATCCGACAAAGAAAAACTGGTCTGTGAATGTGTATCCTTTTTCTATAAAGATACAAAAAACGGGATCAATCAGTTCAATTATGAATTTGAAGCTGGTAAAAAGTATCTAATCACAGGATTATCCGGTGGAGGCAAATCTACTATAGGTAAACTAATTGCAGGACTTTATGCATGTAATGAAGGAAACATTAAATATCCAAACTCTTTTAATGAAAAGAAAGATATTCTATATGTAACACAGCAATCTCATATTTTTCAAGAAACGTTGAGAAACAATCTTACATTGGGAGATAGCTTTTCAGATAAGGAAATTTTAGAAACGTTGGATCGGTGTTCATTGACGGATTTTGTTTCTAAATTACCACACGGTTTGGATGAGACACTGGGAGAACAATATTTTTGTTCTGGAGGAGAAGCCGCAAGAATTAGTTTGGCACGGGCAATTTTACGAAAACCCAAAATTCTAATATTGGATGAAATAACAGCCAACTTAGATTCTCAAACTTCAGAGCAGATTAATGAATTGGTTTCTTCTTTAACAGATACTCTATTACTAACTATTTCACATGAGTTAAATGAGAAGTTTGTAAAGAAATATGAGTCTATCCTTTTAATAAAAAATGGAAGTTTGGTAGAAAGTGGAAATATGGAAGAACTGATGAAACGAAAAGGAGAGTTTTATCAGTTGATTTATAAAGAAGAGGAGTAAATGATAATAGAAATAAAGTGTATATCTTGATAAGCATTATATCCCTAACTTCAAGCACTTAAGTGATAAAAAAGCGACGCTTCGATAAGGTTTACGAGCTAAAACCAGTAGCCTGCACAGTAAAATAAATTATAAAAAAAGGACAGATGATGCTCTATAAAAGTATCATCTGTCCTTTTTATTTTTGGTTTACATTATGAGATTTTTCTCTACTAAATTTGAATAATTCCCATAAACTATTTTTCTCTATAATAGATTCATACCGATGTATCTTATTAAGTAAAAATTTGTTTTCTTGCTCCAGTTCCGATGTTCTGAGTTTCCCCTGGATTGACTTGTATTCAGACAATTCTTTGGTTGTTACCAACAATTTTTTAGTCAGGTCAGCAATTCTGTTTTTCAGATTAGTAATTGTTTGTTTTGCTTCTTTCAGTAGCTTTTTTAGTTTATCCTCCTGTTTCTCCTGTGCCACAAATTTCTGTGCTGCTGTGACAAGATGCTGGTAGTCTTTCTGTTCCAGTATCACTTTAGAAGTTAATGGTACAGGCTTGGCCTGTATTTGCTCCACTGCCTGAATGGAAAACTGTTGTTTCTGTACATGCTGAATAGACTTTTCCAGCTCTTGTAGCTCCTTTGTACGTTGTTCTCGTTTATATTCCAACACACTCAGATGCTCTCTATGTTCTCCCTTTTGTTCCCATTCAATGCCGTGTTCCAGCATAATCTCCGCAAGAGCTTCTTTCTCTTTCTGTACCCAGAGATCACGCTCTGTCAAGGAACGCCCTTCGCCGGTGATGCCCTGATCAGCAAGTGCTTGTTTCAGTGACACACGGGTAGATAGCCCTCGTTTGCTTCCGGTAGTGAATGGAATAAAATCAACATGTAGATGTGGTGTGGCTTCATCCATATGTAGGTGAGCAGAAAACACGTGGAGATGAGGATTCCTTTCTTGAAAACCACGCATAAATTGATCCAGAATTATTTTTGCCAACTCCCCGTTTTCGCTGGTAGCTGCCATATCATCTTTGTTGCCTATTTGAAAGATTACCTCATAGAAAGTTTTTTCCTGTTTGCCATCACGAATCTTTTTATAGTAATTTTCAATGCATCTGTCTTTACGTTTTTGTTTTGCATTGAATTCTGCTAAGGCTTCATCAAATAGTTGATGATATGCTTGCTCGATAGGGATATAGCAGTATTCGATATTCAGATAAGTGCGTTCAGGATCAACATTTTCAGCAGTATATATGCGTCGATTATGAGCGACAACACCATCACCTGACATGGCACTAATCGTCCTTTTTATGACTATCACCTCCGATACTATCTTCTTTCTAATTGACTATTGTTTCGCCGTTTGGCGATAGGTTTTGTTACTTTTGCCAAAAGTAACGCAAAAGCACTTTTGACACTGCGTATCAAAAGTACATTGCGCTCTCCGAGGGGGATGCGGCTCCTGCGGGAGCCTCCCTGGCTTGCGTGTGCTATCCACACAGCAAGCCAGATGTGTCCGGCAACCTTGCTTCTGCAAGCAATCCTGCCGCCCACGGTTCGGGAAAATCCACCGGATTCTCCCGAACCATCCATCTCCAAATCTGCGGATTTTTCGATGGGGACGGTGGTGCGATACCAGAGTGCAACTCTGTGCAGGAAATGCAATAAATGCAGAAAATTGCGGTTTCATGCGGCGGGGTTTACGATGATTTTCACATCAGACGGTCTACCGACCGACTGCCGTTCCGGTTCTTCCAACCGGATGTATCCATGTCCCTCCAACAGTTCCAGCGTCGGAAAAATCTCCTCCGTTTTCTTGAAGAACTTTCCCCGGCACATCTGAAAAAGCTCTGAACGCTTGATCACCGATATGTTCTTCTTTTTCAGCTTTGCCAGGACAAATTTAGCTTTCTGAATGCTCAAGTCAGTACCCATCATAGAATAGGCGTAGGTGGAATGAGCCAGAAAGTATTTGCCGATCTGAATCGCCTTGCTCATCGTAGAAGCTGTTACTTCTGCTTTGTCATCTTCCATATCAGCACAGTGCAACAGTCCCGCAATCCGGAGTACGGCACCGATATATTTGCTTGCCCAATCGGAAATTGCCTGCCCCTCGCCAACCAGAAACTTCTCATGTTCCTGAAAATAGTCAGCCATCAGGTCAAAGGCTTTTTCTGAAAGGTGTACTGTCTGGGCATCCCCACCAATCGGCAGAGCCATCAGGCGAAAAATCAAGCTACGGTAAGCGGCGGTTGCTTCGGGCGGAATCGGCTGGGTACGAAAAACCCGACTTCCAATTCTGGATGGTGGGGACGCATACAGGAAGCGGGCAATCAAGCCCCGCCCGGTCATGGTAGTATTGGACATGATTTCATCCAGCACACTGGGCTGAATAGAGAGGATAGCCGACAGTGCCGGGTGCATGATGCACTCTGCTTCACGGGTCATTCGATCCACATAAATGGCATCTCCACAATGACCTTTCAGCCAGACATCGATGTTGGATTTGTTGGAATACCGTCCTGCCATGATGTCAAAGATACCTCCTTCCGTAGAGATCACCGAGAATACCCCATTGTTAGATGCCATCAAGCTGGTCAGCGCTTCACTGGAACAATCGTCCGCAAAAAAGCGAACCGGCTTTCGTTCTGGAGTTTCTTCCAGCTGTTCCTGAAGCTTCCGCAGCTCCAACTCCATTTCCCGACTTTCCTTGCGCTCCAGCTTCTTTTGCAGACCGGAGATCTGGCGCTCCAGAGATTCCCGCTGCAAATGGTTTTCCCGTATTTCCATGCTGTGCGCCTTGTTATATTCCTGCTCATACTCATAGAGGAATGTGGTCATATCCCGCATGACGCTGGACTTTCGCTCCCCCGGTGCGGCGATTACCACTGTGTACAAGCTCAAGGGCTCACAGTATCCCGGCGTTCCCTCTATCTTGTATTTTCCTTGTAAGCAGGTAGCCAGCACACCCAGGCTGATCACCGCTGCCATATCCGGGGCAGTCTGACTGTGTTCGGCCACCGCATTCACATAATTCCGAATCACATCCGGGAGAGCGTCTACCGGAAATGCAGGCAGATCACTCCACTGTGGCGTCAGCGGAACAATAGGTTGAAAAATCGGTGACGGCTCCGCTTTTGGAGTGTAGATCTCCCGACAATGCTCGATTGCCTTCCGAATGGTGATTGCACCATACGTTGTGCCGGATTGCTGTCGGTCCCATTTATCCCTCATCAATCCCGACTGCCGGAACATCGTGTCCATCTTGGCAGCATCCCGTCCTGTCCAAAAGGCAAGGTGACTGCACAGCGCCAGATCTGCCTCTAATGGGGACGAATATCCCTCCAACGAACCGTTCCAAAGGGCTGTGAACGCTGCTCCATTCTTACTGCTTTTTGCCAGCTGCAGAAGTTGCTCCATGCTTAAATCAGAGTTTTTTGCATTTTCTGCGCCTACCTCTGGCCTGCGCATGAACTTGTCCAGCAGTGTTTGCAGTTCCTGTGTTCGGTCCCCGTATTCATAATCCTCACAGCCGTTGCCGGTCACCGTGACATATTTGTTGGTTGCTCCCGCCACATAAACCTCGATTCCGGCCTGATGGTTCATAATGTAGAATCGCTTGGTATCATACTGAAAGCCTTTTGCCGAAAAGAGGATGTGCAGACCGTTGCCGCTGGGACTGTACTCGGTATAGCTGTGCATTAAGGCCACAATTTCTGCGGCGGTCTGGGTGTAATAGCCGCTGTCCGAAAGGCAGTTGTCCAGGTCAATCGCACAGATGCCGTTGAAAATACCAATTCCAATGCCATCATATCCGCTGGCCTGTACTGCTGTTTTATAAGGTACGAAGCTGGAAGGATCATTGCTTTTCGCTCCCAGGCCGGTTTCCGGCTGGTATGGCACCTTCGTTTTCCGCCCATTCCGTTCCTCGTACTTCCAGCAACAGAACAGACCATTTTGTATGATGCTGTCTGGTAAAGCTGTCAAATTCTGTTCCTCCTTAAATAATTGTTGAATTTGGCAGCTGTCGTGTTATAATATCCTTGCTGAGTGATAGTCACACGGTAGCTGCCGTTTGTACTGTCCGCCAAGAGTTCTCATCTGCCAGGATGAGGGCTCTTTTTTTATGCGGTTTCCGGCTGGAAGTATCCAATTTCCTCCCACACCTTTCTGTCGGGGCAGTAGTAGTTGTACTCGTTGGAGTTCTCCAGCTTGATTGCATAGCCGAATTTCAGGATTCCCTGCTGCAAACCAATGCGCACATACTGGGCATCCTTGTGCATGGCGGCTGCAATCTCGGTGATGGGGACATTGCGTCCAGTGAAGGGCGGCAGTTCGACATAAACTTTCTTCTCCATGTGAATGACCTCCTTATTGCTAATATGCGAATTATTAGTTCGTATTTTGATTATAAACCCTCCAGGACAGCTTGTCAACACTAAATACGAAAAAATTATTCGTATTACGATCTTGTAATTCGCACAACTTCGTGTTACAATACAAGCGAGGTGATGACAATGCACAGCAACCCGGCTGAAATTGGCGAGAGAATCAAGGCAGCCCGCAAGGCGGCTCACTTAAGCCAAACAGAGCTGGCACAGCGTCTGGACAAGACGATGCGCACAGTTCAAAAATACGAAAGCGGTGAAATTGAACCATCCATAGCGATGATCAATGCCATCGCCAAAATCTTAGACATATCTCCGGCAGACCTGATTGGCTACCAAAAATCTGAAATCCAGCTGGACAGCCTGTCTGATGTGATTGCGGTTCTGTACCAATTAAACAAGAAGGCCGGTATCCGGTTCGAGATCGACGTCCAGCGCCCGCCCCACAGCGAAGAATGGTCCTGCTCCCTAAAATTCAAGGGAAATGACCACTCGGCAGAGATGAATGATTCCCTGTGCCTGATTTTGGAAGAGTTCCGGGACGAGCGTGAAAAGCTGGAAACCTATTGGACCGATCAGGAATCCTTTGACCGCTGGATTGAAAAGGAACTGGCCTACTACGCAGATGCCAAGTTGCAGGATAGGGAAGTGGAAGTTCTTTCCGATTTGGAGCGCATTCAGCGGCGCAACGAACTGGATCGGCAGATGCTGGAGAAAATGAAAAAGGCCGCCGAAGAAAACGGCGACCAAGAATAACGGTGGGTGTTACATACCCCTGTCAAATTTAGTTTGAAATCACTGGGAGAAAGGAAGTTTGAGATTTTTTGAGATTACCCAACGGATATGGCAGCGTCAAGAAAATGTCCGGAAAGCGAAGAAGACCCTATGCAGTGAGGAAAACGGTAGGGTGGCATGTTAACCCAGAAACAGGCAAGTCCGTTCAAGAGCAAATCACTATCGGCTATGCGGCAACCAGAGCAGAGGGGCTGCAAATGCTGGCAGAGTACAACAACAATCCCTTTGACATCAAGGCATCCAAAGCCACCTTCCAGGAGGTCTATGAACGCTGGTCAAAGGAGAAGTTTCCCACGATCTCCAACTCCAATGTGAAGGGATACGAGGCATCCTATCGGGTATGCGGAACGCTTTACACGAAAGTATTCCGGGATATTCGACTAATGGATCTTCAATTTGTGGTGGACACCTGTGGGAAGAATTACCCCACTCTGAAAAAGCTCAAGGGACTGTTCAACCAGCTGTATGCCTATGCCATGAAAAATGACATCTGCAACAAGGATTATTCCGAGTTTGTGGATTTGAGCCGGTACAAGGATAAGAACCCCAACAAGCGTGATCGGAACAAGTTCACGAAGGAGCAGATTGCCCGACTGTGGGAGCTTGCAGAGGACCCGTACTATCAGATCGTGCTGATGCTGATCTACAACGGCTGCCGCATCTCGGAGTTCCTCAACTTGAAGAAGGAAAACGTGCATCTGGAAGAACAGTACTTTGATGTGATTGCCAGCAAAACCGAAAACGGCCTGCGGAAAGTTCCCATTGCCGACAAGGTGCTGCCATTCTACAAAGCGTGGTACGAAGGTTCTCAGTGTGAATATCTGCTCCATACGCCGGATCAAAAACACTTTGATTACAGGAACTACTACGACAGTTACTTCACATCCCTGATGGAGCAGCTTGGATATGACCAGACGCCACACTGCACCCGGCATACCTGCATCTCCATGCTGACAGAAGCCCATGTAGACCAAACCATGATCAAGAAGATTGTCGGACACTCCGGTGCAATGACGCTCACCGAACGTGTCTACACCCACCTGGATATTGAAACACTGGTGAAGGCAATCAACAAGATTTAAGAAATGATGGAAAAGCCGCACAGCACAAAAAAGCAGGAGATACGCTCCTTTCGGAACAATCTCCTGCTTCAAAGTTCTTTTGTTTTCGCACGCTTTTGCGATTGTGATCCTTGTTCCTTGTGTGCTCCTTGCTTGCTCCTTACGAAGAAAATCTGAGCACTTTTGAGGAACATTCACAGCCCCAAAAAATACGATAATTCTTGCAAAACAGCGTCCAAAGACGTACTGTAAAGCCAGGGAAATTATCTCTTTGAGAACTGTGGAGCGCGACGAGCCGCCTTGAGACCGTACTTCACGAAACCGAAGCTCGATTTTGCTTGATTTTACGCGGTTTTTCAAGCTTTTTGCTCTTCGTCCACCAGTTCTTAAACCCACGATTTTGTAGGCTTTTGTCGGATTTTAACCCTAATCTTTTTTTGATGTGTCGATTGCTCTGTTGATCACCCCATGTAACTGGGCAGGTTTATTATACTTGACTTTGGCGTAAATGTCCATAGTCACCTTGCTGTTTTCGTGTCCGGCAAGATACTGTACGGTTTTAGGATCAACCGAAGCATAAATCAGGTTCGTGATATAAGTGTGACGCAATTGATGCGGTGTCACTTGAAAATCCATCGTATATACCAACTTCGGATTGTTCGGCTGATGCTCACCAAGCTTCGGCTTTACCACATGCTTAATCTTCTGCCCATTCACATAGGTGTAATAGCAGCGTTCTTCCGTAGAACGAACTGCTATGTACTTCCACACCCTCACGAACTGGGATTCAGCCAGAGCGTTACCATTCCTGTCAGAGATCACATATTCCGATTTTGACTTTTCTTTTGCCTCTTTCAAACATTCCACCAGCTTGCCCGGAATAGGAATGTCCCTTTTAGCTGCTGGCGTTTTTAATTCTGTTGAAATTACCGGACGATTATTCACAGAACGCCATGCTCGCCGTACCGAAATATATGGAGTGGCTTCATCCAGGAAAACACAATCCCATCGCAGTGCAAGAATTTCTTCCCGCCGCAACCCTGCGTACAACCCAATCATTACGAAGACATACGGTGGTAATCCCCTGATTGTATCCAGAAGAATTTTCACCTGCTCATCCGTCAATGCCTTCTTTTCCTGCTTTGGTGTTCCGCCTTTTGCGGAAAGCGACGCAGCCGGATTATAACTGATGATTTTGCTTTCTTCTGCTGAATAGAAAACACATTTGATCAGCATATTCATTTTGCTGTACAGGGAAGCTGATTGCTTGGAGATTGGCACCAGCAGCAAGCGAAGGTCATCAGTCGTCACTTCGTCCATATACATATCTCCAATAGCTCCAATAATGTATTTTCTTATCGTGCGCTCATATCCACTCAATGTGTTTTCTCGCACACTCGCCGAGCGCATCTTCAACCACTTTTCGCAATACTCAGCTACTGTCGGATTATTCTTCCGGAATATTTCATCCTCAATGCTGCGCTTCATCTCAATGGATTTATCGTACAGTTCTTCAGGAGTCTGTGCATATAGCGAAATCCATTTTCCATCCGCATCTTGCATTCGTGTTCTGTAATATTGAACACCCCTCTTCATAATTGTGCCATATTCTGGCACTACTTTTTTTCTTGCCATTATTGCTTCCTCCATTTTCTCGATTCATCCAAATTGATCTTTGCTCTTTAATTATCCAGAATGCTGCTCCGGTTCTCAAGGATGTCGGCTATATGTAAAAAGAGCAGGGATTATCCCTACTCTTTTTGATCTCATTCATGAAACTGTCTGGCCTATTCTGCATCCCACAGTGTAAAGGTATCCTCTAATATGCCCGCCAGTTCATCCGGTCGGTTATACTTTGCCTTTGCATAAATGTCCATCGTTATCTTGCTGTTCTCATGACCGGCAAGATACTGAACTGTTTTAGGATCAACCGATGCGTGAATAAGATTTGTAATATAAGTATGCCGCAGCAAATGTGGTGTCACTTCAAAGTCTAAGCTATAAACCACCTTTCCATTATGCGCAGCTCTTTCGCCCAGCACCGGTTTCACCGTATGCTTCACTCGTTTTCCATTCTCATAACGGTAGTAGCTCCGTTCCTTTACAGTTCTGGTCACAATATACTGCCAGAGCCTCTTAAACTGCGTATATGAAAGCGGTTCACCCTCGCTGTTCGCAACAACATAGTCTGATGTGGAAGTCTCCTTTGCTTCTCTCAGGCATTTCGTCAGGCAATCAGGAAGCGGTACATCTCGATGAGCAGCCTTTGTTTTCAGTTCAGACATTATTACCGGTCGATTGTGCTCTGTATGCCAAGCTCTACACACTGTCAAATACGGTGCTGCTTCATCCAGAAAAACTGAATCCCACTGCAATGCAAGAATTTCTTCTCGCCGAAGCCCCGCATACAAACCAAGCATCACAAATACATACGGCGGCAGTCCTCTTATCGCATCCAGCAATCTCTCCACCTGATCATCAGTCAAAGGGTTTTTCTCTTTTTGAGGAACGCCTCCGTTTTTTCCAGACAAATAAATTGTAGGATTGTCCTGAATCACTTTGCTTTCTTTTGCCGCCGCAAAAATGCTCTTATAAAGTATATTAACCGATTTGTACACAGACGCTGATTTTTTGGATACCGGAACCAGTGCCAGACGAATATCATCTGCTGTAACATCTGCTATATTCATATGACCCAGAGGCTTTATAATATGCCGGTTTACTTTCGATGTGTAATCCGTCAAAGTAGTGGCTCTTACCTGTGCGGATTGTAACAACAGCCACTTTTCGCAATACTCCTTTACTGTGGGGGATGATCTGCGAAATGTATTATCCTCAATCTGCTCTCTCGCTTCGAGCACCTTATCATATAGTTCTTCACGGGTTCTACCATACAACGCCACCCGCTTTCCATCAGCATCCTCAATTCGAGTCCGGTAATATTCCTTACCCGCCATGATGACGGTTCCGTACTGAGGAATCGCATATCTTTTTCTTGCCATCTTCGACACCTCCAAACTTTTAGCTGATATATTCATTATTGCGAATAACCTGCCAATACTCAACGATGTCGAATTTCGCTCCTGACTGTTCTCTTCTTTCGGAAAGTCGGATTGTTATCCTTCGGCCTTGCACGGTGTGTAGACCTTGCAATATACTCCTGAAGTCCAACTTCAGTAAAATAAACACAGCCATTCTCAACATACTGAACGTAAGTGATCAACCCTTCCATTCTTGCATGATCCAAGGTGTCCAGGCTAATCCCCAACATCTCAGCGGCTTCTTTACGCTTAATCAATTTATCCACCATCAAAATTCACTTCCTTTCGGCATTTGCCTTGTCTTTTTTTCTCTGCCTGTTCCGGAATATAATATCCAAGCTGCACTTTCACAGCTTCATCAATTCCGCGCATCTGTCCCTTGCTTACCTTGCCGAGATACCGAATCACACAGGTCTTATCACATGTATCAAGCTGCTCCGCCAATACCATCGAAGATCTTGCCAGCCCTTTTGCCTTCCGAAGAAAATAATGTGTCGGCTGGTTTCTTTTCTTTTGTATCTTCGTTGTCAGAGGAGCAACCGTAATCGTCGGCGAATAAAAGTTGCCGACATCGTTCTGAAGAACCACTACCGGACGAACACCGCCCTGCTTTGATCCTATCGGAACACCAAGATTGGCAAGGTAAATATCTCCTCGCCGGTAAACCCAGTTTTCTTTCATCTGGTTGCCTCCAATCCCATAATCATCTATGGATAAAAGCTGACAGAAAATAATACAAATGCTTTATTCTGACAGCCTTTCTTAAAATATGGTTTCTCTGTACTTTTTCTTGGCACCCCAGAGATCGGGGATTTCTCACAAGCGGCAGTGTGCTTCACTGCTCCATTGGAATTTAACCATCCCGCCTTCTTTATGGCCGGACCGCGAATTACGGAAGTATCATTGTCCCTGACAGGCTTTTACACCACCGTCGGTTGCAATCCGACATTTGCTGCTGCGATTCCGCTTCGCCCCTGTTGGGCATCATGGCGTGCAGTCGAAGGCTCGTTCTGTCAGTAATGTACTTGGAGAATGAGTATTCAATTTTCATAGTTCATCAGCCTTGTTGCCTTAGCTGTAAAGTAAGTATAAAAGAATGCGGTTTTACATAACACGCCGGAAACTGCGACTTTGCCCACCTAATTTTGCGAGTTCACATCAGTGCTTCCTGAAGCTGCGTAATGGTATCCTGCACTTTCTTTTTCAACGCATCCACATCCTGTCTCTTGCCAATGATCAGATAATCCAGCGTTACTCCAAAGAATTCCGAAAACAAAATCATGTCATTATAAGATGCCGATATTACTCCGCGCTCAATTTTGGAAATGCGTTTTGCATCAATATCAATCGCCTCAGCCAGGGCCTCCTGCGTATACCCTTTTGATTTGCGTAATTCCTGAATTCTTGCTCCACATACATGCTGATCGTAATACATACGTTTCTCCTTCCGCACAGCCGGTACAGAACCGGATCGACGGAAGGTCAAAAAAAGAGCCGCATGACGGTGAAGAAAAAATCCTGTGCCGATAAAACAGAACATGGGTATCCCATAATTCTGTCTCATGCGGCATTCGGAAGACTTCGCCTATCAGCGGCTCCACAGCACAGCTATGACTTATAAAATTGTGTTAATAGGGTTATTTATTGTCATCTCAACCATTCAAAGACGAATAGTAGAGCTGCAATCTTCGTAATCTTCTCATCTCCAAAACATTGAAGACGGTCTCGCGTCCGCAGGCCTTACATTTGGTCTGCACATGTCCTCTGGTATCCTCAAAGACGATGATTGAATTGTGTCGGCAATAAGGGCACCTGACAGTCCTGGGCTTTTGTGAAGCAATCGCATCTTTTGCCCGGATGATTTTAATCTGCATTTCCGCAGATGGTTCCGATACTCTGATATTCCTGCTCATGGCCACACCTCCAATGGATCACGATATTCATAATCCTTTTTCCGGTTCAGATAGCCCAGTTGTTCCAAGCGGATAGCAGCTGCCGATCTCGAAACGCCAAAGACACCACAGAAAGTATCTATCTTCACCTGGTCTTTGTTATAAAAACGCCATCCATAACATGTCAGAGGCTTTCTGCTGTTGATGAACCACATCGCCCGATCCACTTCTGACTGGGGCATCAGGATGGCAGCTCCCAGCGAATTGGCCTGCCACTCGTTCCAATCTTCCTGCGTTCTCAGAACGCGGGAACCTTTTTTCCTCACTTCCGGTCTCTTATGGCAGGCTATCTTTCGGTCATCGGCATCCAGCTGAAACAATATCTGGTGAGCGCACTCATGTGCCAGCGTAAATCTGCGTTTTCCGCAGAGTTTCCGTATATTCTCCGGTTCAATGAAGCTCTTGTCCAGAACCACATCATTGGTTTTCAGGAAGATGCTCCTCTGACTTCCATCAACCTCTATCTGATATTCTGTATCCACATACGCGGTCAGACCATAGATGCTTCCGTCCGAGGACAACTTTTGAAATGACACCTTCAGGTTCAGATAATCGGATGCAAACTGGTCAATGGGTGTCGGAAGCGCAAATCTTGCCGGATCATCTGCTTCGCTGCCGAAAAAGGACTTTTGAAAATCTCTTATCACTGCAACAGCGATTTCTTCTATTTTTTTCTGTGAAAGGATCATAGGCACTGCTCCTTTGCCTCAACGAACCATTTTTCATCTTCGTTGAACAGAAAACTCTCATGCCCACCGATCATGACCGTATAACGAATTCCGCAGCCGCCCACTTTCGTGGAAGAAGCTCGGCACTTATGCTTCAATCGGTCGATCTCATACACCCGTCCGTCAATCCATCGAATTAGGCGCGGGCGAATATTTCCCTCTGCATCCACATCTAAGTTCACAGGTACATATACTTTTCTACATTTCTGTTCCGACATATTCTACGCTCCTCCTCTGTAAACCGGCGAATGTGTTGACTTCTTTTAGCAAAGAACTCACCAGATTCTACCGGTGCTGTATTAACCAATCATTCCTGTCGGCATAACCAAATCCACTTTTCGCTCTGTCGGCATCTTGCTTTTCTGAAAAAGTACCCCATTTTTAATCGCATCTTTCCCGAATCGGAATCGAATCTGCTCAATCGCTGCGTCCAGCCGTTCCTGGCGATCCAGTGATTTCACGTCGGTGAATAGGTCGTATTGTATCGGACAATCCTCTTCAAACAGGTTGATTGCCCGAACCGTCACTGAACGAATCGGATGCTCCCACTGATAGTTCTTTGCAAACAGTGCAAATGCGGTTTTCGCCAGATAGGTAGGGCTTTGTGTCGGAATACCAATCCGGCACTGCCACTCTTTCGTGTAAAGCTCGTTGTTGCGGATGGAAATCGCTATTCCGCCAGCTTTCTTTTTATGTGCTCGCAGCTTGGTTCCGATCTCCTGCACCAGTTCCAGCATGACACACCAGACTTCGGCGTTATTCTCCAAATCCTGCATGGTCGTTATTCCGTGCCCAATGCTCTTTACTGGGGAGACATAATCGGAACGCATAACCGGCGAATCATCCAGTCCATTGGCATATTTCTTAATCGCCAGTCCATTCTTTCCAAGGCGGCACTTCAAGAAATCATCCGATGTTGCAGCAAGCTCTCCAATGGTATGAATCCCATAACCGGACAGAACCTTCTCGGTCGCTCTGCCGACTCCAAGCAAGTCAGAGGCGGGAAGACACCAAATCTTCTCCTGGAACGAATCTGCTTCGATGCAGGTAATCGCATCCGGCTTTTTCATATCCGACCCAAGCTTGGCAAAAATCTTATTGAAGCTCACTCCTGCGGAAATCGTAAGTCCCAATTCAAACTTAACCGTTCTGCGAATCTCATCTGCGATTTCAAATCCGGTTCCCATGCAGCCGCTTCCGGTCACATCCAGCCAGCATTCGTCCATCCCATACGGCTCGATCTGATCGGTATAGCGACCGTATATCCCACGAGCCAGCTTTGAAAACTTCATATATTGCTCATAGTGCGGCTCCACGATCACAAGATCCTGGCACTTCTGCTTTGCTTGCCAGATTGCCTCTCCCGTGGAAACGCCAAACGCCTTTGCTGCGTAGTTCTTCGCAAGTACGATACCATGCCGTTCCTCCACAGAACCACACACTGCCACCGGCTTGTTCTTCAGTTCCGGATTCAGCATACACTCGACAGAGGCATAGAAATTATTCATATCACAGTGAAGAATCACTCTTTGCATCCTGTATTCCTCCTCTCCGTTCGTGAAAGCACGAACAACTTTTCACGAACGCATTGACACACAGCATTTCTTGTGATACTATAATTACACGAATTGTATTTCGTGTTTTCATCGTCATTATAGCAAGCACAGTTTTTCGTGTCAATAGGTTTTTATGAAAAAGTGTTCGTGTTCGTTATCAAAAAAGAAAGAGGTATTTCTATGGTCTTCAAAGAAAGGTTGAAAGAAAAAAGAACAGAAGCCAATTTAACTCAGGTAGAACTTGCAGAGAAGGCCGGTGTAACCGCCCGCACAATTCAGAATTATGAGCTTGGCAGCCGCAAACCATCCAATATGGTTACGATCCAGAAGATTGCGGATGCGCTGAATACTACTACTGAGTACCTGCTGGGAAGCAGCGGCACCTATGTCGTAGAAGCTCATGAAAAAGGCGGCGCAAAAGCAGCGAAAGATATTGAAGAACTGGTCAGCGAAGTGACCGGTATGTTCGCTGGCGGCGAATTAAGCGAAGATGCCATCGAAGGAGCTTATAAAGCTCTGACCGATGCCTACTGGATTGCCAAAGAGAACAATAAAAAATACGCCCCGAAAACGAGGCGTAAAAAATCCGATCAGTGATATTTATCGTACACACTTTTCGCTATACTGTAAACTGGAGGTGGTATGATGAATGCGGAACAGCTTTCACGGGTCGGTGAGAAACTGGTAAAACGCTGCGGTTCCAGAGACCCTTTTGAAATTGCAAGGCAGCTTGGTATCAATGTCATGCTTTGCGAAAATTTCGGTTCCCTGAAGGGAATGTACCGGGTGATTAAGCGAAATCGCTTTATTTTCCTGAATAACAGTCTGGATGAAAATATGCTGCGCATCGTGTGCGCACATGAATTAGGGCATGATCAGCTTCACCGGAATATGGCGAAAACCACCCCGATTCATGAGTTCATGCTCTACGATATGAAATCCAAACCGGAATATGAAGCGAACATCGTAGCAGCAGAGATTCTGATGGACAGCGATGAAGTCCTTCGTTACATCTATGAGTATGGATACACAGCCGAGCAGATCGCCAGTGCGATGTCCACCGACATCAATCTGGTTGCGCTGAAGGTAGCGCACCTGGCTACACTTGGCTATAATCTGCACGCGCTGGAACACAAGAGCAACTTTTTGAAATAACGTACCTTTGAGGAGTCTGGACTGGCTCCTCTTTTTTGTTGCACAAATTGTGCAGGCGGTGCTTGCACAATTATCAACCTAACATCTGCATTCCATACAATCTCGATATTGTCCTCCTGTTGTTCTGCGTTATGCTTTCTCCGTGCATTTTCGTATTATTTATTCT
>OHAU01000482.1_pt1 | contig 56676 bp, 51 predicted proteins | sample 1577181 | NCBI WGS metagenome assembly OHAU01 (sample SAMEA3541472, study PRJEB24748) | human gut metagenome | biome: human gut; feature: human-associated habitat; material: faeces | place: China | collected 2012 | reverse complement strand
ATTTAGCGTTGGGAGAGAATTTTTTCTCTCACCAACGCTAAATATTATACAACCTTTATTTTAAGGAAAAGTGTAAAGGTTAAATGATTTACACTTTTTACGTCTTGAATTTCACCAACGTAAGCCATTTTATTCATTATTTTTAGTTTAATACCGATAATGATCTCATTACCAAATCAATGTCCCTATTCTCCAACTCCTGGATAATATGTAAGTATGTTTTTTGAGTCGTATTCATACTAGAATGCCCTAACCTTCTTGCAACACTAGCAATAGAAACTCCTGCAAACAAGAGTATTGATGCGTGAGTATGCCTTAAACCATGAACTGAAATTACTGGTACATTTGCCCTCTTGCAATGTCTAGATAATATATCATTAACAGTCGAATTATAAACCTTATCTTTTATAAATATAGGTTCATCATCTGATAAGCCTTTAATTAGTTCAGAAAATTGAATTACCATTTGCCAATCAATCTGAACTTTTCTCACAGATGACTTGTTCTTCGTTGGCATAAATCCACCCTCACCTTTATAGTTCCAAGTCTTGTTTACAGAAATTGACTGGTGGGCAAAGTCAAAGTCTTTTGGTGTTAAGGCGAGTGCCTCTGAAAATCTCAAGCCCGTTTTAGCAACTAGTAATATAAACCAATCCCAACTTATCTCAGAAGAAAGGTTGAGTGTAGAAATAAGTGTATGCAATTCAAACTGGTTTAAGTATTTTATTTTCTTATTCTTACTCGGAGTCTTACCTTTAATTATAGCCTTTCTAGTAGGGTCTCTATCAATCAAACCTTCATCAACGGCATCTAAAATGGCTCCCTTTAATTGGTGGTGAAAATCCATAGTTGTTTGTCGCTCGTGATTTATAGCATAATCATTTAAAATTTGTTGATAAGAAATCCTGTTTAGACCAGATAATGTTAAGTCTGGAGCAAGTTTTTTCAACCATCTTTGAGTCATTTTATACTTAGTTAAAGTTACTTCCCTGATAGCACCTTCCTTATATACAGAAATCCATTTTGCATAATAGTCACAGAATAACTCTGTCTTTTCTTCCTTATTTTTCATTTTATCCTCCCATTTATAGAAAATGGCTCACGTTGACAAGGAAAATGTTCTATGAATTTTTGAAATAACTAAAACATCTGATATTATCTACTCAATATCAATACCACCCTTTAAAATAAACTCACGAATTAGCTTGTCAGCCTTAATATTTGCTCTAGCCTTACTGATTTCAATCCCCTCTTTATTTTGGAAATAAGCCTTTACTTTGTCTTTATCTTTGGTAGCTTTCAAGACATCCAGTCTTCCGAACTCATTGATGGTACTTTCTGTTAATTTTAAGTCCATCATATTTCTAAGTGTTTCTTCATCTAAGCCTAGCATAACTGCAAATTGATGTATCTGGTCATTCTTTGCCTTAAACTGATAGTCTGTTATGTAATCTCTAAAAGTCTTACCCTCTTCAAGAAATACATCACCTCTCTGTAGGTCATGTAGAAAAATATTGGCATATTTCTGTTCTTCTTGATTTAATGTTGCAAAAGTATTATGAAGATCATTTAATGCACCTTCTTTAAATTCCTTCGATACCTCATCATTATGTAATACCTTTATATACTTTTCAAACCGGCTATTCATATAGTCAGAATCTATTCTTCCTGTATCAATTTCAGTGATGTATCCTTCAAGATAAAATGGGACATCTTCCCTTATTGATTCGGGGTCAGCACGATGTATTTCTTTGTACCTCTGAACTAAAACAAGATATTGTGTTTCGTCAAAATCCAGCGTAACTAGATCTTTTTCACCATTTTCTTTTTCAATTTCACATGAAGGATTTGACCACTAAAATCCCTGTATTTTTGCTGCCTCTAAGTGTTCATTCAGTGTTTTAAATAGAGAAGCAAACTTGGCAACAACCCTTTTATCATCTGGAAGCTTTGAAAAGTCCGCCCTATTTGCATTTTTGAATAATTCGTTTATATCAGCAAATAATACATTCATTTTTTCTATATTCTTGTGTATCTTATTTACAAAAAGCCCTATAGATTTATTTCCGGAATAAAGACTTACCGCTTGGTTTATATTTCTTTCCATTGTATGAGGTTTTCTATAATATCTAATCGTTCCAAAAGGTTTATCTGGCCCAAATAGCCTATTAGTTCTTGAAAATGCCTGTATTATATTTTCATACTCCATCATCTTATCAAGATACAAGGTGTTCACCCATTTTGAATCAAAACCAGTAAGCATTTGATCTACAACTATTAAGAGGTCAAGCTGCTTATCAGGTTGCCTATCAATAGCCTTATAGTATTCTTTATGTGCCAATCTTAAAGCAAGGTCCTTTTTAAAGGCTGCATGTGTTCCCAGTGAAAAATTTTGTTCATACTTCTTATTATAATCATCTATAATTTCTACTAGACCATCTTGTTTATATTGTGCTTTGTCACGTTCTTTTTCAGAAGTCCCCTTAGCATCAACATTGGGATCAAACAAGCATGTTGTCTTCAACCAAGGCAACTTTTCTTTAAATAAATGATAATATTCTATCGCTTCTGGGATACTACTAGTTGCCAAAATAGCATGAAATTTTGATCCTCGGCTTAAATCGAACCACTTATCAGCTATATCCTCTATAACCTTGTTTCTATGCTCTGATATTGCATATTGTGAATTAGGTAGAAAGTCTTCAATCCCCTTGATATATTTGCCATCGTCACCAGTGTAGCCAGCCATTTTAACTTTTGAAGAATCCATATAGTCAAAATATAGTTCTTTTTTTCTTTCATCAAAGTTTATTTCATCACGATCCTTGACTTTTGCCCTTTCCATTGCGACACTTCGACGTATATCACTATCTCTAAAGGTCATAACTTTATAAATATCAAATCCAAGTACATTCTTATCCCTTATACCATCAGCAATGCTATACCTATGAAGTTCGTCACCAAAAACGGAAATTGTTGTACTCATTTTCTTTTCATTTTCATCCTGTATAGGTGTACCTGTAAAACCAAAAAAAACAGAATTTGGAAAAGTGTTTTTAATAGTTTGAAGCATTTCTCCAAAAGTTGATCTATGTGCCTCATCCACTATAAATACAATTCGCTTTTTATTGATTTTTTCTATATCATCAGCTTTAAGACCATCATCTTCATCCTTTATCCTACTCATCTTTTGAATAGAAGTCACAATCAAGGTATCAAGGTGAGAATCACTCTTTAGCTTGGAAATAAGTGTATAAGTATTTTCAGTAGACTTTATACTGGACTCTTCATTGCTTATCCCCTTAGATTCTCCAGCGAATCCACGGTACTCACCCAAAGACTGGGTTCCTAGTTCAATTCTATCCATTAAAAAAACAACCTTATCTGCTTCTTGTGAATCCGCAATAAGTTGGGCCGATTTAAAACTAGTCATGGTTTTACCAGAACCAGTCGTATGCCAAATAAAGCCACCACGCTGGTTGCTTTCATCCCACTTAATCTTTGCTACTTTGTCAGAAATTGCATTTGCAGCATAATATTGGTAACTACGCATTACCTTTAAAATACCATCTGATTCATCAGCAATTGTATAAAAACCAATCAACTGGTGGGCCATTGGAATAGATAATAATGAGGATGCTATTTCCTTCCAATCGTTTATAGGTTCATTATTAAAATCTGCCCACTTAAAATAATAATCTGAGTTAAATCTTCCATCTGGTCCTGGATTGGCAAAATATCTAGTTTCATTAGGTGTCATAGCCACAAATACTTGAACAAGCGAAAATAAACCTGTAAATATACCCTCTTTTGAATACTTTTCAATTTGATTACAAGCCTGGCTTACAGGTATTCCACTTTTCTTTAGTTCAATATGAATTACTGGCATACCATTAATTAATAGCATTAAGTCACCACGACGGTCATTCAATATCTTTGACTTACTTGGAAATACTGGTTGCTGAACAATTTGATACCTACTCTGACCAGCTGCTATTTCTCTTCTATCATATATCTTTAAACTAACTTCTTTGCCAAGGTGTTCTAAATCATCAGGATTATCTCTTTTTATGGATACAGTTTTACCATTTATAAATTCATTGAGTTTTATAGGTGTACTCAAGGAGTTAATCTGTTCTAATATCTGTTGCATTTCACCTTCAGTCAAGGGATAATTATTCAACCTATCGATACCACGGTTATTATCGAACAGTATATTTGCCCAGTTTTGTAATAGCTCAGATTCTGTAGGATATTTTATAACATCCTTTTCCCATCCCTTGTTAGATAAGAGATTTATTAGTGTTTCCTCAAAGTCTGATTCGTATTTAAAGGTCATATTTTCTAACTCCTTTCGATTTTTTGTTGTATTTTTTATAAAAAGTCCATTTTCCATTGATTGTTTGATTTGTTTTAGTAATTTTAGCTTACACTGATGAAGGGTAATAAGGTTATCGATGTCATTGAAGAATTGTCCTAGTGCATGCTGTTCTTCGTATTTAGGAATGAGAACATCAATTTCATTTATGGCTGTTTTTGATAAACTCGGAACACCTGTAGACTCATCTTTCTTTTTCCAGTCGATGTTTTGAAATATATCAAAAGCAAAATTCAATGCAATTTTGTCTCTAGGAACAGCGTAAAATAGGGTATCCACAGTCCAAAAAGGTGACTTAAGGACATACGGTTTATCTATTGTGCCTTTTCTCCCAATTCCGATAGCATCCTCGTCATAGGATAAGGCTTGATTAACGCTAAGCATATAACCGCCTGTTCCATAAACAGGAATATCACCCTCTGATAGATGTTTGTAATCTCTTCCGCTACAAACATCAACAACTTCTCCCAACTTACGCTGTTCCCAAGTTGTTTTTGTTATAATTGAAAAAATACAGTCATTTAACCTTAATAAATAGTTATACTTACACTGATGAAGGGTGATAAGGTAGTCAAGATTTTTGAAATACTCTCCAATCTCATCCTGTTCATTTGCAGATGGAATCAAAAACTCCATTTTTGAGAACATGTATCCTGTAATTTGATTTATTGTTGCTCCCATATTAATTGCAATTTCTTTATTAAAATGTGGTGTATTTAATAATGCATTCAAAAACGATGAATGCTCTGAGCGGATTCCCGTCATGAATGCACCTATGACAGTGTTAGGCTTGAAGCCCTTTATTTCTGCATGTTTTCCTATTAGTGCACGCGATCCATTTCGAACAACGACGATAATATCCCTTTCTTGAACATTTTCAGAATTTACAATTGCTGAATCAACATAAACATTGTCTGCATCTATGACCTCGCCATCTTTAACATTTGAAGATCTTAATACAAGGGTTCCCTCTGAGCGTATATCTTTTGGGGAGTATGTTAATCCACTGTAGAACGTGACAAAATCATCTAACTTACGCTGTTCCCAAGTTAGTTTGAAATTTTCCTATATTTATTCGTTTTTTATCAAAAAATGAGTAAATATATCAATCAATAAAGTATTATTCCAATATTTTTTTCAATATTATGTTCAATAAATTCACTTTTATATCATTTTTTAGAATTTGTATTGTGTATTTCAATTTGCAACTATTATTTTTTTCTCACTTTATATTTTTATTTGTTTAATATTACATTATTCTATATTATTTTGCAAAAAATAACCCTATGTACACTAAATAAACATCTTTACAAGGCATGATTTTTTAATATTCTTCAACTTTTCAAGTTTTCGCTGATGAAGGGTGATAAGGTTGTCGAGGTTACGGAAATAATCGCCAATCTTTTTTTGTTCCTCAAATGAAGAGATTGCAATTTCTTGCGTTGTAAGAAGCGATTGATTTATGCTCGCTTGACTTACTGCTTGATTTGCCCTTGTTTTTGCCCAATTTCGGCATTTTTCTGTGTTGAGCAAGTATAGTAAAAAATCAGAATTTATATTATTTTCGGGCTGCAATCTCAGAAGGTTAATTCCGTGATAAAGTGGTGAATTTCCTTGATATTTTGCAACTTTGCCCATATGAGAAATTGAGTTGATATTGCTATACAGAATATCTCCGTGTTTCAGCAAATACATATCATCAGGTTTTTCATTTGAATAACCAACACGATTTTCGTCAACTATCCCATCTGCGATAGTTTCAATCCTTGTCAAGTGATACTTACCATCCGATAATAAGGAGTCACCCATAAAACCTGAAGTAATCCCAACAACATCCCCCAACTTACGCTGTTCCCAATCTTCCGTAAATCCAGAAAATCTTACATCCGGAACAAATTTACCATCACGAGGAAACATTTTTTCAAGCATAGACTTTTTAACATTAACCAATTTATCATACTTTCGCTGATGAAGGGTAATAAGGTTGTCGAGTTGCTTAAAATATGCTCCAATAACGGCTTGTTCTTGCTCTGATTTTGGCAAAAATAAATCAATATCAAAAAAATCATCTGCCGAAATATTTAATAGACCATGGTTTCTTGCACCTTCTGCTGCTCTTTCATATACACCTTTATGCCATCTGTCTGTATCAAAGAAAAACGTCAAAAAATCGCTATTAGTTTTCTTTTTATTTTTGATACAAAAAACGATGTAAAGTGTTGATAATACACCTTTTCTATACAAATCAAGTCTCTTAACTGCACCATACGGAAAACCATCCGATGTGCTTTTGTTGTAAGCAAATTCACCGTTTAAAACCAAGTAATAGTTACTCACATCTCGACTTGCGACACGATTGTTAAAATATATGACTTGATCTATTAATCCATACTGTGCTGAGATAGTCAGTGGCAAAGTCGATTCGTTATTTATATTTTTACGAACAACTCTATCAGTTATCTCTCCCAACTTACGCTGTTCCCAATCTTCCGTAAATCCCTTAAAACGAATTGCAGGCTTTTTTCTATCTTTCATACTATTCACCCAACAAAAGTGCCTTGAATTCACTTAAGCCCTTCATATCATATTCATTACCTTCCAATTCATCTATCATTGAAGCCAACTTCATTTCAGTCTCCTTGATTTCTTTTTCTAGTTCAAAATATGTTGTCTTGTACTTTGACCCTAGTGCTTGAATCTTAGAAACTATGTTGTCTACAATTGTGTCTGGTAACTTATTTATGCTTTCTAATAGGTTTCCAATCCATTTTTTATCAAGTAATTCACACACCATTGAATCTGTTAAATTTTCAATAGTCTCTTTTGTAAGCATGTGAAGTTTAGCTGTTTCACTTTTTATTTCTTTTTTTAAGTCTTTTTCTTCCTTTGATAGTCTTTCATACCTGTCTAACTTATCAATAAAGGATTTTACTTCTTCTGTATGAGCTTCTTTTTTTAGTTCCTTTAGTTTTTTAGTTACTTCCTTAGAAACAAAAGCATCATTATTATCATTTAATACCTGACCATCTTTTTCTTCTTCTGTCATATCTTCAATGATTTCTTCATATAGTGATGGTATTTCAGCTAATCTAGCCTCTTTTTCCCTCAGTTCTTTGTATCTATCTGATAGAAGTTCTTTTTGTACTAGTTCAAATGGTATAACACGACCAATCCATCCGTCTTGGATTTCTTGTTCCTTGCCATTTTTCTTTTTAGTGACTAAATTTGGATCAACTTTTTTTGTCGCAGCAAAGCCTTCTGTCTGTATTATTTCTAGGTCGACTGCTATCTTTCCCCATTCATCATCTAGTATTTGATATGCCTCATACTTATCTATCAATGATACTTGATCTAAGCGTTTGAAAATATTTTCACTGATTACATTTTCAGACTTGCTAATTTCAACATGTTCCATTTTTTCTATCCACTCATCTTTTAGGTATAGGTGGAAATCAGCAAAAGCGTCCTTAAATGCTTTCTTAAAAGTTTTAATGTCAACGTGATTTTTAATTGTATTTTTTATATCTTCTGTAGCAAGTTCAACATAAGGTATATCACTATTAGTAAATAAGGCTGACTTTAAAGTTGGAAATGCCTTCCAATATTCTTCTAGACCATCTATTTCTGTCATCGGAATACCACCAAACATTGAAGCATATAGATCCCAAGTTTCGGCAGGTTCAGATGAATCTACATATCTTGGTATGTTCAAATTGTAGTCATTACTCCTAATTTCTTCCCTCGATACAAGTCTAGAGAACTTATCAATACTTTCTCTATTCATTACTACATCAACGATTCTCTTAATATCAGAAGCTCTTAACTTATTGTTTTTACCCTCTTTTATAAACCCTTTGGAAGCGTCAATTATTAGGGTGTCTGTATTTTCTCTTTTCTGTTTTAACACTATGATAATTGTAGGTATGCCTGTTCCAAAAAATATATTGGCAGGCAAACCTATGATTGCATCAATATGATTATTTTCTATTAGATTTTTACGGATTTCTCCTTCTTCTCCACCCCTGAATAAAACTCCATGAGGTAGTACAATAGTCATAATGCCATCTGGTTTTATATGGAATAAGTCATGTAATAAGAATGCATAATCTGCTTTTCCCTTTGGTGCAAGTCCAAAACGAGAATATCTTGGGTCATGCTCTTTATTTGAAGGATCCCATGCTTGCGAGTATGGGGGATTTGATACAACAGAATCTACATAAAGTGGATTGTATGTATTCACTGGGTCATTTTCATCAAAAAATGGCCAGTCTTCTTCCAAAGTATCACCATTTCTTGTGACTATATTGTCCGGTCTAATACCTCTCATAACCAGATTCATTCTAGTAAGGTTATAGGTATTTTCTTTTAATTCTTGGGCATAGTATTTAATATTATTTGAATCCGGCATATATTTAGAGATACAATTACCTATATTTATTAGCAATGAACCTGAACCACTTGTAGGGTCGTATATTTTTATTTCTTTTTTACCTTTTAAGTGTTCTGCTACAATTTCTGACATCAAAACAGAAACCTCATGAGGAGTATAGAATTCACCTGCCTTTTTGCCTGCATTTGCAGCAAACTGACTTATTAAATATTCGTATATAAAGCCTAGGACATCATAATCTTGCTTTCCATCCATTGGTATATCTTTAATCAACTGTAATAATCCACTTATAGCCTTAGTCTGTGAATTTGAGCTATCCCCTAGCTTACTAAGTCCTGTTTGTAGAGTGTCAAATACCTTATCAAAAACTTTTTTATGAGTTGGATAAATCAACCTATTAAAGGCAGATAAGGCATCTCTTACATCTGACACATCAAAATCTCTCCCCTTAGAAATCCAAGTTGAAAACAAATTTTCATAGGAAATAAAGTATCCAATATTTCTCTGTACGTATTCTAAAATATCAATATCATCTTCTCTTAGATCTTTAATATCTGCATCATCAAAGTCATTTTCCTTTAAGAATTTTATTTCCTGGTCCGACAAATACTTGTAAAATATAAATCCAAGAATGTAGTCCTTATATTCATTTGCTTCTATTTTGGAACGCATTTTATTTGCTGACTCCCAAATTTTATTTGCAAGCTGTTGTTTATTCATTACTTTTTCCCCTATTATATTTTTTATTATTATATCAGCTATCTTTAAAGCTTATTTTTATTTATTAATTATATCGACTAACCAAATATAGCATCAGTAAATGAGTCTGCATCAAAACTCTGCAAGTCTTCAGCTCTTTCACCGACACCTATCAGCTTGACTGGCACATCAACTTCTGACTTAACCGCTAGGACTACACCACCCTTGGCAGTACCATCCAGCTTAGTCAATACAATACCTGTTATATTGGCTACTTCCTTAAAGGTCTTGGCCTGGCTAACTGCATTCTGGCCTGTTGTAGCATCTACTACCAATAGGACCTCCTTCTTGGCCTCTGGGTATTCCCTGTCTATTATCTTAAATATCTTGCCTAGCTCATTCATTAGGTTGGCCTTGTTGTGGAGCCTACCTGCTGTATCGCATATCAGTAGGTCTACCTTCCTGGCCTGGGAAGCCTTGATGGCATCAAATACTACTGCACCTGGGTCTGCCCCTTCATGGTGCTTGATGATATCTACATCTACCCTCTTGGCCCAAATATCCAACTGCTCGCTTGCTGCTGCCCTGAAGGTATCTGCTGCTGCCAACATGACCTTTTTGCCATCTTTTTTATACCTTTGGGCCAGCTTACCTATAGTAGTGGTCTTACCTACACCATTTACACCAACCATTACTATCACTGCTGGTCCTGGATCAAGGTCAAGTCCTGAGTTTCCCTCCTTAAGGATGGAGGCAACTATTTCTTTTAATAGGTCTCTTACCTCTAGGGGGTCCTTTACTCCTCTTTCCTTGATCATGTCCCTTAAACGGTCTATTATTTCCATAGTAGTTGTAACGCCTACATCGGCTGTTATAAGGATTTCTTCTAGGTCTTCTAAAAGGTCTTCGTCTATCTTTGTGTAAGACTTTAAAAGGCTGTCTATCCTACCTGTTATATTATCCTTAGTCTTTGATAGACCTGCCAGTAGTCTGGCAAAGATACCCATCTTCTCCTGGCCCTCTTCCTGGTCAGAATCCTGACTACCATCACCATCTACTTCTTCTATTATTTCTTTCTCTATTGTTTCTTCTTCTGTAATTTCTTCTTCAGCCTGGATGTCAGCATCTTCAATATTTTCAATTTCTTCCTCTTCTTCTACTTGGGCTTTTTCTTCCTCTATGTCTTCCTCAAGAGTGTCTTCGCTAAGATCTTGATCCTGGGACCCTTCTTCCTTAACATCTTCCTGTAAGGCTACTTCTTCTATTCTTTGGTCCTGGAAAGCATCATCACTGATTTCTTCCTGGATTTCTTCTCCACTAAGCCCTTCTTCCAAGTTTACTTCCTGGTCAGGGTTTTCATTTTTGTTTGCATTTTTCTTCCAAAATTTAAACATAAAATCCTCCTATATATCTATCTAGGAATTTTCCACCATTTCCTGGGCCTCTTTTAGCTTGATGCCTATAATTGATGAAATTCCCTTTTCCTGCATAGTTACACCATATATAAAGTCTGCAACTTCCATAGTTCCCCTCCTGTGAGTGACTGCTATAAACTGGGTATCCTGACTTAGTTCTTTCAGGAAATCACCAAACCTATAGACATTTACATCGTCTAGTGGGGCCTCAATCTCGTCTAATATACAGAAAGGTGTTGGCTTCGATATCAGGATGGCAAATAGGATGGATATAGCTGTAAGGGCCTTTTCACCACCAGATAGCAAGGAAAGATTTTTCATCTTCTTGCCTGGAGGCTGGGCTGTTATCTCTATATCACATGATAGGACATCATCCATATCTGTAATCCTTAGGTTGGCACTTCCACCACCAAATAACTTCTTGTATACCTCTACAAAGTTCCTGTTTATAATATCAAAGTTAGCCAGAAATTCACTTTCCATACTTACCACTAGGTCTGCTATTAGGGCATTTAGGGAAACTATCGATTCTTCTAGGTCCTGCTTTTGCTCTGAATAGTATTCGTACCTTTCCTTGACTTCTACATACTCTTCTATGGCATCCAGGTTGACATTGCCTATGGACTTAATCTTCTTTCTCAGAGCTTCCATGACTTTATAGTCAATTACAAGGTTTTCATCCCTATATTCTAGGGCTTCCTGGTAGTCCAGACTATATCTTTCAAATATATTGGCTTGGAGGTTGTCCCTACTTGTTACTGACCTATCCAACTTAGATTCTAGCTTGTACTTTTCTTCCCTAAGTTCATTAAAGTCCCTCTCTCTTGATCTTAGTTCAGCCTTGGCCTCATCTAAAGACAATCTTATATCATCCCTATCAGCCTTTTTATCCAGGATCCTCCTTGAGAAATCTTCCTTAGTCTTGTTAAGACTATCTATCTGACCTGTATAGGTTTCTATCAATAGGTCGTAGTCGTTAATCTCATTATTATTTTCCTTTATCGACTCAAGTAGGCTTGCCAGATTTTCCTGGGACTTCTTCATGCCATTTTCTATTCTCTCAACCTCTGCTATGTTGTTTTCAAATACCTGCTTAGCCCTAACCAGGTCTAGGTTCTTGTCATTGAATAGCTTAAGGCAGATATCATGCTTTTCCTTAGCCTCATTTAGACTGTCGTTTAGGGCCTGAATATGGTCCATATTGCCCTGGCCTTCCCTGTCTAAATCTTCTAGCTGGTCCTTACACTGGTCAAAGTCAGCCTGGTTCTTTTCTACCTGCACGTCTATCTTGGCAATTTCTTCCTTGATAGTGTCAAGTTCTGCCTTCCTATCCCTTAGCTTGGCCTCTGCCAGCTTGATTTCTGTGTTGGCACCTATTATTTCCTTGGATAGGGCTTCTTTTTCTTCTCTAATTTTTGCAACCTGGTCACCTAGTTTGGCTTTTTCTAAGCCTAGTAGGTCAAATTCTGACTTACACTGGTTTATCTGGCCTTCTATTGACTCTATTTCCTGACCTAGCTCGCTTATAAGTCTCTTTCTAGACAGGATATTACCACTGGTCTTAAGACTACCACCAGTCATAGAACCTCCAGGGTTAAGTATATCTCCATCTAATGTTACCAGCTTAAACCTATGGCCTGTTTCTTTTGCATAGGCTATGGCATCAGTCATATTGTCTATAAGGATAACCCTGCCCAATAGGCTTTCTACTACCTTCCTGTAGGCCTCATCAAAGTCTACCAGGTCACTACACAAGCCCAGTGGCCTTACACCAGTATTGGTTGCAAGGACAAGCTTGTTTGACCTCATAGTGGTCTTAGGCAGGAAGGTAACCCTACCTAGGTTAGACCTCTTTAGGTAGTCAATCGACTTCTTTGCTACCCCTTCGTCTTCAACTACCACATTTTGTATGGCAGCACCTAGACTGGCTTCTATGGCCTTTTCATACTTGGCAGGCACCCTAATCAATTCACCAAGGGCACCACATATACCATCAAGAGACTTGTTCTTTAGGATTTCCCTTACACCCTTATTGAAACCTTCATGATGGTTTTCCATATCTATATAGGTATTTCTCCTAGCTTTGATACGGCCTAGGTCCATATTAAGATTCCTATCATTTTTAGCTAACTTGTCTATATTCTTTTCCAGGTCTTCTAACTTGGTCTTGGCCTGATCAAGGTCCTTGTCCAGGGCTTCCATCTTAGTCAGTAAATCACCTGCACCTGAATTTTTATTTCTTAGGTAGTCTTCGAGGTCTTTTATTTCCCCTTCCTGCGAGATGATTTTTTCTTCTAGGCTTATCTTGCTTAACCTTAGGTTATCCAGGTTGGCCTGGCTAGTAGCAAAACTTGCAGAAAGTTCCTGTTTCTTTTCCAGTATATCTAAAGATAGGGCCTTGTTGGACTCCATATCCTCACTTATAGCTTCAAGTTCAAGTTCTGCCTTCCTCTTGTCATGGTAGGCCTTGTCTATTTCTTTTTGGGCCTCTTCTATGTCATAAGAAGTCTGGTCAACCTTTTTACTGGCCTTGTCCAGCTCTAGCTTATCAACCTTGATAGAAGCTTGAAGGCCTGATATTTCATTTTCTTTTCTAGATATTTCCCTTAGCTGGCTGTTTATCTTTTCCTGGGAAATTTCTATTTCATACTTCTTGCCTGCCAGGTCAGAGTTTATATCAACCAGGTTGGAATTTAACTCTTCTAGTAGGGCATCACACTCATTCAGGCTGGCATCCAGGTCTTCTATTTGTCCCTCTATACTGGTCCTTTCTGACTCAGTTAGGTCTAATTCCTTTTCAAGTCCAGCCAACCTGTCTGACATATCCCTTATGAGGTCATCCATCTGACTAGTCTGCTTGATAAAGTCATTTAACTCTAGCTTCTTTAGTTCCTGACTTACTTCCAAGTACTTTTCAGCCTTCTTAGCCTGACGCTCTAGTGGCTTGACCTGGTTTTCTATCTCGTAAAAGATATCTTCTATCCTTGCCAAATTATCACTGGACTTCTTTAGGTTTCTTTCGGCCTCATTTTTTTTGTACCTAAACTTGGATATACCACAGGCCTCGTCAAAGATCTTTCTCCTATTGGCCGGATTGTTGCTAAGTATTTCTTCAACCTTACCCTGCTCAATTATAGAGTAGCCGTCCTTACCTATACCTGTATCCAGCAAGGTTTCTCTTACATCCTTCAACCTACATGTCTTGTTGTTTATATAAAATTCTGACTCACCATTCCTGTAGACCCTTCTCTTTATGACTAATTCATCAGAATCTATGTCAATTTCAGCCTGGGAATTATCCAGGGTAATGGCTACCTCACAATAGTTCATTTGGTTTTTAGAGTCAGTTCCCAGGAAGATAACATCTTCCATCTTCTCTCCTCTCAGACTCTTGACACTTTGTTCTCCCAGGACCCACCTGATGGCATCAGAAATATTACTCTTACCACTACCATTTGGTCCTACAACTGCAGTTACACCCTTGTCAAAGTATATGTCTGTTTTTGTTGGGAAGGATTTAAATCCCTTTAATTCTAACTTTTTTAAATACACTCTTACCTCCGACTAGTATAAACCATACCTTTTACCTAAAAACTTATACATATCTCCAAAGCTGATTTCTGAGACTATCTCGGAATCTATCTCTACAATAATTCCATCAAGTAGGCCCTCCTTGAGTCCCGTCTTAAACCTAGCCTTGTATTTTTCATTTATATATATCCTGTTAGACCTCTTGTCACCTACTATGGTAGATATATTCTTATTGTCCGAATAGACTACAAGGTCCTTAAAATCTCCATCAATTATACTATCTAGATAATCTCTTATCATCCTAGACTTTACCAATTCCCTAAAGGCAGGATGGTAGGGTCCATCAACTACATCAATACCCAGCTGGATATCATCAGTCGCCTGTAGGCCTACCCTTATAACCCCTATATCATTGGCATGATAAATGACCATTAATTTTTTTACTATATCTACGCACTCATCAAGGCTAAATGGCCTATAGTGGCCGTCCTTGTAGTTTTGTTCAAGCCCGGTCTCCTTTATAATGAGGGTTGGATATATCCTGACAAAGTCTGGTCCTATCTTGGCAAATTCCCTGGCTGTCCTAATACATTTTTCCTCCGTATCACCTGGAAGACCTATCATCTGTTGAAGTCCTAGCCTAAGTCCAGCCTCCTTGATTAGGGTCCCACTTTCATATACTATCTTGCTATTATGACCTCTTAGGCTTTCTACCAGGACCTCTTCATCCATAGACTGGACGCCTAGTTCTATAATTGTGGCCCCATAGGACTTAACTAGGTACAGGCCCTCCCTGTCTATACAGTCTGGTCTGGTGGACATCCTTATATCCTTAACTAGGCCCCTGTCCTTGTATTCCTTGGCCACACTCAAGAGTTCCACCTGCTTGTCCTTGTCTATAGCTGTAAAACTCCCTCCAAAAAAGGCTATTTCTAGATCTACATCTGGCCTTATTGTAGCCAGGCAGTCCTCTATAATGCCCCTGGCCTTGTCACCCGTCATATCTGTTGATATACCTGTTATCTTTTTTTGATTGCAGAATATGCAGTCATGGGGACATCCCTGGTGGGGTACAAATATGGGTATTATCTTTTTCCCCTTCATCCTATAGTTCCCCCATCTTGACCAGGGCATCCCTGGCAGCCTCTTTTTCAGCTTCCTTCTTGTTCTTACCCTTGCCTATACCAATTGTATCCTGACCACACTTGACCTGCATTTCAAATTCCTTGTCGTGGTCCGGTCCACTTTCTCCCACTAGCTTGTATGAAATCTTACCGTTATTGCCCTGTATTATTTCCTGCAGAATCGTCTTATAGTCTCTGAAGATATTTCCATCAATATTTTTGGCTATTGTATCTCTTAGATTAGATAGTATAAAGTCCTTTGCCTGGTCAAATCCACCATCCAGGTATATAGCAGCTATCACTGCCTCTGTAGCATCTGCTAGGATTGAGTCCCTGTCACTACCTCCTGAAGTCTTTTCTCCCTTACCTAAAAACAGGTGGTCTCCCAGGTTTATTTTCCTAGCCACTACACTAAGAGATTCTTCACAAACTACATTCGCTCTTAACCTTGTTAACTTGCCTTCTGGCAGGTCATTTCTAGCCCTAAACAGGTAGTCACTCACCACCAGGCCCAATATTGAGTCTCCAAGAAACTCCAGTCTTTCATTGTAGTTAAATTCCTTGTGCTCATTGGCAAAAGAAGAATGTGTCAAGGCTGTCTGTATATAGGTCTTATCCTTGAACTCATAGCCTATCTTTTCTTCAAAGGCCCTGATACTTTCTCTAATTACATCGCTTATTGATGCCATGCTCACCCCTCCTTATAAAAAATATAGCTATAGAATACCTGTTTTTTCAAACAGGCATCCTATAGCACTAAATTAGTTTACTCTTGACAAATATTCACTTGTTCTTGTGTCTATCTTCACCTTGTCTCCAACATTTATAAATAATGGTACCTGAATAACTGCACCAGTTTCTACTGTAGCAGCCTTTGTAACATTACTTGCTGTGTCTCCCTTGATTCCTGGTTCTGTATCAATGATCTCAAGGTCAACAAAGTTAGGACCTTCAACCTGGAATGGAGCTCCCTGGTAAAATCTAATAGTAGCAACTTCATTTTCCTTTAAGAACTTGATGGCGTCCTCTACCTGTTCATAATTCAAAGGAATCTGGTCAAAAGTTTCTTCATCCATGAAGTAGTATAGCTCACCATCATTGTATAGATACTGCATCTGCTTAGTTTCTATATTGGCCTTAGGGAACTTATCACTTGGGTTGAAGGCTTCTTCTCTGATTGCTCCTGTTATCAAATTTTTATACTTAGTTCTAACGAACGCAGCACCCTTACCTGGCTTAACGTGCTGGAAGTCAACTACTAGACATGGCTGACCATCTTTTTCAAACGTTACACCTTTTCTAAAATCACTAGCTGTTACCATTTTATATCCTCCATAATTGTAATTAATATATTTATCCTAATAATTATATCATGGAATGGCTTTATTTGTCTAGTTTACTGAATCAACAATAGCCAAGAAGTAGTCATTAATTCCGTCTAATTTCTTAAGTGCAACCTGGTCTTCCTTGTCATGTGTTCCTATGTATACCTTTATCTTAGGTTCAGTTCCTGATGGCCTTAGGGCTATCCAAGACCCATCCTCTAGGATGTACTTAAGTACATCTGACTTAGGGAAGCCTTCTACACCTGCACCAAAGTCAAGAACCTCTGCCACCTTAACTCCATCTACCTTATCCATCTTAGTAGTTCTGAAGTGTTCCATTATTCTCTTTATCTTGCCACTACCCTCTATGCCTTCAAGGTAGATAGAAGTAGTCTTTTCCCTGTAGTATCCGTACTTTGCATATAGGTCCATTAGACCTTCATATAGGGTCTTACCCTTGCTCCTGTAGTATAGGGCCATCTCAGATATCATTAGGGTAGCTACTACCCCGTCCTTGTCCCTACACTGGTCACCTATAAGGTAGCCGTAACTTTCTTCGTAACCCATTACAAATGTCTGAGAATGGTCTTTTTCGTACTGAGTCATCTTGTCGCCCAGGAACTTGAAGCCTGTCAAGATACTTACAACGTCAACTCCCATTGACTTGGCTATGTCTGCACCAAACTCTGATGTTACCACAGTCTTGATTATGCAGGCATTGTCTGCCAACCTGCCCTTTTCCTTCAATCCTGATATTGTGTATTCTGCAAGTAGTCCACCTATCTGGTTACCTGTCAATAGGACAACTTCACCAGCAGAATTCTTCACAGCAACACCAACCCTGTCACAGTCTGGATCGTTTGCTATCAAGATATCAGCATCTTCCTTCTTCAAAAGTTCTATTCCCCTTGTAAGGGCAACACTTTCTTCTGGGTTAGGAGTCTTTATACCGGCAAAGTTTGGATCTGGCATTTCTTCTTCTGGTACAACTAGGACATTCTTAAAGCCACTATCCTTTAAGACCCTAAGAACTGGCACTCTACCAGTACCACAAAGTGGTGAATATACCACCTTGAATTCTCCTGCGTATTTTTCTATAATGTCTTTCCTAATTACATTGACCTCCACTGCATCAATAAAGTTGTCGTCCATTGATGGGTCCAATAAGGTCATCCTGGCCTCGTCTTCCTTCTTGAAGGCTGGTATTGTAGAAAAGTCCTTGATAGCTTCTATTTCTGCCAAGACCTCATCAGCCACATGAGGCATTATCTGGGCTCCATTATCTCCGTAGACCTTGTAGCCGTTATACTTTGGTGGGTTGTGGCTGGCCGTAATAACTATACCACCTATACAGTTTAATTTTCTTACTGAATATGACAACATAGGAGTAGTCCTAAGGTCATCAAAGTAGTATACCTTCATACCTGCAGCAGCTATAGTCCTGGCAGCCTCTATACAGAATTCTCTAGACATATTCCTGTTGTCGTGGGCTATAACTATACCTCTTTCAGCAGCCCCTTCTTCATTTTTCAAGAAATAGTTGGCCAAGCCGTATGAAGTCCTCCTAACAGTATATATATTCATCCTGTTCCTACCAGCCTCTACAACTCCCCTAAGTCCTGCTGTACCAAACTCAAGGTCACGATAAAACCTGTCTTCAATTTCCTTTTCATCGCCCTTTATTGCCAATAATTCCCTTTTAGTATCCTCATCGAAATAAGAAGATGTCGTCCATTCGTTATATAATTTTTTGTAATCCATAAGAATCTCCTTTCTCCTATATAAGTTAACTCTATTATAACCTTTTTTTCAAGAAAATACACATGAAAATTTTTTTAAAAAAATTAATTTTCCCCCTTATATTTGATGGATTTTCTTGATAAAATTAAAGATAGTTATAAATATGTGGTTCTCTTGAAATAAAATATATATAAAATATCTTTTTAGTTATGAAATCGCAATTTTTTTCAAGAGAAGAAGGAAAAATATTATTCTTTAGGAGGATTTTTACTATGATGATTTACAAGGTTAAAAGCTATGAAGAAATGAGTAAAAAGGCTGCCAGTATTATAGCTTCACAGATTATAATCAAGCCTGACTCAGTCCTAGGATTGGCTACAGGATCTTCTCCTGTGGGAACTTACCAGAATTTAATTGAACTTTACAAGAAGGGTTATATCGATTTTTCAAGGATTACCAGTATAAACCTTGACGAATACAAGGGGCTTGAGCCAACAAACGATCAAAGTTACCGCTACTTTATGAACACCAACCTATTTGATCACGTAAATATCGACAATAAAGCTACCTTTGTACCTGATGGGCTAGAGATGGATTCTGACAAGGCTTGTGGCGACTACGAAAAAATTATTGAATCATATGGAGGTATAGACCTTCAACTGTTGGGTATAGGCCGCAACGGACATATAGGTTTTAACGAACCGGGTCCTGCCTTTATAAAAGATACCCACTGTACAGATCTTACGCAGAGTACGATAGATGCCAACAAGAGGTTTTTCGCATCTGAAGAAGATGTGCCCCACCAGGCCTATAGCATGGGTATTGGAAGCATTATGAAGGCTAAGAAAATACTTTTAATTGCTTGTGGTGAGGACAAGGCAGATGCCATGGCAAAGACAATCAATGGACCTATTACACCTGAGGTTCCTGCCTCTATCTTGCAGTTACACAAGGATGTAGTTATAATAGCTGATGAGGCTGCCCTAAGTAAATTATAGGATATCAGTATGTATCCTTAGTTTTAATTCTAGAATCAATATTAATATTTAAAGGCAAAAACCCACTCGATTTCGAGTGGGTTTTCTAAAAATTTTAGAAAGTAGTTATTATCAATAGTTGTATCTTATCTATCTACTCTTACCTATTTACTTATTTATCTCTGTGACCGTCACCTTTTCTCTTCTTCACAGTTGCCTGAGCTGCTGCAAGTCTAGCAATTGGTACTCTGAATGGTGAGCAAGATACGTAGTTTAGACCCTGGTTGTAGCAGAATTCAACAGATGATGGTTCACCACCGTGCTCTCCACAGATACCTAACTTAAGTTCTGGCTTAGTCTGTCTACCCAGCTTAACTGCCATTTCTACAAGCTTACCAATACCTCTCTGGTCTAGTACCTGGAATGGGTCCTTTTCTAGTACGCCCTTTTCAACGTATTCACCTAGGAACTTACCAGCATCGTCTCTTGAGTAACCGAATCCCATCTGAGTAAGGTCGTTTGTACCGAATGAGAAGAAGTCGGCTACTTCTGCTATTTCATCAGCAGTCACACAAGCTCTTGGTATTTCTATCATTGTACCTACTGTGTAGTCAAGCTTCATACCAGCTTTTTCCAATTCAGCGTCAACAGTTTCTTCTATAATTGGTCTTAACATCTTTAATTCGTTTACAGTACCTATTAGTGGAACCATTATTTCTGGCTTAACATCTATACCTTCCTTCATAGCTAGTATAGCACCCTGTGCTATAGCCCTAGCCTGCATTTCACATATTTCTGGATATGTAACAGCCAGTCTACAACCCCTGTGTCCTAGCATTGGGTTAAATTCGTCAAGGTCCATAACCCTCTTCTTTAGTTCACTAGCTGGGATTCCCATCTGACCAGCCAATTCAGCTATAGCTCCATCTTCATGAGGTAGGAATTCATGTAGTGGTGGGTCAAGAAGTCTAACATTACAAGGTCTTCCTTCCATAGCCTTGAATATACCGTGGAAGTCTTCTCTCTGGAATGGTAGTAGACTATCTAGGGCCTTTACCCTGTCTTCTAGGTTGTCAGCAAGTATCATCTTTCTAACTGCTGGTATCCTGTCTTCTTCAAAGAACATGTGCTCAGTTCTACAAAGACCGATACCTTCAGCACCAAATTCTATTGCCTTCTTAGCATCTCTTGGATTATCTGCATTTGTTCTAACCATCATGTCTCTGATTTCATCAACCCAAGTCATTAATACACCGAAGTTTCCACCAACTTCAACACTTGTCATAGGTATCTGGCCTAGATATACACAACCTGAAGAACCATCTATTGACATATATTCGCCTTCCTTGATTACAAGGTCGCCTACCCTGATTTCTCTAGCTGCTTCATCGACTCTTAATTCACCACAACCAGCTACACAGCACTTACCCATACCTCTAGCAACAACCGCAGCATGTGAAGTCATACCACCTCTAGCAGTAAGGATACCCTCTGCACTTACCATACCTTCTATATCTTCTGGAGATGTTTCCTGTCTAACTAGAAGGACTTTTTCTCCCGCCTTAACCTGCTTTACAGCATCTTCTGCATAGAAGTATACCTTACCTACAGCAGCACCTGGAGATGCTGGAAGACCCTTAGCCAACTGCTTAGCATCCTTTAGAGCCTTTGTATCGAATGTTGGGTGCAATAACTGGTCTAACTGGTTAGGTTCTATTCTCATAACAGCTTCTTCCTTGTCGATTACACCGTCATTTACAAGGTCAACTACTACATTTATAGCAGCCTTGGCTGTTCTCTTACCATTTCTAGTCTGTAGTATGTATAACTTACCATTTTCTATAGTGAACTCTATATCCTGCATATCCTTGTAGTGGGCTTCAAGAGTATGAGTTATTTCTACAAACTGATTGTACATTTCTGGCATATCTTCCTTTAGTGTATCTATGTTCTGAGGAGTTCTGATACCAGCAACAACGTCTTCACCCTGGGCATTTATCAGGTATTCACCGAATAGCTTGTTCTCACCAGTAGATGGGTTTCTTGTAAAGGCAACGCCTGTACCAGATGTCATACCCATATTACCGAATACCATTGACTGGATGTTTACGGCTGTACCAAGGTTACCTGGGATATCATTTAACTTTCTGTATACTATAGCTCTTGGGTTGTTCCAAGATCTGAATACTGCCTCTATAGCTAACATCAACTGCTTCTTTGGATCCTGAGGGAAGTCTTCACCAATTTCAGCCTTGTAGATCTTCTTGAATTCTTCAACTATTAACTTTAGGTCTTCAGTTGTAAGGTCAAGGTCAGAGCCGTATCCTCTTTCTTCCTTTACCTTGTCAAGAACGTTTTCAAACTTGTACTTAGGAACCTCCATAGCAACGTCTGAGAACATCTGTATAAATCTTCTATATGAGTCATATGAGAATCTTTCGTTATTTGTAGCAGCTACTAGCCCCTTTACACTTGTGTCGTTTAGACCTAGGTTTAGGATAGTGTCCATCATACCTGGCATCGAGAAAACAGCACCTGATCTAACAGATACAAGCAGTGGATTTGTTTCACATCCTAGAGTCTTGCCCTGTTCTTTTTCTAGTTGCTTTAACTTTTCATCGATCTGGTCTAGAACTTCCTGAACAATCTTGTGGTCATTGTCATAGTAGTCATTACATGCTTCTGTAGTTATAGTGAATCCCTGTGGAACAGGAAGACCTATATTAGTCATTTCTGCTAGATTGGCACCCTTACCACCTAGCAAGCTTCTCATTTCCTTATTACCTTCATCAAAACTGTAAACAAACTTCTTACTCATCTTTTCCTCCTAATATTTATATTTCGTAATCCTTTAAAACGGCTACACCATTTTCTTTTAACAAATCTAAAATTATGCCGGCTGTCTCCTCTATGGCCTTATTTGCCACATTTATTACTGGACACTTTAAATTTTTCATAACCTTCTCTGAGTAGTCTAACTCTTCAAGTATCCTCTCAAGCTTGGCATAGTTGGCAGTACCAGACAAGCCCATAGACTTCAACCTTTCAACCCTTATGCTGTTCAGCTTTTCAGGTGAATTAGTCAGACCAATTATCCTCTTAGTTTCCACTTCAGCTAATTCCTTGGGAATAGGTACTTCCGGAACTAAAGGAACGTTTGCCACCTTTAGGTGCTTGTTGGCTAGATACATACTTAGTGGAGTCTTTGATGTTCTGGATATACCAACCAAGACTACATCTGCCTTTAGTAGACCTCTCGGATCCTTACCATCATCGTATTTAACAGCAAATTCTATGGCCTCTACCCTATTGAAGTAGGACTTGTCCATCTTTCTGATGATACCCGGTTCTCCCAATGGCTCTACACCTGAAATCCTCTTCATCTTCCTCAATATATGACTTAAAAGGTCCATATACTCTATATTTTCTCTTTCACAATAAGCCTTCGCATAGTCAGCAAGTTCAGGGTTAACCAAACTGTACATAACCAGGACCCTCTTGCCCTTCGCTTCTTCAAAAACTTCATTTAACAAGTCCTTGTTATTTATATAAGAAAATCTCTTAGTATCCCAATTTTCATAGTTTGGAAACTGGTATATACATGCCTTGGCTATAGATCTGGCAGTCTCTCCCAGTGAATCCGATACAATAAATATCGTCAAATTATTTTCCATATTACCTCCCATAAACTACCTATCAACCTATTCAGTTAACTCGACAAATAGTCTATTTATTATAGTCTTTGATATTTTACCCACAACTTTTATTTTTTGTTTGTCATTGTCTTCATACCTGACAACAGGTAAGCTGTCAACCTCTCTCTTCATCAACTTGGCAGCTGCCAAATTGATTGACTCATCTTCCTCAACAGTTGCTATATTAGGCATCCTGGTCATTATCATACCAACAGGTAATTTATTGACATCTGAACCCCCAACAGTGGCCTTCAACAAGTCCTTCCTGGATACCACTCCACATAAGTAGTCGTCCTCATCCAGTATGAAAACTCCTCCAGAGTCTTCCAAAAAAATATTCACTATTACATCATATACAGAATCACTTTGTCTAGCAGTCAGTGGCACTCCCATAACTGATGATACCTTTGTATTTTTCATAGATGAGTTTTCATTAGAGAAGTTTCCCTCACCCACATAAAAATAACCGACCTTAGGACGGGCATCCAGGATACCTGTCATAGTCAAGACAACCAGGTCAGACCTAAGTGTTGCCCTAGTTACCCTTAGCTTTTCTGCAATTTTTTCTCCTGTAATAGGTTCATTTTCCTTTACTATAGCAATAATCTTCAATTGCCTCTCATTCAGTTGGATAATAATCACCTACCTCATAACATACTTACCCTTAAATATTGCGTCATATTATTGATTAATATGATATACCATTTCTATATAGTATATTATAATGCTTCATGATTAATTAGGCAAGACTTATTTTTCAATATTTATCCTCCTCTTATTTTATCGTTTTATTTAAAAATCCATTATGTCTGTATATAGGGTCTATATACCTATAAAAATACTGGTGACCCCCATATTAAAAATACAAAAAAATTAGCTGTCTCCTGGTATAAACCAAAAAACAGCTATAATAATATATAATATACACTATTTATTCTTCCTCTTTATCACTTTACTCATCAATAGGGCTGCCGATATGGCTACATTAAATGATTCTGCCTTACCATACATAGGGATCTTGACTAGGAGGTCGGAATTTTCTATCCAAAAGTCATTTATCCCATTAGCCTCATTGCCAAGTACAAGGGCACACCCATCTCCATAGGTAACTTCATCATAATAATTGTCTGTATCCAGGGAACTTGACACTATTTGTAGACCTGCCCCTTTTAAGATGGATAGTATAGCCTCCTGACTTTCTAGGAGTATGTCCATATAAAAACCGGACCCCATGGCCGACCTGACAACCTTGGGATTGTAGACATCAACACAACCCTTGGCCATACAGATTAGGTCAAAACCCATGGCATCAGCAGTCCTGATGATAGTCCCAACATTCCCTGGATCTTGAAGCCTATCTAGGACTAGGACCTTCCTGTGCCTGCTTGGGTCAAAGTCTTCCTTGGACAGGTCCCTCATCTTGACAACTACCATTATTCCCTGGGAATTTTCTGTATCGCTAACCTGGTCGTAAAGGTCTTTTGATAGGGTATGAACCCTAAGGTCTTTTAGGTCCAGGTCAAATTCAGACCCCTCCCTTAAAATTACCATGTCGATATCTGCCCCATGTTCAAGGGCCAACTCAACCGTCCTAAGTCCCTCGGCTAAATATTTTTTTTCCTTATACCTCTTTTTAGAGGCCAGCAAAGATTTAATGGCTTTAAATTTTTCATTATCCTTACTCTTTATATAAGTCATATCAAACTTCCTATCTCTTTATATACGAATCACTGCTGACCAAAAGGGCAATCTCCTCTATTACCTTAGTCTGACCAGCTATTACTATGATATCTCCGTCCTCAAAGTTCTGGCTAGGACTAGGAGGAACCTGGAAGCTGTCTCCCCTTTTGACACCAACAACATTGATATTATACTTATTTCTTACCATCAAGTCAATCAGGTTACTTCCTACCCATAGCTTTGGAACTGTAACCTCAAATACTGAATGTGTATCATCCAACTGCATGAAATCAACAACATTGTCAAAGGTCAAGGCCTTGGCTATCTTTACGCCCATATCAGACTCCGGAAAGACAACCCTATCGGCACCTATCCTTTTTAATACATCTGCCTGTAGACTATCCTTGGCCCTACTGATAACCAGGGGTACACCAGCTTCCTTGGCTATTAGGGTAGCCATAATTGAAGCCCTCAGGTCTCCACCAATTGCAACTATAGCCACATCAAAGTTATTTAAACCGATGCTTTTCATAGCCTGCTCATCTGTAACATTAAGTATGGCGGTATTTTCTACCTCATCGGATATCTGTTGAATTACATCTTCATCCATATCTACTACCATTACTTCTTGGCCTGATTCTGTCAGGGTCTTGGCTGTTGCTTCTCCAAACCTCCCCCCACCTATTACTATAAACTGCTTCATCTCATATCCTCCTAGCCAACTAATACCTTAGCTTCAGGGTACCTTACCCTCTTTCTCTTGTTTTCGCTTATAAAGGCTGTAAATATAGTCAATGACCCTACCCTACCGGTAAACATCAAGACCATTATTATCACCTTACCAACACCGTTTAAATGGTAGCTACCTGCCAGGGACAAACCTACTGTAGCCAAGGCTGAAGAAACTTCAAAGGAATAAGATAATATGTCAAAATGCTTAGGGTCCTGACTTATACTCAAAAGATAGACACCCAAAACAGCTATGGTAATAGCAATTATAAATATTCCCAATGCCTTCCTAAAGGTGAACACATTTATTCTCTTGTGTTGGACTGTTATTTCATTTTCATTTTTTATAAATGACTTTACTGCTATAAATAAGATTGCCGCTGTAGTTGTCTTTATACCACCACCAGTAGATGCTGGCGACGCTCCTATAAACATCAGTATCATCATTACAAATAAAGTCGATTCTCTAAACTGGGTCAAGTCTATTGTAGCATAACCAGCTGTTCTAGTAGTAACCGATTGGAAAAATGCCACCTGGAACTTTTCCCATAAACTCATACCATGCAAGGCATGGCCCATTTCTCCTAAAAATATCATCAAAAAACCACCTGCTATTAATATGGCAGTAGTCACTAAAACCAGTTTTGAATTTAGGTTCAGCTTTTTAAAATTTCTCTTGTTTACAACATTAATTATGACAGGAAAACCAATACCACCGAGAATTATCAGGGCAGAAATAGTAAATACTATCAGTGGCCTGTTGTAGTAACTCACTATAGATGAGTATTCTCCTGACACTCTTCCCATCAGGTCAAAACCCGCGTTACAAAAGGAAGATATTGATGTAAATATCGAATAACCTACCCCCTTTAAAAGACCGAATTGTGGTATAAAGGCAAAAGACAATAATAAAGCTCCTAGCCCCTCTATAAGTAGGGTATATTTCAAAACTTTTTTAATCAATTTAACACTACCTGACAATTCGTCCTGATTCAAGGCTTCCTTTATCAGTATTCTTTGTCTCAAATTGATTTTTTTCCCGAAAATTAGGGCCACTAGTGTACCCAAGGTCATAAAACCCAGGCCTCCAACCTGGATTAATAATATAATTACCACCTTACCAAATATAGACCAATGGATGCTCGTATCCACAACTACCAAACCTGTCACACATACTGCGGATGTCGCTGTAAACATGGCATCAACAAAACTTGTACTAGTTCCATTGGCTGATGATATGGGGCTGGCCAAAAGTACAGCGCCTAATAAAATCAAAAAGCCAAAGCCTGCAACCATCATCTGCCCAGGTGATAGAATATACAAGGGTGATGGATGTATCTTGCTATTTTTCCTCATTTCTTCCTCCATAAAACTCCCAGATTAAGTAAAAATCCACAAATTTTAAGAACCCATATGGGTCCCTAAAATTTATATACTAAGGTATTTGACCTATAAATTGGCTTTTCATCGCTATCCAATATTTCAAGGTATACTATCTTTTTCCCCTTATAATTTGGGGCCTTCAATAGCAGGGTCTTATCATCTACAAAGTATACCTGGGCTTCTTCCCCTCCGATGTATAACCTTGTGTTTCTATTTATTCCCTGCCCCTTAATATAGACCTTGCCATCCTTTTTCTCTACAGACTCAAGCTTCATATCCCTAGTACCTAACTGCATCTTATTATTTTTTATAGGCTCTTCTGACTCCTTTAAGAAGTATCTCTTACCAAATAAGATATCATACTGGACTAGTTTCAGCTTTTCCTGGTAGTCTGATTTATCTTTAAGGTAGGCGTGGACCATATTCATAGGTCCATACTTAAGCCCGGCAAGGTCCATTACCATAGTAGACAACTGGTATCCCTGAAGGTCTTTTTGAACAGACCTTTTCTTGATACCCATATTATCTATCACTGCAAATAGGGATGAAAACTTATCAACACCTGACATATTTCGTGTGATTATATTTAGGGCAGGAAGGTGGTCCCCATAGACAACCAGGACATAATTTTTCTTCCTGGCATCCAGGCTAGCCTTCAAGTCCCTCACAAATAGGTCCATCTCATAGACTTGGTTTGCATAATAGTTAATCTGGTTTTGGTCTTGTTTTGCCAGCTTTGAATCCACTAGCTTAACCTTGTAATCCATGTCCATATTGCTGGTAGGATACTTACTGTGACCTTGGGTAGATATGGTAAATATCATAGACTTGCCCTTGTCTTGATTCAACTCACCCATTATATACTTGGTCAAGATCTTGTCTTTTGGCCACCACATTGGAGTGTGCTCAACATTCGTCATAGTCTCAAGACTGATAAACTTCTGGTAGCCTATATTTTCATAGCCCTCTCGCCTATTATAGAAACTGGAATTGAAGTTGTGGATAGCCTTAGACTTATATCCTTCTGACCTCATTTGACTTGCTATGGATATAGATGGTCTCTTAGCTAGGAATGTCTGGTAGGGAATTTCCCCCTGGTTTAAGTAGTCAAAATTAAATCCAGACATGACTTCATACTCTGTCCTTGCCGTACCACCACCTGTAACTGGTACATTCATTAGTCCAGATGTATGCTTATCCATCATCTTTCTCAAGTTTGGCATTGGGTCTATATTATAATTACAACCTTTTAACCTAGTAGGGTCCATAAAACCCTCCAATTGAACAAAGATTATATCTGGTCTGTCATCACCTGTCCTTATAAGCCTCTTGTCTTTTTTAACCTCTTTATCCAAGTCTGACCTAATAGCCTCTATACTGTCCTTACTGTACCCGTGTGGTTTTTTCCTGATTGACATAAAAGTCTCATCTACAAAGGAGAAAACCAAGCCATTAGTCTCATAGGACAAGCCCGGATCCCAGGCTATTTCCGTTACAATCTTGGCAGCCTTTAGTTGGGGAACCACTATAAAGAATATGGTTGCAACAACCAAAAGAACACCCAGGTCAGATTTATTCCTAATCCTATTAGCTGTCTTAAATGACCTAAAAGAAACGATTGATAAAATTATAATCAATGCTAAAAAGGCAAGTCCGGCAACCATAAACCTGGCATCTAAAAATACATTGGCAATATTTAAGGCCTCCTTGTATGATACAAGGTCATAGGGTGACAAGGGCATTCCTCTCAAAGTGTATAAAACAGAACTGCTAATAGCCAGTATCAATAGTAAGCTACTGGCTATATAATAGTAAAATACTTTCCTCTTTAAAAATAATGATACACCTAGTACCATGAAAATCAAAAAGTAGTTAATAAAAAACTGGATCGGAAAATCTAAGGCGAAGTCTATAAATTTAATAAAACTTCGCCTATTAATTGTCTCTATAAGGCCAAACAAAAACAATGAATATACAATTAAAACTATTAAATCTAATTTACCTTCATATTTCTGCTTGTTATATCTCATAATTCTACCTATTTGTCTCAGCCGCACACTTAGTCAATACGCTTTGACTGATTCCTCCCAAAGATATTAAGGATTTAGCACCTCTTAGTACTGACTTGTCACTGTTAGCACTAACTAGTACTATTGGGGCATTATTTCTACCTGCTAGAGGTCCACCTGTCAAGGCATCGACTAGCTTATAACCATCACTCAATATATACTTGTATGGTGTATCCCTGTAGAATGTTCTTATTACCTGTGTATTTGTCAGATACCTACTGTTACCACTAACCCTTACAGCACCTAGTGAACTTACAAGTCTAGATGATATAGAGTCAACACCACCTATTGCATATACATTCTTAGTAGTTTCTGATATAGTTCTGGCTGTACTACTTATACTAGTTCCGTTAGTAAGTAGGATAGGTTCACCATCCCTGGCCGCAACAGCAGAGATACTCATGGCATCTGCCCCTCCCCTACTTCCATTTGCTATAAATACCTTACCAACAGCCCCCTTTATACTTAAAATCTCGTTGGCAACATTATTACTAGTTTCATACCTGTTCTGACCACCAATTCTCTTAACTGTAAAGCCTCCCTGGCTCCTTAGTCTATTTTCTATATCAGAACTCACAGAATCATTAGAACCTATAATATATATTTTCTTAGCAATCTCCATTCTTAACTGTGCTTCATTTGGTATGCTATCTTTATGTACCAAAAGTATAGGTGCTTTTATTACACCTGCCAAACCACTGGCACTCAAGCCATCTGCCAACTTGTTCTTGTCAGCATTTACCAATATTACCGAGTCATATAGACCATATTCCCCAGCTATACCACTAGCTGTGGCATACCTATCATTTCCCTTTATCTGCTGTATTTCACTATATGACAAGGCACTAGCAGATGCCAAACTACAAGCCAACATAGTTAGTGATAATACTAGGGATGCCGCTCTTTTCCTAAGTTTCATCTTTTTACCTCCCCTTTTTCTATTGATACGAAAAGACAGCCATAAAGGCTGTCTTCTACTTTTCGAATACTATCTTTCGCACTCTTGGTTAGCAACTGTACAAGAAGTCTTGCAAGCAGACTGGCAAGAAGTCTGGCATTCACCACATCCGCCCTTTGCTGCACTTTCCTTTAAAGTAGCCTTTGAAAGAGTTTTTACATGTTTTTTCTCCATGATAATCCCTCCAAAATAATTTTTCTCCTCTCATTATACCATATATATGGTAAATTGAGTAGTATTTTTCACATACCGCCTGGTATTACTGTTCCAACTTTTCTTCTACTTCAACAGCTTCTTCGTCCTTGGCTGCCTTTTCAATAACCCTACCTATAGCCCATTTTTCGAATGGAACCTTAGTTCTATTTGGACCTAATTCAAGTATTATTCTATCTTCTTCAACCCTTGTTACCTTGGCTATTATACCACCAACTGTAATAACAGTATCACCCTTATCAATAGAATTTCTCATCTCATTAAGTTTCTTTTCCTTTTGTTTTTGTGGCCTTATTAGTATGAAATAGAATATTACGAATATCAATATCCAAATACCAATTCCCATGATCATCTGATTCTGTGGCATTTTATACCCTCCTTTATATTAAATCATATATGTTATATTATAAACCATCTAGATATTATTTACCATAATATTTTTCAAAGAAGTCCTTTTTGTAGTCCAAAAGTCTATCTTCTCTTATGGCTTCTCTCACATTCTCCATCAACTTTAACAAGAAGTGTAAATTATGGATTGTAAGGAGTCTTGCCCCCAGGATTTCATTACACTTTATCAGGTGTCTCAGGTAGGCCTTTGTGTAATTCCTACATGTATAACAATCACACTCAGGGTCTAGGCTGGTAAAGTCTTCCGCATAAGAGGCATTTCTAACTACAACCTTCCCCTGACTAGTCATGGCAGTACCATTTCTAGCTATCCTGGTAGGTAGGACACAGTCAAACATATCTATACCCCTTAGGACACCCTCTAATAGGTCATCTGGTGATCCAACCCCCATCAGGTACCTTGGCTTGTCCTCTGGCAGTAGGGGAACCGTATAATCCAGGACCTCATACATCATTTCCTTTGGCTCTCCAACGCTTAAACCTCCTATGGCATAACCTGGTAGGTCTATAGCTGTAATTTCCCTGGCAGACTGTTCCCTAAGATCCTTGTACATACCTCCCTGTACTATACCAAACAAGGCCTGTCTCTCCGGATACTTATGGGCAGCCTTACATCTTTCCAGCCACCTTGTAGTCCTTTCAAGAGAATTTTTAACATACTGCCTATCTGCTGGATAAGGGGCACACTCATCAAAGGCCATAATAATATCTGAACCCAGGGCATTTTGGATTTCTGTAGCCTTTTCAGGTGATAGGAAGTGTTTTGACCCATCAAGATGAGACCTAAACTCTACCCCTTCTTCCTTTATCTTCCTAAGTGGTCCTAGGCTGAATACCTGAAAGCCACCACTGTCTGTCAATATTGGTTTATCCCAGTTCATAAACTTGTGTAGGCCACCAGCCCTTTCTATCAGGTCATGACCCGGCCTCATATACAAGTGGTAGGTATTGCTCAGTATTATCTGTGAACCTATATCTTTTAATTCTTCCGGAGTCATAGCCTTTACTGTTGCCTGTGTCCCAACTGGCATAAAGATAGGTGTTTCAATCACACCATGAGGTGTATGAAGCCTACCCAACCTAGCCCCTGTTTGTTTACAGGTTTTTATCAATTCATATCTAACTGCGTACATATATTTCCTTTCATAGTCCTTCTCTATCAAATCACTTAAAAAATGACATATTTCTATGCCCTAAATCCCCAAAAATTATTTCAGGAACATTGCGTCCCCAAAACTAAAGAACCTATATCTTTCTTCCACTGCTGATTTATAGGCATTTAATATGTTTTCCTTACTTGATAGGGCACTTACCAACATAATCAAAGTAGATTCTGGTAGGTGAAAATTAGTAATCAAATTATCACATACCTTAAACTTATAGCCTGGGTATATAAAGATATCTGTCCAGCCACTTTTAGCTTCCAGCCTACCATCTGGTTTGGATGCAGACTCTATAGTCCTACAACTAGTAGTCCCCACACAGATAACCCTCTTAGACTTGGCCCTGGCTTCATTAATCATATCTGCAGCCTCTTGCGTTACCATATAAAACTCCGAATGCATCTTGTGTTGGCCTACATCATCAACCTTGACTGGCCTAAAAGTACCCAAACCAACATGCAGGGTTACAAAGGCAGTCTTTACCCCCTTGGCCCTTATCTGGTCAAGTAGTTGGTCTGTAAAGTGAAGACCTGCTGTGGGTGCTGCAGCTGACCCATTATGCTTTGAATATACAGTCTGGTACCTGTCCTTATCCTCTAGCTTTTCTCTTATATATGGAGGCAGGGGCATATTGCCTAGTTTGTCTAAAATTTCCTCAAAGATACCATCATAGTCAAACTTAACCAACCTTGAACCATCTTCAAGTATATCGACTACATCTGCAAATAGTTTACCTCCACCAAAAGAAAATCTTGCCCCAAGCTTGGCCCTCTTACCTGGTTTTACAAGGGTCTCCCAAGTATCATCTTCATTTCTCTTCAAGAGCAAAAACTCCATCTTGCCACCAGACCCAACCTTTTCGCCTATAAGCCTGGCTGGTATTACCCTCGTATCATTTAGGACTAGACAGTCTCCTTCTTCTAAATAATCTATTATATCCTTAAAAACCCTGTGTTCTATCTGGCCTGTATTCTTATCAACCACCATCAACCTTGAACTAGACCTGTCCTCAATAGGAACCTGGGCAATCAACTCTTCTGGTAGGTCGTATTTAAAATCACTGGTCTTCATATCTCACCTCAATTACTATTTTTTCTTCTTTTCTTCATATGGGATACCCAAATGTTGATAGGCCCTTGGCATGGCTATCCTACCCCTAGGTGCCCTGTTTATAAAGCCTAATTGCAAGAGGTAAGGCTCATATACATCTTCTATAGTATTTCTATCCTCACCTATAGATGCAGCCAGGGTATCCAGACCTACAGGACCCCCATTAAACTTTTCTATAATCGTCATCAAAAGCTTCTTATCAACAAAGTCTAAACCCAGAGAATCCACGCCCAATAACTCAAGGGCTGCCTGGGCCACTTGGTCGGTAATATTACCATCGGCCTTGACCTGGGCAAAGTCCCTGACCCTCTTTAGTAGTCTGTTGGCAATTCTCGGCGTCCCCCTAGACCTTCTTGCTATCTCAACAGCACCATCATCCATAATGCCTGCATTCAATATGCCGGATGACCTGCGTACTATTTCGGCTAATTCATCTTCCTTGTAGTAGTCCAGTTTACAAATAACTCCAAACCTATCCCTTAGGGGGTTAGTCAGCATACCCGCCCTGGTTGTAGCCCCAATAAGGGTAAACTTAGGTAGGTCTAGTCTTATACTCCTGGCAGATGGTCCCTTGCCTATTATTATATCCAGACAAAAGTCTTCCATGGCTGGGTATAGGACCTCTTCTACACTCCTGTTTATCCTGTGTATCTCGTCAATAAACAAGACGTCATTTTCCTGTAAATTTGTCAAAATCGCAGCTAAATCTCCCGCCCTCTCTATGGCAGGACCGGATGTAATCCTCAAATTAACACCCATCTCATTGGCTATGATACTTGCAAGAGTCGTCTTACCAAGACCTGGAGGTCCATACAAAAGGACATGATCCAGAGACTCGCTCCTTGACTTGGCAGCATCAATAAATATCCTCAACTGTTCTTTTGACTTTTCCTGTCCCAAATACTCATCCAAAGACTTGGGTCTCAGGCTATTTTCTATATCAAAATCTTCTTCCTTCATACTGGAAGTAATTATACGTTCTTCATCCATACCAGCTACCTCCTATTAGAATTTAAAGTTAGTCTTCAAAATATACTCTAGGGCCTTCTTTACTATATCTTCAACCCCCATACCTGGCTGTTTAACAAAGTCTACAGCCACCTTTGATTCCTGACCTGTATAACCCAGGGCAATCAAGGCATCTATGGCTTCACCATCGCTAGTAGTTGGCATAGACACAGTTGGTTTTCCAACAAAGTCCTCACCACTTATACTTAACTTGCCCAACCTGTCCTTCAATTCCAAGACCATCCTCTCAGCGGTCTTCTTTCCAACTCCGGGAGCCTTCGACAGGGTCTTGGTGTCAGAAGTCGAAATATATAGGTGGAGCTGGGATGGTGTAGCAAAAGAAAGAATAGCAAGCCCCAACTTAGTCCCTATCTTGGATACAGATGTTAAAAGATTAAACATATCCAATTCTTCCTTAGAATAAAATCCACATAGGCTGATATCATCCTCTCTCACTATCATCTTTGTGTATACCTTAACCCTATCACCTTCATTTAGTTGGGACAGGGTATTGCTAGATGCATTCAGCTTGTAGCCTATTTCATTATTTTCAATAAGTACATAGTCTATACCTATATATTCAACTGTGCCCTTAATATATCCTATCATTTATATCACTCCTATTATTCAAACTTACTTAATTCCTTGCCCAAGCGGTTGGAATGGGCATGGCAGATGGCCACAGCCAGGGCATCTGCAACGTCATCTGGCTTTGGTACTTCCTTAAGATTCAAAAAAGAGGTCACCATCTTTTGGACCTGGGGTTTATCAGCCCTACCATAGCCACATACACCTTGCTTTACCTGAAGGGGTGTATATTCGTAGGTTGGCTTGGCATGGTGCTGGCATGATAATAGTATTACCCCCCTAGCCTGGGCTACTGTGATGGCCGTTTTAACATTTTTATTAAAAAATAGCTCCTCTATACCAACCTCATCAATATCATACATGTGAAATAGTTGGTTCATACCCTTGTATATCCTCTCCAACCTCTCTACAGTAGACATACCTGCTGGCGTAGTTATAGCCCCGTAGTCTATAGTCCTAAACCTATTATTTTTATATTCAACCAAGCCATAGCCAATAATAGCCAGACCTGGATCTATCCCTAAAATTATCATAATACCTTCCCTTTATCACTATATGCCTATTATGCATTACATTTAATTTTAACACATATGAAAAAATATAACAATTTGATTTAATACAAATATTTTTTTATAATATATACCCCTTTTTACATACAAATGTTATAATATAATTATTATTGCTAATCATTGTATTAAGCACTTGTCAATATAGTATCGTCAATGATATTATATAATTTTTACATTATAGGAGGCTATCATGGATATTATTCAACTTAGCAACAGACTTATAGAATACAGAAAAAGTAACAACTTGACTATTAAAGATTTCTCTGACATGTCCGGAATTAGTACTGCTCTGCTTAGTCAATTAGAAAGAGGTGTGGGAAACCCTAGCCTGAGTGTATTGAACTCTATAGCAGATACCATGAATACTAGCCTCTCCTCTTTATTAGAAGAACCTGTTGTTTTAGAAAACCTGGTTAGAAGGTCTGACACCCTATCCACTATTGTCTACCCATGTAGGAACAACCTTGAATTTCAGTTGCTCACAACTAGGTCTACTACTCAGAGCATCAACCTTGTAAGAATAATATTTCATGCTCATTCAGAAACTAATTACCAGCCACTTGGAAAAACTGTTTCTGATGATATAATCCACATTGAAAAGGGCAGTATTATTGTTCAAACTGATGATGGTAAGTCTATTCAACTAAAAAAAGGTGATACTATGAGGATACCACCTGACCTTAGGTATAAATTCAAGAATATTTCTGTACACAAGGCACATATGATTTGTGCCACTAATAAACTTGAAGTAAGATAAACTTATAATTTTAAAATTGAACTCATAAGAAAGACCCTAGCCTTCTAGTCCTCTTGACTGGTCGGTTAGGGTCTTTCTATTCTTTTATTAGGTAATACTTTTTAAGGTCTTGCTTGAGTTCTTATCTTTTAAATTTCTCGCCACCTTGTGCTCTCTTCTAAATCAAGATAAAACTTAATTACTGACTCGAAATCTAAATTTCATATTTGTTAAAGTTTTCTAGTTATATATTTACTACCTATCAAGTACTATAATCTCAATATTCCTTCTACCAAACTTTCTCATATTTGAAGCAGAATTCATGAATATATCGATCATTGTACCCCTGATGATACCACCTGTATCGTTGGCTATAAATACCTTGTCATAGTATGGTACATACACCTTAGATCCTAGAGGTATAACCTTAGGGTCTACTGCTATAGTACCCCACCTTGGTCTCTGTCCTGATGCAGTAGTAGTATCTCCAGTATAAGCACTGGCATTAGAGATATACTTCTTACCTGTACCCAAGTAGTTACCACTCTTGTCATAGTACTTAACCTTACCATTAGAAGTTGAAGTAGTGTAGCTGCTTGTCTTTGTAGCAGGCACTTCCCTATTGTAACTTCCATCATTGTTAAACTGGTATGTTTTACCATTTATATTCTGAGTTCCTGTTACCATGTGACCTGAAGAATTAAAGTAGAACCACAAACCACTGATTCTATTCCAACCTTTAAGGTTCTTACCGTTAGAACCCACATATACCTGTCTACCATTTGATTTAGACCAACCACTTGTTCCTAGTATTGACTTAGCATCTGACATACTTCCTCCAAATGCAAAAATTAATATAAAAGCCATACAGACTATCTTTCCCAATATTTTCTTCATACAATATCCTCCTTAGTTTGGATAAAAAAAGCAAAAATCTCAACTTTATTCATCCTTTCTTTTTTGAATAATTATATTCATTTTGTCTTATCGTATTAATTACACCGCTGTAACTTTTTGTATCATTTTTGTTACTTTAATCGATCCGACTTCTTTATTCTAATACAAAAATTACAAAAAAGCAACCATTTTTTTAGATAAAATTTCATCATCAAGACTGTATATATTGCAAACACTAGTTTGTAACCTTAAAATAAAAGTTACATTTTGTAACTTATTTTTGTAACTTTAACTAAAACTTTTGGAATCACTTTCTGGTTTTGAACTAAAAACAGGTGTAAATCTTGCATAGATATTTTATTTTACTGGACTTTTACTTACTTTTAAAAAATACTGTATAAATTTCGTTTTATTTTACAAGGGGATTAAATGAAAATTGCCTAATCAAATAGCCAGAAATTTTCGTCTATGACTTTTATTTCTTCCCCTTATAATATATAATTAATTATAATGAATATGTATTACGATAAAAATAATATTAGATTGGTGGTGCAATATGACTTTAACAATAAGTATAGACACAATTTTATTTCTACTGGCCCTACTTGGATGTGCAGTCCTTGTGGCCCTTATTATCCTTTTTAGGAAACTTTCAAGTTTAATAAGTAATGTGGATACTCTACTAGTTCAAAATTCTACAAATGTAGGCCTAGCAATAGCTAAATTGCCTTCTATTCTGGAAAATGTAGACACGGTTACCGACAATGTTAAAGAGGTCAGTGAGGTGGCAGTAGATATCAGTGATGATATAAGTACAGCCAAGGAGACCCTAAAAAAGGGAATCGTTAAGTCTGCTGGTTTAGCAGTCAAGGCTAAGGATCATTTCAAAAAGGACTAAAATCGAACGCTATATAATCGGGACCCAAAACTGGGTCCTTTTATGTGCTCTCTATAAATTTAAGTTGTCTAAATTGACAAAATTACCATAGAAGGCAAATTTACAGAAAAAAATCTATACTCTCAATAAAAAAGAGACGACCATATTGGTTCGTCTCACATTTCCTAAATTATGCTAGGTTTTCTTTAGCAACTGCAACTAGCTTTGCGAATCCATCTGGATCAGCTATTGCTAATTCTGAAAGCATCTTTCTGTTAACTTCTACTCCAGCCTTCTTTAGACCGTTCATGAACTTAGAATAAGACATGTCGTTCATTCTACAAGCTGCATTTATTCTCTGTATCCATAGCTTTCTGAAGTCTCTCTTCTTCTGCTTTCTACCTATGTAAGCATTCTTTAATGCCTTCATTACAAACTGATTTGAAGTCTTGAAAAGCTTACTTCTTGATCCCTGGTATCCCTTTGCAAGCTTCAATACCTTTTTATGTCTCTTATGGGCATTCATACCCTTCTTTACTCTTGCCATTTCTAATCCTCCTAAATACTAATCTTACTTGTATGGTAATAATTGTGCTATTCTCTTTGCATCGCCATCACTTACTAAAGTTGACTGTCTCAAGTTCATCTTAGTCTTAGGTGATTTCTTTGTAAGTATATGACTCTTATAAGCCTTTGCTCTCTTTAGCTTTCCGCTTCCTGTTCTCTTTAATCTCTTTGCTGCACCTCTATGTGTTTTCATCTTTGGCATAACAAAATCCTCCTCTCAATATTTATCTATTTCTTTGGATCTATAATTGCAACCATATTATTTCCCTCAAACTTAGGGGCTTTATTTGGTTCTCCAAACTCACTTAATAAATCAATAAACTTTAACATTACTTCTTTACCTATGTCCTTGTGACCAAGCTCTCTTCCTCTGAACCTAAGTTCAACCTTGACCTTGTCACCCTTCTGCAAGAACTTGGCAGCCTGGTTTGCCTTAGTATTAAGGTCGTGATCACCAATACCTGGTCTAAGTCTTACTTCCTTGACATTGATTACTTTTTGTTTCTTCTTTGCTTCCTTTTCCTTCCTAGCCTGCTCATACTTGTACTTGCCGTAGTCCATAATCTTGCAAACTGGAGGCTTGGCATTAGGTGATATCATAGCAAGATCCAAATTCTTTGAACTTGCCAGCTCCTTTGCTTCCTTAGAAGTTACTATACCTAACTGTTCTCCTGTCTCAGAAATCAACCTGACTTCCTTAACTCTTATTTCTTCATTGATAGCTATTTCTTTACTAATCTTAGAACACCTCTACTTTCTTAAAAATAAAATTTCTCATTGGAAATCTCTCTAGTACGAAAAAAAAGACGGATATAAAAATCCGTCATAAGTTCTAAAATAAAACAGCAAAATAAACCACTGATTAAACTTATACAACCCTACTAGCTGTGCTGTAAGGTGAGAACGGATTCTACTTCTTTTCACTACTCGAATAGTATAATACAAAAATCCATCCTTGTCAATCATTTTTATGAATTAAGCTGAAATTATTTCATATCCATCTTCTGTAACCAAAACCTGGTGTTCCCACTGGGCAGATAGGCTACCATCCTTTGTATATGAAGTCCAACCATTCTTCTTATCCACAAATACCTGTGGCTTACCAGCATTTATCATCGGTTCTATAGTAAATACCATACCAGGAACCATCAACATACCTGTATCCCTCCTACCTACATGGGATACAAATGGCTCCTCATGAAATTCGTTACCTATACCGTGTCCACCAAACATGGTAACTACGGAATATCCCCTTGACTCTGCATATTCCTGGATAGCTGCCCCAATATCACCTATATGGCCCCAAGGCTTAACCTGTTCTAGACCTACATTAAGGCATTCCTTAGTTACTTCCACCAAGTTTTTAGCCTCTTCACTTACTTGACCTACCATAAACATTCTGGATGCATCTGAGAAGTAACCATTTTTTATAGTAGACACGTCTACATTTATTATATCCCCATCCTTTAGGATTATATCTTCTGATGGTATACCATGGCAAACCTCATTATTAATAGATGTGCAACAGCTCTTTGGGAAGCCCTCATAATTAAGGGGGGCTGGTATGGCATCATGACTTACTGTATAGTCATGTACCAGTTTGTTTATGTCCTCAGTGGACATACCTGCAAGAATCTTACCTTCCAGGTGGTCAAGAACCCCCGTATTAACTTTGGCACTTTCCTTTATAGCCTCAATTTCTCTAGGTGTTTTTATGTTAAATCTATCCGGAACTATATGTCCATTCATAGCATATTCTCTTATCTTGTCATCAAAATCCATGTGGCACTTCTTGTACTTTAATCCACTGCCACACCAACACTTATCATTTCTATCCATGTCTATCTTCTCCTTTATATACTATAGATAGGATTCATCCTGAACCTACCTAACCTGAATCTTTCATATATATTATACCAAATAAACTGAAATATTATAGATTTTTTTAAAATTATTTGCAAAAGGTCTTTTCATGGTAAATATTATCAAAAGAAAATTAAAATTGTATGGGTTCAAAGTCTATTTTTTTACCATATTAGGTCTAATAGTTGACTTTATTGGTCTGAAATTGATAGAATTGTACTTGTAATTATAAAATAATACTTTTAGGAGGAATTATGAAAAACAAGAATCTAGCAAAGCTAACTCAGTCTGCAATACTTGCTGCACTTTGCTTTGTAACATTTACTTACTTACAGATTAAGATACCTGTTCCAGGAGGCGATGCAACATCAATCCACTTTGGTAATGTCTTCCTAGTACTAGCTGCCCTATTAATCGGCGGTGTATATGGTGGACTTGCTGGAGCTATCGGCATGACAATTGCAGATATAATGGACCCGGTTTATATACTAGTTGCACCTAAGACTTTTGTTCTTAAGTTATGCATAGGTCTTATCGTCGGTCTTTTTGCCCATAAAATCGGTAGAATTAATCATACTAATGATTCAAAGAAAGTATTCAGGTACGCTCTATCAGGCTCAATTATAGGTATGGCATTTAATGTATTTGCAGACCCTATAGTGGGATACTTCTACAAGATATATGTATTAGGTCAGCCAGCTGATGTAGCAAGTGTACTAGCAAAGTTCAGCGCAGGAGCAACATTCTTCAACGCTATAACTACAGTTATCATAGCTATGCTACTATACACAGCCTTGAGACCGATATTAATAAAAGCCAACCTTTTGGTTGACTACGATTTAAATGCAGACAAGTAGTTTGTTTGCAAATTAATTAGCACATAAGAATACCTTAATAAACCTATTAAACAAAATAGAGAAGGAAGACTATAAATTAGCCTTCCTTCTCTATTTTTATGCCAAAAGACCCTAAGCCCTTTTCCAATATCATATCTTGAATACAACTCCAATAATACCTGCCAAGACTATTAAAAATATTGGATGGATATTTTTCTTGTAGTACTGTATTAAAAATATAAGTCCTGCCAAAACCAGGGCTGGCCACCTAAAATAGCCTAAAACAGACCCCTTATTAGACATATTTAACAAGGAAATCTGGATAACACTAAAGGCAGCTGCCAAAATCAGTCCACTTGAAGCCGGCCTCAAACCATAAAAAATCCCCTGTACTATCTTTGATTCCTTAAACTTATCCAAGATCCTATAGACTATTACTATAATAATCAGTGAAGGTAGGACCAGGGATATAGGACCTATAATAGCACCAAGAACTCCAAATTGTTTAAAACCTACATATGTAGCCATATTTATACCAGTTGGACCTGGAGTACTTTGGGCAATTGCGACCATATTAGCAACATCTAATCCAGTATACCAACCTGTCTTCTTACCTATATCATACAAAAATGGTAGAGTTGCAAGGCCACCTCCTACGGCAAGCAGGCCCGTTGTAAAGAAATAGTAGACTAAAGTAAAAATTCCTGGCACCTAGTCCACCTTCTTTCTTAACTTGAAATACTGGATTAGTAAACCTAAAATACCGGCTACTATTACCAGGATAAAAGGTGAAACCACACTCATTATAGCAACTATAGCCACCAAAATAAAAATAATAGCTGTTGGTATATCAATAACTGACTTTTTTGCCATATTATAGACTGCATTTAATATCAAGACACATACACATGCCCTGATACCATTAAAGGCATGGATAACTGCCGGCAGACTGGCAAAATTGGTCAAAAAAGCTGCTATTATAGTTATTATAAGAATCGATGGAAATATAACCCCCAGGGTTGCTGATATGGCCCCGGCTATACCAGCTATCTTATAACCGACAAAAGTTGCCGTATTTACTGCTATTACACCTGGTGTCACCTGACTGATAGCAAAATAATCTAATATTTCCTGGTCAGTTGCCCAACCGTGCCTTTCTACTACTTCCTTTTTAATCATGGGTAGCATGGCATAACCACCACCAAAGGTAAAACTACCAATCTTGGCAAAGGCTGTAAATAAATCAATTACTAACTTCATTATTCCCTCCATAATATCAATTATATAGGGCAAACTAGGTCCTATTTTCCTTCCTTTACTTCTTCAAACATCCACCTGCTAGCCGCACACTTTGGACATACCCAGTCATCTGGAAGGTCTTCAAAAGGAACACCTGGCTTGATACCGTAATCAGGTACCCCCTTTTCAGGATCATATACAAAACCACATGGTCTGCACTTGTACTTCTTTAAATTCTTTTCTTGGTTCATAATAATAACCTCCATATCTAGTAGATTTAATCAAAACATATAAGGATACCTATAGGCACGATTTTTAAATGATAACTTATACACTATCTTGACTATAGACCCTACCTCTATTATAGTACATAATTTTAAAAAGTGGAACAAAACCTAAAGGTCTTATTCCACTTAAAACTCTTATTTAACAACTTATGCTTATAGACCTAGGAAGAACCTACCCATGGCATCAGCAGCAATTATAGCACTGCATACCTTGTCTTCATTTACTTCAAACGGCATATTATGCATAGTATCTCCATCTGCACAAGCAAGTCTAGCAACTTCCATTAGTTTATCCTTGTCTATTTCCTTAACACCCAATTCTTCAAGTGTAACTGGCAATCCCATATCAATACAGAAGTTAAATACCTCTTCTAATTCCTCAGATGGGGCATTTTCCAATACCAACTGAGTAAGGGTACCAAAGGCTACCTTCTCACCGTGATACATATGATGACACTCTTCTAGGGCAGTCAAACCATTGTGGATTGCATGGGCACCTGCCAAACCGGCAGACTCAAAACCTATACCACTTAGTAGCGTGTTGGCTTCAATTACCTTTTCAACTGCCTCTGTGCATACACCGGCTTCCAAGGCTATCTTGGCCTTTAAACCTTCCTCTAATAGGGTATCTAGACACAACTTTGCCAGAGCAACAGCTGCCTCTGTTGTCTTTCCACCTGCACACGATATTGCCCCACTAGCCTTGCATGCTCTCGCTTCAAAGTACGTTGCCAGGGCATCGCCTATACCTGCTACAGTCAGCCTAACAGGAGACTTGGAAATAACCTCTGTATCCATCATTACTATATCAGGATTTTTTGGTAAAAACAGGTATTGGTCAAATACACCATCTTCAGTATACAAAACTGATAGGGCACTGCACGGAGCATCAGTCGACGCTATAGTCGGGCAAACTACTACAGGTTTCTTCGTATAGTAGGCAACTGCCTTGGCAGTATCCGCCAACTTGCCTCCTCCAATACCGACAATTATATCACAATCTCCCTGGTTCACATACTTGTCAATGATTCTGTCAACCTCTACCTTTGAACACTCTCTATTAAAATAGCAAACATCCATGACAGCTTGAGAATCATTGAATCCTGCCTCTATGGCTGAACCAACCCTCTTATAACCCGATTCCGTTATCAAAACTAGGGCCTTTTTTCCTAGATTTTCAACATACTGACCTAGCTTTTTTAGCTCGCCTGGCCCCTGAATATACTTACTTGGACTAATTAATATTTTTGCCATTTTATCCCCTCCTAAAAAAGTAATTAACTTAATATTAGCACAATTCAAATAAATTAACAAGGTCATTTTGTTAAATTTTTGATATTTGATTTCGCACACCACTTCTTTATAATCTATATATTTAGGAATGATTCCCAAGAAATTAGCAAAAAATAGGGGCTAGTATTCTGTGCATCTGCCCAGAATACCAGCCCCTATTAATATATTTAACTTATCGATTAATTATTTGTATAATTATCAAAGTATCCCTGTACAAGTACTATCGGTGTACCCTTGTCACCTGAACCACTTGTAAGGTCACACAATGAACCTATTAGGTCAGTAAGCCTTCTTGGTGTAGTACCTTCAGACTCCATCTTACCTACCAATGAAGCATCTTTTGACTTTATTCTTTCAGATATAGCTTCCCTAAGAGCTTCACCTGATAAATCATTAAAGTCATTGTCTGCTAGGTACTTTAACTTCAATTCGTTTGGTGTACCTTCCAAGCCTGCTGTATAGGCTGGTGATACTACTGGGTCAGCAAGTTCCCAAATCTGCCCTACTGGATCCTTGAAAGCTCCATCTCCATATACCATTACTTCTATATGCTTACCAGTCTTCTTCAATAACTTGTCCTGGATATCATATACAAGGTCAGTACACTCATTAGGGAATAACTTTACGCTATCCTCTGTTGACTTGTTTGATCCCAATAGACCATACAAAGTGTTGTAACCACTTCCGTCTATTGATTCTGTCAATATTTCGTCCATACCATAAACTGTAGCTCCTGCAGCCTTTAATATCCTGCTTGTTCTCTTTCTAGTATGGATATCACAGTTTATTACATTCTTAGTGTAGTTTAAGATTTCAGTAGCATGGTTAGCAAATACTATTTCTACATCTGCTCCAGCTGACCTGATTACTTCACTATAGTAGTCAACATAATCCACACCTGTAAATGGGTGGATATTCTGACCAAATAATTCTCTATATTTTTCAAGTGTCAATACTGTTGAATATGGATCTATTCCCTTGTCATCTAACTGGTCTTCTGTCAATAACTGGTTACCAACTTCATCTCTTGGATATGAAAGCATCAATACAACCTTCTTAGCTCCCATTGCCATACCCTTTAGACAGATGGCAAATCTGTTACGAGAAAGGATTGGGAAGATTATACCTATCGTTTCTCCACCAAACTTAGCCTTAACATCCTTGCCTATTGCATCTATAGAAGCGTAGTTGCCCTGGCTTCTTGCAACGATAGACTCTGTAATACCAATTACATCCCTATCACCTAACTCAAAGCCATCTGTTTTAGCTGCTTCAATTACTGAATCAACTACTATATCTGATAAATTGTCACCCTGACGAATTATAGGGCAACGTACTCCACGTGCTACTGTACCAACATTTCTTGTCATACTATCTTCCTCTTTCAATTTAATTCAAATTTACTTATAGGCTGTATGGATAATCCTTTACCAGAGACTCTCCTGTCCTAAAGTTTTTTTACTTATACCAAGTACCCTATATATAATACTACAAAAGTAGCAATTTAAAAAGAAGAAATCGAATATTTTTTGAAATTTTTATAAAAATGTTTAAATCATCCTGTCTGTTTTTATAATAATTAGTTTTTTCATTAGATAAAAAGCCTAATCAAACCCAAGATCAATAAATGTCCTGGATAGAAAATATAAAAGAACCACTTAGAAAATTCCCTTCCCCTATCCATTCGTTTACCATTATACAAATATATAATGGTAATTCCAGCAAGAACAATACCCAACATACTTCCTAGGGAAAATATCAAATTTTCTTTTACCGGAAGAATATTGATTCGGGCTAAAAATTCTAATATTCCAAACAAAATCATCGATATAATAAAGGCATACTTAGTTTTAACCTTTGACCCATAACTCCATACAAACAATAGGGTAAATATTGGTGCTAATAAGGCCCAATCTGATATTAAGGATGGTATAATAAGCCCCAAAATACATACAAACCTTAAAATTTTGTTTCCTACCCTTTCAACCACAACTAAAATCCCAAAACAAATCAACAAGGTGAATATCATATTAAGCCCATGAAACTCTAGGACACCCTCCTCGGTAAAGGCCAAACTAAATGGTATCTCAGAAATTAGGGCAAATATAAACAGCCTCCTAGCATATTTCTTTTTAGAATGCGTGTATCTATATCCTTCAACCAGAAAATAACACATGGTAATAGCAGTGAAATAACCCAAGTCTAGGAAAAATTCTGATAAGAATGTACCTGGCTCCATAAATATTATTGAAATATGATTCAATAACATCAAAAACATAGCTATATACTTAATCAAATCACGATTTAATATTTTATATTTATCAGTCAGATTATTTTCCATTTTACTAACTCCCCCAATACTTATTTTCTATCTAAAGACCTATTTTTAATGCGATTTTTAATCCATCCTATTATTGAAACGGCTAGATAACCTATAGTATAATTTATGAATATATCCCTATAGGCAGAACTCGCCAAGGCTTCTCTAAATCCTGTCAACCAAATATAAACAAATACCAGTATGAGTGTCGGAATGTATACTACTATAGCCTTGACCCAATAATTGCTAATTTTTAAATTTTTAACCAGAATATAGGCTAGGACAATAATAAAGACGATAATAGCCCTGTCCAATTCATGCCAATTTCCATTAGGATCTTCATAATGTCCGTTTAAAAGATATAGAACGCTATTAAAAATAGTTGCAATCGTGTATAAAACAGAATAAATAAAAACTGCCTGTTTTAACCAATCATTCCATATAGTTTTCATACTTCCACCTCCAGAAGTTTATTTTTTATAATACAATTATACAATAGCCATATTATAAGCTGCAATAATAAATGCCTTTTAAAAATAAACCACATAAAAAAGTGAAAATCTTTTCTTGAATATTTGATTTCACAGACAGTTTTTCTTATAATCAATTATTAAATTTTTTATTGCAATTGTTATCCAATACTAAATATAGCAGTACAATATTCCTCCATCATCTTCATCAAATATACTTGGAATAAAGCGTACTCTAGCCTTCTTTATATCTACACCAAAGCGTTCTATAAAGTTAAGAGTCTCAGAATCTAATTGCTTCTTTAAAGCTAGGTTTAGGCTCTTATCTTCTGAAAGATCATTATTTATATAGTATTCAATAGTTTTTTCCTTATCTAAGCTAATTACCCAAGGATATAAGTTCAAATTTTCCATAAATCTCTCTATAATTTTATTATTTACCTAACTACAGCGTTCCTTGTTATTTATTTACTATACATTTATATCAGCAACTGAATATAAACAAGCCTTACCAGCAAGGGCAATCCTGTCCCCCTCTATCCTACAATATAGGGTCCCACCCCTTCTAGATGCCTGGTAGGCTACTAGGTCATTTTTACCTAGCTTATCTGCCCAATATGGGATAATATGGCAATGTCCTGAACCACAAACAGGGTCCTCTGGTACATTTAATTTTGGGGCAAAACTCCTCGATACACAGTCAAAGTCCTTACCAGGTGCAGATACATGTAAAAGAAGTCCATCAAGCTCCTTTACCTTTTCCATATCAAGATTCAAATCTCTTACAGCCTGTTCATCATCAATTATGCATAGTAGGTCACGGGCCATATATGCTTTTAGAGGCTGGCATCCAATAGTATCTGTCATGGCCTGTGTAACAGGAACTTCTTCCAGGTCATACTTTGGAAAATCTAATTCATAAAGGTCCTTGTCCCTCTTGACTATTAATTCACCACTTAGGGTATCAAAAGAAACCTGGTCTAGGTTTTTGTCATAGTAGTTCATGATCACAAATGCAGTTCCAAGTGTCGCATGGCCACAAAGATCAATTTCCCCACCTGGCGTGAACCATCTAAGATGATACTTCCCTTCACCAACTTTAACCGCAAAGGCTGTTTCAGATAAGTTGTTCTCTCTTGTTATGTTCATCATAAGAGCTTCTGAAAGCCATTCTTCCATAACACAAACTGCTGCTGGGTTACCAGAAAACACCTTATCTGCAAATGCGTCTACTACATATTGTCTCATCTTTTCTACCTCCTAAAAATTACAATCAAATCCCTTTTGGATTATTTATTAATTGCATTATACTACTTTTTAAAAATTCTCGTAAGTAAAATTTATGTTAAATTATAACTTTTTTTCCTTATCCATTATAAATGAATCACATCAGACCGATTTTTCTCATAGGCCGTATCATGGAATAGATTGTCTCCGTGGGTCCTGTTCTCTAGACTTGTCATTATGACCGGTAGTATCAATATCTTTAGGAAAAACAATCCCATCCAAGAAAAGAATATTCCAATACTCATACTCTCTAGGCCGGCAAAAAACAATTGACAAAATACCCAGCCATTAAGGCCCACATTAATCATAGTAGCTAGGCTGGCAAACACAATATTAGTTTTAATCTTAGGACTATATAATTTTGCCACAAAAATAGACAATAGAGAAATATTATATACACAAATTGGTTTGTAGTCTTTCCTATATATAACCAGGGTTTTTCTGTTGTAAAAGTTGGCATTACCTGTCCTAGACCTAAACTCATTAATCCAGACATGGCTAATCCCCTCTACTTCACTCCAGTCTACCATAAGGTCTATTTTCCTTAGATATATCCCCTCCTGGCTTATATAAATTTTATAGCCTACAATAGAAAAAATTACCACTATGGCTAGGGTAAAGCCAATAGTAATATAGGTTAGCTGATCCTGTCCAATAGTTAATACATCGCCAAAATAAGTCATACTTATATCCTTACCATTAGATATAAATTTCGCTCCTGCTATAACCAGTAAAATTATAAATAGTGGATATCTATAATAAATACTATGGAATTTAATTCTACCTTTCATATCCAAGTCTGATTCCCTTCAAATATTCACCAGCTGTGATACTGGCTATATTTAATTTTATCACATTACTTACAATTCCTTCTAGTCCCTAGCCCTATTTTCCAAACTACGAAAAGGGCTAAGATAAAGGACATTAGGTCTGCCATCGGTTGTAACAAGTAAATCCCGACCTGACCAAATGCCCCTGTCAGGATATATAAAAGTGGAATATAAAAAATACCCTGGCGTGAAATTGAAATAATTGATGACCAAAAATATTGACCTATATTTTGCATTAGCATACTAGACAGGGCAAAATATCCTAAAAGTGGTAGTGTTAAGCACTGGAGGTTTAGTAACTTCCTAGTGTATGCTATAACCTGGCTATCTTTCGTCATAGTCATAATTAGCTCTTTTGCAAAAATATGTAGGCCAAAGGCTGATAAAATTAAAAAGGCTGTTGCCCCCAGCACTGCCAGTTTAAAGGCTGTTTTCACCCTATCATATTGGCTAGCCCCATAATTCATGGCACAAATCGGTTGAAATCCCTGACCCCAACCTATCATTATCAAATAGGCCAAAGCTAGTATCCTTGAACTGATTGTCAGGGCTGCCAATAGGCCATCACCGTATCTTGCGGCTGAAATATTTAGGAGAATCAGGGCTATACTTGTAATAGATTGGCGCAGAAAGTTAGGCATTCCACCAGCCAAAATATGATATACCCTCTCCTTATTTATCCTGACCTTTTTTAAATCTACACCTATATTCCCATTTTTCCTGGATAGTCTTGTGAGCAATATAGTTCCTACAATTTGACCTATCAAAGTTGCATATCCAGCCCCTATAAACCCTAATCCTAATCCAAACATAAGTATAGGGTCTAGGGCCATATTGACTAACATACCGGAAAGCAGGCCCCTCATACCATCTTTGACATTGCCACATAGCCTTAACTGATTATACAGGGTCATAGAATATAGGGCAAAGGGGATGCTTAGAACTATTACCCTCATGTAATCAACTGTAAATCTCATAAGGCTTTCAGAGGCACTACCACCTATAAATCTTGCTAGGGGTGAAATAAATATCCAAGATATAAAGGCTATAAGTATGCCAAAACCAAGGGCAAATAAGATACCGATAGACGATATTTTCTCTGCCTCATATTCATTTCCTTGCCCAATTCTTTTTGACATGATATTACCACTACCATAACCAAACCAAAATCCTATAGCCTGGATAAAGCTCATAAAACTGAATACTATACCTATTGCAGCAGTCATAGACTTATTATTCAAAATTCCAACAAATAATGTATCTGTCAAATTGTAAATTACCATTACCAACATACCTATGATAGTCGGTATGGAAGTTTTTACCAGGAGGGGAAGAATCGGATCATTTAAAATCGCCCTTCTCCTCTCTTCTTTTTTGTCATAACCTGAAACCATATTACAAACCTCTTACTATACCCTTATCTCCATCGACCTGTATCATATCTCCGTCCTTAAACCTACTAGTTGCAAATCCTACTCCGAGAACTGCCGGAATATTAAATTCCCTTGCAACTATGGCAGCATGACTTAGGGCTGCTCCCGTATCTGCCACTACACCACTTGCCAACTTAAATAGTGGTGTCCACTCAGGGTCAGTTAGGTGGCAAACCAGGATATCACCCTTTTGCATCTTGTAGAATTCATCTGTATTACGGATAATACAAACCCTACCAACAACACTACCGGCGCTTCCACTTACTCCTTTTAAAAGGTCCCCTTTAGCATCAAAAACCAGTAATTTAGATGCCTCCCATACCCTTGTTGCTAGAGGGAATTTTTCTTGTCTTCGCCTAATATTTGCCTTGTCTTCCTCACTTAAATAACCCCTATCCATGGCCTTGACCAGGTCCTTTAAAAATAGGTTGGCAACTCCTGTCTTATAGTCTTCACTATCAAGCAATATCATATTTATCCTGGAAACACACTTTCTTACGTAATAGAATAAACTTTCCCATAAGTATTGACTTTCTTCACGAACTATATGGAAGTACCTAAAGTGTTTAATGTCCTTTTCAAGACGCTTGTACTTATTTCCATAAATATCCTTTAACTTTTCCATCAAGTCATCAAAGTCTTTTTCGCCACTATTTAGGTCATCTTTACTATCCAAATTTAACATAGGTTTGATAATATTGACTATCCTGTCAGGTTCTTCAATAAAGGTCTTTGCCTCTAAACAATAACAGTTATAGTCGGATTTAAAACCGTTCTTTTTCAGAAATTCATCCGTCATTTCTTTAAAATTTCCAAATCTAGCACAAAGGTCCTCAAAACTTGCACCCGATAAAATTGACTCCTTTAACTTGGAATCATCTAGTACTTTTTGTCCTATCAGTGAAATTTCATTATTAACTAAGGCTGTCTTATTGTCTAGTCCCCAGTAGAAATCAAAGGCTGTATAGCTAGGATTAACCTTCTTTATTATCTTGCTATACTTATCAAAGACTATCATAGTAGGAAACAGGGCATACTTAAACCTGTCATAGGCTAGCTTTTTAGTAAGTAAATAGCTATATTTCAAAAAATTCTTACTCTCTTCCAAGTTCATCTTGTTAAAGTCAATATTCTTAATCCCATCAAGTTCATCCCTATATTGAGTCATAAATTCCTCACACTTACTTGAACAATAATCAAAGTCTTTTATCTTCTTTATAATTTTTAAAACTTTAAAAATATTTTTATTTATAGACTTAGAACCATCTGGTAGGGTCTGAATACCATCTTGATCCATTTGTGGATTGGAATTTATTACTATGCCACCCTCAGCAAAGATCTTGCTCTTTTGATCATTTATAGCAATCATGAAATCATAGTCTAGGGGCCTATAGGCAAAAGGCATTTTCTCTAAAAGGAAGCCCAGATTTTCACGTATTCCCTTACTTAGCTTCATATCCTTTAGGTAGGCCTTAACCTTATCCTCATCAATTTCATTATTTTTAAGGGTAGTTATAGCCCTAGCCTGTAAAATATATATTTCATTATCCCTAATAGCCCACTCTATATCCATAGGTCTACCATAGTGGTCTTGGATGCTCAAGCCAGTCTTTACAAGATCAACTATTTCATCATCACTTAGGGCTCTTACATTCCTCTTATCTTCCTCAACCTGAACTTCTATGGTATCCTTTTCACCATATACAATTTGTCTCGCCTTACTGCCTATGCTTATATCCAGAATCTCGCCACTCTTGTCTACTATATAGGTATCAGGAGTCACTCTGCCGCTTACTACACTCTCTCCTAGACCATAACTGGCATTTATCTGCATCTCGGTATCTTTTTTACTGACCGGATTTACTGTAAAGAGAACACCTGCCTTTTGACTTTCTACCATTTCCTGAATTACTACCGCAATGGAAACAGCCAATTGGTCATATCCCTGGTGAAGCCTATAAGATACAGCCCTTTTGCCCCACAATGATGCATAGCAGTTACGGATCTGGACTAGGAGGTCGTCTATTCCTCTTACATTTAAGTACGTTTCCTGTTGGCCTGCAAAACTGGCACCAGGAAGGTCCTCCGCTGTGGCAGAAGAACGCACAGCTACCCTTACATTTTCACCAAGCATGGAATACTTATTTTCTATTTCCTTTCGAACCTCTTCTGAAAATTCTCCATTTTTTATAAGCTGGCGAAAAGATGCTGTAGCCTCCAATAGCTTATTTTCATCATTTGCTGCATCTTCGATACTCTTTTTGATAATAGGTTCAATTTTGTTGTCTCTTAGGTAGTCCCTGTAGGAATCAGCCGTCAATACAAAACCTCTTGGGACATTTATATTTGCAGCCGTCATCTCACCTAAGTTTGCCCCTTTTCCACCTGCTATCAAAATATCTTCCTTTTTTAGATCAATAAAATCTACTAGCATTTTTGCCCCTTTCTCAATTCTATTATAGGTCAATATACCTTTTTACTATAGATACAATATATGTTTCAAGTATTCCTTCAAAATAATCTTCATCAAAATGCTTGTATTCTGAACAGAGCAAAAAACTGCCCACAAAAGCATTAGATAGGCCTCTTTGGTCTGCATTTTTCACAGCAGAATTTTCATTTCAGTAGTCTACAAGCTTTTTTAAAAAATCTCCATACAGTTTTTCTATCCTATCCACCTCACTAAGCTTGTCTTTTTTTAATATATCAAAGGCGTCCTTGTAGATGGGTTGAGTCTTTATTTTTATCATTAGGTCTAACGAGTACTTATATATTACCTGAGATAAAAAGCCTATAGGATCCTCTAGTGACTGTGAAAATATAGCTTCTATTCCAGTCAGTTTTTGTCTTGACCTATATGCCATTAAGTCAATAATTAGCGACTCCTTGTCCTTCCAAAAGTTATAAAAGCTACCCTGGGCTATCCCTACTCTCCTTGTAAGCTCTCCTATACTTAAAGACTTGGTCCCCTTGTCATGAAATAGGTCTAGGGCCGTTTCCATGATTTTTTCTTTTATTTCTAACTTTTCTTCTTCAGTGAATGCTCTAGCCATCATTAACCTCCTACTAATCAATGAATATTTATATATTTATTCACAGATATTATAAGTCTTACAAATATAAAAGTCAATGAAAATCTTTATCTTTATTGTTTAATTGTTGAACTTTAATTAATTATTTGTATTAAAAAAACACCTCATACAAGTCTTATAGTTTGACTTATAGAGGTGTTATTTCATATTCTAGTCTTATATTCCAAAAATTACTTATTCTTTCTTCTTAGTAGGGCTTCCGCAATTGTTAGACTCAAACCTGGAATAAGTGTTGAAGTTCCTGTCATGCCTGTCTTAACTAGCCTTGGTTTCTCTTTCTCATATCTAGGTTTTGGCTGAGGCTTTGGCTCTGGCTTTGGTTCAGGCTGTGGCTGCGATTGTGACTGCGGCTGTGGTTGCGGCTGCTCAATATAGAAAATAACATTGTTGCCCTGACTGTAGCTATATGGCACACCTGCTAAAAATGGAGAAACCTCATCATTTAGTGGTGTAAAAGTGAACTTATCGTTTGAACGAGTTATAATAACAGGACTATTACTCTTTTCAACATCTTCCTTGTTAGTGCCGCGAGCTCGTGTTATTTTTTCAGTACTTGCAAGTGGAAGTTCAGAGTTTGGTCCACTTAAGACATATTTGTATCCTTCAGGCAAATCTGGTAAAAACGTTGGCGCTGCCTTAGTTGCATCTGTAGGGTCATTATTATATGTCACTCTATTACCAACAGTATTTCCTGTAGACTTATCTACATACCTTATATTACCTAACCTTGTATAATATACACTTTCTTCTACGTCGATATTTCCATTATCTGGATCAAAATCTATTGTAGATGACTCCCTCCCTTTCATCCATGTAGACCCTAAAACTCTTTATTTAACAAAAAAAAAGTAGTATAATTCTATTGAAGGAGGTGGACTATATGAGTGCACATAAAATTTTAAACGATCCATTCCTTAATAAGGGTACTGCCTTTACTATGGAAGAAAGAAAAGAGCTTGGACTAATAGGTCTTTTGCCACCTTATGTTCAAACTATAAAAGAACAAGCAGCTCAAACTTATGCCCAGTTGCAGACAAAGTCAAGCGATTTAGAAAAAAGACTTTTCCTTATGGAAATATTTAATACCAATCGCAGGCTTTTCTACTACTTGTTTTCTCAACATTTAGAAGAGTTTAATCCTATAGTATATGATCCAACAATTGCAGAAACTATAGAAGGGTATAGTAATTTTTTTGTTGACCCTCAATATGCAGGCTATTTAGATATAAACCATCCTGAAGATATTGAAGCAAGCTTAGTAAATGCTGCTGGGGGTCGAGAAATACGACTTATTGTAGTAACAGATGCAGAAGAAATTTTAGGAATTGGCGATTGGGGAACAAATGGTGTAGATATATCAGTCGGAAAATTAATGGTATATACTGGTGCTGCCGGTATCGACCCTTCAATGGTTTTACCATTGGTTATTGATGCTGGAACAAACCGTGAAGAACTACGCAATAACCCAAATTATTTAGGTAATCGTCATGAACGCATACGTGGAGATCGTTACTATAATTTTATCGATAATTTTGTTAACACTGCAGAAAGACTCTTCCCTAAGCTTTACCTTCATTGGGAAGACTTTGGCCGATCTAATGCTGCAAATATACTTGAAAATTACCGAAAACAAATTCCTACCTTCAATGATGATATACAAGGTACTGGTATAGTCACACTAGGTGGAATCTTTGGATCTCTTGCAGTTACCGGAGAAAAGCTGACAGACCAAACCTACCTTTGCTTTGGAGGTGGAACTGCTGGTGCAGGTATTGCCTCTAGGGTCCATCGTGAAATGGTCACTCTTGGTCTTTCAGAGGAAGAAGCCTATAAACGTTTCTTTATGGTAGACAAACAGGGTCTTTTATTTGATGATATGGATGATTTAACACCAGAACAGAGACCTTTTGCAAAAAATCGTGCTGACTTTGCCAATACAGACAAGCTTACTAGCCTTTTAGAGGTTATAAAGACCGTTAAACCTACAATTTTGGTAGGAACATCTATCCAACCAAATACCTTCACTAAAGAGATTGTGAAAGCAATGTGTCAAAATACAGACCGACCAATGATTTTCCCTCTTTCAAACCCAACTAAATTAGCAGAAGCAAGGGCTGAGGATTTGATTACATGGTCAGATGGAAAGGCTCTTGTTGCTACAGGTATACCTGCAGATACAGTTACTTATAAGGGAGTTGACTATGTAATTGGTCAGGCTAATAATGCTCTAATATACCCAGGACTAGGACTTGGAATGTTGGCTTCAGAAGCTAGCCTTTTAACTGATGAAATGATAGGTGAAGCTGCTCATTCTTTGAGTGGTATTATAGATATGACTAAACCAGGAGCACCTGTATTACCACCATTTAAATATGTAGCAGAAGTATCTTTAAAGGTTGCTGAAGCAGTAGCTAAGAAAGCAAAGAAGCAAGGGCTTGCACAAGCTAAAGAAAAAGATATGGCAAAAGCCGTACGTGACTTTAAATGGACTCCAGAATATCGTTAATATTTTTCTTATAATGCTAATAATATTAAAAAGCGAGAGTATAGAATTTTTTCTGTAAATTTGCCTTCCATGGTAATTTTGTCAATTTAGACAACTTAAATTTATATAATAAATGACTTCAGAGTTGGCTTTCATAAAGCCTGCTCTGTTTTCATAATATTATTTATTTTTTTGCATGTCAAGAAAAACTGATGTTTTTTCGTAAATTGCAATAATAAGTTGAACATTGATAACTAAAAATCCATATCACGAAGCTGTCTGTCGTGATTGTCTTGAACACTTGACTGAAATGGTCGCTATATATTCCCTGAAGAGTTTGAAAGGCTTCCATCACAGAGTCTGCATGACGATTCTTGATTGGAAACATCCAGTATTCGCGGCTTTTACGTTCAACAAGGGTGAGAAGCACTTGGTCATTTCCGGATTTTTGTCCAACCACTAAATCTGCTTCCCAGTGCCCAAACTCTTGACGGTTTTCAACTTCTTTTGGACGTTCTTCAATACTACTACCAAGCTTTTTCTTGTTTTTGCGCATGCGATGAGCTTTGGTATTTCTTTTTAGTTTCTCTGGAAGATTATGGTTACGTGTACCCATTAGACCAAGGTCAACGTAACGATACAGTGTTTTGGTGCATACAAGGAGACAGTACCTCTGTGTATCTCATTGCGGACAGTGTTTGGAGCACAGCCGATTTCTTTGGCTATTTTGTTAGCTGACCATCCATCTTTCAAGCGAATCTGAATCAAAACTCGCTCATCATAAGAAAGATGTTTCCCTTTTTCGTGTTTAGTTGTGGTAGAATATACATGATCCATAGTGATAACTCCTTTGGTTGATTGTTGATTTGACACCTACATTCTACCACAGAAGTATCGCTATGGATTTTTTATTTAATTGTTCAACTTGATTATACAATCAACCTTTCTTTTTTGTTTCCTAAAATTACTAAATTGTTATCGTTAATTCCCAAGATTTCTGTTATACTAGCAT